>Ga0081538_10004792_pt1 | contig 12355 bp, 9 predicted proteins | sample TabmetS5T2R1_FD_71022 | JGI IMG/M metagenome (GOLD analysis project Ga0081538, IMG submission 71022) | Tabebuia heterophylla rhizosphere microbial communities from the University of Puerto Rico - S5T2R1 | ecosystem: Host-associated > Plants > Roots > Rhizosphere ... | reverse complement strand
TTTGAGCTATCAACCATGGAACACCGTCCTAAGAATCGGCTTTTACAGCTGAGGGCATCGATGTACCAATATTTACAGCGGCTCATGTGTAATTACCGTGCATCGTGTGGGATCATGCCGCTATGATGGATTGCCCGCTGGCCGAACGGTGGGATGACCGCCTCTGCCTCCGCTGGGTGGCGCGTCACCTGCCTCCGGAGGGGTTGGCCTGCCCTCCCGGTCAGCGCCCCGAGCGGCGACGCTGCCGGCCGCAGGGGGACGTCCCAGCCTCCCGTGGCCGCGCGGGTGACGGCTCCTCCACGCTCCTGACCACCACCGTCTGTGCACAGACCCGCCACCGCCCAGCCACCCGGGTCCTCCGGCGGCGGGGCCTGGCCAAAGGCGACCCCACGGCGCGCTGAGCCCGTGCGGTGGGGAGGTCACGCCAGCCACGGCACACGTGACGCCCGCGCGTGCAGACGCCCCGGCACCACACCGCACCCGGCGCGGTGATGCGCGGCACCGCGGTTGCGGCCGACGCACGGGACCAGCACGCGGGGGAAAACCCGCACGCCCCAGGGCGACCCCAGGGACCCACCCCGTCGCCGCGCCCATCAGCGCCCAGGCCACGGCCCCTCGGCCCCCGAGCGGCCCCCGCTCATCAGCTGCATCGCGCGCGCCACGGGTGAGCCGCGCCTGTGGGTGGGCGGCCACGCGGACGCGCGGGCGTGCCGCACCCGCATCGCCGACCACATGCCGGCGGGCCGCACGCGGCTGGCCCGTGGCCTGCGGCTCGGCGTCGCCGGCGTGCTGGGCCTGGCGCTGGGCGCCGGGGCCGCGCTCGCCCTCCAGCGCCCGCCGTCCCGCCCCGGCGGCGAGCCGGCCGCCCCCGCCACCGCGTCCCCGGCGCCGCCACCCACCGGGGCCGCCGCCCCGGCGCCGCTGCCCACGCGGGCGGCCACCGCCCCGGCCGACCGGGTGCTGCTCGCCTGGACGCCCAACCGGCTGCCGGCCGGGCTGGCCGGCCGGGTCCGCCGGGCGCCGGGCGTCCGGGCGGTCACGGTCGTCAAGGGCGGGCGGCTGGACCTGGCCGCCTCCGTCGACGCCGACGGGCGCGCGGTCGACCGGCCGCCGCGGGGCATGGCCATCCCGCTGGAGGCGATCGCCTTCGACCCCGCCACCTACACCGGGTTCCTGCCCGCCTCGGCCAGGGCCGCGTTCCGCCGCCTGGGCCCCGCCGAGGCGTTGCTGGGGGCGACCTCGGCCCGCCTGCGCCGCCTCGGTCCGGGCGGCCGCCTGCGGGTCTCGGCGGACCGGGGGCCAGGGGCGCGCTGGCTGACGGTCGCCGGGGTGGTGGACGACGCGCTCGTCGGCGCTGCGGAGGTCGCCGTCAGCCGCGCCGGCGGCCGGGCCCTCGGCCTGACCCGCGACCGCTACGCGCTGCTCGCCTACCGCGGCACGCGCGCCGCCGTGGCCAGGTCGGTGCGCCGCGCGCTCCCCGCCGGGCTGGCGGTCCGCCTCCGCGGCCCCGGCGAGACGCCGTTCTTCCGCGCCGGCGACGCGGTCCTGCCCCAGGCCATGGTGAAGGAGCGCTTCGGCGAGTTCGCCTGGCGGCCGGCCGGTGGCGGCGGCTTCACCCAGGACCCGGCCTGGCGGGCCGCCAACCTCGCCACCGGCCGGGTGCCGATCCTCGGGCGGTTCCGCTGCAACCGGGCGCTGCTGCCCGCCCTCGCCGGCGCCATGCGCGAGCTGGAGCGGCGCAACCTGGCCCGCCTGGTGGACCCCGCCGCGTTCGCCGGCTGCTGGAACCCCAGGCTGACGCGCGGCGGGACCGGCGTGTCCAGGCACGCCTGGGGCGCGGCGGTCGACCTCAACACGCGGGGCAACCCGACCGGCCTGGCCTCCTCCCAGGACCCGCGCCTGGTGGAGGTCATGGAGCGCTGGGGCTTCACCTGGGGTGGGCGCTGGCTGATCCCCGACGCCGCCCACTTCGAGTACCTGCGCCCGCCAACGGGCTGACGCTAGGCCGTGCGGCCGAAGGCGGCCAGCAGCCTGGTCTGCGCGTCGGCGCCCGGCGGCGTCTCGGGCCGCGGGCCGATCGCGCCCGAGCTGCGGTAGCCGTCCTCCATCTCCGCGAACCAGCGGGCGCAGGCGTCGACCAGCTCGGGGTCGAGGCGCTCGTCGGCCCCGATCGCCCTGGCCAGGTCCCAGCCGTGGATCAGGTGGTCGGCGAACAGCTGCATGGCGTACTCGCTGCCCGGCACGTCCCCGAACGACAGGTGCACGGTCCGCCCCAGGGCGCCGTCCTCCTGCACGGCGGCGACCGCCTCCTTGACGGCGTCGTCCCAGGCGGCCTTGGGGTCGTCGCCGAGCAGGTCGCCGTCGAAGCGGTCGCCGACCTCGGCGATCGTCCGGCCGGCGAAGATCGGCGCCGTCCAGCGGTTCTCGTAGACCAGGTGGTTGACGAGCTGGCGGACGTTCCACTCGCTGCACGGGGTCGGCAGCTCCCACTGGTCGTCCCGGATGGCGTGGACCCGGGCGCCGAAGGCGTCGGCGGCGCGCCGGTGCAGCTCGGGTACGGCTTTGCCCATCGTCGGCTCCCTTCGGTGCGGTTCGTCCTGCGTCGAGCTGACTATGACCCGCCGGCGGGCGTCGACCTCCAGGCGGAACACGTCGGGGCGGGCGTAGTGGCCCACCGGGTCGAACTCGACCCGGGCGGCGCGCGCCCTGGCGGGGTCGAGCTCGGCGTAGAGGATGCCCTCCCGCTCCACCAGCGGGCCAGCCAGGATCTCCCCACGCGGCCCCACGATGGTGGAGTTGCCGCGGCTCAGCCAGTCGTCGTCGCCGCCGTACAGCTGGTCGCGGCCGGGCAGGTCGGCGGGGACGTCGGAGCCGCGCAGCAGGGGCGCCACGCCGATCACGTGGACGCGCCCCTCCTTGGCGATATGCCGCAGGGTCGGCACCCACACGTCACTGTTGTCCCAGGTGGGCGCCGTCCAGACGTCGACGCCCTTGGCGTACAGGGCGTAGCGGGCCAGCGGCATGTAGTTCTCCCAGCAGATCAGGCCGCCGAGCCGCCCGAAGGGGGTGTCGAAGACCTCCATGGTCGAGCCGTCGCCCATGCCCCAGACCAGCCGCTCCCCGCCGGTCGGCACCAGCTTGCGGTGCTTGCCGAGCAGCGACCCGTCCGGCCCCAGGTAGACCTGGGTGTTGTAGAGGGTGCTGCCCACCGGGTCGCGCTCGTTGACGCCGATGGACACGTACGCCCCGGCGCGCCTGGCCGCCCGGCCGAGCGCCTCGGTCGCCGCCGACGGCACCACCACCGCCTGGTCCTGGAGCCGCCCGAACCAGGCGGCGCCCAGCGCCCACGGGGTCGACCGCCACACCCAGTCCGGGTAGGTGGGCACGAAGGTCTCGGGGAACACCACCAGCCCGGCGCCGTTCGCGCCGGCCTCCTCGATCAGCCGGCACGCCTTGTCGACCGTGGCCTCCCGGTCCAGGAACACCGGGGTCGCCTGCACCGCCGCCGCCGTGACCTTGTCCATGCCCCCTCACCTCCCGGAACGAAGCCTACCGCCCCACGTTGCGGCCATCTTGCAGCCCGACCAAGGCACAGGCGCTCTTGGGGCCGTGGGGGAGCGAGCTCCCCCCACATCGATCGGGGACCGCGGTAGGTAGCGGCCCTGCCTACTCATACCGGAGGGCGGCAACGGGCTGCATGCGGGCGGCCTTGCGGGCCGGGTAGACGCCGAAGAACACGCCGACCGCCACGCTGACCCCGAAGGCGAGCGCCACCGACCAGCCGGTGATGGCCGCCGGCACCGGCGAGAAGCGGCCCACCAGCAGCGCGGCGCCGATGCCGACCAGGATGCCGACCACCCCGCCGCTGACGGTCAGGGCGACCGCCTCCAGCAGGAACTGGCGCAGCACGTCGCGGGTGCGGGCGCCCACCGCCTTGCGCAGGCCGATCTCGCGGGTCCGCTCGGACACGCTGACCAGCATGATGTTCATCACCCCGACCCCGCCGACCAGCAGCGAGATGCCGGCGATCGAGGCCAGCACCAGGGTGAGGATGCCGAGGATGCGGCCGACCACCCCGAGGATGTCCCGCTGGGTCAGGACCTGGTACTCCTGCTCGGGATGGGCGCGGGCGACGACCTCGCGGATGATGCGCTGCTCCTCGTCGACCTCCCCGGTGCTGGGCGCCTTGACCGCGATCCCGTCCACCCGGCTGACCCCGAACAGCCGCTGGGCGGCGGTGACGGGGATGAACACCTCGGCGTCGCGGGCGACGCCGAAGGCGGTGCCGACCCGGCTCATCACCCCCACCACGCGGAAGCGGACCCCGCCGACGGTGACCGACTTGCCGACCGGGTCCCGGTCGGGGAACAGCGCCTCGGCCGGGTCGGCGCCGAGCACCGCCACCCGGCGGCGGGTCTCCACGTCGGCGGCGGTGAAGAACGCGCCCCTGGACAGGGTGCGGTCGAACACCAGCGGGATGGTCTCGTTGGTGCCGTTGACGTTGACGTTGGCGCGGCGCGCGCCCACCCTGGCGATCTCGCCGGAGGCGATGGTGGTGGCGACCCGGCGGGGGTCGCCGACGGCGTCGCCGACGCGGCGCACGTCGTCCAGGCCGAGCCGCGACAGCGCCGGGGTGGAGCCGAACGACAGGTTGCCCGGCGCCACGAACAGGATGTTGGAGCCGAGCGACTCGACCCCGGAGGTGACCTCGTCGCGGGCGCCGGTGCCGATCGCCACCAGCAGCACCACGCTGGCCACGCCGATGACCACCCCGAGCATGGTGAGCCCGGAGCGGAGCTTGTTGGCCCGCAGCGCCTCCCAGGCGACCCTCGCCGCCTCCGCGAGTCTCACCGGCGCACCCTCCCCAGGTCCTCCGTGGCCGCGGTGAGGCGGCCGTCGGCCATGGTGACGCGGCGCCGGAAGCGGCCCGCCACGCCCGGGTCGTGGGTGACCACCACCACCGCCACGCCGCGCTCGTCGTGCAGGCGGGCGAGCAGGTCCAGCACCTCGTCGCCGGAGCGCGAGTCCAGGTTGCCGGTGGGCTCGTCGGCCAGCAGCATCGCCGGCTCGGTGACCAGCGCGCGGGCGATCGCCACCCGCTGCTGCTCGCCGCCGGACAGCTGCGAGGGCCGGTGCTGGAGGCGGTGGCCGAGCCCGACCGACTCCAGGGTGGCGGCCGCGCGGCGGCGGCGCTCGGCGCGGCCGAGCCCGCGGTAGACCAGCGGCAGGCCGACGTTGCCGACGGCCGGGGTCCTGGCCAGGAGCTGGAAGCTCTGGAAGACGAACCCGACCACCTGGTTGCGCACCACCGCCAGCTCGTCGTCGGACAGGCGGGTCACGTCCCTGCCCTGGAACCGCAGCGTGCCGCTGGTCGGCCGGTCCAGCCCGCCGAGCAGGCCGAGCAGGGTCGACTTGCCCGACCCGCTCGGCCCCATGATCGCCAGCGAGTCGCCGGGCGCGACCTGGAGGTCGACGCCGTCCAGGGCGCGGACCTCCACGCCGTCCAGCCGATAGATCTTCGTCACCCCTTGAGCCTCCACCACGGGGAGGCCTCCGGGATCGCCTGCCGGCGGGGCCGTTGCGCTAGTCACCGGGCCAGTCCTGGCCGTCGCGGAGCCGCTCGGCGCCGCGGGACACCACCCGCTCACCCTCGCGCAGCCCGGCGGCGATGGCGACCCGCTCCTCGCCGTCGGCGGCGACCTGCACCGGCCGCAGGTGGACCTCGCCGCGCTCGACCACGAACACGGCCTGCCCGCCGGACCGGCCGACCAGGGCCGAGCCGGCCACCGAGAGCTTGCCGACGGCCCGGCGCACCTCGATCGCGGCGGTGGCGGTCATCCCCACCCGGGGGACCGGCTCTCCTGGGCCGTCGGCCTCCCCGAGGACGAGGTCGACCTGGTAGGTGACGCCGCCGGCGGCCGACTGGCCGGCTCCGGCCGCCGGCGCGACCGCGACCCGGCGCACCGTGGCGTCGAAGGAGGCCGCCGGGAAGGCGTCCAGCTCGACCCGGGCGTGCTGGCCCGGCTTGACCAGGGCGATGTCGGTCTCGTCGACCTCGGCGGCGACCAGCAGGTCGCTGGTGTCGAACACGGTGGCCACGGTCTGGCCGGCGGCCACCTCGGAGCCGACCCGCAGGGGCGGTCCCGCCTGACCCGGCGCGCCCGTGCCGCCGAGCCCCTGGAGCGCCTGCTCGGCGCCTTCGGGGAGGCCGGGCACGCTGGGCACGGTGACGCCGCCGCCGGTCTGGGTGCGGCCGAGCTGGACCGTGCCGGCCAGCGGCGCGCGCAGGGTGAGGCGCCGCTGCTGGTCCTCGGCGAGCTCGAGGGCGAGCTGCGCCTGGCTGCGCTGCGCGGCGGTGGCCGCCTGGATGGAGCGTTGCAGGGAGGCGGCCTGCGCGCCGGCGGCGGCGGCCGCCTGGCTGGCGGCCAGTTCGGCCTGGCGCTGGAGCTGGGCGACCCGCAGCTGGGCGCGGTCGATCCTGGCCTCGAGGCGGCGGCGCTGCGGTTGCGGGAGCAGCGGCAGCGCCGCTCGCAGGGCGGCGATGACCGCGGCGCTGGCGGCGGTGACCTGCGACTGGACCTGCTGGAAGGCGCTCAGCGCCGGCCCGGTCTGGAGGGTGGGGGCCACACCGCCGAGGGAGGCGGCGGCGTCGACGGCGGCCTGCGCCTGCCTGACCTGGTCGTCGACCTGCTCGGAGGAGAGCTGCGCCACCAGCTGCCCGCTCTGGACGCGCTGGCCGTCCTTCACGGCCAGCCGCTCGACGCGGGCGGCGGCCGGCGCCTTCAGGTCGGCCTGGCCGGCGGCCTGCACCACCCCGGGTGCGCTGACGTACTCGACCACCTCGCCGGGGCGGACGACCTCGGCCGCGTAGCGGCCGTCGCCGCCGGAGGTGCAGGCCACCAGGGCGAGCGCGGCGACCAGGCTCAGGGCGACGGCGGCAGCCCCGGACGACCCGTGCCGCATCCGCCACCTCTCCCCTCACCTACGACCGTCGGAGATCAGCATAGATGCACGCCCGCGGGAGGGGGTCGTGCGCCCGGGTCCCGAACGTGTAGGCTGCACGCCTTTCCCGCTTGGCCCGGTCTTGCACACAATGGCCGGGAAGGTACGGTCCACAGGGGGGAGCCGCCGATGGCGAGCCAGGCAGGCCCGGGCACCGAGGAGGTGGGGCACGGCGGCGAGGGCGCCACCCTGCGGGCGGCGGGGATCACGGGGACGTTCCTGGCGCTGGCCGCGGTCCTGGTGCTCTACCTGTTGGTGGCGGTGTGGCCGCCGGCGCCGGCACCGCAGGTCGCCGTCACCACGCCGACCACGGCGGCGACCGCCCCTGGCGCCCCCGCGGCCACCCCGCCGACGACGGTCGCGGTGGCCAGCGCCCCCAACCCGCCGGTGCGGCTGTTCGGCCAGGAGCTGCAGCTGGAGCGGGAGGCGCGCCTGTTCCTGGTGGTCGCCCTGGCCGGGACGCTCGGCGGGCTGGTCTACGCGCTGCGGTCGCTGGCCTGGTACACCGGCAACCGCAACCTCAAGTACTCCTGGTTGCTGACCTACCTCCTCCAGCCGGTGGTGGGCGCGGCGCTGGCGACGATCACCTACCTGGTGGCGCGGGGCGGGCTGATCGTGGTGACCACCCAGGCCTCCTCGGACACGGTCAACCGGTTCGGCTTCGCCGCCATCGGGGGCCTGGTCGGCCTGTTCTCCAACCAGGCGGCCGAGTGGCTCAAGCGGATCTTCGAGCAGGTGTTCACCACCGCGCCCAAGGGCAAGGACGCCGCGGTCGAGGTCACGGCGTTCGACCCGGTCGAGGGCGCGGCGGGCACCCTGGTGGTCGTCCAGGGGACCGGCTTCACCGGGGTGCAGACGGTCACCTTCGGCGGGATCGAGGCGACCGGCGTGACCCAGGCCACCGACACCGAGCTGCGGGTGGTGGTGCCCCAGGGCGCCAGGACCGGGCCCATCACGGTCACCAGCCCGGCCGGCACCGGGACCAGCACGCAGGCGTTCACCGTGCTCCCGCCCGCCGAGGAGGCGGCGGCCGCCCCCGGCGGGCAGGCGGAGGAGGAGCCTGTCGCCGGCGAGGAGGAGGTCCCGGCGTTCGACCCCGAGGAGCACCGGGAGGCGACGGGGCCAAGCTGATCGCGGCCGGCAAGGCCAACCACGCCGCCCTGTTCGACAAGCCCAGGTAGCCGGGAGCCGGCGGCGTCAGCCCGGGGACGGCGCCCGCGCATGCGCCGTGCGGGTGTCCGACACGGCCACCGCCGCCACCACCAGGGTCGCCACCGAGGCCAGCAGCAGCGGTGCCAGCGACGGGCCCAGCGGCCACAGGACGGCCAGCGCGGCGATCGCCAGCAGGCGCGACAGCGACAGCCGGCCGAACACCACCCGCTTGAACAGGGCGTGCCCGGCCAGGAACAGCGCCGGGCCCAGCAGCACGGTGGTGGTGGTCGCCACGTCCGCGTGCCCGCCCGGGTGGTGGATCACCAGGTCGTCGCCGACGGCGGTGACGATGACGCCGGCCACCATCGGCAGGTGGCAGTAGGTGTAGGCGGAGCGGCCCAGCCGGCCCGGGTCCGCCGACCCGGCCATCACCTCGCCGGCGGCCTCGGCGCCGCGGTCGAAGTAGACCCACCACAGCGCCACGCTGCCGAGGAAGGCGACCACGAAGGCGGCCACCGACGCCGCCGTCAGCGGCAGCTCCCCGAAGACGCTGCCGGTCACCAGGATCGACTCGCCGAGCGCGAGGATCATGAACAGCGGGAACCGCTCGCCGAAGTGCCCGCCGGTGATCGTCCAGTCCGTCGTCCGCGAGCGTCCCAGCCCCGGGGTCCAGAACCCGACCATGGGCGCGCCGAAGTCCACCACCAGCGCGGCCAGCCACAGCGCCTCCCGCGCCGCGCCGTGCGCCAACCCCCCGGCCAGCCACAGCATCCCCGCCGCCAGCAGCCACGACAGTACCCGCTGGAAGTTGCGGCGCAGCGCCGGCTCGTCCCGGAGGTTCGCGGCGATGAACATGGTGCGCCCGACCTGCATGGCCACGTAGGCGCCGGCGAACAGCAGGCCCCGCTCGCCGAACGCCTCCGGCAGGCTGGCCGACATCAGCAGGCTGGCCAGCATCGCCCCCAGCAACACCAGCCGCACCGGCCGCCGGTTGGGGTCGAACCAGTTGGTGAACCAGGCGCTGTAGACCCACGCGATCCACACCGCCACCAGCAGCAGCGCCATCTGCGCGGCGCCGCGCGCGTCCAGGTGCTCCAGCAGCAGGTGGGAGAGCTGCGTCACCGCCAGCACGTACACCAGGTCGAAGAACAGCTCCACCGAGGTGACCCGCTGGCCACCCTCCCCTCGGTCCCGCCGCAGCACGGTCCTCAGCGCTTGACCAGGTTGGAGACGAAGAAGTACAGGTTGGCCGGCCGCTCGGCGAGGCGGCGCATGAAGTAGGGGAACCACTGGGTGCCGTAGGGCACGTACACCCGCAGGCGGTAGCCCTCGGCGACGACCTGCTCCTGGAGGTCCCTGCGGACCCCGTAGAGCATCTGGAACTCGAAGGAGTCGCGGTCGCGGCGGTGCTTGGCGACCAACGCCTTGGTCAGCCGCACCAGCGCCGGGTCGTGGGTGGCCACCATCGGGTAGGGGTTGGCCTGGACGAGGGTGTCCAGCAGGCGCGCGAAGGCCCCGTCCACGCTGGCCTTGTCCGGGTAGGCGACCTCGGGCGGCTCCTGGTAGGCGCCCTTGACCAGGCGGACGGGGACGCCGACCCGGTTCAGCCGCTCCAGGTCGTCGCGGCAGCGGTACAGGTAGGCCTGGAGGCAGACGCCGACGTTGTCGTAGGAGCCCTTGAGCGTCTCCACGATGTCCAGGGTGCGGTCCACGTAGGCGTAGGCCTCCATGTCGACGCCGACCATGGCGCCGACCTCCTTGCCGCGGGCGGCCACCCGGCTGGCCTCCTCCAGGGCGAGCTCCCGGCGCAGGTCCAGGCCCATCGCGGTCAGCTTGACCGAGATGTTGGCGTCCAGGCCGCCCTCCTGGATGCGGTCCAGCGCGGCCAGGTAGGCGCCGGTCGACTCGTGCGCCTGCGCCTCCGACTCGGTGTTCTCGCCCAGGTAGTCGAGCGCCACCGAGACCCCGCGGTCGTTCAGCGTCCGGATCGCCCGCTCGGCCTCGTCCAGGGTGTCGCCGGCGATGAACCGCCCGGCCACCCGGCGCGCGACCGGGTTGCGGGTGACCAGCCGTCTCAGGCTCGGCGACCCGGCCGCCTTCAGCAGCGTTGCCTTCAGCATGCCTTCACCTCGTCGTGGCCTCGGCACAACGATACCTGCCCTGCCTGCGTCCTACACCACCTCCGTGGCCACCGGCCGCAGCCGCCGGCCGAGCTCCTGCTCGAACAGGTCGGCGTTCTGCTGGGCGGCCCACACGTCCAGGTCGGGCACGTCGCGGGCGCGCAGCTCCAGCCGCAGCGACTCGCCCTCGTCGACCACCCGCACCTCCTCCACCACCTGGAAGTGGTCGGCGTCCAGGCCGTCGGCGACCCGCAGCATGGCGGCCAGGCGCCGCACCAGCACCCTGTCCGCGTCGGCGAGCGCCATGTAGTCGTCGTGGCGCGCCGACGGCAGCGCCTTGCGGTGGTAGCGGGCGACGTTGGCCACCAGCAGCCGCTCGCGCTCGCTCCAGCCGTCCAGGTCGGCGTTGCGGATCAGGTACAGCGAGTGCTTGTGGTGGGAGGACTGGGCGACCGCGTAGCCGACGTCGTGGAGCAGGCCGGCGGCCTCCAGCAGCTCCCGCTCGGCCGGGCCGAGGCCGTGCAGGTGGGCCGTCTGGTCGAACAGGGACAGGGCCAGGGCGGTCACCTGCCGGCAGTGCGGCTCGTCCCAGGCGTGGCGGCGGGCGAAGTCCAGCACCGAGCGCCGGCGCGGCGCCGCCGCGCCCGGCGCCGTCTCGGTGTGGGCGAGCTCCGCCAGGGTCTCCAGGATCACGCCCTCGCGCAGCGCCCACGGGGCCAGCACCAGCTCGCGCAGGCCGAACGCCTGCATCACCAGGGCGGCCACCTGGGAGCCGGCGACCACGTTGCCGGCCCGCAGGGGGTCCAGCCCGGCAAGGCGGCCGCGGTCCTTGGCCGAGGTGCCGGCGAGGTAGCCCGCCACCACGTTGAGGGCCTCCCTGGTCAGGATCGGCGCGGTCCGGCCGTCGACGCCGGCGAAGCCGAACTCGTGCGGCGGCGTCGGCACGTCCGGCAGCGCCCGCGCCACCTCGCCGAGGTTGCGGAACGTCTTGGAGGTGCCGCACACCACGTCCCAGGGCTGCTCCCTGAGCTGGTCGGCGAGCGGGCCGAGCAGCGCCAGCGCGTGGACCCGCAGGGCGACCAGCTCCTCGGGGTCGACCGGGTCGGAGCGGACGAAGCGGCGGGTGAGCCGGGTTGCGCCGAGCGGGAAGCTCGTGGCCAGCTCGGGCCGTTCGCCCTCGCCGGCCGCCACCTCGAGGCTGCCCCCGCCGATGTCGACCACCAGCAGCCGGCGGGCCGAGAACGCGGTCCAGCGCCGCGCGGCCAGGTAGGTGAGGCGCGCCTCCTCGACCGCCGGCAGCACGGCGATGGTCACCCCGGTGGCCTCCCGCACCCGGCCGAGCACGTCGAGGCCGTTGCGGGCCTCGCGGATCGCCGAGGTCGCGAAGCCGACCATGGCGCCGGCGTCCAGGCCGTCGGCCACCGCCCGCATGCGGGCGACGCTGCCGACCAGCCGCTCGACCGCCTCCTCGGGCAGGCTCATCGACGGGAAGGCCGCGTCGGCCAGGCGCAGGGTGTCGCGCTCGCGCTCGACCAAAGCGAAGGTCCCGTCGGCGCGGCCGTCGACCACCACCAGGTGGACGGTGTTGGAGCCGACGTCCAGCGCGGCCAGGCGCAACGCGTCAGTGGGGCTCGGCGCCGACGGGTGGGCGTGGCTCGACGGTTTCGACATCCCGGCGGTTGCGTCGGATGGCGAGGACGACGGCGACGAACACGGCCGCGAGGACCAGGGCGGCGACCGCGAACCGGGACACCGTGATGCCGTAGACGACGGCGGCGATCAGCCCGGCGGCCGGGATGGTCAGCACCCACGCCCACACGATCCGGCCGGCCACGCCCCAGCGGACCGCCGACAGCCGCCGGGTCGCGCCCACGCCGACGATCGCGCCGGTGATGGTGTGGGTGGTCGAGACCGGGATGCCGAGGGCGGTGGCCAGGTACAGCGACGAGGCCGCGGCCGTCTCGGCGGAGAAGCCGCCGACCGGCTTGAGGGCGGTGATCCGCTGGCCGAGGGTCTTCACGATCCGCCAGCCGCCGGCCAGGGTGCCGAGGGCGATGGCGGCGTGGGCGGAGAGCACGATC
>Ga0081538_10004791_pt1 | contig 12357 bp, 7 predicted proteins | sample TabmetS5T2R1_FD_71022 | JGI IMG/M metagenome (GOLD analysis project Ga0081538, IMG submission 71022) | Tabebuia heterophylla rhizosphere microbial communities from the University of Puerto Rico - S5T2R1 | ecosystem: Host-associated > Plants > Roots > Rhizosphere ... | reverse complement strand
GCACGCGTGTCCAGCTCACCATGGAGGCCAACGTGCCTCTCAGGCGTGCCGTGTTGCGTTTCGATGATGGCAGCGAACTCCCTCTCAATATGATCGAATCGACTTTACGGGGGGAAATCCTCGTCATGAAAGAGGCCACCTATATCGTCGAGGTCGAGGATACGCACGGACTGAAAAATTTACAGCCGCCACGGTATACCGTACAGATCCTCCCGGATCACCATCCCACCGTCGGTATTCGGCAGCCCTCAGAAGGCCTGGAAGTCGATGAAACGACTGTTTTACAGGTCCAGTACGACGCCGAGGACGACTTTGGTTTACAGGATGCGACGCTGGTCTACTTTGGCCCGGGGAGTACCGAACGCCGTATCCCTCTGCATCGGGGACGCTTTGACCACCCACGTGTGCAGGAAACGTTTGCCTGGGATATGCAGCAGTGGCCACTGCCGGCAGGCGATACGGTGCAGTTCTTTGTCGAAGTGTACGACAACGATACCATCTCTGGTCCCAAAAAAGGCGTGTCGCAGACGCTAACGCTCAAGGTCCGTAACCGCGAACAAGAACATGCAGAACTCGAAACGCTACAGCAAGAGATGGCAGATGCCCTGCTCGATCTGTTGGCAGACCACCTCGAGCTCACAGACCATGTACAAGAGTGGCGTGAACAACTCGAAGCAGGTCAGACGCTCAATCGCGACGCGTTAACGCAGAGTCAGGAGAAACAACGCGCCGCCATGGAACGCACCGAGCAGCTGGCGCAGCAACTCCAGGACGCCCTGACGCGGGTGCAACGGGACCCCTACAGCACGTATGAAACCTACGCAGATATGCAGGCCTTGCAGCGCAACATGACATATTTACAGCACACCCTCATGCCGCAACTCCAGCAAAGCATGCAAGCCCTCACGCCGCCAGCGGCTCCAACAGCGCCGCTCGAGCAGTCAGCACAACATCTCGAAGACGTCGTGCAAGAGCTCGAACGCCTCTCCTCTCTGGCCGAAAACATTGCCAGTGGCGAGAAGCTCAACAACCTGGCGAATATCAGCACCAAAATGATGGAGCAGCAAAACAAACTCCTCGCGGCCCTGGATAATCTTCCTCGTGACTTCCAGGGTGGTCAGCTCCCTCCGGAACTCCAGGAGATGCTCGACAAACTGGATGCCCTCATGCAGGATCTGGCCCAGGCGATCTCACAGCTCCCGAATGCGCTCTCGGATGAATTCCTCAACCGGCAACTCGACACCTTCCCCCTCTCAAACATGATGCAACAGTTGCAGGACATGCGTCAAAAGTTAGCCGAAGGCGATCTGGCGGGAGCCAAGCAGCTGGCAGAAGAGTTGCTCAAAGCCCTGTCGTCCATGGTGAGTGCGCTGCAAAATATGCGGCAGCAAGCCCGCGGTGGCCCGATGGACGCGCTCAGTCAGCAGCTGCAACAGTCCTCCAACGCGCTGGCGGATCTGGCGCAGCGTCAGGAGCGCATTCTGGAAGACACCCAGCACCTTGATCAGGACGCCTTGCAGCAGCTCAATCAGGCCCAACAGCAGGCCTTCGATGCCGTCCAGCAACGGTTGCAACAGGAGCTGAACAAATTGACCCAGCTGTCATGGGAGCTATCACGTCAGGCGCGACAGCATCCCCAGCTCGACCCGGCATTTCAGCAAGTGCAGCAGCAGCTGTCGAAACATTTGCAGAGCATGCGGCAGCACGTTGATAGCCGCGATATGCCACAGGCGCTCCAAGAACTGGAGGCGGCACAGCGACAACTCGCCTGGATGCAGCGCCGCATTGAACAACTGGAGCAGCCTGATGCCCGCCTCCAACAACGGGCTGCCGAAGCGCTGGAACACCTGCAAGCCATGCGGCAGCAGATTGACGGGTTGCCGCAGGACCGCCACGCCATGCTCACCCCAGAGCAGCGCGGGCAACTCGGTGGTCTTGCCGAGCAACAGGGGGCAGTCCAAAACGATACCCAAACCCTGCAGCAAGAGTTTGAGAAGCTTCTGCCTATAATGCCCTTCTTGCCACCCGAACTGGGCAAGCACTTGCAAGAAGCCATTCCCTTTATGGGCCAAGCGCAAGGAGAACTCGGGCAACATCAGAGCCAGCAGGCGATTCCACCAGAGCAGCAAGCCTTGGACCACCTGCGCCAGGCCCAGAACAGTCTGCAGCAGGCCTTACAACAGATGGCGCAACGTGGACAGATGATGGGCATGTCCATCCCCATGTTGCAACAAAGCGGCCGCTTTCCCCTCCCCAATTATCTGCCCCAACCGGAGGTGGATCAGCAACAGGGTGGCGTTGCGGGGGCAAACGTGCGCAACTTTCAACTCCCCGATAGAGAAGCCTACAAAGCTCCCCGTATGTTTCGTGAAGATATCATGGAGGCGCTGAAAGAAGGCTATCCGGAACGGTACAAGGAACTCATTGAGCAGTATTATCGCAGTATTGTGCGTTAGCAAGGTGTATGGATTCGTCATGATGCGGTATCTAGTCGTTTTTGTTCTGTGTAACTGCTGGCTCTGGTCTCCCGTAGTGTTCGCCACGATACGGACTGAACCAGTGGAGGAGCCGGCGGTAACGTCAGGCGAAGTGCTACTCGACCGCTGGCAAGCAGAAGCAGCGCGCCAGTGGGCAGTCCAACAGCTGGAGCGCGAACCACAGCATCCCATCTGGCGCTTTGGGCTCGCCCAGGCCTTGTTCTACCTCGGCCGCTACCAGGAAGCCCTGGAGGCGTTTGATGCGGCCATCCAGGTCTTACCGCACCCACGCTTCCAGCACTACCGTGAGTTCGTGGCGCAGACGCTCCAGAGTACTGCAGCGCTACAGCTCATCGAGACGGCACATTTTCGCATCTATGTTGACCCCGAGCACGATGCCGCCCTGGTGCCATATATTGGCGAGGTACTGGAACAGAGTTATCAGCGTCTTGGGGAAATTTTTAGCTTCTTCCCGGACGACAAAATTCGCGTCGAAATCTTTCCCACCACAGCGACGTTCTATCCGGCGTCGAGCCTCTCGGCCCGCGACATTGAGGTGTCAGGGGCTATTGGCATCTGCAAATTCAACAAGATCATGCTGCTTTCCCCGCGCAATCTGGCCCGTGGCTACCGCTGGCCGGATGCGCTGAGCCATGAGTACATTCACTATATTCTGGTCCATCTGAGTGACAACCACGCCCCTATCTGGCTGCACGAAGGGATAGCCAAATATTTCGAAGACGTCTGGCGCTTACCACAGTCGGCGTGGCTCAGTCGTCGCACCGAGAGTTTGCTGGCGCACGCCCTCAAGCACAACAGTTTTGTGGGCTTCAAGAATATGGAGCCATCGCTGGTCAAACTCGACACGACGTATCAAGTCCAACTGGCCTACGCTGAAGCCGCCTCAGCCATCGATTTCATTATGCACCGCCTGGGCGGCAAAGGGCTGGGACAGATTTTACAGGAGCTCCGACAGTCACAGGAAGAAGGCGCTGCCGCAGCGATCGCCCGAGTGATGGGTCTGGAGTTTGGACAATTTCAAGACCAATGGCGACAATTTCTCGCCGCCAAAAAATTGCAGGAGTATGACGGCGTACGTCTGCCGCGGTTTGAGCTCAAAGAAGAGGGCAAACTCCCCGCCGACGACGCGCACCGAGAACTTCAATCCACTACGGCCCGCATGCATGCCCGCCTCGGAGACCGCTTGCGCCAGCGTGGCCGTGACCAGGCGGCGGCGGCGGAATATGGCCGGGCCCTGGACAAGGATCCGCACTCCCCCTACCTGTTGAATAAGCTCGCTGCCTCACTCATGGCGCAAGGGCGCTGGGAAGAGGCCCTGCCGCCGCTGCAGCAAGCCCAACTATTTGATGCCGATTACGTCACTACTTATACCAACTTCGGGCGCCTGCACCTCGCCTTGCATGCCTATGAGCAGGCCCGGCAGGCCTTGTGGGAGGCGCTGCAGATCAATCCGTTTGATCCCTCGATTCATTTCCATCTGGCCGAAAGTTATCGCCAGCTCGGCCAGGCAGATAAGGCTCAGCAGGAGCAGCAATTGTTCGAACGCTTACAGGAGAAGCAGTAATGGGAATCCATCATGAGTCTGACGGTGCCACACAGCGTGCTGCCGGCAACGGCGAGCATGAGCCGCAGCACATCGCCGCAGTGGAGGAAATCGCCACGCAACGTCAGGCCATCCTTGGTGAAATCAAGAAAGTCATCGTGGGTCAGGACGCGGTGATCGAAGAACTGCTGATTGCGTTGTTTTCGCGTGGCCATTGTTTATTGGTAGGCGTACCGGGGCTGGCAAAAACCTTGCTGATTAGCACCCTGGCAGACGTGCTCCACCTGCGCTTCAGCCGCATCCAGTTTACGCCAGATCTGATGCCGTCCGACATCACCGGCACGGACATCCTCGAGGAAGACCCGGAAACCGGGCGGCGCCGCTATCGCTTCATGCACGGACCGATTTTCGCCAACATCGTGCTGGCCGACGAAATTAACCGCACGCCACCCAAGACCCAGGCAGCGCTACTCCAGGCCATGCAAGAGTATCGGGTCACGGCTGGGGGACAGACCTATAATCTCGATCTGCCGTTCTTCGTGCTGGCGACGCAAAACCCCATTGAACAGGAAGGCACCTACCCTTTACCGGAAGCCCAGCTCGACCGCTTTATGTTTCACATTGGTATCGACTACCCGTCCTTTGACGAGGAAGTGAACATTGTGTTCAACAGTACGTCAGCCTATGCGCCACAACTGCAGCGGGTGCTCAGCGCCAGTAAAATATTGCAGCTCCAAGATCTCGTCCGACGTGTGCCGGCAACGCCCTCCGTGGTAGGCTATGCGGTACGGCTGGCGCAAAGCTCGCGGCCCGACCATCCCGATGCCCCGTCGTATGTCAAAGAGTGGGTCAACTGGGGCGCTGGCCCACGCGCCTCGCAGTACCTGGTGCTCGGCGCCAAAGCCCGCGCTATTATGCACGGCCGGTTTGTGGCCTCGGTGGAAGATATTCGTGCCCTCGCTCCTTCGGTGTTGCGCCATCGCATCCTGACGAATTTTAATGCAGAAGCCGAAGGCGTCACCTCTCTGGCGATCATCAATCGTCTGCTCGAGACGGTCCGCCCCGAGGATGTACCACTGGCACATGCCACGGCGTCATAGGCAGGAGGCACGATGGCGACGAACCCACGACGCCAAGGCTATTTTGATCCGCTGGTACTGGCCAAAATCTCAAACATGTCCTTGCGCGCCAGGCATGTCGTGGAGGGGTTGTTGAGCGGCTTGCATCAAAGCCCGTACCGCGGCTATAGCGTGGAATTTGCCGAACATCGCGAGTATGCACCAGGCGACGAGATCCGCCGCATCGATTGGAAAGCCTTCGGGAAATTCGACCGCTATTTTGTCAAGGAATACGAGGAAGAGACCAATCTGCGCGCCTATCTTCTCCTCGATGCCAGCGCTTCCATGGATTACGGCTCGGAGAGCATTCGGAAATTCGACTATGGTTGCTACCTTGCCGTGTCTCTGGCCTATCTGATGCTCCGTCAAGGCGACGACGTTGGGCTGATTACCTTTGGCGCCCAGGTACAGCGGTATATTCCACCGCGCTCTGGCTTGAAGCATCTGCAGGCCCTCACCAGCCTGCTCGAAGCGACACAGCCACAGGGAGAAACGCGCCTTGACCAGGTGTTACGCGAGGTCGCCGGGAAAATCAAGAAACGCGGCATGATCATCGTCATGTCCGACCTGTTCGATGCCCCAGAGATGGTCTTACGCACCCTGAAATACTTCCGCCATCGGCGCAATGAAGTGATGGTGTTTCATCTCCTGGATAAAAACGAACTGGAATTCCCTTTCGAGCGGCTCACCATGTTTGAAGACATTGAGGATGCGAACAGCCGCCTGCTTGCCGATCCACGGGCCATCCGGGAGGCATATTTGCAACAACTCCAGGCCTTCATTGAGGACTATCGCCGTTCCTGCCGGCGTGAGCGGATCGATTACAATCTCTTTCCCACGACGACGCCGCTCGATGTAGCCCTGACGCGCTACCTGGCTCGGCGACAGTGACTCTCAACGAGGCCATACAACATCGGCGCACGGACGTGAGCGTGCCAGCGTGTGTCTCGGTATTTTCCTGGCACCGAGTGTCCACATCCGGTGTATGGACATCCTTCTCTGTGGGGCTGTATTACGTATGGGTTTGACGTTTCTCTATCCAGCTTTTTTGCTCGGGGCATTGGCCACGGCAGTACCGATTGTGATTCATCTCATCTATCGTCGGCAGGCGCTGGTGCACCGTTTTCCGGCCCTACGTTTCTTACTCCTCGCCGATAAACGCACGGCACGGAAGTTCCGCCTGCACCAGTGGCTCCTGCTACTTCTGCGTGTCCTCGCTATTCTGCTGCTGGCCTTGATTCTGGCCCGGCCGCGCCTCGTTGGCGAGACAGCCCATGCTGCAGCAGCCCTGCCCGCGCAAGCCATGATCATTATGGTGGATAACAGTCTGAGCATGCAGTACCGCGATGGCCAGGAATCACGTCTCCAACGTGCTAAAGCGCTCGCTGGACGTTTCTTACACGGGCTGCGGCAGCAGGATAGCGTAGCGATTCTGCCTCTCCTGGGTGCAGAAAGCGCCCCGGACGACGCAGCATTCTTCACCAACGATGTGGTAACGCTCCGCGCCCAAATTGCCGCCATTGAAGCGCGTCATGCGGCGGTGGATATGACGGCGGCTTTTCAACGCGCCTTCACCCTCTTACAGGACACCGCGGCGGTGCGGCGCCGCATCGTCCTGCTGGCGGATTTTACCGTCCATGGCTGGGAAGACTTTCACCTGTCGCGTTTTGCTGTGGTGCCAGAGCAGGTCGAACTCCATTTCATCCGCCTTGGCAGCGCCCAACGTGACGCTAATCTCCTGGTGGAGGATATCCGTATTGTTGAGAAGCCTTTTATTGAGCACACCCCTTTAGAGGTGTCCGTCCTGATTCGGAATCGTAGCATCGCTCCGGTGCGGAACCTGCGGGTGGATTTGTTGCTCGAACACACCAAAAGTGGCGAGCAACTCGTTGATATTGGCCCTGACGAGCAAGTCACCGTGCCATTCCGCATCATGGCGCCAGCCGCCGGGGTGCATTGGGGAGAAGTGCGCCTAGAAAACGACCTCTTTGCCGAAGATGATCGGTGGTATTACGCTCTACGAACCGCTGCCCCAGTACGGGTGCTGGTGGTGGATGGCGATCCTGGGACGTCACTCTACGAGAGCGAAATTTTCTACCTCTTGAGCGCCCTGCAACCGGCTGGCACGCTACGGCGTCCGCTGTTCTACCCCAAGCCCGTGCCCTGGGAAGGCCTGGAACAGGAACGCCTCAACGAGTATCAGGTGGTCATCCTGTGTAACCTTGAGGCTATAGGACCACAACTCCGCCAGCGTTTATACCAGTTCGTCGTTGAAGGGGGAGGCTTGATATTCTTCGCTGGAGATCGCCTCGACGGGTCACGGTACAATACCATGTTTTTTCACTCCGATACTCCACTCTTGCCATTGCCTCTGGCAGCCCCTATACAGCTCCCCCCCGACCAGGCACTGTCCATCAGTACAGTCGACAGCACGCACGAAGCGCTGACGGTGTTTGCAGGGGAAGAGGCACTCCTGCAGCGGGGCAAATTTTATCGTGTCCTGACGATGAGCCAACAGCCTGAGGTGACCAGCGTGAAGACGCTGCTGGCGCTCCAAAATGGCTCACCACTGCTCGTTGACAAACCACTTGGACGTGGAAAAGTGCTATTTTTTGCCACCAGCGCTGATCGCGATTGGACCGACTTACCAACGCGTACTGCTTATGTGCCTCTGCTCCATGGTGTCCTCGGGTACGTGGCCAATCTCGCCGCCGCCGCACAACGCCCAACGACGACCATGCCAGAGCCGGTCTTGCTCCCTGGTCAGACGGCAGACGTCGATACGACGCTCACCCTCTTCACTCCGGATGGTCAGGAACGGCACAGCCGGTACACCAGTGATGGATCACGCATTGCGGCTCGTTTTGCCGAATACACTATACCTGGTATCTATCGCCTCCGTGGGCCAGGTGGACAAGATTTCCTCGCCGTGAATGCCACGCGTGCTGAATCGAACTTTGAAAAATTGCAGCAGGCCGATCTACGCACCAGATTTCAACCCCTGGCGCTACATCTTGAGGAGGAGAACACTCTCGACCGAGCCGCTGACAGCCATCCGCTGCCGATTAAGGAATTGTCTGGTATCTTTATAGTGGCCTTTGTGGCGGTGCTCATGGTGGAAAATGTCTATGCCAATCGTTTCTAAGGACAATGTGCGCCGTATACACGCCGCCGGTTCTCTAGGCGGCTTAGGCGCCTGGCAAGCCAGGAAGGCTCCCCGCCGAACATCGCGACGTACTTTTATCCGCTCTTTGTTGTCTGTGGCCGCCAGCGTCGGAGCACCAACGCTCTTGCCATCATGGGGGTGGGCTATCCCGGCGTCGAACACGTTCATCCTGGCGCAGTTGCAATACGCCGGGGGACAATGGGACCCACGTCCTCTGGCCACGGCGTCGCTGATGCAGGAAGTGCGCCTCCGCACCAGTGTGGAGACGCGTGATGAGCGCCACACAGTGTCCGTGCGAGACCCAGCGCTCTTTTCCTACCCTTTCCTGTATATGACGGGCGAGCGGGGGTTTCCCCCCTTTGGTGACGAAGACATCGTCATTTTACGTCGCTATCTGCTATTTGGCGGTTTGCTGCTCATCGATGATGCCCGTGGCACGAAAGGCCAGGACTTTGACGCCAGCGTACGGCGAGAGATTGCCCGGGTCTTTCCAGAGCAACCTCTGAAAATTTTGCCACCGGATCATACGGTATTTCGCTCGTTTTACCTTATCCGCAGCGTCGGTGGAGTACGTGTGGTCAATCCCTATCTCGAGGGGGTGCATGTGGGTGACCGCACGCCCCTTCTCTACTGTCAAAACGGTCTGGGGGTGGCGTGGGAACGTGACTATCTTGGCAACTGGGTAGCGGCCTGCCATCCGGGTGGAGAGGCGCAACGCCTGGAGGCCTTCAAGCTCGGGGTCAATTGCATACTTTACGCCCTGACAGTGAATTACAAACAAGACCTGATCCATATACCCTTTATTCGTAAGAAACTCGGATGATATCTATGGCATTTCCTCCGTTGTTCTGGCAAACCTCCTCGGGGCTCTTTCGTACCACCCTGACCTGGGAACACACCTTCTCCCTCGTCGTTATAGTGCTCCTCAGCCTGGGCTTCCTCACCCTGCTGTTTCTGCAGTGGCGTGACTTACGCCGTCGCGTCACCTCCAAGGTGCGTGTGGGCCTTTGCGTGCTGCGTGGTGTGGTGTACCTGCTGCTGCTCGGCATGATTCTCAATCCTACCCTCCTGTTGCAGAAAGTCTTGCGCTTACTGCCGCCGCTGGCGGTGGTGATCGACGCATCAGGCAGTATGGCGCTCTCCGAGGCCGACGGTCGGAGTCGTCTGCAACAGGCCCTCAATTATCTGCGTGGTGATACTGCCCCCCCCTTGCAGGCCTTGCGCGAGGACTATGAAATTAAGCTCTATCAGTTCGACGAAACGGCGCGTCCTCTGCCTCTACAGCACCTCGATACCCTGTCAGCGACTGGGCAAACGACTGACATTATTGGCTCGCTCTCCTCTGTCCTGGAAGAGCATCGTGCCACTCCGCCGGTAGGAGTGCTGCTGCTCAGCGACGGTACCCATCATAAGTCCAATACTGGTCTGGAATTCTTGCGCCAGGCTGGCGTACGGATGGTGACAGTAGGTGTGGGCAATCTGGCCACCTATCGTGACCTGCGGATTGCCGCTGTCCAGGCTCCAACCCTGGCTTTCTTGCACTATCCCGTCGAGATCAATGTGACGTTGCAGACCTGGGGGTATCGCGGTGAACGCCTACCCGTCGTCCTCAAACAGGCGGGGCAAGTTGTGGCGACTCAAATGGTGCACGTCTCTACAGACACGTTTGAGCAGCAGGTGCAGTTCGAAATCGTGCCCGAGGATATCGGCGAATACACCTACACGGTGAGCGTTGCCCCTCGTCTGGGGGAGGCCCTCACCGACAACAACCACAAAGACTTTCCACTCTCCGTCGCCCGCGACAAAATCCGTGTGCTCCTGGTGTGCGGCAGTCCGACGTGGAATTATCGTTTTCTGCGTCAGGCCCTGAAGAACGACCCCAGTGTCGACTTGATCTCGTTCGTCATTCTGCGTACTCCAACAGACGTGGTCAACGTGCCGGAAAGTCAGCTCAGCCTTATCCCGTTTCCTACCCAGCGGCTATTCACTCAGGAGCTGAAAAACTTCGATCTCATCATCTTCGAGAATTTTAGCTTTCAGTTCTATTTCCCGTGGTATTACCTGGAGAACGTCCGCAAATATGTCATGGAAGGTGGGGCGTTTGCCATGATTGGTGGTAGCCTCGCCTTTGCCCAGGGCGGCTATGCAGAAACACCTATCGAGGATATCCTGCCCGTTTCTCTGCGTACAGACCGCAACGATTATCGTCCCATCACGCAGCGTATGGTGTTGACGGAAGAAGGGAAAGTGCACCCCATCACCCGCCTGGCGGCTGACCTGGGGGAAAATCAGCGCATCTGGGACACTATTCCAGAACTCGATGCCGTCAACTTGGTGGGCCGTTTGAAACCAGGCGCCACAGTATTAGGGGTGAGTAGTCGCCACTTTGAAGACGGCCAAGAGACCCCCCTGTTGGCCATCCAGCGCTTCGGCAAAGGTCGCACCCTGGCACTGATGAGCGATTACACCTGGAAATGGAATTTTCACATGGCGGGTCGTATGGATTCGAATCAATACTACCTGCAGTTCATCCGCCAAGTTGTCCGCTGGCTCATTCGCGATCCGGTGTTGAAACAGGTCCGGATCATGGCGGATGGCAACGAGTTTCCCCTCGGCAGCGAGATGAGCGGTACGGTGCAAGTGCTTCGTGATGATTATCGCCCTGCCGCTGATGCCCTCATACGCGCCAAACTCCGCAGCCCGAACGGTACTGAGATGCAAGTACAGCCTGTCCCGACTGGGAATCCTGGGGAGTTCCGTTATCGCTTGCCCGCCAAAGAGGAAGGGCTCTATACCTTCGACGTGCAGGCCATTATCGGCACCGAGACACACGAAGCCAATCAACTCCTGCTCCGCGCCTATCGCCCTGGGGAAGAAAATCAACAGGCCGCCCCTAACCATGCGCTCCTGCGAGAGATTGCCGACCGTACGGGTGGCGCCTACTTCGCCCTGCAAGATCCTACCCGTCCAAGTGTCGCCAGTCTGGCTGAGTTTTTCGGTGGGACTCCAGGCTACAAAGTCCTCGAAGAAACGCGCTATCGGCTACGCGAGACGTTACCACTGTTCCTCGTCGTGTTAGGGTGTTTAGCCATCGAATGGTGGTGGCGGCGTCAAGCGGGACTTTTCTAAGTATAACCCCACAGAGAAAGGTGTCCATCACCTCGCCCCTCTTACTTGATGACGCGAGGCTGTATAATGGACAGCCATTTTCACGGCATCACGGAGGAGTATCAGGTGCACATTCGCACAGCCACCGTGGATGACGCTGCGGCTATCGCATACGTCCATGTCGAGAGCTGGCGCACGACCTATCAGGGCATCATCCCAGACGACTTCCTTGCCCGGCTCTCGTACGCACAGCGTGAGCAGTTCTGGCGCCAAATCCTGACAGAGCCTGATAGCCACACCATCGTCTACGTCGCAGAAGAGGAGGGCGGGAAGGTCATCGGGTTCGCCGCAGGCGGGCCGGAGCGCAGCGGGGAGCCTCTCTACACAGGCGAGCTGTATGCGATATACGTGTTGGCCCAATATCAAGGGCAGGGCGTTGGACGGCAACTGGTCATTCCCTTCGTGCACCGCCTGCTCCAGGAGGGCATGCGGGCGATGCTGCTCTGGGTGCTGGCCAAGAATCCCGCGCGGAAGTTCTATGAACGCCTGGGCGGGCAAGCCGTGTATGACAAGCCTGTCACGATTGGCGGTATGCCACTCCTTGAAGTCGCCTATGGGTGGCAGGATGTCCAGACGCGCGTCGAGCCGACAGAGTGACAGCAACCCCGGGGGTGCAGCGGCCCGGGCTAAACATAATGACTTCCAATAGGTAGGCTGACCTCCGGGGGAACCGCGGGTGAGCTTGCCTGAAGCCAGAGCCGCCTCATGTCGCAACATGAACTATCTCGGAGGTCAGCCATGCACCAGGCTAGCACACTCTACATCGGGTTAGATGTTCATAAAGAGTCCATTGCCGTCGCTTACGTCGCCCAAGAACCTCACGCCGAAGTCGTCTCCCTTGGGAACATCGGGACGCGACAGTGC
>Ga0081538_10004790_pt1 | contig 12361 bp, 12 predicted proteins | sample TabmetS5T2R1_FD_71022 | JGI IMG/M metagenome (GOLD analysis project Ga0081538, IMG submission 71022) | Tabebuia heterophylla rhizosphere microbial communities from the University of Puerto Rico - S5T2R1 | ecosystem: Host-associated > Plants > Roots > Rhizosphere ... | reverse complement strand
TGGCCGAGGACTCGCGAGCCGACTCGATCCTCGACACGGCTCTCGCCAGCCTGCGGCTCCGCGGCGTCGAGGCCGAGCAGCACGCACGCAAGGGCGACCCCGCGGACGCGATCATCGAGCTCGCGGAGGAGCTCGACATCGACCTCATCGTCATGGGCAACAAGGGCCTCAGCGGGGCGCGCCGGTTCCTGCTCGGCAGCATCCCGGACAAGGTGTCCCACCATGCTCCCTGCAGCGTGCTGATCGTCTACACGGCCTGACGACGAGCGGCCGCGTCATCCGATCAGGTCCAGCGCCGCCCCGACCACAGACTCGGAATCGATTTCGTGGTGCTCGTAGACGTCGGCGAGCTCACCCGACTGGCCGAAGCGCGTGACGCCTAGTGCCGTCAGCGGCGTGCCGTTCACCGCCGCCAGGAACGCGAGGGCGTTCGGGTCGCCGTCGAGCACCGTGACCAGCGGCGCGGCCCGCTCGGCGGGGAAGAGCTCGTCGAGGATCGCGTGCGGCTGCTCCTCCAGGCCGGCGCGGCCCCGCAGACCGCCGAAGAGGAGATCGGCGCTCGTCACGCAAATCGCGTCGACACGCCCGTTCAGCTCGTCCGCGGCCGCGAGCAGCTCGGGGACCACGGCGCCCATGCCCACGAGCGTCACGTCCGGACGGCCGCGCGCACGCCGCAGGGCGTAGCCGCCGGCGAGCACCAGCCGCCGCCGGCCCTCGCTCGTGTCGCCCCCCGCGAGCGCCTGGTCGATCGGGCGGGTGGACAACCGGAAGTACGCCGACTGGCCGTCAGGCCGGCCGAGCCGGGACAGGGCGTGCAGCAGCGTCCACTCCAGGTCCTGGCCGAAGGCCGGCTCCCAGAAGGTGCATCCCGGCTGCCCGATCCCAATCGAGGGCGTGACGATCGACTGGTGCGCACCGCCCTCTGGCGCCAGCGATACCCCCGACGGCGTGCCGACGAGGATCGACTGGCCGCCGGCGTACATCCCGAACGACCAGGGCTCGAGAGCGCGCGCCACGAACGGGTCGTAGATCGTTCCGATAGGCAGGAGCGGCTGGCCGTACCGACTCCAGGTGGCGCCGAGCTCGCCCAGGAGGCCGACAAGATTGGTCTCGGCGATGCCCAGCTCGATGTGGCGCCCGCTCACCGTCTCGTGCCAGTGGACGAGCGTCTGCCGGTCGTCGGCGAACCAATCGCGCCTCTCCCCTACCGAGAAGATCTCCGCCTTGTTGATCCAACCGCCGAGGTTGGTGGACGAGGCGACATCCGGGCTCACGGTCACCACCCGCTCGGCCACCTCCGGCGCATCGTGGAAGAGGTCGACGAAGAAGCGTCCGAAGGCCTGCTGGGTCGACTCGCGGCCGCGGTGCCGGCGCCCGAGCGCAGGGGGCACGTGCGGCGGTTCGCGAGGCGGCGGGACGTCGCGAGCCAGCGCCGCGGCGGCCGCGGCGCACAATTCTCCCTCCGGGCTGTCCGTAGCGAAGGCGGCCCAGGGGTCGTCGGGGTCGGCGCCGAGCTGTGCTCCCAGCTCGGCGAACTGCTCGCCGGTGAGCAGCGCCGAGTGGTTCTCCGGGTGGCCCTCGATTGGCAGTGACCAGCCCTTGATCGTGTAGGCGAAGATCACGGTCGGCCGGTCGTGCTCCACCGCCCGGTATGCCTCGATCAGTTTCCCGAGGTCGTGGCCGCCGAGATCGCGGAACGCGGCGCGCAACTCGCCGTCCTCGAGCTCGCCAATCAGCTTCGCGAGCTTGCGCCCGCGCCCCGGCAGCCGTTCGCGCAGCTCCTCGGGGGCGGCTCGCAGCAGCCGCTGGTACTCCTCGTTCGGCATCAGGTCGATTCGCCGCTTCAGCTCCGGGCCCCCCGGACGTCCGAAGAGCTCCTCCAGGCGGCGGCCGTACTTGACGGTGAGGCACTGCCAGCCGGCGGCCTCGAACATGCCCGCCAGGCGCCCGAAGGCGATGTCGGGCACGACCCGGTCGAGCGACTGGCGGTTCAGGTCGATCACCCAGAGCACCTCGCCGAGCCTCGCGACGCTCGGGTCCGCGATCGCCTCCCATACCGCCCCCTCGTCGAGCTCGGCGTCGCCCAAGATGGCGATCTGGCGACCCATCGGCGGCGCCTCGAAGCGATGCTCGAGGTAGCGGCGCGCGATCGCGCCCCATATCGGCGCGGTGGCGCCGATGCCGACGGACCCGGTCGAATAGTCGACCGGGTCGGGGTCCTTCGTCCGGCTTGGGTAGCTCTGCAGCCCTCCGAATGCGCGCAGCGACTCGAGGTACCGGGGCTCCAGCCAGCCGAGCAGGTAGTTGATCGCGTGCAGCGCCGGCGAGGCGTGCGGCTTGACCGAGACGCGATCCTCGGCGCGGAGCTCGCTGAACCAGAGCGCGGTCATCAGGCTGACCATCGAAGCGCTCGACGCCTGGTGGCCGCCCACCTTCACACCGGAGCGGTTCTCGCGCACTCGGTTGGCGTGGTGGACGATCGCGGTCGCCAGCCACAGGACGCGTCGCTCGACGACCTGGAGGGTCGCCAGATCAGTCGCCGCGGGCGGCGGCGATGGCACGGTCGTGGTCGACGAACCACTCATGCTCAACGATCTTCCCATTCCGTACCGTAAAGACGACGGCCATCGGCAGCCGCCCGTCGACTCCACTCGCCCGGCCGCGCGAGATCCAGGCGCCGATGGCCAGGACCCTGTCGCCAAAGGCCTCGATCCTGTCGAAGTACGCCGTGGCCGACTCCCATACGGCGCGCCAGTCCTCGATGCTCGCGCGGATCCCCTCATGACCGCGCCAAGTGTTCTGTTCGGGCCAGTCGGCGCCGCTCAGCATCACACCGTCTTCGGCGTAGAGATCCACGACCCCGTCGATGTCGCCGGCGTTCCACCGCTCGACGAGCTCGCGAATGACGGCGACATTGTCCATGTCAGGGAGAGCGGACCGTGCACCCGACCTCGAAGCCGGCCCCCGGGCGTGCCCGCCGGTCATCGGCTCCGGCCAGGCTGATCCGCGGCGCACGGACGGTATCGCTTAAGGCTGCTTCCTCCCGGATCTGACCTGGTTCGCGAGCGCCCGCCGCGCGGGACCCGGCCATCAACGCCTCTGTCCGGCGTACTGGCCCCGAAAGCCGAAGCCCCTCGGACGGGGATTCAGCCCCGCTAGAGCGGATTGCGAGTGACAGGGCACCGCTACCTCCCCGCCTAGCACGGTCCGCGTCTAAGCATAGCCTTCGCGCGGCACCCAATCGAGAGGAGTCTCATGGCACTGCGCACGCCAGTGGCCACCGACCAGGCCCCCGCCGCGATCGGCCCCTATTCGCAGGCGATCCGCACCGGCAGCCTGCTGTTCTGCTCGGGTCAGATCCCACTCGACCCGTCGACCGGGGAGATCGTCAAGGAGGACGTGGCCGGGCAGACGCGGCGCTGCCTCGAGAACCTGGGCGCGGTGTGCCAGGCGGCGGGGGCCGCGCTGACCGAGGCCGTGCGCTGCACGGTCTACCTGGTGGACATCGCCGACTTCGCGCGCGTGAACGAGGTCTACGGCGAGTTCTTCGGGGGCGACGATCCTCCCGCACGGGTTGCGGTCGGGGTCGCGTCGCTCCCGAAGGGGGCCGATGTGGAGATCGACGCGATCGTCGCGCTGTAGCAGCTCAGGTCACGCGCTGCGGGCTCGCGTCCACCTCGTGCTGCTCGCCGCGCTCGACGAGGTCGCGCAGCCGGCCGATGGCGTCCCACACGTCGACGAAGCGCGTGTACAGCGGCGGCACCCCGAGGCGGATCGAGTCGGGTCCCCGGAAGTCCGGAACTACCCGAGCGCGCTCAATCATGGCCCGCGAGATCGGCCACGCCTCGTCGTGGCGCAGCGAGACGTGCGCGCCCCGGCGTTCGGGGTCGCGCGGGGAGGCCAGCTCGAACCCAAGGGGCGCGAGCCGCTCGTCATGGAGCTCGACGATCAAGTCCGTGAGCGCCACCGCCTTCCTGCGCAGAGACGCGATGCCGGCTTCGGCGACCAGCTCCACGCCGACCCGGACTGCGATGAGGTCGAGGATCGGCGGCGTCCCGGCCATGAAGCGGCGGATGCCCGGCTCGGGATCGTAGGGCCGCTCCATCGCGAACTGCCCGCGCTGGCCGAACCATCCCTGTATGGGGGTCGCCAGGCTCTCCTGAAGCTCCTCGCGCGCGTAGAGGAACGCCGGCGCGCCCGGGCCGCCGTTCAGGTACTTGTAGGTGCAGCCGACCGCCAGCTCCACGCCCCATTCGGCCAGCTCGATCGGCACGACGCCAACCGAGTGCGAGAGGTCCCATAGCACCGGCACTCCCGCCTCGCGTGTAATGGCCTCGACATCCGCGAGCGCGCCCGACCGGTAGCCCACGTGCGACAGGCAGATGAGGCCCACGTCGCCCCCTGCGCAGGCTCTCGCCACGTCCTCTGGCTGCGGTCCCTCCACGGGGTCCGGCTCGAACAGCCGCAGCTCCAGGCCGCGCTGGCGCGCGAGGCCCTCGAGCACGTAGCGGTCGGTGGGGAAGTTGTGAGCGTCGGTGACGATGGCGCGGGCGTCGTGGGCGACGTCGAGTCCCGCCGACGCGAGCTTGAAGAGGTTCACCGTGGTGGAGTCGGAGACGATCACCTCCCCGGGCCGCGCGCCGAGCGCAGCCCGGGCCAGCTCATCGCCCACCCGCTCGGGGAGGTCGATCCAGTCGTGCCACCCGCCGACGAGCCGCGAGCCCCACTCGTCCACCAGCGCGCCAAGCATTTCCCGCGTGGCCACGGGAAGGCGGCCGAGCGAGTTGCCGTCGAGGTAGATCGTGTCCGGGTCGTCGATTACGAACCGGCCTCGCAGGGCCGCGAGCGGGTCGGAGCGATCCAGATGCTCGGCGTGCTCGCGCGGTATCACCGCTCCTCCAGCCAGCCCACGACGGCCGCCCAGGCTCGGGTTCCCGGGTCGAGATGCTCGTCGTGCCCGCCGCCCGCGAGCTCGACAAGCTCGCACGGATCGCCCGCGTATGCGGCCCGGTCGGCGTAGCCCCGGGCGATTCCGATCGGCACCACTTCGTCGGCGTCTCCGTGCACGAGCAGCTGGGGTAGCCCCAGCGGCAGCCGCTCCAGCGGCGAGGCCAGGTCGTAGCGCGCGGGCCACCTCGTCGGAGGGCCGGCGAGCAGCTTCTCGGCGGCCCGCCGGGACAGGCCCAGCCGCGCGGCCTCGCGCAGGTCGACCACCCCGGCCTGCGCAACGGCGCCGGCGAGCCGCACGCTCGGGTCGGCGCCCGGCGCGCCCGCGGGCAGCCCGCGCCGCGCGGCCGCCCAGAGAGCGAGCTGGCCCCCGGCCGAGTGTCCGATGCCGAAGACGCGGGCGAGATCGAGGGGCTCGTCGAGCTTGCCGAGATGATCGATCCCTGCCGCAACGTCCTCGAAGGTCGCGGGCCAGCCGCCCCGGCTGCGCAGGCCGAGACGGCGGTACTCGAGGTTCCAGACCGCCCAGCCGCGGCCCGTCAGGTCGGCGACGAGCAGGTCCTCGAGCCTCAGGCCATAGCGGGCCCGCCAGAACCCGCCGTGGATCAGGACGACAACGGGCCACGAGCCGCTGCCCTCGGGAGGAGTCAGCTCACCGAACTGGTCCCGGCGGCTGCCGTACGCGTACCTTCGAGCCGCGATCGGCGCAGTATCGCCGGTATCGCGACTGGCGGGGCTAGACTGCATCCGGCCCTTGGGCGCGTAGCTCAGTGGGAGAGCGCTCGCCTCACACGCGAGAGGTCGCTGGTTCGAACCCAGCCGCGCCCATCCGCACGAGGCGGCCTGCTCAGCGACGAAGGCTGACCGTGAAGCGAGTCTCTGTCTGACTGATCTGCGTCACGACGGTGGTCCCACCGGCCCCGTCGTAGGCGCCGGTGCCGCCCGTGATCGCGATCGGGCTGTGATCGGCTCGCTGCGGGACGAGTCCCTGAGCGCTCAGCGTGCCCCTCGTCAGCCGTAGCTCGATCGTACAAATCGCCTCCTCACCTCCCTCGCCGATCACCGTGCACACCGTCCGCTGGATGCCGGCGCTATCGCCGGTGATCCTCGAGCCGCCGCCGAACCGGTCGCCTTGCCGCGGCTCGCGGCCCGGGCCGAAGCCGACGCCCTGCTGCGCTGTGCCGACGAGACGTTGGGCTAAGCAGCTCCACCGGCGCCACGGAAAGCCTTTCGCTCAGCTTCTCCAGGATCTACTTCGACTACGAGAAGTAATGAAGCAGCGGCGGCCCCGGTTGGTCCGGGGCCGCTGACTGTCCCATTCCCAGTAGCGGGCGGTCGCGGGGCTGCGCTCGGAAGGCAAACCAGGAGCCCGTTCGGGAGGCGTTGCGCACCTGGGTAGCGTGAATACCATTGAGCCGAACGCTGACAGGGGAGAGTGCCGTGCCCAGATATGTGCTTGAGAGGGACCTTGGGGTGGTCAGCGAGGAGGAGATGGGGGAGATCGCCGCGCGCTCGAAGCTCACGGCGATCGAGCAGTTTCCCGACATTACTTGGGAGCACAGCCATGTGTGCGCCGCCGACGACGGGCGGATCAAGAGCTTCTGTGTCTATGCGGCGCCGAGCCCGCAACGGCTGCAGGAGCACGCCGACAGCGTCGGCGGCATCATGATCACCAGCATCTACGAGATCGTCGGGGACCTCACGCCCGACGAGGTCAGGATCTGAGCTCGGGCTGTTGCGCGCGCGTGTCCCTCAGCGCGTGGAAGAGGCCCTGATAGGCCAGCGCGCGCTTCAGCGCCAACTTTTTTCGGCGATCGTCTTCCGGTGGAAGGATCGCGAGCGCGCGCGTGAAGAGCTCGACGCCTTCCGCGTACGCCAGTCCCGACGTGGCCCGCTCGGCGGCACGGGTGGCGTAGTCCAGCGCGCGCTCGCGATCCGCCGCCGGCAACGCCTCGCACAGGTGATACGCGATCTCGAGCAGGGCGACGTCGCCCCGACTGGCCTCGAGTGCGTCGGCCACACGCGCGTGGACCCGGCGCCGGTTGGCGCGCGTGAGCCGCGTCAGCAGGGTGCGGCGCAGCAGGGCGTGCGAGAACGAGAATGACTCGCTGTCACCCTCCGCCGTCTCAGTCAACAGGGCCGCCGCCACCGCTTCGTCGAGGGCCGCGGCCAGGTCATCGCCGTCGAGGTCGCTGACCAATTCGAGCAGCGCAAGCTCGAAATCCGAGCCGATCACGGCGGCTACCGACAGCAAGCGCACGGTGTCTTCTGCGAGTCGTGCCAAGCGCAGGTTCACGGCGCCGCGCACGCGCTCAGGCACCTTTGCCTGCGCAAGTGAGAGGACGCTGGCGGTGCGGTCGGAGTCGCTGAGGTCGCGGACGACCTCCAGGACGAAGAACGGGTTGCCCGCGGTCTCTGCCCGAATCCCGCGGACCAGCTCGGCGTCGAGCTCACGGCCGCTCAGGCCCTGGGCGAGCTCGGCGATCTCGGGATCCGATAGCCCCGAGAGCGGCAGGCGCTCGACGTACGGCCCGTGGCTGAGGCGTCCCAGAGCTTCCGCGGTCGGGCCCGTCGCCGGCACGTCGGCCGGCCGCTGGGTGGCGAGCACGAGCACGCGCATCTCGGGACGTGCCTCCAGCGCGTATCTGAGAATGGCCGCAGTGCCCTGGTCTGACCAGTGGAGGTCGTCGATCAGGACGAGCACCGGGGTCTCGGCGGACAGCTCGTCGAGCAATCCGGCGACCGCTTCGAACAGGCGGTAGCGGCTGCCCTCTGGAGCCGCATCAACGCGCGCCCCCGTCAGCTCGGACAATCCGGACGCGATCGGCTCCAGGTCGGCTGCGCGGGAACCCACCCGGCGCCTGAGCTCGTCCGGCGCCGCGACGGCGAAGAAGTGCTCGAACGCCGCAACGAGGTGTTGGTGGGGCACGAGCAGGTCCTCGTCCGCTGAGCCGTGCAGCACGACCGCCCCCTGCTCGCGTACCTCGAGCGCAATCTCGCGGACGAGGCGGCTCTTCCCCATGCCCGCTTCGCCCGTTACCAGGACGAGTCGCGCGCCCTCTCCCTCGCGTACCGTGCGCCACAGCTCTCGAAGCATGGACAGCTCGCGCTCGCGCCCGACCAGCGCCGTGGGCGCGCGCCTGCGAAGCCTGGGCGGCAGCGGAAACACGTCGCCCGGCCGCCAGTCTCCGCCGGACCGCGCCGATTTGTCCCCGGCCGGCCCTGCGGCGCGCTCACGCGGCCGTTCGCGGGATACCTCACCTCGGCGCACCTCATGGATCACCGCACGCGTCTCGTCGGACAGCGAGAGTCCCAGCTCGCGCCGAAAGCGCTCCCGCAGGCGATCGTACGCGGCCAGCGCGCCGGCCCGGTCGCCCGAGCGTGCCAGGCGAGCGATCAGGGCTCGCTGGGCGTCCTCTGCGAGTGGATCAAGGCTCGCCCGCCTACGGGTGGCGGCGAGCGCGCCGGCAAGGTCGCCTTCGGCTTCGGCCTGCGCAGCAAGGCGTTCGAGCAACTCGGAGAGCGCTTCGGTGTGCCGGTCGCGGTACTCGTACACCCACTCCTCGTCGAGCCCGGCGAGCACGTCGCCCCGGCTCAGCGCCAGCGCCGCGTCCAGCTCGCCGGCCGCGACGTGCTCCCGGAACGCGGTCGCGTCCACCCACACATCTGGCGGCCCCGATAGCCCCACTCGGTCGCGGGTCGCGATTAGCGCGCCGTCGGCCTCGTCGCCCAGCGCCCGCCGAAGCGTCCACAGCGCGTTGCGCAAGCTCGCCCGGGCGCTCGAGTCGAGCACGTCCGGCCAGAACCGTGACGCCACGGCACCCCTTGGATGCGCGCCGGGATTGAGCGCGAACCAGGCCAGCAACGACCGCGCACGCCACGAGCCGCCGGGCTCGATCGGCCGGCCCGCGCCCACAACCGAGAGCTCCCCGAGCACACGAATGCGCAGCATGGGGCAAACCGTAGCTTCGGCGACAGCGACAGCTTTCACGCGAGCTGTGACGGGCGCTGTGACGCACCGGGTGCAGGCTCCCCGCATCCAACACAGCAGCCGAAAGGAGACGTCATGACCACCATCACCGCGATCGACAAGCTCAAGGCAGCGCACCGGGCCACCTGGGACTCGGGCGACTACACCGACGTGGCGGACAGATTCGTGATCCCGCTCGGAAGGGCCGCGCTCGAGGCCGCGCGCCTCGCGCCGGGTACCGAGCTGCTCGACGTGGCCGCCGGGTCCGGCAACCCCGCCATCCCCGCAGCGCAGACGGGAGCTCGCGTGACGGCGCTCGACCTGGCGCCGTCGCTGCTCGAGATCGGGCGCCGCCGCGCCCGCGAGGCTCGGCTCGACGTCGACTTCGTCGAGGGCGACGCGGAAGCGCTGCCGTTCGACGACGAGAGCTTCGACGTCGCGCTGTCGGTGGTCGGCGTGCAATTCGCGCCCCGCCACGAGCAGGCCGCACACGAGCTCGCGAGGGTGGTCCGCCCCGGCGGCCGCATCGTCCTCTGCTCCTGGACCCCGCCCGGCTTCATCGGCCAGTTCCTCAAGACGGTTGCGGCGCGGATGCCGAAGCCGCCCGAGGGCGCCTCTCCGCCCCCGCTCTGGGGCGACGAAGGACACGTGCGCAAGTTGTTCGCCCACGCCGGAATCCGGTTCGAGTTCGAGGTGCGCTACGCGGAGTTCAGCTACGGCTCGGCCGCGGGCTTCGTCGACTACATGGCCTACCACTACGGGCCGCTGCTGAAGGCCCGCGAGCGGCTGACCCAGGAGGGCACTTGGGACGAGCTGCGCCACGACCTGATCGCGCTCAGCGAGCGCCACAACGTGGCCATGGACGGGTTCAGCGCCCCGGCCGAGTACCTCGTGGCCCACGGCGTCAAGGAAGCGTCATAAGCGGCGCCCATCGCCGTCCGCCGCGGCCGCGATAGCCGACCGAGCCAGCCCACCGAAGGTGCGATCGTGCATTACCCTCGGTGGATGAGTCCTCCCGCGACCCTTCTCATGTGGTTTCAGCTGCGTTCGCCGGACCTGGCCGAGGACTTTGAGCGTCTGATGACGGAGGATCGCGACATCGTCCGCGGGTCGCTGGACACGGTCTCGGATTGGCGGCTTACGCGGCCGGCGGACGTGCCCGGACAGTCCATGGGTCAAGCCGACTACGTGCTGATCGCCGAGATCGTCGAAGTGGAGCGGTTCGAGCAACAGGCGAGCGAACACGTCCAACGCCTGATGGACGACTTGGCGCGACTCGTCTCGAGCCGGGGGCTGCTCGTCCTGCGTCCCGTCCTTTGAAATCCGCGGCCGCTGGCGGGCGATCCCGCAGGCGTCCGTGGGTGCGCGGGAACGCCTATGACGACGCGGCGTCGGGCAGCTCGGCGAACGCGATCGCGTTCCCATCTGGATCCGGGATCCTCACGTAGCGGTCCCCATCGGAATCGGTCTCGATCAGTTCGTGCTCGATGCCCTGGGCAGCAAGGTGCTCCAGGAGCGAGTCGAGCGCGACCCCGGCGAAGGTGATCCTGCCCGCGCCCGCCCGTGCTGCGTCCGGCTCGATGAACAGCGTGGCGTGCTCGTCGACGTCCCACAGGATTTCTTGCCCCATGCGCAGGTCCGGGGGTCGCCCGAAGAACCGCGTGTACCAATCGATGCCGGCGTCGAGATCGGATACCGGGACACCTGCGATGAGATGAGTGATCGCGCTCGCCATGTATCTCCTTTGGCGTGATTGCCGTCGCCGCTAAAGACGGGGGCACGGTGCGAAAGTCATCGGCGTCAGGTTTCTCAACCTCACCGCGTGAACAGCTACCGAAGGAGAGACCGTGCCGCAGGACCTGTTTAGACCGCAGTTCGGCGAGCCGCATCATCACGCCTACGTCGTAGACGACATCGAGGCGACCGTGAATCGCCTGGTCGACCAACTCGGCGCCGGGCCGTTCTTCCTCATCGAGAAGGTGCCGCTTGAAAACGTCCTCTCGCGCGGCGAGCGGGCGGAGTTCGTTCACAATTCCGCCTTTGGCTACTTCGGCGGCGGCGCGATCGAGTTGATGGAAGCGCTCAGCCTGGCGCCCGAGCGCGTCGAGACCCGCTTCTCCGGTCCGAGGCCGCGAATCCACCACGTCGCCTACGTCGTGCCGCAGACGGAGGTGGCCGACCTGCGAAGCTCGCTCGACGAGCGAGGTCTGACGCAATACCTGAGCTCTCAGATCGGCGAAGTGGAAACGACTCTTCACGACGCCTCAGCCGCCCTCGGCCACGACATCGAGATCCACGTCGACAACGAAGGCTTGCACGACTTCTTCGGGATGGTGAGGGCCGGCGCGGAGGGGTGGGACGGCTCGGAACCGCTGCGCCCGGTCGGGAGCTGATCGCCGGCTTCCGCGCGACCGTGGCCGCGTGATGTTCGGCTTCGGTCAGTCGACGACGACGAGGAACGGCTTGTCCTTCTCGACGACGTACGTGGCGAGCTCGGCCGCCTCGCCGCTGCCGACGTTCCTGACGGCGTGAACCGTCTCGGCGGGGACCATCAGCGCCTCGCCGGCGTGGTAGGTCTTGGGCTCGCTGCCGTCGATCGCGTACTCCAGCGACCCTTCAAGGACGTAGATGATCTCCTCGCCGGGGTGCTTGTGCCTGACGGCTGGTGCCTCTGGGCCGAGCTGCACGCGGTTCTGGATGACCATCCGTTCCGGAATGCTGAGATCGTGCTCCTGCAGGTCGGTGCGCTTGATGCCGGGGGCCTGCTGCACCGTCTCGCTCATGTGAGCCTCCTGTTGTCGTTGACCGTCTGCGCCAGCGAACCGCCCGTTTGGGATTGATGTCCCGGAGGGCAGCTCGCCGACAAACCTGGACTCCCTTGGGGTTCGCTGACGACGCCACCCTCTCCGCCGCGCCCGCTCGTCGCGCCCGTGAACACCCTGGTCTGCGCCCTGGCCAACGCGGTCTCGGTAAAAGCGGCACTTCGCCCCCTTTGATGTTTGATTCTCCGGTGGTGCTGCGGTGCGATTCCTGCAAGGATCGCGTCGGGAATGGTCATCTGGCCCGTCATCTTCGCGGTGCCGGGCGCGGAAGGTGCGCCGGATGACTGATCCCACCGGCAGCGCCGGGCGCGGTCGCCTCGCCGAGGTGCTGGCGACGCGCGGCGGACGGGCGGAGCCCGAGGCGCCTTTCGTCATCGAGCATCGTGAGGCGCTCATCTACATGCTGTGCCAAGCCGCCGAGCTCGAGCACGGGATCATGTGCCAGTACCTGTTCGCGGCGTTCTCGCTCAAGCAACGCACGGACGAAGGGCTCACGCCCGAGGAACTCGAAGCCGTCACGCGCTGGCGCAACACGATCGCCCACGTCGCCACCGAGGAGATGCTGCACCTCGCGCTCGTGCAGAACGTGCTCTCCGCGATTGGCGCGGCGCCTCATCTGACC
>Ga0081538_10004789_pt1 | contig 12361 bp, 12 predicted proteins | sample TabmetS5T2R1_FD_71022 | JGI IMG/M metagenome (GOLD analysis project Ga0081538, IMG submission 71022) | Tabebuia heterophylla rhizosphere microbial communities from the University of Puerto Rico - S5T2R1 | ecosystem: Host-associated > Plants > Roots > Rhizosphere ... | reverse complement strand
AACCGGTAGCGGGGTTTTCTTGCGCGGCTGTAAGCCTCTCTTTTGCTAGAATAGTAACATCATTGCAGTTCTCTCGTGGTATTCCTATCTGTTCACATCTTTGCAGCTGTTCTGGTGTGGCTGATCCTACGCTTGCCCCACCACCTGTGTATTGTGCGAACGCTAAACCCCCCATTGTTGTTGAAGTCAATACTGCCATTGCTGCTAGTGCCGCGATGATGGGCTTGTTCATGTTACATAAGCTCTTCGAATTCTAATATTTAACTTTTTATCCTAGGCTTGAAGCGATTGTCATTGTATCACTTCTATGAGTCGGAACTGTCACAACCATAAGGCTATTTGATCCTTGAGGTCTCCATTAGCATAGATACCACAGATGAGCGCATGAAAATTTGGCGAGAGTAGAGCAGACAGTGTAAACTTCTTCTTAAGAACTTTTCTCACGGTTGTGTGTGATTAATACAACTAAGCCATAGGAAGACAAATATATCAAGAGCCGATCTTCTAGGAGTTCTAGGTATGCTTTCTGCAGATATTAGTCATCGTAAAAGGACTGCTACCATGACCTTTCGAATCGATGAGCAGATACTGAATTTGCTCAAAAAAGAATCAGAGCGAAGAGACATCAGCCTAAACATTTTAGTTAACCACATTTTAAAGCAGTATGCAGAGTGGGATATGTATGCCTGCAAAGCAGGCATGGTTCCTGTAGCTAAAACTGTTGTTTCAGAATTATTTAACAAGAAGACTCCACAAGAGACCATAGAGTTAGCCGCCAAAGTAGGTCAGAGTGCAATTCACGATATAGCTCTATTTATGAAGGCCAAGATGGATCTTCAGTCGTTTCTATCCTGGTTTGAAATGAAAATGAAAAACTCATCTATTCAATATAACCACAGGCTCGTAAATTATACTCATACGTATGTGATCAAGCATGAGCTTGGTTATAATTGGTCTTTGTATTCAAAGACACTCCTTGAGCTAATGTTTAATCAGATTTTTGGAAAACAAATTGATACTTCGATATATGACACTACTTTGACTTTCCAATTCAGAGAATAAGAGAGGTAAGCAAATCTTAATTTAGCTTGTACTTTGCAAGTCGATAAAGAGTTTGCGACGCTAGTTATTCTGTCACTTTGCTAGTTTGCATACGATTGCAATGTATACTGATATTTTATAATCTTGCTCTGTTTGGAATTTATTTTGACGCATGGCTGTTCTCTTGGGTAAGCCAAGATCGTGCGATGATCGCAGCTGCTGTAGGTCCACCCCCATATATGGCTGTTCTATCACCTGGCTTACAGCCTAACTTGGGGTGGATCTGCACTTATATAACAAACTCTTTAAATCCACTTAATTTTATGAAAATAGAGAGCCATACCCACTGCTCCAGCAGATGAACCTATCACTATTACGATAAAAGTCGTGTACCTTCCTAGGAATTTTAAAGACTCATCTTCAATTGCTGGTATGTCAATATTCATTCCATAAAGCGAACTCATTATTGTAACAGGCATTGATAGGGTAAAGATTATTGTAAGGATTGCAAGTATCTTATTAGACCTTTCTGTGCCATGTAAATAGTCAGTGTCTTTGTATATCTCTATGGTTTCTCTTGACTCTTCAAGTGTATCTAATACTTTGTCAATGTGGTCATTTACGTCGTCAAAATACAATATTAAATCCTCCTCCGAAAAGCGACGTATGTCCTTTGTAGAAATCTCACCTAAGGTTTTTTTCAATGGAATAGCAATCCTTCTGAGCACTGTTATCTGCCTTCTTATGTATGAAATTTTTCCTGCAGCGTTTTGCTGTTCATCAAATACTAGATCTTCGATATCCTCTATGTTGCCCACAATCTTTCTGGCTAGGTTCAGAAGATCATCTGTAAGAGCGTCGATAATACTGTGAAATAGAAAGCCTGCTGATTTTCCCATCAATTCTTGCCTAGCTTTGTCGCTCTGAGTGCACTGCTGAAATATCTCGGCAATAGGCTTGAGTTCGCCCTGATGAATTGTAACCAGGTAACCCGAGCCGATAAATACAGCAAGCTGGCTTGATCTGGGTATTCTTTCTTTTTCTAGAGTAGGAAAGTTTATTATTACAAAGACATGGTCCTCATATCTATCAATTTTTGGAATCTGAATCTTAGATAAACAATCTTCAAGGTTGAGCTCATGGAATGGAAATCTCTCAGCTAATTTCTTCATTTCATCTCGACTAGGTTTGGCAATGTCAATCCAAACAAAGCCATTGTTCTTTATTTCACGCACAATGAAAGTCTCACACATCAGACACGAATTTAAAGTTGAGAATCCGCGTTGCGATATAGATGAATCCGCTCATTATGATATGAACCCCGCAGGCCTCAAGATACCCTATAATAATGGTTCTTGATATTAGGGGCAGACCTTGAGGCGATGGATTAACTTGGAATTAGAACTTAAAAGATTTCGCGATTCACTGAAAAATGAGCCATACAATTAGTTGGGGTACATGCATCTGTAAGTTCATATCACGATGCTGTACAATTGGTATAGATTTTTTGTAAAAGAGATGAAATCAAATACAACTAAGTTTGTTAATTTGGTCCCCGGCAACGACTTATATAAGGAGTTGTTCATACTCGTTCAAAATGGCGAGAATCCATGTTCACACTCATGGTAAGTCTCACTCAACCCGTCCTACTTCAAAGAGTCCTGCACCCTGGCTTAGCCAGAATAGAGATCAGCTATCGTCTCTTGTTGTCGAGCTTGCAAAGGAAGGCTTGAGCCCAAGCGAGATAGGGCTGAGGTTAAGGGACATACATGCAATACCACTTGTCAAGCCGGTTTTAGGGAAGAGTGTTACCACCGTCTTGAGTGAGAATAATATAAAACCAGATATGCCAGAAGATCTAGAGAAGCTAGTAAGAAAGGCACTTGGGCTCCAGAAGCACCTTAGAGTTCACAATAGTGACCACAGAAATGTGCGTTCGCTTGAATTGATAGAGTCGAAGATTCATAGGCTCTCAAAGTACTACAAGCGAGAGGGCAAGCTTCCAAAGAACTGGAAATACGCAGCAGTCATTGCGCAGCTAGAGTAGCAGCAAAAGGTACTTTAGATGAGTTACAGATGAGTGACAGATGAGTGACAGGTTTACTGAAGCGCTTAAATATTTTTGCGAAAAACTGAGGACGATTGTAGAGGGCGGCAATGAGGTTGCCATAATCACACACTTCGATGCGGATGGAATCATAGCTGGCAGTATAATGGCAATAGCACTCAGACGGATGGGTGCACGCTATTCCGTAAGGGCAGTCTCTGATATGAATTCATGCGTAGTTGAGAACATGAGAGCAGACGGCAGGGATTTTTATGTCATAACTGACTTGGGAGGAGGTTGGGCACCGAACCTGAGAAAGACCCTTGATGACAAGTGGGTCATAATCGACCATCACGAGATCAGTGAGGACGAGATATCAACTGACCATGATAGTCACATACTAAATCCATGGAAATTCGGTATTGACGGGGGAAAAGAAGTCGCGGCAGGTGGAATGGCGTACATGGTGGCAAGGACACTTGATTTGAAAAACCGGGACTTGTCCGCCCTGGCAGTTGTCTCAGGAGTAGCCGACAGGCAAGATCAAGGAGAGAAAAGATCGTTTTTGGGTTTAAACGCCGAAATACTGAAGACAGCCCAATCACTTGGACTGGTAAATGTAGATCTCGATATCATACTGACTGGAAGAGAGACGCGTCCTCTGCACGATGCATTTGCATACACATTATTTCATTATATTGATGGGCTCACATGGAACAGGGAAGCCTGTCACCTGCTTCTGAATAACGCTGGGGTAAAACTCAAAGATGAGGGTGGGCGCTGGCGTGTCCCCGCAGAGTTTTCCCAGGACGAAAAAAGCGCAATTGTTGAGGCAGTAGCCAAATTTGTTGGCGGTGGGTCTGATAAGAAGATATTTGACATTCTACTAGACGAACTTATAGGACATGTCTACACGCTTACAGGAGAGGATAGGAGAAGTCTTCTAAGAGATGCAAGGGAATTTTCAACGATGCTTAACGCATGCGGCAGGATAGGAATAGGTGGAGTCGGTATCGCAATTTGTATGGGAGATAGAAACACCGCATTAAGCGCAGGAGAAGATATAATGAGTACATATAAGATGACTCTGCAGAAGAGTATTTCCACTATCTTTAATGAAAAATGGAGGCTTGCCGATGATGGCATGACTACCTTTGTTAATGGTGACGGCATCTTGGAGGAAGCAATGTTAGGAGCGGTGTCATCGGTACTCAGCCGGTCGCCCTCCCTACGGGGTAGGCTACTATTTGTTCGGACACTCACAGATGACGGAACTTACAAGTTCTCCTCAAGGAAGTGCCTAGATTGCAAATCTCAGGCAAATCTCGGGATGATAATGCAACGCTGCTCCAAGACATTAAATGGCGCAGGGGGAGGACATTCTGCAGCTGCAGGTTGTAGTATCCCTTCTTCCGCGCTTGAGAATTTTATTGCTGGCATAAAGTTGGAGACAAATGATCTGAAATTTGCCAAGGGAACATCTTGACATCGCGGTAGAGATGGAAATACCCTTTTCAAGTAGCACAGAAGCAGATGCAGCGTTGAATGCATTAATACCTGACAATATTAACTTTCCAAAGGGTCTGTCAATGAAAATGTTTTCGAGAGACTCAAGGCTTGTTATTGAGTTGACAAGCAAGAATATTCCAACTGCAACAATATTGAGCACTCTTGACGAGATTCTTGAACACATATCTATAGCAAAGAAAGTGATGGCGGGCTAATGTTAGACCCAAGAATTTTAAAAGAAAACCCGGAGGCAGTTAGGCAAATGCTCAAAAAACGCAATATGACTGACTTCCCGTTTGACGAACTGATAATCCTTCACAGGCTTCGAGGTGATATTATTATTAAGACTCAGCAGCTTAGGCGGCAAAAGAACCTGCTCTCTGAAGCCATTGCAATCAAGAAAAAGTCCAAACAGGATGCCTCTTTTGAACTTGCTGAGATGAAGCAGGTGAGCGCACTCCTTGACAAGACAGAATCTGAAGCAATTCAGATTGAAGAGAAGTTCAATCTTCTAATGAAGGCGCTGCCCAACTTGTTGCACGAGACGGTACCAATTGGTAAAGACGAACATGACAATAAGATTGTTAGGCAAAATGGCAGTATCATAAAGCCAAATTTTGGTCCAAAGGACCATATTGATATTGCTACTACACTCGATCTTGTAGACCTGAATCGAGCAGCTAAAGTATCAGGTGCGAGGTTTTACTTTCTGAAAAATGAGCTTGTGATGCTCAACCAGGCACTGATCAATTTTGCCCTTGACTTTTTATCAGAGCATAATTATGCTCTTATCCAGCCCCCATACATGATTAGAAGAGAGCCGATGGCAGGCTCTGTCATACTAAGTGACTTTGAGGATGTAATTTACAAGATAGAGCAAGAGGATCTTTACATGATAGGAACATCGGAACATGCAATAGCAAGCATGCACATGGATGAGATCCTTGAAGGAATAAAGCTTCCAATAAGGTATGCTGGTTTTAGTTCATGTTTTCGTAAAGAGGCCGGTGCACACGGCAGAGACATGAAGGGGATATTCCGTGTTCATCAGTTCGAAAAAGTGGAACAATTTATCTACTGCCGCCCAGATGAGTCATGTAGAGAACATGAAAGAATGCTTGCACTGTCTGAGGAATTTATCAAACAACTTGGGATTCCCTATCGTGTGATACTTCTTTGCTCCGGCGACACAGGTAAGATATCAGCTAAGACATATGATATTGAAGCTTGGATGGCAGGCCAAAATGCCTATCGAGAGATTGTTTCTTGCTCAAACTGCCTAGATTATCAAGCTCGGAGACTTCGCATACGGTTCCGCGATAAGACAAACGAAGAAACACGTCTTGTTCACACGCTCAACAGTACTCTTGTAGCAACAGAGCGCACGATCGTTGCAATACTTGAAAACTTTCAGACTTCAAGTGGTGGCGTGGAAATACCAAAGGTCCTCCAAAAATACATGGGCGGAATGGAGCAAATTCGCGCTCATAGTTGACGCATCGTATATATATTATTTATTTTAGTCAAAGAATAAGAAGAGGAACATTGTATGGCTAAAGGCGCAAGAAAGGGAGGCAGAGTTCGCGATAAATGGCGTGACAAGCAGTGGGTAATTGTCAACAAGCCCTCAGGGTTTGAGCCGCAGGTACCTATTAATTACATCCCGGTTACAGACCCAACTCAAATAAAAGGACGTACGATTGAAAATACATTGCACGATATGATGAAAGGCAACTCAGATCAGAGGATGGATCAGCATCAAATCAAAGTTTTTATTCAGATCGACAAGATAAGCGACGGTGTGGCAACTACTATTTTTAAAGGGCACGAATATGCCAAGGAATTTCTCAGGAGCCTTATCCGGAGAGGTAGCTCAATGGTCACATTTACGCATGACTATACTACGATAGATGGCCATACATTCAGAGTTGCAGTGGTTGCATTCACCCACCGCAGAGTTAATTCATCAAAAAAGCACGAGATAAGATTGATAGCACAGAAGATACTTTCTGAACGGATTCCCCAAATGACAGTTGACCAACTGATACAAGATATTACAGGGATCACAGGCGAAGATATTCCAAGGGAGACAAATAGTAAACTTGGCGCCATTTTGCTTGACGAAGCAAAAAAGATAACTGCAATCCGCCACCTGGGGATTAGAAAGACAAAGCTCATATCAACAGCAGAATCGAGGGCAATTAACGAGGCCAAGACAATCGAATCTGCTGCGCCAGCCCAGAGACGTAGCATATAGCTTTTTAGCCAGTTTTTTGTACTCTCTTTCAAATGTCAGAAGAAGGCAGCCTTAATTTTTCTGCAGCTGAAATTAACCTGGTGCTCCATGCAACGGAAGACGAAGGCAAGGCGCTCAAGGCAATAGAAGACGTACTTTTGGTACCATCCAAGCGCTTTTCAAGCTCATCTTTACAGGGACATTACAAGAACAAAATCCTATTGCAGAAAGCAATACTTTCAAGTCATGAGGCAGTTTCGCTGGCCAAGCGGGCGATGTCCCTACTGAACATTGCTGACAGGGAACATCTCTCCCGATTAGTCAATCAGTATTCTGACGAAAAGGGTAATCTATACATCCGCCTTGACAAGCAGAGGATGTGCCAGGGCAAGGTATCGCTGTCAGAAACAGACGCCATAAGGATAAGGTTCAAACCAGTGAAACGCTACAAACCGTCCAGCACTACCCAAGGTTACGTGAGGGCGCTCCTAGATTTACATTTGAACGAATGATTTGCTAAAAGTACTTGTTGAATTGCAAAAAGCATATACATGATGCCGTTATATATATCTGCAAAATCGCATAATGGACAGAGGAGGCGCTTCGTTTCAATCGAATAGACCTTTGCGTCAGCGGCAACTTTGATGTCGCTCCGAGACTCAAGGAACTTTCAATTAGCATAGCTGCTATTCCCTTTGACGGAATTGCGCGTGAAGGGCTAATTTGCAGGTTAAAAATAACAGCAGCGGCCCAATTGGCTATCAACTATCCATATTTGCTAGTTTCCGAGGATGTAGATGAGCCGGCTGACATTTTAGTGATCAGAGACTTTAACAAAGTTAAGAAACAACTGAAAAAAAAGGTTAAGAAAGGAACTGGGCTTGAGCTTACAGTTAATCCTGCAAGAAGGATGGATGGCGGCTCTGTAGGGAAATGGTTTCGTAACCTCAGCGATTTGTATACATTCTGTCAATCGTCACGCTGCCAGTTCATCCTATCAAGCGGTGCAACATCAGAATATGAAATGATTTCAGGACCTTGCCTTGATGCAATCTTAAAGACGGCAGGTATCGAGCCTCAAGGCCATTGGAGCAGCATGGAAAAATGGCTTGGGCAAAAGTTATCAAGGAATGTGATTTATGCTAAAAAGACGACCTAAGCAACGCTACCTTTGTATTATGCACGCTGGTGAACCTAGTAATTCAATTAACACGATCAAAAATCGTTTTTCTGAGCTTTTTGGAACGATTGCAGCAGAAAGGGCAGCTATAAGGTTAGTGCGCCAAGGCATAAATGAGTCAATAATAAAATGTAGGCTCGAGCAGCTACAAAATCTCCTTGTCGCCATCACCATGAGTGACCCACCAGTAGTTACGCTTGCTATGTCAGGTAGTATACGACAACTACAAAGGCGAAGACAGCAGCAGTGTTCTAATTAGCAGGAGATTCGGGTTGCCTAGAACAGCCAAAGAACAAGGCCGAGTCTTTCAGCACCCATTCCTCAGTATGGCTCTGTATTTTAGGATAGCAATCCAATAAGAGGAGTAATCGGAAAATGCTGCGTTATACAGCATACAGGCAACACCACAGCAATTTTTCTCTTTAAGCCATGTAGACAGGGATTTCAAGATATCTTGTGACACAGGAGAACCTTAGAGAGTTGAGAGAAAAGTATCACACATCTGCTTTGGTAAAAAGTTTAAACAAGATATAGAATAAAAAAAGGCTAACTAGAAGATATTAATGCCATGATATCAAAAAATTGGTGGATAGTTTAGTGTACCATGCCTAGGGCCGTGGTCACGTCTGATACATTCTTGTATTCTCGTTCCTCTAGGTTTTGCAGGGCAGATAATATGTCATCTCTGTTTTTAATATCCGCTCCAGAACTTTGTTGTTGTCTTGCGAAGGAAATTATACTGTTCTTATCGGCTGGAAAATCCATATCTTTTAAGATTTGTCCTATAGCAGCGACTTTAGAGTAGCTTTCGACGTTTACTTCCTTTCTTTGACCTTGAACCCCTGATTGTTCGCTTACGGCTCTCCCAGTCTTGCCTTGGGTGTCATCTTCTTGAGGTATTTGATCAGGATTTTCTCTCTTGCTCGTTGTACTTTCTCCCATGCAAGAAACTGTACAACATAATAATTAAAAATCTCGCTTAAACGGAGGCAATGCACCAGATTAGGAACAAGATTTTGGATTAAAAAGAATCTCTAAAAGAGCAATCCTAGGTTAATTCTAAAGGTTCTTAACAAGAATGCGTTACTAAAAACTTGTCTATGCAGTCGTGCTATTTGGCCAGAATATACCTCGGAATTGACTCTGAGAAAAGCTTCTCATTAACACCCATGAATGCTATCGATTAAGAAAAGAGAATCTCCTATCGACACACAGAGCTATAGCTGCTGCTCGCATTACTGCTCTAATTCTTCTCTTCTGATCGTTTAGTGATTACGCCGAGCGATATATTTCAATCACTGGAGATACGTTGCTCTTGAAACAATTATTGTATTGTCAGTGGTAGGTATCTATTATTGTAGCCAGATTATATTGTTGGTGTTGAAATCCAAAAGATATACAAGTAACTGCCTTCCAACAAAGAACCAACCAAATGCAATACAATGGTTCAGAGATTTTTTGATGATGCTCAAAAGTTTAACCACTGAGTTTCAGTGAAAGGATATTTACAACATATGCGAGGCCCTTATGTCTGTGCAAATGGTTTAACTGCCATATCTCCTCACGTAGATTGGAAACTATAACTATAACTGCATACAACTAATTATTATCCTGTTGTAATTCTTCAAAATACTCTTGAATGACAAGTTCAATTTCAATTATTGCTGCGCTATCGCCATCTCGCTCAATATTGGTCCTTAAGAATCCTCCTGCAGCTGCAGGGTGCCCTCCGCCTTCGCGAAATCTAGCCGCAACCTTGCTACAATCTATCTGAAGACCTCGCTCAGGTAAGTCATGTCTTCTTCTTATACTTAGCTTACCATCAGCAGTATATGCTACGGCAAGATCTACTTCGGACTCATCGATAATCTTGCCAAGAAGAAGGGATCTGCTTACAAATGAGTCAGCCTTTGAGATTGCGACCTTTATGTTTCTGACCGGTTCAATTGTAGCAAGAGGCTTAAAGTGGAATTCTTTAACAAGCATTGATCTAATTGATTTCATTATAGATTCATCTATTAGCCTAGATGCTTCAATCATATCCTCCTGCATCTCAGTATTCCATAAGATGCCCGAAGATATGTTATCCAAAATTACAGAATAGAGCTTGTGATTGAGTTCTCTTTTTCCCAAATAGTAAGAAATCAGCCCCGTTAAAGGAGGCAGTGGGAACTTGGCGGACTCTGGAAAGTCTGTCCTATGCGCAATACTACCAAGAGTCTTTGCGTGGGCGACAGCAGGTGTGAACCGTTCTATACAGAGCTCAGTGGCACATTTCTTTAGCTCATTCGCCCCAATTTCAGTTTCAGAGCAGAGAACCATTTCGCAGATTGGAGAAAATTTCTCCCTCATTCCTTCCGGCCATACATGATGATCTATCCAGATGTTTGAAAAACCTGCTTGCTTTGATGCATTGAGTGCTTCATAGACAGGCAGGTAACTTTGGTAATTTACGCCAATATCTGAGATTATGATCGTTCCTATATCGTGTGATCTGGTAAATGAAAGGATCTTGTTCTTTACTGAGAGCATGTTTTGAAAGCCATAGTTTGTCAGTATGACCTCGGATTGCGGGTACACCATTCTCAAGACAGCAGCGGAGAATAAGCCATCGACATCCTGTTCATGAGAAAAAATCAAAGAATTGTTGTTCTTATTCATTATGATCCTAATCCGACCAGCTTTTCATTTCAAGTGTCTTGTGTCATTTATTCTTATTTCTCTATAAATAATAATATACACGATACGAATGAATGTTAATTGAACACATTGCAAAATATTGCTATTTACTGGCAGAAGCTTTTCTAACCATATCTTGCTGCTGCATGCCTGCCTGGTTGATTGCTCCACCTAATTGTACTGTGATAACAAAAAGGGATTACCTCTAGAAAATCTGCTACGCTGAATAGGGAACTGTGTTAGCATGATACTTTGTTCTATCTAGAGCCGTATTTATTGAAGACAGTGTAAGTAGAATATGATCGAAGTAGATGGAAGAGCTAAAAAAGATTTTAGTGATATATCGACTAAAATTCAAGTCCGAACATGATTTTGAGCAAGCTGTACGAACTTTGAGTTTTGGACAAAATATGGGAAAATATATGGAGTCGTTGCAAAGATCCTTCGTTCTCGAACGACCTCAATCAAGTTACCCGATGATAACCCCTCCGGAGGTAAATTTATGCAGAGATGATCTTGTCATTTATTTGTGTTCACAAGAGCTAAGACAATACACAAAAGGCTCACAAACTAGACATACCATGATCGAAGGAATGACAGATAAGATGCCACGAGCACCGTATTATTATGAGCTCTTCCTGATGGGCACCTTTGGACCAATTGCAGATGTATCGATTGCAGCAAGTGAACATGTTTAGCATGGTCAGTGATTTCGCGGTAAATGACTATAGCATTGGTGTGCAGAAAGAAGATCGTCAAATGGTCAAGTAAATTATGAATACTAGGACCGTTCACTTACTGAGAATCTTAGAATCTTTTTAAATCTCTCGAACAACATTCACCTACTATGATTTTCCCTTAATGATTGAAAAAAAGTCCAGGTTAGAATTTTTCTAACCTTCACTCTGATAAACAGTTTGCCATTCGATATATCTTCAATACGCTATTGTGTGACTGACTAAGGCTACTACTACCATTCTTCTGGTCCATCAGAGCAAATGGGATCTGATATTTAGTATTCGCTACCATAATGATGTATCACATCTTTAAGCCTAATACACACACCGCTGATACTGTGTTGTAGTCCCTTCTTGTTGCTCTTTCCCTCCGCTCCTCCTCCAGCGGTTCAAATTCTAAGAATCTTAACGATCGGTTGGGCCTTCTGTGCTTATGTAAAACACCACATTTACGGTTGTTGATACTTCTTGTTGTCCAGGCAGGATTTGTGTAGGAGCTGCTGCACTCTCTGCTAGTGCTGAACCTTCTCGAAGATCGAGACTGAACACTGGAAATTCTATCGGATTTATGGTCGCGCTCTCAACACCGGATACTGTCATTTCAAGGGCTTCAGCTGCGATATTTGCTCTCTGCCGTGCATTGGTTATTGCATCCCCAATTAGGGTATCACGTATCTCCTGTTGCCTATCGGGGGATATGAAGAAGACAACACCTTCGACACGATTTGCGCCTGCTGTGACTGCAACATCTATTACTTGTCCAGCATTCACATCAGGTGTAGGCTGGCTGACCATCCGGAAAAATGGGACATCAAGCGTTATCGTCACAGTATTAGTGGCGCGGTAGCCTACAATCTCTTGCCTTGTTTCGCATCCAGGAGGCGGAGGATAAATCTCTATGCATGGTTGCGGAGGTTGAATATATTCATAAA
>Ga0081538_10004788_pt1 | contig 12361 bp, 15 predicted proteins | sample TabmetS5T2R1_FD_71022 | JGI IMG/M metagenome (GOLD analysis project Ga0081538, IMG submission 71022) | Tabebuia heterophylla rhizosphere microbial communities from the University of Puerto Rico - S5T2R1 | ecosystem: Host-associated > Plants > Roots > Rhizosphere ... | reverse complement strand
AGCCGCTCCGCGCGGTCCTGCGCGAGCTGCTCGAGCTCCGCTTCCAGCGCCGCCACGCGCTCGCCCGCGCCGTCGTCGCCCGCGTCCTGCTCCGCCTCCGCGGCCAGCGCTTCGAGCAGCACCCGCCGTCGCCCGGCGCGGTCGCCGAGCGTCGCTACCGCCTGGCGCGCCGCCTCGAGCCGCATCCCGATCCGCTCGTGCGACGACCGTGCCGCGTGGAAGCGGTTGTTGAGCTGCTCGCGCTCCTCGCCGCGCGAAGCCAACGCCTCCTCCGCCTGCTCGCGCCGCAGCGCGACCTCGCGCAGCGAGGCCTCGGTCGCTTCGGCGGCCGACCGGGCGGCGGCGACCTGTGCCTCCGCCCCGGCGAGCGCGGAGACCGCCGCCCGCGCGGCGTCGCGTGCGAGGGTCCAGCGCGCCTCGTCCGTCTGGCGCTCCAGCCGCTCGTGCAGCTCTGCGGCCTCGGCCTGGCGCTTCAAGGGCCGCAGCCGCGTCCGCGCCTCACGCTCGACGTCGAGCGCGCGGTCGAGGTTGTCCTGCGTGCGGTCGAGCTTGAGCTGCGCCCGCCGCCGGCGCTTGCGGTGCTTGCCGAGCCCGGCTGCCTCCTCGATCAGCAACCGCCGGTCGCGCGGCTTGGACGTGACGATCTCCGCGACGCGGCCCTGCGAGACGACCGAGTGCATCTCCTTCCCCATGCCGGTGTCGCTCAGCAGCTCGAGCACGTCGGTCAGCCGGCAGCGCGCCCCGTTCACGCGGTACTCGCCGTCGCCGGCGCGGTTGAGCCGGCGCACGATCGAGATCTCCGACAGCGGCAGGTCGAGCGCCGAGTCGGAGTTGTCGAGCACCACCTCGACCTCGGCCTCGCTACGCGCCTGCACCCCGTGCGCGCCGGCGAAGATGACGTCCTGCATCGACTGCCCACGCACTGCGATCGGCGACTGCTCACCCATCGCCCACAGCACGGCGTCGGTCACGTTCGACTTGCCCGACCCGTTCGGCCCCACGATCACCGAGACGCCGGGCGAGAAGTCGAGCCTCGTCCGGTCCGGGAACGACTTGAAGCCCTTGAGCGTGATCGACCTCAGGTGCATCTCACGCCTCCCTCTTCAGCGCCGCCGCCGCCGCGGCCTGCTCGGCCTCCTTCTTGGAGCGACCCGAGCCGTGCGCGACGGGCCGGCCCTCGACCAGCGCCGCGACCTCGAACGTCCGCTCGTGCGGCGGCCCACTCTCCGCCGTCACCTCGTAGAGCACGAGCGCGCCGCGCCGCGCGAGCCGCTCCTGCAGCGCCGACTTGAAGTCGGCCGGCCGCTCCAGCGCCTGGTCTATCTCCGGCCCGAACGCCTCGCGCACCGCCTCCGCCGTCGCCTCGAACCCGTACGCCAGGTAGCACGCGCCGATCACCGCCTCGATCACCGACGCGAGGACCCGCTCGGTCGAGACCAGCGCATCCAGCGCCGCCGGGGCCACGTCGGGCGGCGCCGCAGCCCGCATCCGCTCCGGCAGCCCGAGCCGCTCCGCGACCGCGCGGCAGGAGCGGCCCGAGACGGCCTGCGCGCGGATCTTCGTCAACCGCCCGGCCCCATAGGCGTCCGCGTCGAGCACCGGCAGCAGGTAGGTCGTGACCGAGAGGCCGAGCACGGAGTCGCCGAGCAGCGCGAGCCGCTCGTAGCTCTCCGACCTGCGCTCCGTCCAGGACGCGTGTGTGACCGACTGCCGGGCGAGGTCCTCGGGCAGGCCACGGAACAGGTCGTTCAGCTTGCGCAGCGGTCAGGGCCTCGGCTCGCGGTCGCCGACGGTCGCGATGACGAAATCCACCGCCTGGCCGACGGTCTTGATGCGCGCCGCCTCCTCGTCCGACATGCGCACGCCGTAGGTGTCCTCGAGCTCCTGGACCAGGCCGTAGAGGTCGAGCGAGTCCGCCTCGAGGTCCTCCTTGAACCGCGTCGACTCCTCCACGCGCGCCGGATCGAGCTCGAGCTCGTCCGCGAGATGCGCGCGGATGTAGGAGAGGATCTCGTCTCGCGTCATGAACCGGGGACCGTAGCGGCGCTCTCGGACGGCCTCCTCAGCGCACCCGCGGCCGCGAGCCGCTCGTGCGTGCGCGCGATGACGTCGGCGCGCACCCCGCGCGCCGCGAGCTCGATCGCGCGCGCGATCCCGTTGGCGCCGAACGAGCCGTGCGGCACGACTCCCAGCCGCCGCAGGCCGAGGAGGAACGCGCCGCCCTGCTCCTCGGGGTCGATCGCGGCGCGCAGGCCGCGCAGCGCGGGTGCGATCAACAGCCCGCCGGCCTTCGCGCGCGTGCTCGACAGCGCCGCCTCGCGGACGGCACGCAGCAGCGCGTCCGCCGTTCCCTCCATCACCTTGAGGAAGACGTTGCCGGTGAAGCCGTCGGTGACGATCACGTCGGCCTCGCCGGTGCCGACCGCGAAGCCCTCGACGTTGCCGGCGAACACGAGCCCGGCGGCGCCCTCCAGCGCGGCGTGCGCGGCCTGCACGTCGTCCGTCCCCTTCGTCGGCTCGACGCCGTTGGACAGCAGGGCGACGCGCGGCCGCTCGAGCCCGATCACCGCCTCCATGAAGGCCGCGCCCATGTGCGCGAACTGCACGAGGTGCTCGGGTCGCACCTCGACATTGGCGCCGCAGTCGAGCAGCAGGAAAGGCCGGCCGGGCACGGGCACGAGCACGGCGAGCGCCGGCCGGTGCACGCCGCGGGCGCGCTTCACGTGGAACAGCCCGGCCGCGAGCGCCGCGCCGGTCGAGCCGCCCGAGACGAGCGCGTCGGCGCGGCCGTCCGCCACGGCCCGGACCGCCTGCACGATCGACGACTCCGGCGTCGCCCGCACGGCGCGAGCAGGATCGGCGGCCTTGGCGATCGACGCCGGCGCGTCCACGACCTCGACGCCGGGCGCCGGCTCGATCTGCGCCGAAGGCCCGAACACGAGCACGCCAACATCGCTGCGCGCCGCCGCGAGCCCGGCGCCGCGGGCGACCTCGGCCGGCCCGGCATCGGCGCCGTTGGCATCGAGCGCGATCGTGAGCTGCCCGGCCGTCACGGCCGCTCGAGTCCTAGTGGTCGTGGTCGTGGTCGTCGTCGTGCACGTGCACGACCTCACGACCGGCGTAGAAGCCGCAGTGCGGGCAGACGCGGTGCGGGAGGCGCGGCTGGTGGCACTGCGGGCAGGCGTTGATCGACGGCGCCGAGATCTTGTGGTTCGCACGGCGCTTGTTCGTGCGCGAATGCGACTGCTTCTGCTTCGGGACGGCCATGGGCGGCGACGAAGGGTAGCGGAGCGGCGCCCGGCGCCGCTACTCGAACCGGATCTCGGACAGCTTCGCCCAGCGCGGGTCCGGCGCCGCCTCGTGCGCGTGCTCCGGCTCGTCGTTCAGGTTCGCCCCGCACTGCGCGCACAGCCCCGCGCACTCGGCGCGGCAGGTGATCTGTGCCGGCAGCGTCAGCGCGAGCGCGTCGCGCGCCCAGGCCGCCATGTCGAGCTCGCCCTCGTCGTTCACGTACGGCGAGGAGAGCTCGTCGTCGCCGCTGCCCGGCTGCTCCACCTCGCGCGCGTCGACCGCGAAGCGTGGCTCCGCAGGCTCGAGGCAGCGCATGCAGGGACCGCTCACCGAGACGTCGAAGCGCAGCCGCAGCGCCCAGCCGCTCCCGGTCGTGCGGGACACGTCCAGCCGCACCGGGACGACGTCCGGCGACGCCGCATACGCCTGCCCCCCGAAGGAGAACGGGTCGACGTGAACGTGCAGATCGAGCCTGCGTCCCTCGCCTGAGGTGAGCCCCAGGCGCGCGAGATCGAAGACGTCCGTACGCTGAGGCATGCCTCCAGCATACGACGGGGGTCAGCGGTCTCCGGCGTCCTCCCGGAGCTCCCGCTTGAGCACCTTCCCGGTCGACGTGCGGGGCAGCTCGTCGACGAACTCGACGTCGCGCGGAACCTTGTATCCGGCGAGATTCGACTTTACGTACCGCTTCACCTCGTCGGCGCTGAGGTCCTTGCCCGCCCGCGTCACGACGACCGCCTTCAGGCGCTGGCCGAACTCCTCGTCGTCGACGCCGAAGACCGCCGCCTCGGCGACCGCCTCGTGCCCGGCGAGCAGGTCCTCGACCTCGCCCGGGAAGACGTTCTCGCCGCCCGAGACGATCATGTCGTCGTCGCGGCCGTCGATGAACAGGCGCCCGCCGTCGTCGAAGTGGCCGACGTCGCCCGACGACAGCAGCCCGTCGATCGCGTCCTTGCCGCCGCCGCCGCTGTAGCCCTCGAAAGCGAGCTCGTTGCCGACGAAGATGCGGCCCGTCTCGCCCCGCGCGACCTCGTTGCCGTCGTCGTCGAACAGCTTCACGACGGTCCCGCGCGGAGGCTTGCCGGCGGTTCCCGGCGCGGCACGCAGGTCCGCCGGCGTCGCGATCGTCGCCCACGCGACCTCGGTCGAACCATAGAGGTTGTAGAGATTGTCGCCGAACAGGTCCATCCAGCGCTCGGACAGCGCGGGCGGCAGCGCCGAGCCCGAGACCGGCACGGCGCGCAGCTTGGACAGGTCATAGCGGCGCAGGACCTCGTCGGGCAGCTCGAGGATGCGCTGGATCATCACCGGCACGACGATCAGCGCCGAGCACTCGTGCTGGGCGCTGAGCGACAGCGTCGCCTCGGGGTCGAACCTGCGCTTGAGCACGATCGTCGAGCACAGCCCCATCGCGAGCGTGAAGTGCGCGAAGCCCCAGGAATGGAACATCGGCGCGGCGATCATCGTGCGCCCGCGCGAACGCAGCGGGATCCGCTCCAGCAGCGCGGCGACCGGATCGAGCGACTGCGGCTGCTTGCGGCTCGCGCCCTTTGGCGTGCCGGTCGTGCCGGACGTGAGGATCACGGCCTTGCCCTGCTCGGCCGGCGGCTTGAGGTCGGACACGTCGCCGCCCGCGATCAGCTCGTCGAGCGTCGTGTCGGAGCGCTCGCCGTCGGGCTCGTGCCACGCGATGTAGCGCTTGCGACCCTTCGCGGCCGCCTCCAGCACCCCGGAGAACTCCTCGTCGAAGATGATCGCGACCGGGCCCTCGCGCTCGGCGACGTCGGCGAGCTGCGGCCCGGAGAACGCAGTGTTCATGAACATCGCGTGCGCGCCGAGCTTGTTGACCGCGACGTACGCGTCGACCCAGCCGCGGTGATTGCGGCACATGATCGCCACGCCGTCGCCGGCCTTGACGCCATCGCGCGCGAGCGCGTGGGCGAGCGCGTTGGAGCGCGCGTGCTGCTCCTTGAACGTGAGCGTCCCGCTCTCGTCGATCAGCCCGACGTCGTCCGGGTAACGCGACGCGGCGGCCTTGTAGCCGGCCGCCGGAGTGGCTCCCCAGCGGACCAGCGCGACGGCTGCGTTGACGAGGCGGTCGGGGCGCTGGGGGCGGATGATGCCGGCGCCGGCGAGCGTGGCGACCGTCTGCAGCTTGCCGGCGACCTGCGCGCGACTGGGAGCTTTCATAGCGCGACCACTATTCCACCGTCACGGCAGCTTCAACCCCGGTGGAGCGGCGCCCGTCTCGATCATGCGGTGGATGTCGGCGGCGCGGCGCGGGTTGAGGAAGACGTGGCGCTGGCCGACCGATGGTTTCTCGGCCAGCAGGCCGTCGGCGAGCAGCGCCTCCCCGACCGACTGCGCCAGCTGGCGCTCGTTGCCGGCGAAGCCGCGCGCGAGATGCGCGAAGTCGGTGTGGTAGCCGCCCCACTTCCCCATGCCGTTGAGGCGCTGGAGGATCCGGCGCGCGACGCGCCGCGCCGGATCGGGATCCTCGTGCGGCGCCACGCGGCCGCCGTCGCCGTCCGGCTGCAGCAGCGCGTAGACGAGCTCCTCGCGGTCCTCGACCGAGCGCGGGTCCGCCGGGCAGCCGTCGAGCCGGGCGACCGCCTCGGCGATCCGCAGCGGGTGGCCGGCGCCGATCGGCTCGCGCAGCGCGACATCGGCGAGGACGGCGCCCGGCACCGCATGGGCCGTCGCGCGCAGCCGGTCGATGCCGCTCGCGTGCTCGTCGAATGCGAGCGGGACCAGCTCCGCGTCGAGCTCCCCGGCGGGCAGCGCGACGACGAGGAAGCCGTCGAGCTCGCCCGCGGTGACGGCGATCGCGCGCGAGTCGGCCGGAGGGCCGAGGTCCGCGAGGTCGGCGAGCGCGCCGACGACCGCCGCAACGAGCAGCCACTCGCGCTCGGCGGCCTGCTCGGGGTCGGCGCGCAGCGCGGCGGCGGCGGGCGTGGCGGCGAGCAGCCGGCCACCGTCGTGGCCGATCGCGACCTCGACCGGCGCGTCGTAGCCGGAGCGCTTGAGCGCGAGCTCGGCGCGGCCGTGGCGCAGCGCGGCCAGCAGCAGCGAGCGCAGGTGCGCCGTGGCGGCGGCCGGGGCGCCGGCTCCGCCGGCGTCGGCGAGCGCGGACGCGAGCTCGCTCACGTCCGCGGGCTCATCGCGCGGTCTCGTCGATCGCGCCCTGGAACGCCGCGCGCGCCCGCTCCCCGTGGACCGCGAACACGATCCGCTCGAGCCGCGAGCCCTCGTCGAGGTGGCGGCGCACCTCCTCGACCTCGATCCGCGCGGCGTCGTCGAGCGGGAAGCCGCCGACGCCGGTCCCGAACGCGACGAGCGCGAGGCTGCGTGCGCCGAGCGTGTCCGCGCGCTCGAGCGTCGCGGCCGTCGCGCGGCGGATGATGTCGGCCGACGTCGGCCCGCCGAGCTCCATCGTCGCGGCGTGGATGACCCAGCGGCAGGGCATCTCGCCGCCCGACGTCTCGACCGCCTCGCCGAGGCCGATCGGTGCGGCCCTGCGCGACTCCTCGTCGATCGCGGGCCCGCCCGCGCGCGCGATCGCGCCGGCGACACCACCGCCGTGGCGCAGCTCGGTGTTGGCCGCGTTCGCGATCGCGTCGACCTCGAGCGTGGTTATGTCGGTGTCGAGGACCTCGATTCCTGCCATCGCGTCTACGGTACCCGCATGACCGTGCGCAAGCGGGTGCGTGCCCACGGGCGCGTGCACGGCGTGTTCTTTCGCGACACGCTGCGCCGCGCGGCGGGCCGCGAGGGGGTGGCCGGCTGGGCGGCGAACCGGTCCGACGGAACCGTCGAGGTTGTGCTCGAGGGCGACGAGGACGCCGTCGAGCGGCTCGTCGAGCTGTGCCGCAGCGGACCGGGCCACGCGGACGTCGAGCGGCTCGACGTCGCCGACGAGGAGCCCGAGGGGCTCGCGGGCTTCGAGATCCGCTGATTGCAGGCGATCATGCGTTCCGTCGGGTGGCGGCCGTACCGTGCGATTCGGAGTCATGGAAGCCGCCACGCCACTTCGCCCACCCCGCGTGGCCGTGTTCGGCGACGTCGTCGTCGCCGACGGCCTCGCCGTGCGCGACCGCTGCGCGGTCGAGCTCGTGCGCGAGCGCGCCGACGCCGGCGGCGACGCCGCGGCGCTGCTCGTCGACGCGATCGAGATCGGGGCGCGCGTGCTCTCGCGCGAACAGGCCGAGGTCAACGCCGACTTCGTCCGCACCGAGTTCGAGAAGGTCTCGCGCGAGGTAGAGGGGGCGTTCTCCGACAAGGCGCGCGCCGTCGCCGAGTTCCTCGGCAAGCGCGTCGACGACGTGTTCGCGCCCGAGAACGGCCAGCTCGCCAAGGAGCTCGAGCGGCTGTTCGGCGCCGAGTCCGCGGTCGCGGTGCAGAACCAGCTGCGCACGGTCATGGCCGAGCAGTCGGCGCGCATGCGCGAGGACCTGCTCAAGCAGTTCTCCTCCGCCGACGCGCACAACCCGCTGGCCGACTTCAAGGCCGGCACGATCGCGGCGATGAAGCGCGCCGCCGAGCAGCAGGACGCCAACCTGCGTGCGCTGAACGAGCAGATCGCCGCGCTCAAGGGCGAGGTTCTCAAGCTCCAGGCCGAGCGCGAGAAGCAGCTCGAGGTCGCGGCCGAGCACGCGCGCTCGACCGCGAAGGGGCGCCCGTACGAGGAGGCGGTGTTCGAGGCGGTCGACGCGTTCGCCCGCGCGCGCGGCGACGACTGCGACGCGGTCGGCGACCTGCCCGGCACCGGCGGCCGCAAGGGCGACGTGCTCGTCGGCATCGACGGCGCCGAGGGCCCGCCGCGCGCGCGGATCGTGTTCGAGGCGAAGAACTCGTACGCGCCGAAGAACAAGGCGGTCGCGGAGCTCGACGACGCGATGGCGCAGCGCGACGCCGACTACGCGGTCTGGGTCGTGCCGTCGGAGGACCTGCTGCCGGGCCGTGGCCCGCAGCTGCGCGAGGTCAACGGCGACAAGCTGTTCGTCGTCTTCGATCCCGACGACGGCGCCCCCGTCGGGCTCGAGGTGGCGTACTCGCTGGCGCGCGCACGCACGATCATGGCCAAGGCGGGCGGCGACGGGCTGGACGCGAGCGCGCTGCGCGCGGAGGTCGAGCGGGCGCTCGCCGCGATGGACGACGTGCGCAGGATCAAGTCGCAGCTGACGACCGCCGCCGGCGGGATCGACGCCGCGCGCGCGATCCTGGAGGACATGGCGGCGCGCGTGCGCAACCACCTCGCGCAGGTCGACGCGCTGGTCGCGGCCGGCACCGGCGACGACTCGCCGCCCCAGGGCCGGCTGGTCTAGCTTGGTCTAGGCGCGCGCCGCGCGCCAGGCCTCGCGCAGCTTCAGCGCTGCGCCGGTGCGCATCACGCCGCCGCTGTAGATCCGCGCCGCCAGCGGGATCAGGAGCGCCGTCGCGCCCACCGTCACCGCCAGCGCGCCCGCGACCTCCAACGCGCCGGCTTCGCCGAGGGCGATCCGCGGCGGCATCGCCATCGGCGCGAACGGCGGGATGAACGAGACGACCTCGGCGAGCGTCCCGTCCGGGTCGTCGAGCACCGGGAACGAGACGAAGAGCCCCACCATCAGCAGGACCGTCAGCGGCGAGATCACCGACTGGAGGTCCTCCTGGCGCGATACGAGCGCAGCGGCGCAGCCGAACGCGGCCGCGTAGAACGCATAGCCGACGACGAACCAGGCGAGCGCGAGGCCCGCGGCGACGAGCACGTCGCCGTTCACCTCGAGCGCGCCCGACGCCGCGGCGGCGCCGATCCCGGCGGCGGCGAGCAGCAGCAGCTGACCGAAGCCGAGCAGCCCGAGCCCGAGGATCTTGCCCGCCAGCAGGACGCGCGGGCGCACGGTCGAGAGGACGAGCTCGACAACGCGGGTGTTCTTCTCCTCGACCACGCCCATCGCGACGAAGTAGCCCATGCTGATCAGCTGCCCGTAGAGCAGGACCACCGCGATGAACGCGAATCCCCCGCGGTCCTCGGCGGCCTCGTCGACGGGCTCGACGGTCGTGACCCGCAGCGGCTCCGGCGACAGCGCGCGCCGTGCCTGCTCCGCGTCGAGGCCGGCGTCGCGAAGCGCCGCGCCGCTGCTGACGCGCGCGTTCGCCGCCTGGAGCAGGTTCACGAGCTTGTCGTCGGGCTTCTCCTCGGCCCGGATCCCGCCCTCCGTCAACGTCACGCCGGCGTCGCCGCCGACGATCTCCACCTCGGCGTCGAACGCGCCCGCCCCGCGTACGGCGGCATCGGCGACGGGCCGCATCGCCGGGTCGGCGACCGCGATCGAGTACTCGTCGCGGCCGCCGAAGCCGAGCGCGCTCGGCAGCACGGCGACCGCGGCGATCACCACGAGCGTGACCGCCGTGCCGATGATGAAGCTCTTCTCGAAGATCCGCTCCAAGATCTCCCGCCGTGCGACAAGCGCGATCGCGCTGCGGCCGCTCATGCCGCCACCGCCGCGCGGAACAGCTCGGCGAGGCTCGGTCGCTCGAGGCTGAAGTGCGTGACGGTGCCGGCGGCGCGGGCGGCGTCGAGCAGCTCCTCCGGCCGGCCGCCGCCCGTGAGGCGGACGAGCAGCCCGCGCGTGCCCGACGCGGCGAGCTCGGCGCCCGGCACGCCCGCGACCCAGGCGCCGTCGCCCTCGCCCTCGACGCGCACCCGCACCTGCTCCGTGCCGCCGCGGCCCCGCTCGCGCAGCTCCGCGACCGACCCGGCCGCCACGAGCCGCCCGTGGTTCACGATCGCCACGTCCTCGCACAGCCGCTCGACCAGCTCGAGCTGGTGCGAGGAGAAGACCACCGGCACGCCGCTGTCGGCCCGCTCGCGCAGCACGCCGCTCATCACGTCGACGCCGACCGGATCGAGGCCCGAGAACGGCTCGTCCAGCACGAGCACCTCGGGCTCGTGCACGAGCGCTACCGCGAGCTGGACGCGCTGCTGGTTGCCCAGCGACAGCGCCTCGACGCGGTCGCGCGCGCGCTCGACGAGGCCGAGCCGCTCGATCCAGCGCCGCGCGGCGGAGTCCGCGTCGGCCGGCGCCAGCCCGTGCAGGCGGGCGAAGTAGACGAGCTGGTCGTGCACGCGCATCTTGGGGTACAGCCCGCGCTCCTCCGGCATGTAGCCGAAGCGAGCGCGCGTCGCCGCGTCGACCGGCGCGCCGCGCCAGCGGACCGTGCCGGCGTCCGGCTCGAGCACGCCGAGCACGATCCGCATCGCGGTCGTCTTGCCGGCGCCGTTGGGCCCGACGAAGCCGCACATCCGACCTCCGGCGACCGCGAACGTCAGCCCGTCGAGCGCGACCACATCGCCGTAGCGCTTACTCAGACCGTCCAGTTCGAGCACGCCATCCGTTGTATCGAACGCGCATCGGCCATTCGTCGATGCGTCAATTCTCCAACCGGTGGCCCGTTGTCAAGAGTGCCGGGCGTCCGGGGGGGCGCCCGGCAACAGAGCCGGCGTCGTCCCAGGTCACGCCGCGCCCGTGCCTGCTTCGCCGGCTCAGCCGACTTCCGCCGGCTCGTCCTTGCCCTGCAGGCGCTCGCGCCCGCGCTGGACGGCGGCGATGAACTTCGACAGGTTGACCTCGAGCGTGTTGAGGATCTCGTCGGCGTAGTCCTCGGCGCCGAGCCGGATCTCGCGCTCGCGCGCCCGCGCATCCTCGATGATGTCCTCGGCGGCGCGCTCGGCCTGCTTGGTGACCTCCTGCTCGGAGACGAGCTGCGACTGGCGCTCGCGCGCCTCCTTGACGATCCGCTCGGCCTCGCGCTTGGCCTCGGCGAGCATCTCCTGACGCTCCTTGACGATCCAGCGCGCCTGCTTGATCTCCTCCGGGATGGTCGCGCGCATCTGGTCGAGGATGTCGTAGATCTCCTCCTTGTCCACGCGCACCTGGTCCGTCATCGGGACACCCTTGGCGTTGTGGACCAGATCGTCCAGCTTGTCTATGAGAACGAGGACGTCCATCAGGCTCCTGGCGCGTAGTTCGTCAGCGGGCGAGCGCTTCCTTCAAGCGCCTCGCGACCTCGTCCGGGACGAGGTCGGACACGTTGCCCCCGAATGTCGCGATCTCCTTCACTCCGCTTGAGGACAGAAAACTGTACTGCGGCGACGCCATGAGGTAGACCGACTCGATGTCGCGAGCGAGGTGACGGTTGAGCTGGTTCATCTCCAGCTCGTACTCGAAGTCGGAGATCGCGCGCAGCCCCTTGACGATGGCGGTGGCGCCGACGCTGCGCGCGTACTCGGTGATCAGAATGTCGAACGTCTCGACGCGCACGTTGCTCAGGTGGCTCGTCGCGTGCTCCACGAATCGCACCCGCTCGTCGGCGCTGAACAGGTAGCGGCTCTTCCGCACCGACGCGTCGACGACCGCGACGATGATCTCGTCGAACGTCTCGGCGGCGCGGCTGATGACGTCGAGGTGTCCGTTCGTGATCGGGTCATAGGACCCGGGGCAGACGGCGATGTGCGGGCGTGCGGGATCAGGCGGCATGGATGCGGATCACGGTGTCCCCGTAGCGGCGTTCGTCGGTTGCGGTGAAACTCAGCTCGAGCGGCGTGCGGCGGTCGGACTCGGCGACCACGAGCGCGCCCGGCGCCAGCACCGGCGGCAGCAGCTCGGAGAGCTCCGCTCCGAGGTCCGCCGCCCGCCGGTAGGGCGGATCGAGGAACACGAGATCGTATTGGCGCGCGCCGCCGGATGCAGCGCGCAGCCAGCGCAGCGCGTCGGCGCGCACGATCTCGGCATCCGCGCCGAGCGCAGCGACGTTCGCGCGGAGCGCAGCGAGCGCGCGCGGCGCGCTCTCGACGAACGTGGCCTGCGCCGCGTGTCGGGAGAGCGCCTCGAGGCCGAGCGTGCCGGCGCCGGCGAACAGGTCGAGCACGCGTGCGTCGGCGACCCGCGCGCCGAGGATCGAGAACAGCGCCTCGCGGACACGGTCGGCGGTCGGGCGGGTGGCGGCGCCGGCGGGCGCCTTCAGGCGGCGACCGCCGTAGCGGCCGGCTATGACGCGCATGCACCGCTCACGCGGGGATCGGGTCGAG
>Ga0081538_10004787_pt1 | contig 12368 bp, 11 predicted proteins | sample TabmetS5T2R1_FD_71022 | JGI IMG/M metagenome (GOLD analysis project Ga0081538, IMG submission 71022) | Tabebuia heterophylla rhizosphere microbial communities from the University of Puerto Rico - S5T2R1 | ecosystem: Host-associated > Plants > Roots > Rhizosphere ... | reverse complement strand
AGTGATCGTTAGACGAATCCCGGCGTCGGCGCGTTCTCTGCGTGCAGATTTTCGCGCTTCAACGCCGTCCAAAAACTTGCGCCAGCTTGCCCTCGGTAACCTCTTTCAGGGATATACCGAGGATTGGACTCAAGTCACGACCGTTGGGCTTGTAGTGGCTCTTAGAGATCCCGTTCAATCTCGGCTAAGAACCACGTCCGGCGTTCGGTCTCGTCAATCCAGTTCTCAATCAAGCTGGCCGTTGCAACGTCGTTTTGCCGGTCACAGATTTCATGCGTTGAGCGCAAAGACCGCGTCAGCTGCCGGTTGTCCGCGCATAGCTCCCCGATCATGTCCTTCGGACTAACCGCTTCTTTATTGTTGTCTTTCAGCCTTTGATTTTGTGCGATATCGCTGATCGAACGGATCGTTGTTCCGCCGATCTTGCGCGCACGTTCTGCGATATCGTCCGTCATGGCGAAGATTTGCGTGGACTGCTCGTCGAGGAGCAAGTGATAATCTCGAAAGTGGCGCCCGCTCATGTGCCAGTGAAAGTTCTTTGTCTTCACGTAAAGCGCGAACACATCGGCAAGCAATCGTCGTAAGCTGGTTGAGATCTCCTCGACCGCATCAGGGCTGAGATCGGTTATTGTTTCTGATCGGTCTCTTTTTTTTCCCTCTAATTGAGTTGCATAGCTCTTTCCCATTTTGTTCTCCTTTCAGCTATTCAGTTACTTTGTAGATGCAAAGAAAAAAGAGCAACAGATGTGCCACAACAGGTCAATGTCCGAAACCACTGATAATGTAACGATCATCACAATCTCAGAAGTTACAGCTTGGCTGCGACCGGGATTTGTGACGAGGATTTAGTGGCCCGTTATCGTCAGGTGACGAAATGTCGGCTTTACATAAAACCGGTAATGCCCAAACTTTTGACAAGCGAATCAAGTCGAGCCCGTTTCAGATTCGCCGGCGTGGAACTTGTCACTCCTACTTGAGTGGCTCAAGCTCGCCTAACATGGTGGGAATCAGTTCGCCTGACTCAAAGTAACACCCAAGATGCAGATTGCAGTGATTGACGACTATCAGATCGCTTGTTTTTTACCGCGGCAAATCCTTAGAAGTTTCTTTGTTGGCTTCCTTGGTGGCGTCCACTGGATCATCGCTACTGACACCCTTTCTGAAGTCGCGGATGGCTTTGCCCAGACCGCTGCCGATTTGGGGCAACTTCGTTGGGCCGAAAATAAGCAGCGCGATCACAAGGATTATGGCCAGTTCTTGCATTCCGAGTCCAAACATTATTCCTCCTAGATTTTTCTCTTCGCATTGTTCCAATCATCCCTGTAATCGATTCCAGCTGCAGTCATGGATTGATGCTCGCATTGCTGACGAGGATGTCAACGGTCCGAGCTCTGTTCCAGACCCTTTGTTCGCCCTAACTCGTGACCACCGGTTGCGCCGGCATGCGTTGCGTCTCTAAGATCTCCCCAATGAGGAACAGGTCCGTAAGCAGCGCGCGGAGGTGGACCGATGCGTTCAGATTGTCGATCAACTGAGAGCTAATGGTGGGTTGGACAAGAACCAGCTCAATAGCGGCGAGCGAGTCGCGGGCATCGCGGTCGAGCACGGCAAAGAACGCGTGGTAGCGTTCGGCTGGCTCCAGGCCCTCTTGTTTTGCCGCCGTCGCGCAGCTCTCGGCCAGTCCGTCCAGCGCGACCGCCGCCCGATGCAGGAACTCGCGGACCTGTCCGCCCGACTGGCTGCCTTCGTCACTAGGGAGACCCTGTGCCGCGTAGGCCAGCATGAACTCGTAGCACTCTTCGATCGTGTTACAGCGCTCTATAATTTCGACTAGCATTTTTTAGACCTCGGCCTCTGCTCCCTTAGATGTCGATGGTGACCTCAAACTCTCAATCACCCACCGATCCGGATCGTGTTCTTTCAGATAAAAGTCGCGGCTCATTGAACCAGAGATCATCGACTTTGTGATCTCGAGCTTCTCCGGTCGAATCGCAAAGTAAACGTGCACCATGATCAGCGTGATCAGGCCGACGCCGGCAAGCCCGTGCAGCACGTACATGAGCCCCCAGGTCATATCGCTGAACAGATACGGATCGCGTGGCAAGAAAACCGTACGCACGCGAAAGAGCATGAACAGACCCGTGAGGGTCACCGACAGACCGGTCACAACTATAGCCAGGTGATAGAGCTTGTTGTCCAGCGGATATTTGGCGAATTTTCGAGGCGGCAGTGCCGGCCGTCCCATAAATCGCAGGGTCCTTCTCCATGCGTCCCGCAGGTCGACTCTGTCCGGCCATATCGACCAGAAGTCCAGCCAGAAGGAAGCATGAATGACGTGAAAGATGATGGAAGCGGTTAATACGATGCCTGCGATCCAGTGGTAGGTCACCCAGTCAAACTGGAACCCCACCTTCGGAAGGAAAGCCGTAAACAGGAGCGTGAGCATGGCGGCTGCCATGATCCAGTGAAACAGCCGAGCGGCAAGCGAGTGTCTGGGGACCTGCTCGGGCACGCGGGCAGCGAACTCCGGTGAGTCAGCTCCCGCAAACTCCTTAGCTTTGGCGAAATACCGCAGGTAGATGGCGTGAACGATGAGGAAGAGCAATCCCGCCATCGCTGCCACCCATATCAAGAACCACGCAATGTGGATGGGCACAGTCTGCCCCCACGGACTTATCGCCCACTCTATGATGCCCATTTTGCCTCCTCTACTCCGCCGATGGCGCGCTTCACCAGGTTTCGCATCAGCGGGATCTTGTAAGCGTTGAACTGTAACGGGACCGATCCCTGAACGGCGAGTTTCCCCGCCATCTCACCGGTTGCCACGCTCAGCGGCTTGCCGCGAACCGCGTCTTCGACCGCCTTTAACCGCAACGGACGAGCGGCCGCGCCGTTCACCGCTATGCGGATGCGCTCGATCCGGTCGCCGGATACCGCCATCGCTGAGGCGACGTTCAACAGCGCAAAGTCCCACACGTTTCGGTCTCGCACTTTCTCAAAATAGAATTGCGTACCTGCCCACGCGGACGGAATACGAATAGCCGTCAGCAGATCCCCGGGCTGCAGAATGTGCATCCGGGTGATGTCGATGTCAGGTCCGATGAAGTAGTCCTCGGCATCCACGATGCGCTCACCCTTGGGCGTGCGGATGACGAACTTGGCGTCCAGCGCGATCAGAGCCGGGGCCGAATCAGACGGATTCACCGCCACGCAGCGGTCTGCGTGAAGAATCGCGTGCTCGCGGTTTCGGGCAGTAGGCGTATCGGCATAGCAGATATTTCCGCCAGCGCGGTAGCATGGCCATCCCGCCCGGTAATACCAGCAACGCGCGTCCTGCGACACGTTGCCGCCGATCGTGCCCTGGTTGCGGATCTGTGGTGATGCCACTAATTCGGCAGCCTGCGCCAGCAAACTGTACTTCTCTCTGATGATCGGACTGTTTACTACCTGGGTGAGCGTGGTCATCGCGCCGATCTCAATGCCGTCGCTGATGACGCGCACTCCCTTGAGTTCCTCGATTCCGCTCAGATCGACCACCGCTTTTGGTTTTTTGATACGATCCTTGAGCCAGTCGAAACTATCCATGCCCCCGGCCAGCACCCAGGCATCCCGCCCGTGTTGTCCGAGAATCTTCTGTGCATCGGCAACGGTGTTGGGCTGAAACAGCTCAAAAGCGGGCATGACGTCTCGTATTACAGCCATGACTCGGTCCTCTCAGATTTCCATTAAATGTGAGCCATTAGTGGATGTTGCATGGGCCGGCCCGCTTCCAGCGAGGTTAAAATAGTGTCGGCGCTGACGGGCGCGCGCCGGAAGATCTCATCCCCAAGCGCGTCGGAGATGGCATTCAAGACAGCGGCACACCCGCCGCCAACAGGCGGCTCACCGATGCCGCGAGCACCGACCGGCGTCTCCGGATCCGGAATGTCCAGCGCTGCCCACTGCATGTTGACGGGAACATCCAAAATCGTTGGCGGCTTGTTTTGATAGAACCGCGTCGAAACCATGATGCCGTACTGGGAGTCAAACACCCACTTCTGGCCGATCGCATGGCCAATACCCAGTACCGATCGGCCCAAAACCTGGCCACCGAGCGCGCGTGGATGGATTACCGTGCCGACGTCCGCGTGTGCGAGAAAATCGACAATATGGTATTTGCCGGTTTCGACATCGACTTCGACCTCGGCGAAGCTCACGGTATACGAATACGTTGCGCCGTCGCGCGGGTAGTTGTCTCGTGCGACCGCTACTAAGCCCTGGCCTGCTAGCGCAGCCACTGACGCCTTCGTGTAGTTGTTGATATCGTTGGGTGCCTCGTGGCCATCATAAATACCGCCCAATTGAATCGCGCGTTGAGCAGCCTGTGCCAGAGTCATTCCGGCGCCGCCGCCCTTGCGAAAGACGCGCTCGTTAGCGACCTCGTAATCCTCTGGCCTGCCGCCGAGACTTCGCGCCGTGATTTCCTGCAGCTTCTTTCGGGCGTCCATCGCCGCCGCATGCGCCGCCCGCGTCATCGCGTGTATGGTCTGGCTGCCGCCTGACACGCAGGTGAAAGGCAAGTTCTTTGAGGTATCGCCCCAGACGACATTGCATCTCTCCCACGGTACGCCCAAGATCTCCGCACCCACGCGGTGGACGTCAATTACCGACTCCGTGCCCAGGTTGCCGATTCCGGACTGGAAAGAGATCCGGCCATCGGGCTTGATGAGCAGCAGCCCGTCGAATCCGATAGTGCCGCCAACGTAACAGCTTAGCGATACGCCGACACCGCGCACCTTCGATCCCATCTGCTTGGGTTTGCGCGCCCCCCTCTCCTGCCATTTGAACTGCTCGGCGCCCCGGTCAAGCGCTTCTTTGACGAATGCGCTCGTCGCGTGTTGCAGCTTGCCCTGGATTGGCGGTCCAAACTGCGCCTTGCCCTCCGGACAGTTGATGCGCCGAATAGATACCTGGTCAATCCCGAGCTTGCGCGCCGCTTTTGCAATGATCGGTTCGATGATGGCAACCCCCTGCATCCCACCCGGAGCGCTCTGCGGGCTTCGTGGCGGCGTGTTCGTCAGGACCGTCACCCCGCGCCAGCGCATGGCTTGCGGCTGGTACAACAGCGAGACGATGCGGCCCGACGTGGGAGCATCGCCCAGTGCGTCGTAGGGGCCGTTGTTGGAAATAACGAACATGTCGAGGGCCGTGATCCGCCCCTCCTTGGAGAAGCCGATTTTCATCCGCCCCAGCATGCTGGGGCGCGCGCGTCCAATGAAAGTCTCCTCCTCGCGGTTAATGCGCATCATCACCGGGGCATTGGCCTTCCTCGACAAGAGAGCGGGGATCGTCAGCGATACACCCGCCGTTACCTTGCTGCCGAACCCGCCGCCCGTATATTCGCTGATGAAGACTACTCTGTTCGGATCGATGTTCAACCATCGTGCGATGGCAAATAGGGTTCGAACGGTGCTCTGAGTGCCCGTGTGCACGTAAACCTTGCCATTCTGCCAGTAGGCCATCGCGCTGCGGGTCTCGAGGGGTTGATGGCTCGTGTCTGGCGTGACGAACGTTTCATCAAGAACGAGCGCGGCGTTTTTGAAACCCGCGTCGAGGTCGCCGTAGAACCATTCCTCGGGCGTCTTGCCCATCGGCAGACGACCGTCGATGGCCTCAGCGAAATCGGCCTCGGTCCACTTGAGCTCCCCAACATCAGGTGGCGGCGGGGCTTCTCTGGGAGTTCCAGGTTTCTGGGGCGGCGGTGGAGGTTGGACCCAGATGTTGCCGTCAGTTCTCGGATTCGGCCCCCCGGGCCTTAGCGTGTCGAGCGGATCGATGACGAATGGAAGCGGCTCGAAATCAATTTGAATTTTTTCGATCGCTTCGGCGGCGGTGAGCTCGTCCACTGCGGCAACCGCGAGAACCGGTTCGCCGTGGTACAACGGTTCCATGGTGAGCCCTCGTTCGCTGCGCTTGTTGGCCTTGATCACTTCGCCATTGTCGTCGAGGCTATCGGCCGGAGGGGGGAGAACGTCTGCCGTAAGAATCGCCTCGACACCGGGCATGGCGAGCGCCGCGCGCGCATCGACGCGCGTTACGCGCGCATGCGGCAGCGGGCTGAGCAGCAGCTTGCAGAACAGCATGCCTTCGGCGCGAAAGTCCTCCGCATACTTCGCCTTCCCGGTGACCTTCGCATAGAGGTCGGCCGTCACGTAGTTTTTGCCAATCAGCTTGTACTGAGCTCCGTACTGGCCCTCGGCCCCCTTGTTCGATTCACCAACGCTACTAGACACGGTTGACCCTCCTCATAATTTCTGCGCCGCGCATCATCGCGGTGAGGATCTTGTCGTAGTCCTGACACCGGCACAGGTTTCCCGAGATACCGTGCGCCAATTCCGATCGCGTGGGGTTTGGATTTGTTTTCAAAAAACCCACCGTGGCCATAATGAAGCCGGACATACAGAATGCGCACTGAAACCCTTGTTCATCGATAATGCCCTGCTGCACCGGGTGGAGCGTTCCGTCGGCGTTCGCCAGCCCTTCGATCGTGAGAACCTTACGGTTCCGCACGGTGTGAGCTAGCACCGAGCACGAATAATGCGGCACTTCGTCGATGAGAACGGTGCAGGAGCCGCATTCGGCGCGGTCGCACCCGAGCTTAGTGCCGGTGAGGCCGAGCTTGTAGCGCAAGGTCCACGCCAACGTTTCTTGCTTCATGACGTCGACGCGGCGCTGCTGGCCGTTGACGTTTATGGCGATGAGCCGTTCGCCCGCACCGGCTGCCGGTGCCTGGCCCTGCAGCATGGAAGCGCGGAACAGATAGCCCGCCGAGGAGACTGCAGCGCCGGAAGCGATAACTCCTTTGATGAAAGTCCGTCGCGAGATCGTCTTCGTGTCTGCAATGTCTGCCATTCTGGGATTCCTCCTGTAACACAAGACCCCATCAAGTCATCGGTAGAGGCTCGCCATGCAATTACGACTCGTTCCATTGCTCTCCGATATTCCTTCGTACGTTTTTAGATTGATTGGTCGTAGTATGATCCGATAAACAGAGCAAACCGTGTACCGGACCAAAATCGATGCCGGCAAGTTATCTGTAGATGGCGAAATCAGGAGAGTTTCGGATTTTCCGCTTGGCGCTTCCGAAGGGAGTATGACGAAGAGCCGTGACTGCTTATTGGCAGATGACGAAATATCGACTTTAACTTGGAACGAAGAGTCGTGCGTTTGATCCCGAACTGGCTAAGACAGTTGCGGAAGCTGGAGGGACTACAAACAGGAGCGTGACCATCGCGGCTGTCACGGTCGTCTTATCTCCGGCGTAAGTTGGGCACGTTCCAAATAGGTTACAAAGGAGCGGGCGCTCGGACGTCACCACTAGGGCCCCAGCCGAAACGGGTGGGCGGATAGCGACGTTCGACAGCACGATTCGGCCGGTAAGTCGAAGGACTCAAGTCTGGTTGTTCACTTCCCTCGAGCGGATACCGCGCCATCGTCATCAAACTCACAAGCAGTCCTCCGGCTGCTCCGAAAAGCGCCACCGCGATTCCCGCGTGCTGGGTCACGGCGCCCCAAAGGACGCTTCCAGCCGCCATGCCACCGTGGAAGACCAAAAGATATAGGGCCAGTGCCCGTGCCCTGATCCATGACGGCACTGCCGTCTGTGTCGCTACATTGAAGGAGGCCATCAACGTGATCCATGCCATGCCCCCGACCACCATTATCGAGCACAACAATCCAAAATTGCGGACTTCGGCTAACGCTGCTGTCGCTGCCGCAAACACGACGGTCGCGCCGCCCACAAGAGTGTCGGTAGAGAAATGGCTCCGCAACTTAGGGAGAAATACCGCTCCAATCACTGCGCCCATGCCCAAGCAGCCAAAGAGGGTTCCGTAACCGTAGCAGTTAAGGTTTACTTCGTATCGCACCAGTAGCGGCAACAAAGCCCAAAGTGCGCTCGCGAATGGAACGAAAAGACCGGTACGAACTAGCACTGCGCGCAGAGCTGGTGCTTGCGAAGCGTAAAGAATTCCTTCACGGATAGTGCTCAGCACGGGCTTGCTGGATGATTGCTTCTGATGGGTCGCACGACGCCAGCGATAGAGGATCGCCATCACGCCGAGAAACGAAGCTGCATTCAAGAGAAAGACCGCCCACACTCCTGTCGCGACCACTAGGGCTCCGCCAACCGCCGGGCCCACGGCGCGCGCTATGTTCAGGCTCATTCCGGTTAAGGCGACCGCCGCCGGAAGGTCGGCGCGAGGGACAGCCTCCGGGGTTGTCGCCTGCCAGGCAGGGGCATTCATCGCAGCCCCAGTACCAAGGGCAAATGTAAGAATGAGCAGTAGCCACGGAGTGGTCGCATCCAGAACGGTAAGCACACTCAGCACGGTCGCTGAAAGGAGCATCCAGCCCTGGGTGAATAGCAACACCGTACGCCGATCCAATAGGTCGGCCACCGCTCCCGCAGGAAGGGCCAGCAGAACAATGGGAAGGCTCGCCGCGGTCTGCATGAGCGCCACCATCACAGGTGAAGATGTCAGCGAGGTCATGAGCCACACGGCTCCAACTTCGTGCATCCAGGTGCCGATGCTCGAGGTGAGCGAGGCAATCCAGAGCGCGCGAAAGAGCGGTCTGCGCAGCGGAGCCCAGGCCGATGCACTGCTTACCGGTTCGTGGTCAGACATGCTTTGAAAGCCGACACGGGCATCGCGATAAATGGGCGAGCTGGTAGACATTGACATTGCGCCTTTTGAATTGGTCGTGGCAAGGCCTGTGCCAAATCGATTGATATCCGAAAAGCACTCGATGACTGAAATTAGGAGAGTTTCAGCTTTTCCGCTTTAGCTTCGGGCGGATTGTGACGAAGAGCTGTGACCGCTTATTGGCAGGTGACGAAATCTCGTCTTTACCTTGGACGATTGATGCCCAACCGTTTTACCAAAGAATGAAGAGTGGTACGCTTCATCCCGAGCCGCGCGGCGGCACCTGCGGGTCCGCCGATGACCCAGTTCGTATCCTTGAGAGCGCGCAATATATGCTCCCGCTCAGCTTCTTCCAGTGTGGCAGAGTTATCTGCCGGGATGGCTGGAGACATTTTGTTTCGCTTTGCCAACTCGGCGAGAGGAGGCTGGAGTTCCGAGCCGCGGGAGAGAATGACCGCGCGCTCGATGAAATTTTCGAGCTCGCGTACATTCCCGGGCCAGTGATATTCCGACAGAGCCTTCATCGCCGTCGCCGGAATCGTATCGATTGGCTTTTTCATGCGACGCCCGTACTTCTGCACAAAATGACGTACCAGAAGGGGAATATCTTCCCGCCGCTCGCGCAACGCAGGAATCACGATGGGGAAAACGTTGAGACGATAGTAGAGATCATCTCGAAACTGCTTCTCCTGCACCCGCTGCGCCAGATTCGAATTCGTGGCGGCGATCAGGCGGACATCCACGCGCATCGTTCGCGTACTGCCTAGTCGCTCGAATTCCTGCTCCTGAAGCACGCGCAGGAGCTTTGGCTGGAGGTCCAACGGAATATCACCCACTTCGTCGAGAAAGATGGTGCCGTGGTTCGCTAGCTCGAAGCGGCCAATTCGCTGCGCAATGGCACCGGTGAACGCACCTTTTTCATGCCCGAACAGCTCACTTTCAAGCAGTCCGGTGGGAATCGCAGCGCAGTTCACTTTTACGAGCGCTCGCGCGCGCCGTTCGCTGAGATTGTGAATAGCGCGAGCGATCAATTCCTTGCCGGTACCCGTCTCCCCTAAAAGCAAAACTGTGGAATCCGTGGGCGCCACGGTTTCGACTTGATTCAAGATACGTCTCAAAGCTGGACTCTCTCCGATAATTTCCTCGAAGTTGTGCTCGCTACGAATTTCGTCTTGCAGATATAATTTCTCTTCAGCCAGCTTGTCTTTGAATTGCTCAATCTGGCGATACGCCAGCGCGTTCTCGACAGCTATAGCGACCTGGGCGGCGACTTGGCTCAGCAGCTGGACGTTTTCCGGCGAGAAGGCGTTTTCCCGCAGGCTTGCCACGCTCAGAGTTCCAAAGACATGGTCATGTGAAATCATCGGTACGGAGCACACGGATTGAATCTTCTCGGCCAAAAGCAACCGGGCAATCTCCGAAGTCAATTGCTCAAGCTCGTCGCGATTCATGACCACGGGTCTCCGCGACGAGTAAGCTAACCCGGCCGGCGAGTCTTCGATAGGTACTGTCGTGTCTTCCCGGATGAAGCCGAGACCGATAGGAAAATCCAGGGCATGCAACCGGAGCTGGTTAATTTCAGGATCATATAAGGTTAGAGTTGTATATTCGTGAGGCATCACCAACCGAAGGCACGCCGCCGTTGATGCAAGGAGCTCTTTAAGATTGAGACTGGAGACTACCGCATTTGTTACATCCAGCAATAAACTCAATCGGTCGCGTTCGCGGGTCAGCTGGTCATGAGTCAACGCATTGTCCACCGCGACTGCCACCTGTTTTACAACTTGCTCGAGAAACGTAAGGTCCGTTGGCTGATACGCCCCCTTCTGAACACTGCCCAAGGTCATGGCTCCCAACCGTCTATGCGCAGTGCTCAGTGGCAAAGAGCAGCATGATTTGATGTTATTTTGACGTAGAACCTGCATGGCTCGTGGAAAGCGAACTTCATGCTCGATATTCTCGATAAGGACCGGTTGCTGGTTTTCCCATACCCACCCTCCGAGCGATTCGCCGACAGGTAATTCCTGATCTAACTCCACGGGCGACGATCTTTCCAAAATGCGCCTGCGCATTACGTTTCCCTGCGGATCATGCAGCCTCATGCTCAGATAGTCGAACTGAAGAAGATTACGGAGTGACTGGGCAAGATCATGGAATAGCTCGGACAGGTCACGACGCGAAGCAATAGATTCTGTAATCTTCAGCAGGGTCTGGTACTGATCTCGTACCGCCGCAGTTTCTTGGCCCTGAAATTTCTGGTCACTCATAACCCAAAAATATCCTAGCAGATGTAGAGAGGCATTCCATAGGACCGAAACCCGATAGGCAATCTGGACTAACGGAGACGATCAGTGATCATTCCGTCTTCGCGAATTGACATAGTCGAAGGCTCCGTAAAGTGCTAGGACCAAACCGACAAGCGAGGAGAAGTATGCCGAAAAGCTCAACATAAGACCAGGCTCCAAAACCTGCAATACAATGAGAAAAGGGACGAGGAAGCCTGCAAGCACAAGCAGAAAGCTTATCCCAATCCGCAGCCGAGAGTTCATTGCTTCTTATCGTAGAGCCAACACATCACGAAATGACCGGGCCATGGTTCAAGTTCCAGCGGATCTTTTACTTCACACAACCCCTTCATAAAGTCAGGACACCGCGGGTGGAACCGGCAGCCCGAAGGCGGCTGCACCAGACTTGGAGGCTCGCCGGGCGGCACGTCTTTTAAGGTGGAAGCGTTTTCCGCGTCCGGATCTGGAATCGCCGCGAGCAGTGCCCGGGTATAGGGATGCAGAGGGTTGTGTATGAGCTCGCGAACCTCCGCCTTCTCGATAATCTTTGCCGCATACATAACAAAGATGCGGTCAGAGAAGTGGCGGACTGACGACAAGTCGTGGGTGATGTAAATGACTCCCAGATTATGAGCCCGCTGCAGGCCATGGAGCAACTCCAGGATCTCCACTCGCACAGACGCGTCGAGCATCGACACCGGCTCATCGGCCACCAAGAGTTTCGGCCTCAAGATCATCGCCCGGGCGATAACCACCCGTTGCTGCTGGCCGCCGCTGAGCATGTGAGGAAACTTGGGCAAAAAATCTTGCACCGGCGTCAGCCTCACTTCTGCCAACCCTTCGTGGATGCGGCGCTCCCTTTCAGTTTTACTTCCTACGTCGTTGACGATCAGAGGCTCTTCCAAAATACGCCGCACGCTCATAAAAGGCGGCAGCGCTCCATACGGGTCTTGTTGCACGTAACCGACCTGGGACCGATACCAACGCAGATCCCGGCCATTGAGCGCGGCGAGATTTTTGCCCTCAAAAGTCACCTCGCCTTGACTCGGGCGGTATAAGCCCAGGATAGTCTTCGCCAGACTGCTTTTGCCGCAACCGCTCTCGCCGACGACGGCGATCGCTTCACCGCGCTTCAGCTCGAAATTCACTCCGTCTACAGCGCGCACAAACCCGGCGTGGCCGAACACCCAGCGCCTGAGCTCAAACTGCGTGCGCAGATTTCTCACGGAGAGCAGGGGCGGCTGTTCCTCGCTTTTTCCGACCCTCTGCCCTTTGTTCTCAGTCACCGTTCGGGTTTCCATCTAGTCAGTGAAGTGATTGTAGTGTTGGAGTAATGGAGTGCTAGAAAAACAAACCCAACACTCCATCGCTCCAATACCCCATCACTCCATTTCCCCCT
>Ga0081538_10004786_pt1 | contig 12369 bp, 10 predicted proteins | sample TabmetS5T2R1_FD_71022 | JGI IMG/M metagenome (GOLD analysis project Ga0081538, IMG submission 71022) | Tabebuia heterophylla rhizosphere microbial communities from the University of Puerto Rico - S5T2R1 | ecosystem: Host-associated > Plants > Roots > Rhizosphere ... | reverse complement strand
TCCACAGCCACTCGACGTAGGTGGCCCAGCCCTCGTTGAGCCAGATGTCCTGCCACCGCTCCGGGCTCACGGCGTTCCCGAACCACTGGTGGGCGAGCTCGTGGACCACGGTGGACTCGGAGGCGACCCTGGAGTACACGGGCCGGGTCTGCGTCTCGAGCGCGTAGCCGACGCTGTCGTCGTCCACGATCGAGCCGAAGGAGTTGAACGGGTACCGCCGGAAGGTCTCCTCGAGGAAGGCGATCATGTCCGGCTGCAGCTTGAGGCTGGCCTCGGTGGTGGCGGCGTTCGCGGGCGTGAGCCCGTCGTCGACGGCGTCGATGATCGGCAGCCCGTCGTCGGTCTTCGAGTACCGCAGCTCGTAGTCACCGACCGAGGCGGTCGTCAGGTAGCTGGCCTGGAGATCCGGGGCCTTCCAGAACCAGGTGGTCCAGCCGCGCCTGGTGACCGGGCGCCGCGCGGGCAGGCCGTTGGCGACCGCCACCTTCCCCTCGGGCACCGTGATCTCGAAGCTGTAGGTGGCCTTGTCCGTCTGGTGGTCGCTGACCGGGTACCAGGTCATCGAGCCCTCGGGTTCGCTCACCACCATGGCGCCGTCGCGCGTGGTCACCCAGCCGTAGAGGGCGCCTTCGATGTCCTCAGGCCGGGTGGTCTGACCGCCATAGGTGATGACGACCCGCGTCCTCGTTCCCTTCTTCAGCTTGGGACGGGGCTGGACGGTCAGCTCCCACACGCGGGCCTCGTCGTCCTGGACCTGCCAGTAGGCGGGGCCTCCGACGGTGGTCCCTGGAGCGGGCGGCGGCACCTCGCGGAGCCGCCTCCCGTTGACCTTGATCGCCCGGACGTCCATGTCGCGCAGGTCGAGGTTGAAGCGGTCCAGGTTCTGGGTGGCCACGAGGTCGATGGTCGCGACACCGCTCAGCTCACCGACGAGCGGCGCCGGGTCCGGCGCCGGCGGGGTGTAGGTGATGTCGAGGTCGTAGTGCCGGACGTCGTAGCCGCCGTTGCCGGCGAACGGAAAGTAGGCGTCGCCGGCGCCGGGAGCGCCGGGAACGAACCTCCGCCCGCCTTGGTCGTCCGGAGCGGCCATGGCGCCGTCCGCCGCGGACAGCGCCACGACCCCGACCAGCAAGGCGGTCAACGCGCTGACCAGTCGCGTACGAACCCTCATGGCACACCTCCGCGCTCGGGGGCCGCATTATAGTTCCCCGGCCGATGCCGCTCCCCCGCCGCGTACCGGGATGCGCGACCTACCGGAACAGCAGGCGCCGCAGCGCCTCCCCCACCGCGGCGTCTGGATCGCCCGTGTCCGCGGGCGCCCGCCAGGCGACGACGCCGTCCGGCCGCACGAGGACCGCGCCGTCGGAGCCGAGGCCGTAGGCCGGGGCGAACGTCTCGCCCTTGTCGACCAGGTCGCCGTCCGGGGCCACGCGGTAGCCGCTCACCGGGCAGCCGAGCGCGGCGCCGGCCTGGGACGCGGCCTCCAGCCACCGCCGGCCGCCCGGCGCGGCCAGCAGGGCGAAGCCGCGGCCGAGGACGTCGTGGACCGAGCCGGGCGTGGCGTCGATCTCCACCGGCAGGTGCGGGGCCCGCACCCCCACCCGCCCGGTCGGTGTGCGGGGGTTCTCCAGCGCGGCCCCGTCGTCGCCGCCCTCCGGGAGCAGCCCGGCCGACCGGTACACCGGGCCGAGCTCGATCGACGCGTCGTCCATCGGGTCGGCGAGGTGCTCCCGGGAGAGCGTGGGATCGACCCGCAGCACGTAGCGCGTGTACGCCTGCTCGACGACGAGGTCGCACACCGGGCGGCGCTCGGCGTCGTAGGTGTCGAGCAGGCCGGGGCCCGCCGTCCCGCCGGCCACCGCGGCCAGCTTCCAGGCCAGGTTGTGGGCGTCGCCGATGCCGGTGTTGCCGCCGAAGCCCCCGGTGGGCGGCATGACGTGGGCGGCGTCCCCGGCCAGGAACACCCTCCGGTCGCGGAAGCGCGACGCGTGCGCCGCCGCGGCCGTCCAGCGCTGGACGTTGTCGATCTCGATCGGGATGTCGGCCCGGCCGAGGGCCTTGCCGACCAGCTCGGTCGCCCACGCCGGATCCATGGTCTCGCCGACGGCGGTGTTCTTGGTGCCGTCCGGGTTGATGGTCGAGAACACGGCCAGGAAGCCGGAGTCGCCGGTGATGGAGAAGCGGAAGAACCCGAGCAGCTCCGGGTGGTTGACGTAGACCACGCTGAGGTTGCGGTCCCCGATGAGCTCGCGCAGGTCGGCGCGGAAGTAGATGGTGACGCAGTCGGCGAACGCCCCGCGCCCGGCCAGCTCGATGCCGCAGCGCTTCCGGACCGGGCTGTGGGCGCCGTCGGCGGCGACCAGGTAGTCGGCGCGGACGGTCTCGGTGGCGCCGCCGTCCCGGGGGCGCAGGACGGCCGTGACCCCGTCGTCGTCCTGCTCGAAGGAGACGAGCTCGGTGGCGTAGGCGTGACCGGCGCCACGCTCCTGGGCCGAGCGGCGCAGCAGCGGCTCCAGCCCGATCTGGGTGATGAACAGCCGGGAGGTGGGGCTCAGCGCCTCGACGCCCTCGTTGAAGTGCCGGAAGAAGTACGTCATCTCCGGGCTGGCCAGGCTCTCCACCGAGACGATGGCGCCATTCTGCGCGAACTCCCGCGCCGACGCGGACTCGATCTCGGCCTGCAGCCCGACGCTGCGGAAGATCTCCATGGTCCGCTGGTGGAACGAGGCCGCCCGGGGATGGACCGCGGTGCCACGGTGCCGCTCGACCAGCAGGTGCGGCACGTCCCGCGCGGCCAGCAGCAACGACGTCGACAGCCCCACGAGGCTGCCCCCGGCGATCAGCACGGGCACCCGGCGGTCGCTCATGGCGCCACCCTGGTCGGTGGGTGCGGGGGTGTCAAGGGCCGGCCGGTTCACCAGGATGAGATGCGGCCAATCATCCGCATCGGGTGATGCCGGTCGTCCCGCGACCACGGAAGGTGCAGGGAGGTTCCAGGCCGTTCCTGCCTGGCGGCCCGATGCGTGCGCGGCGAGAGGAGGCACATCGTGCCCGACAACGTCCAGCGGGAGATCCTTCCCATCCCGGACCGTCCCTACAGCGGCTTCGTGGCCTATGACGCCAAGAGCCCGGACTCCGGGTTCCCGGCGATCGAGCCGCTGCGGCCGCCCCCGGGGGCCCCGAACGTGCTGGTCGTGCTGCTCGACGACGTCGGCTTCGGCGCCGCCAGCGCGTTCGGTGGTCCCATCAGCACGCCGACGGCCGAGCGGCTGGCCGCCCAGGGTCTGAAGTACACCCGGTTCCACACCACCGCGCTGTGCTCGCCGACCCGCCAGGCGCTGCTGACGGGCCGCAACCATCATGCGGTGGGGATGGGCGGGATCACCGAGATCGCCGCCTCGGCGCCCGGGTACAACTCGATCCGGCCGAACACGGCCGCGCCGCTGGCGGAGATGCTGAAGCTGAACGGCTACTCCACGGCCCAGTTCGGCAAGTGCCACGAGGTCCCGGTGTGGGAGACCAGCCCCGCCGGGCCGTTCAACGCCTGGCCGACCGGCGGCGGGGGCTTCGAGTACTTCTACGGGTTCATCGGCGGCGAGGCCCACCAGTACTACCCGGCCCTGTACGAGGGCACCACCCCGGTCGAGCCCGGGAAGACCCCCGACGAGGGCTACCACCTGATGGAGGACATGACCGACAAGGCCATCAAGTGGATCCGCCAGCAGAAGACCCTGATGGGCGACAAGCCGTTCTTCGTCTACTTCGCCCCCGGCGCCACCCACGCCCCCCACCACGTGCCCAAGGAGTGGGCCGACAGGTACCGGGGCAAGTTCGACCAGGGCTGGGACCGGCTGCGCGAGGAGACCATCCAGCGGCAGAAGGAGCTCGGCGTCATCCCCCAGGATGCCGAGCTGACCAGGCGCCACGACGAGATCCCGGCCTGGGACGACATGCCCGAGGCGCTCAAGCCGGTGCTCATCCGGCAGATGGAGGTGTACGCCGGCTTCCTGGAGTACACCGACCACCACGTCGGGCGGCTGATCGACGCCCTCCAGGACCTCGAGATCCTGGGCGACACCCTGGTCCACTACATCGTCGGGGACAACGGCGCCTCGGCCGAGGGCACCCTGAACGGGACCTTCAACGAGATGATCAACTTCAACGGCGCCGCCGCCATCGAGACCCCGGAGTTCCTGGCCGCGCGGCTCGACGACTTCGGCGGGCCCGACTCCTACAACCACTACGCCGTCGGCTGGGCCCACGCCATGGACACCCCGTACCAGTGGACCAAGCAGGTCGCCTCCCACTGGGGCGGCACCCGCAACGGCATGATCACCCACTGGCCGAACGGCTTCCGGTCCGCCGGCGAGCTGCGCTCCCAGTTCCACCACGTCATCGACCTGGCCCCCACGATCCTGGAGGTCGCCGGGCTGCCCGAGCCGGTCAGCGTCAACGGGGTGCAGCAGATGCCGCTGCACGGCGTCAGCATGGCCTACACCTTCGACGGCCCCGACGAGCCCGACCGGCACGAGACCCAGTACTTCGAGATGTTCGGCAACCGCGGCGTCTACCACAAGGGCTGGACGGCGGTGACCAGGCACAAGACCCCCTGGATCCTGGTCGGCGAGCAGGCCCCGGCCTTCGACGACGACGTCTGGGAGCTGTACGACACCACCAGCGACTGGAGCCAGGCCCGCGACCTGTCCAAGGAACACCCCGACAAGCTGCACGAGCTCCAGCGGCTGTGGCTGATCGAGGCGACCAGGTACAACGTGCTTCCCCTGGACGACCGGGTCGGTGAGCGGCTCAACCCGGACCTGGCCGGCCGCCCGACCCTGATCAAGGGCAACTCCCAGCTGCTGTTCGGCGGCATGGGGCGGCTGTCGGAACACTCGGTGGTCAACATCAAGAACAAGTCCCATGCCGTCACCGCCGAGGTCGTCGTCCCCGACGCCGGCGCCCAAGGGGTGATCGTCGCCCAGGGCGGCAGCATCGGCGGCTGGAGCCTGTACGCCAAGGACGGCAAGCCCAAGTACTGCTACAACCTGCTCGGCGTGCAGCGCTTCTATGTCGAGGGCGACCGGGCCATCCCCGAGGGCCAGCATCAGGTCCGGATGGAGTTCGCCTACGACGGCGGCGGGCTCGGCAAGGGCGGCAGCGTCCTGCTGTTCCTGGACGGCGCCAAGGTCGGCGAGGGCCGGGTTGGCGCCACCGCGGCGATGGTCTTCTCCGCCGACGACACCTGCGACGTCGGCATGGAGGGCGGGGCCGTGGTCTCGGAGGACTACGGGCCACGGGGCAACGAGTTCACCGGCGAGGTGAGCTGGGTTCAGATCGACCTCGACGAGGCCGCCGAGAACCTCGACCACCTGATCACCCCTGAGGAGCGGCTCCACATCGCCATGGCCAGGCAGTAGCCTCGAAGGCCGGGGCCGGCCACGGCCACTCCGTTCAAGCTCGGACGGGAAGGTACATGGAGCAGCCCGAGCGGACCACCATCGCTCGCGAGACCCACCGGATCCACCAGGCCACCGCCCTCGACGTACGGCGGCGCGCCCTGGCCGCCGGCTGCGTCGGCAACCTGGTTGAGTGGTACGACTTCGCCCTCTACGGCGCCTTCGCCACCGTCCTCGCGGCGGCGTTCTTCCCCGAAGCCGACCCGGCCAGCGGGCAGCTGGCCGCCTTCGCGGTCTTCGGCGTGGCCTTCCTGGCCCGCCCGGCCGGCGCCCTGCTCTTCGCCCACTACGGCGACCGGCTGGGCCGCCGGCGAGCGCTGGCGGCCAGCATCCTGCTCATGGCGGTGGTCACCGCCGGCATCGGCCTGCTCCCCGGGCACGGCTCGATCGGCTGGCTCGCGCCCGCCCTGCTGGTCCTGCTCCGGGCCGGTCAGGGGATGGCCGTCGGCGGAGAGTACGGCGGGTCGGCGGCGTTCGTGGTCGAGTACGCCCCGGCGGACCGGCGGGGCTGGTACGGCGGCTGGCAGTGGGCGACCATCGCGCTGGGCCTGGCCGCCGGGATCGCCACGGCGGCGGCCCTCAGTGCGGCCCTGGACGGGCCGGCGCTGCGCGCCTGGGGATGGCGGCTGGCGTTCCTGCTCGCCCTGCCGCTGGGGCTGGTCGGGCTCTACATCCGGCTGCGGATCGCGGAGACGCCGGGCTTCCAGGCGGTCCAACGCCTGGACGCAGCCGCCCGCACCCCACTGGCCGATACCCTGCGGACCGCGCGCCGTGCCGTCGTCCTCGGCTTCGGCCTGGTCGCCGCGGTCGCCGCAACGTTCAACATCGTCTTCGTCTTCCTGCCCAGCCACCTGGCCACCAGCGGGCGCGGCCCCCTGGCCCGGGCGCTGGCCGCGGCGCTGGTCGGCCTGCTGGTGGCCGCCGTCGCCGCGCCGCTCGCCGGGCGGGTCTCCGACCGGATAGGTCGCCGGGCGCTGCTCCTCGGTGGTCTCGTCGCCCTCGTGGTGCTCATGGTGCCGGTGACCGCGCTCCTGCTGCGCGGGGAACCCCGCGGGCTCGTGCTCGGCTACTCGCTGCTCGGCCTCGCCCTGGGAACGCTGGTGCCTTCGACGTTCCTGGCCGAGTTGTTTCCCACCCGGCTGCGCTACAGCGGCCTGTCGCTCACCTATGGCCTGGCCAGCGCGCTCTTCGGCGGTACGGCCCCGGCCCTCGCCACATTCCTGGTCCGGCGCACCGGCGCCGCGCTGTCCCCGGCCTGGTACGCCAGCGCGCTGACGGTCGTCGCCGTCGCCTGCGTCGTGCTGGCCCCGGAGACCGCTGACCGACCGCTGGACACGGGCAGAGCCCGAGGGACCGGACCGCGCGGCTAGCACGTGGCCCGGTCACCGCCGGAAGGTGCGGGCCAGGCGGCGCAGGCGCAACCCCTCGACCATGAGCAGGCTCCCGCTCGCCACCCCCAGGCGGCGGCCACCGGCCAGAGCACGATGGACTTCCTCTACCAGCTGGGAGAGATCGCCGCCGCTGGCGGTGATATTCGCAGCCGCCTGTTCGGCTGACCACCAAAGGCGCCTTCTTCAACCCTTGACATCCTGGGTGTGGGCGTCTGAGGTGCTGGTAAATCCGCCGGTCCAGTTTCGGGCGGCGGCTTCCTGGCTTCTTCTACGGCCGCTCGCGTGCCTCCACATCAAACCCGCGAGGGACGCGCTCGATGGCCGGCCCGTGCGTCAGTTCGCAGTGACGGCGCCGGCGTCGGGCTTGATGTGGGCGAACATGCTGCGGCCGTTCCAGCTCGGGAAGGCCCGTACGAGCCATGACGGGCCGTGGAGCTGGATCCGGGAGTCGCGGGTTGCCTCTGCCCAGGAGAGCTGTCCGGCGTGCCACTTCACGAACGCTTCGGCGTCCGCGGTGATGTAGAGGTCTTCGTCCAGACCGGGATAGGTCTTGCAGAGCTCGGCCTCGCGGTGCTCGAGCAGCAGCCAGTAGCGCTCGTGGGGCCGGAAGCCGGTGAAATCCAACCGGATGACCACGCGCTGGTCCGGGAGTCGGTCCCGGCGGAGCGCGTTGCACATCGACCACAGCGCCACGAACGGATCGAGGTTCTCGGGGGCGATCTCGAGCCAACGAGCTCCCCACTCGCCGAGGGTCTCGCAGACCTTGAACAGATCGTGGCCCGAGCTCGTGAGCTGGTATCGGTGACCGCGTCCATGAGCCTTCGGTGCCGACTCGACGATGCCGAGGCGTTCGAGCTGCTTGAGCCGCTGGGTGAGCATGGTATGGGAGAGCCCGGGCGCACCCTCGAGGATCTCGCCGAAGGTCTCACAGCCCAAATGTAGGTTGCGGATGATCAACGGCGTCCAACGCTCGGCGAAGACCTCCGCACCACGGGCGATCGGGCAGTACTGACCGTAGGTCCTCATGAGCGCAGTGTCCCGCGCCTCCCGACCTCCGTGAAGTCCAGATTCCTTACTTCGAAGTCCAGATCGCTGACTTCTCCTCGGTGCCCCCCGATGTTGCGATGAGCCCAGCCACCAGAGGAGGAACGATGACCGCACCAACCGCCATGCAGATCCTCGGGTTCCGAGGCGACCTCATCACCCCCGACCACCACGACTACGACGGCGCCCGAGCCGTATGGAACGGCACCGTCGACCGACGACCCCGGCTGATCGCCCGCTGTGGTGGTACCGCCGACGTGGCCGCAGCGGTGCGCTTCGCCCGCGACCGTGATCTCGAGATCGCCGTCCGAGGCGGAGGCCACAACGTCGCCGGCACCGCGGTGTGCGACGACGGGATCGTGATCGACCTGTCGGGGATGCGGGCCGTCTCGGTCGATCTCGTCGACAGCACGGCCCTCGTCCAAGGTGGTGCCCTGTGGGGAGATGTCGACCACGAGACACAGGCGCACGGTCTGGCCACCACGGGCGGCATCATGAGCCACACCGGCGTCGGCGGCGTCAGCCTGGGTGGTGGCATCGGGTGGCTCATGCGCAAGCACGGGCTCACCGTCGACAACCTCGTGGAGGCCGAGGTGGTCACCGCGGAGGGCGACGTCGTGCGGGCGTCGACCACCGACCACCCCGACCTGTTCTGGGCCCTGCGAGGCGGAGGCGGGAACTTCGGCATCGTCAGCTCGTTCCGGTTCGCGCTGCACCCAGTCGGCCCTACCGTCCTGGCCGGACCGGTGTTCTGGGCGGCCGAGGACACCACCGAGATCCTGCGCTTCTACCGGGACTTCGTCGCCGACGCGCCCGACGAGCTCGGCAACGTTATTCGGCTCGGCACGATCCCACCGCTGCCGGCTGTCGACGAGGACCTGCACTTCCGGCCAGCCATCGCGGTTGCCAGCTGCTACACCGGATCCGTCGAGGACGGTGAGCGTGCCGTCGGCGCGCTCCGCCAGTTCGGGACGCCACTCGTTGACCTTGTCGGACCCACACGGTACGTCGACCACCAGAGCGCCATCGACGACACCGTCCCCCACGGCTGGCACTACTACTGGAAAGCCACGAACCTCACCGTCCTGTCCGACGAGGTCATCGACATCGTCGCTCAGCATGCCTACGGCGCCACCTCACCGAGGTCGTACGCGGCGATCTTTCACATGGGCGGCGCAGTTGCTCGAGCGCCTCGAGACGCCACGGCCTACCCGGGGCGCGATGTGGGTCACAACATGAGCATCGACGCTGTATGGCTCCCGGAGCAGGACGATACCGTCGGTGCGGCGGAGACCGCGTGGGCACGAGCTTTCCTCGACGCCCTGCAGCTCTACCGTGCCGGCGTCTACGTGAACTTCCTGGACTCCGACGACGACACGAGTCGCGTCCGCGAGGCCTACGGCGACGCCAACTACCGGCGGCTCGTCGAGGTGAAGGCCAAGTACGACCCCGAGAACGTGTTCCGGAACAACAAGAACATCCAGCCCGCCACGCCGGCGCGGTGAGCGCTCACCGCATCGACTCAACTCTCCTTGGTTATGGGGCCAGTTGTTGGAGGGTGGGCCTATCCGGCCGGTGGGGCTTCCCGGGTTGATCCCCAGCCCATGGACATGGATCAGCCCCCGGATCCTCAGGCACCGAGGCCGAGGGTGCGGCCGGCCGGTCGCTGCCACAGCCGGCCAGGACCAAGGCGCCCAGCAGGGCCATGGCCACCCAGCTACCGGGTCGACGCGTCACTCGCCCTCTTCGTCCTCGTGTTCGCGGGCCTCGCCGAGGGTCTCCCAGCCCTGCCAGAGAATAACGGGCAGCATGGCCAGGGCCCCGACTGGGTCGGCCCACCACCAGCCGAACAGGGCATGCAGGCCGACCCCGGCCAGCAGGGCCAGCGACAGATACGAGCACACCCAGGTCTCGGCCGCATCCGCGACCAGAGCCCGGCTGCCCATCTGGAGCCCGGTGCGCTGCTTCATGTAGGCCAGGGCCGGCATGATCAGCAGCGAGAGCACGCTCAGGACCAGGCCCACGGTGGAGCGGTCGGGCGCCTCATGGCTGAGCAGCGCGGTGATCGCCTCGTACGTGATGTAGGTGGCCAGCAGGAAGAAGGTGGCGGCGACCACGTACAGGGCGGGGCGTTCGGCGCTGCTCTCCTCGGCCACGCTGGCGGTGGGGCCGGCCGTGCGGAGCCGCCACAGCAGCCCCAGGGCGCTGATGACCTCGATGCTGGAGTCGACCCCGAAGCCGATCAGGGCCACGCTGCCAGCGAGCAAGCCGGCGCCGATCGCCACCACGCCCTCGAGGACGTTCCAGCCGACGGTGAAGTACTCCAGCCACAAGGCCCGGCGGTGCAGCTCCCGACGGCGCTGCAGGGACACGGCCTGGGTCATGCGCTCGCCTTGGCCGGAGTGCCGGCGCCGTGGCGGGGGCAGGCCCCGACCGTCTCGCCGGCCACGGCGAGGACCCGGTCGGCGGCGACCAGGACCTCGGCCACCCCGGGGACCAGACGGTAGTGGACTTCGCGGCCGTGGCGCTGGCGGGCGACCAGGCCGCAGTCCCACAGACACGCCAGATGCGCCGAGACGTTGGGTTGGGCCAGGCCGGTCGCCTGGACGATGTCGCTGACCCGGCGCGGGCCATCCTGGAGCTGCTCCAGGATGGCCAGGCGGCTGTGGTCGCTGAAGCCGTGGAACAGGCTGGCGCGCAGCTGGGTCGAGTCCAACGAGATATCACCTGCCGAATATATATCTGAGCGCCGATACGTTACCACGAGACCTCGCCTGCCTGCGCGGCACGCGGTGGGGGGTTGCTTCAGCCAGCCTTGATCGGCGTGGTTGATGGGCCGAGCAGGCGCTGCAGCAGCCGGGGGTCGGTGGGCCAGGCCTCCAGCAGCACCTCCCGAGGCACCCGTCGAGCGGCATAGCGCAGGGCCAGGGCGACCACCACCACGTCATCCAGCGGGCCGATGACGGGCAGGAACTCCGGCAGCAGGTCGATCGGGGACAGCAGCCACAGCCCGGCCAGCAGGATCGCGACCTTGGCCCGGCGCGGCACCCGCGGGTCGGTGCGTAGCCGCCGGACGGTGGTCAGGCAGGCGGGCAGGAACCCGGCCAGGTCCTTGAGGATGCCGGGTGGCAGCCGCCTGGCCGCCACCACTAGCAGCGCCCAGGTCGCCAGCACCAAGACGACAGCGATCAGCAGCCCCCGGAGCATCACCAGCACCTCGCCCTGATGTAACATTCCTTACATGAGAGATGGTAACACGCCAGGGATGGATGCGATGCGGTGGGTGGTGCTGCTGGCCCGGGTCCCGGCCGAGCCGTCGCGGCATAGGGTGGCGGTCTGGCGGGAGCTGCGCCGGCTGGGTGCGATCGCCATCGGCCAGTCGGTGTGGGCCCTGCCCGACCGACCGGCGGCCACCAACGGGCTGGACCGAATCGCCGAGCTGGTGGCCCGCGGCGACGGGGAGCTGACGCTGCTGGAGGCGGTCGGCCGCGACCAGCCCAGCCGCGAGCGGCTGGAACGGCTGTATGTCGAGTCACGGGCGGCCGAATGGACCGAGTTCCGCGCCGAGTGCGCCCGCTACCTGGCCGAGATCGACAAGGAGATCGGCAAGGGCAAGCTGACGGTCGCCGAGCTGGAGGAGGAGGAGCAGAGCATGGAGCGGCTGCGCCGCTGGCATCGTGAGCTGCGCGCCCGCGACGTACTCACAACCCCAGCGGCCCATACCGCCGACCAGGACCTCAAGGCATGCGCGGCCAAGCTGGAGGACTACACCACCCGCGTGTTCCAGGCGCTCAACGAAGGCTGAAAGGGCCGGCACCACCCGTGTCGAGCAGGTTCGTGGAGTATTACGGGGAAGAGCTGCTTGAACTTCTCGATCGGGAAGACGTCGAAGGACGGCTCGCTGCTCTCGGAGAACAGCTCGGTGAGACCGTAGTTCCTCTGGGGGCCCTTGGCGGTGATCTCGACGAGCTTGCGTCCGTCCGGGTGGTAGAGGCTGACGGCCCGCCAGGGCTCGCCGTCCAAGAAGACCTGGAGGCCGGCGTCGCCGTCGGTGGCGTTGACCTCGATCTTCAGTCGTGCGTCGGCATGTCTCTTCCGTCTGCCGCGAGCGTGAATACGGGCCTCATGGGCGAGGGCCAGGGAAGTGCTCAGTTACCGCTTTGCGACCAGCCCTGAGTCGAGCCCATACCGCATACTTCACGACCAAGCTTCTGCTCAGCGAGGCTATTAGCGCTCGCCCGCGGAGACGCTGATCGCCTTTACGTCCCGGCAGGGTCAGCACCAGGTTTCCGGTGGCTCGGCACCCTGGACCTCTCGCAGCCGGTCGCAGAGAACCCTCATCACCGCCAGGCTTGCCTCTGCGCGCTCGCGGAGGATCCGCTCGAACCGTCGCCGGTCGATGGTGAGCGTTCGCACGTCGCCTCGAGCCGTGAGCGAGGCCATCCTGGGCGCGCGGCTGATGATGGCCATCTCGCCTA
>Ga0081538_10004785_pt1 | contig 12369 bp, 20 predicted proteins | sample TabmetS5T2R1_FD_71022 | JGI IMG/M metagenome (GOLD analysis project Ga0081538, IMG submission 71022) | Tabebuia heterophylla rhizosphere microbial communities from the University of Puerto Rico - S5T2R1 | ecosystem: Host-associated > Plants > Roots > Rhizosphere ... | reverse complement strand
GCCATCACCGGCCAGAAGGCCGCGGTTACCCGGGCTCGCAAGTCCATCGCGCAGTTCAAGCTACGCGCCGGCATGCCGATCGGCGCGCACGTCACGCTGCGCGGCGACCGGATGTGGGAGTTCCTCGACCGGTTGCTGTCGCTCGCGCTGCCGCGGATCCGCGACTTCCGGGGACTGTCCCCGCGGCAGTTCGACGGTCGCGGCAACTACACCTTCGGGCTCGACGAGCAGGTGATGTTCCACGAGGTCGACCAGGACAAGATCGACCGGGTCCGCGGCATGGACGTGACGATCGTGACCACCGCCAACAACGACGACGAGGGCCGGGCGCTGTTGACCAAGCTCGGCTTTCCTTTCAGGGAGAACTGACCGTGGCCAAGACAGCATTGGTCGTCAAGGCGGCCCGCAAGCCGAAGTTCAAGGTGCGGGCCTACTCGCGCTGCCAGCGATGCGGCCGGCCCAAGTCGGTCTATCGCAAGTTCGGGCTGTGCCGGGTGTGCCTGCGTGAGATGGCGCACCGCGGCGAGCTGCCCGGTGTGACGAAGAGCAGTTGGTGACGGAGTTGAACGAGTACTTCGCCACAGGTCTGCGCGGCGGTCGGAGGACGTACCGCGTGGAAACCGTGGCGGGAAGGTAGCGAAACACCCATGACGATGACTGATCCCGTCGCAGACATGCTGACGCGTCTGCGCAACGGCAACCAGGCCTATCACGAGAACGTGCGGATCCCGCACAGCAAGCTGAAGGCCGGCGTCGCCGAGATCCTGCAGCAGGAGGGCTACATCGCCTCCTGGGCGGTCGAGGACCCGACCGCGGAGGCGGTCGGCAAGACCCTGGTCGTCACGTTGAAGTACGGACCGAACCGGGAGCGCTCGATCGCCGGCCTGCGCCGCATCAGCAAGCCGGGCCTTCGGGTGTACGCGAAGGCGAACCGGCTGCCGCGCGTGCTCGGCGGACTCGGGGTGGCGATCATCTCCACCTCGAACGGTCTGCTGACCGATCGGCAGGCGAACGACAAGGGCGTCGGCGGGGAAGTCCTCGCCTACGTCTGGTGACGAGGACTGAGGAGGAAGACGCATGTCGCGCATCGGCAAGCTGGCCATCACGGTCCCGTCCGGCGTCGACGTCACGATCGACGGTCAGCACGTCACCGTGAAAGGCCCGAAGGGCGAGCTGAAGCACACGGTCGTCTCGCCGATCACGATCGAGCGCAAGGACGACGACAGCCTCGCGGTCAACCGGCCCAACGACGAACGTGAGAGCAAGGCGCTGCACGGGTTGTCGCGCACGCTGGTGGCCAACATGGTCACCGGCGTGACCGAGGGCTTCGAGAAGAAGCTCGAGATCGTGGGCGTCGGATACCGGGTGATCCCCAAGGGACCCTCGACGCTCGAGCTCAACCTCGGTTACAGCCACCCCGTGGTGTTCGATGCACCCGACGGTGTGACGTTCACCGTGGAGTCGGCCACCAAGTTCGCCGTCCAGGGCATCGACAAGCAACGGGTCGGCGAGGTGGCCGCCAACATCCGCAAGCTGCGCAAGCCCGAGCCCTACAAGGGCAAGGGCATTCGCTACGCCGGTGAGCACATCCGGCGCAAGGTCGGAAAGGCGGGTAAGTGACATGGCTGTCGCCTTGAGGCATCGCAAGCGCACCGCCTCGCGCGTCGCGGGCCGGCAGCGGCGAGCGATCCGGGGCCGCAAGCGCGTGTTCGGCACCGCCGAGCGTCCGCGCCTGGTCGTCACGCGTTCCAGTCGGCACATCGTCGCCCAGGTCGTCGACGACGTCGAGCACCGCACCCTGGTGTCCGCGTCGTCGATGGAGGCCGACGTACGCTCGCTGAGCGGAGACAAGACCGCGAAGGCGAAGAAGGTGGGCGAACTCGTCGCCGACCGCGCCAAGGGCGCCGGACTGGAGTCGGTCGTCTTCGACCGGGCCGGAAACAAGTACCACGGGCGGGTCGCCGCCCTGGCCGAGGGCGCCCGCGAGGGCGGGCTCTCGTTCTGATTGAGAGGTAGTTCAGATATGGCTGGACCCCAGCGTCGCGGGAGCGGTGCCGGAGACCGTCGATCCCGCGACGACCGTCGCGGATCGGGGGACAAGACCGCCTACATCGAGCGCGTGGTCGGGATCAACCGGGTCGCGAAGGTCGTCAAGGGCGGTCGTCGCTTCAGCTTCACCGCGCTGGTCGTCGTCGGCGACGGCGAGGGAACTGTCGGTGTCGGCTACGGCAAGGCCAAAGAGGTTCCGGCGGCGATCGCCAAGGGCGTCGAAGAGGCGAAGAAGAGCTTCTTCAAGGTGCCACGGATCCAGGGCACGATCCCGCACCCGGTGCAGGCCGAGAAGTCGGCCGGCGTCGTCCTGCTGCGGCCGGCCGCGCCCGGAACCGGTGTGATCGCCGGCGGCCCGGTCCGCGCCGTCTTGGAGTGCGCGGGCATCCACGACGTGCTGAGCAAGTCGCTCGGCTCGTCCAACGCGATCAACATCGTGCATGCGACGGTCGACGCCCTGCGCTCCCTGGAGACCCCGGAGTCGGTGGCCAAGCGCCGCGGAATCCCCGTCGAGGACGTCGCGCCACCGGCCCTGCTGAAGGCCCGGGCGGAGGTGGCGGGCTGATGCCCAGGTTGAAGGTACGTCAGGTGCGCTCGGCGATCGGGCGCAAGCAGAACCAGCGCGAGACGTTGCGATCGCTCGGTCTGAAGCGGATCGGCGACGTCGTCGTCAAGGAGGACCGGCCGGAGATTCGGGGCATGATCGCCACGGTGCCCCATCTCGTGGCCGTCGAGGAGGTCGATTGAGGTGACGCTCAAGCTGCATCACCTGCGCCCGGCACCGGGGTCGAAGTCCGCCAAGATCCGCGTCGGACGCGGCGAGGGCGGCCGGCGCGGCAAGACCGCCGGTCGCGGCACGAAGGGCTCGAAGGCCCGCAACCAGATTCCGGCGCGCTTCGAGGGCGGCCAGTTGCCGATCCACATGCGGCTGCCCAAGCTGCGGGGTTTCAACAGCCCGTTCAAGGTCCGCTACCAGGTCGTCACCCTGGACCGGCTGGCCGACCTCTACCCCGACGGCGGTGAGGTGACGGTCGAGTCGCTGGCCGCCAAGGGTGCGGTCCGGCCACAGCAGCCGGTCAAGATCTTGGGGACCGGCGAGATCTCGGTGGCGGTCCAGGTGTCCGCCCACGCGTTCTCGGCATCGGCGAAGGCGAAGATCGAGGCGAGCGGAGGCACGGTCACGACCGCGTGAGGTGACGGTCACAACGGCTGTCCGACCGGCGAGATCGCCGCAGCCGACTGTTAGAGTCCCGGACGAGTGAGTTTCCCGGAGATGACCGGGATAAAGGGGAGGACCTGGTGCTAGGCGCCTTCGTCAACGCGTTCAAGACGCCGGATCTGCGGCGGAAGCTGCTGTTCGTGCTGTTCATCCTTGTCGTGTTCCGGCTGGGCTCGATGACGCCGGCCCCGGGCGTCCACGTGCCCAACGTGCAGGCGTGCATCGACACCGCACAGAGCGCCGAAGGCAACAACCTCTTCAACCTCATCAACGTCTTCTCGGGCGGCGCGCTGCTCCAGCTGACGATCTTCGCGCTGGGCATCATGCCCTACATCACGGCCAGCATCATCTTGCAGCTGTTGACCGTCGTGATCCCGCGTCTGGAGACCCTCAAGAAAGAGGGCCAGGCCGGTCAGCAGAAGATCACGCAGTACACCCGCTATCTCACGCTGGGCCTGGCCATCCTGCAGGCCACCGGCATCGTGGCGCTGGCCCGCAACAACCAGCTGATCCAGGGCTGTGACCGGGATCTGCTCTATGACAAGAACAGCATCTTCGACGCCGTCCTGATCGTCATCACGATGACGGCGGGCACCGCGGTCATCATGTGGCTCGGCGAGCTGATCACCGACCGAGGCATCGGCAACGGTATGTCGATCCTGATCTTCACGCAGATCGTCGCCACCTTCCCGGGCACGATGTGGCTGATCGGGCAGGACCAGGGCTGGGTGACGTTCTTCGTCGTCATCGCGGTCGGCTTGGCCGTCGTCGCCGCGGTCATCTTCGTGGAACAGGCACAACGCCGGATCCCGGTGCAGTACGCCCGGCGGATGGTGGGCCGCAAGATGTTCGGCGGCTCGTCGACCTACATCCCGTTGAAGGTCAACCAAGCCGGCGTCATCCCGGTCATCTTCGGCTCCAGCCTGCTCTATCTGCCGGCCCTCGCGACGCAGTTCAACCCGGACGCCGCGTGGGCGCCGTGGGTCTCGAGCCACTTGGTCCGCGGCGACCATCCGCTCTACATGGTGGTCTACTTCGGCCTGATCGTGTTCTTCACCTACTTCTACGTGTCGATCACGTTCAACCCGCAAGAGGTCGCCGACAACATGAAGAAGTACGGCGGATTCATCCCGGGCATCCGGGCCGGGCGGCCGACGCAGGAGTACCTCGCCTACGTCCTGTCCCGGATCACGGCAGCCGGCTCCGTCTACCTCGGCATCGTGGCGCTGATCCCGTTGATCGCCCTGGTCCTGGTCAATGCCAACCAGAACTTCCCGTTCGGCGGCACCTCGCTGCTGATCATGGTCGGCGTCGGGCTCGACACGGTGAAGCAGATCGAGAGCCAGCTGCAGCAGCGCAACTACGAAGGGTTCTTGCGCTGATGCGGCTCGTCCTCGTGGGTCCCCCTGGTGCCGGCAAGGGGACGCAGGCCAAGCACATCGCCGCGCACTACGGCATACCCGCGATCTCGACCGGCGACATCTTCCGGGCGCACGTCGCCGAGTTGACGCCGCTCGGCGAGATCGCCAAGAGCTACATGGACGAGGGCGAGTTGGTGCCCGACGACGTCACCGTGGCGATGGTCCGCGACCGGCTGAGCCGGGACGACACCGGTGCCGGCTTCCTGCTGGACGGCTTCCCCCGTACGTTGCCGCAGGCCGAGTCGCTGAGCACGATGCTCGACGAGCTCGACGTACCCCTGGACGTGGTCCTCAAGATCACGGTGGACGACGACGAGGTGGTGCGACGGCTGTCGGGGCGCCGGATCTGTCGCTCGTGCGGCCGGACGTTCCACGTCGAGTTCCGTCCGCCGAACACCGAGAGCGTCTGCGATGTCTGCGGTGGCGAGCTCTACCAGCGTGACGACGACAAGCCGGAGACCGTACGCCGTCGGCTGCAGGTCTACCGCGAGCAGACCAAACCTCTTGTGGAGTACTACGAGGACCGCGGCCTGCTGCGGCGGGTCGCGGGGACGGGTGAGGTATCCGAGGTGACCAAGCGCGCCATCGAGGCACTCGAGCAGCCGGTGGCGTAGGGCGGGTCGCCATGGGGTTGTTGCGACTGCGGGACCGAGGCGTCGAGATCAAGACGCCCGACCAGATCGCGCTGATGCGACGCGCCGGCCGGATCGTGGGCGAGACCCTCCAGCTCTGCCGCGACAGCATCCGGCCCGGGATGAGCGCCGACGACCTCGACCGGCTGGCCGAGGGTCACATCCGCGATAACGGGGCGGTGCCGTCGTTCAAGGGCTACCACGGCTTTCCGAAGACCCTCTGCGTGTCGGTCAACGACGAGGTCGTCCACGGCATCCCCGGACCGCGCCGGTTCGAGTCCGGCGACATCGTCTCGATCGACTGCGGTGCGATCGTCGAGGGCTGGCACGGCGACGCCGCCATCACCGTGGCGCTCGGCGACGTGCCCGACGAGACCAGGCGACTGCTCGAGGTCTGTGAAGCCGCCCTGTGGCACGGCATCGCCGCCGCCGGCATCGGTGGCCACGTCACTGACATCTCGCACGGCGTCGAGACGTACGTCCGCGGCGCCGGCGACTACGGGATCGTCGAGGACTACGTCGGCCATGGCATCGGATCCTCGATGCACATGGCGCCGAACGTGCCCAACGTCGGCGAGCCGGGTCAGGGCCCGCGCCTGGTCCGGGGGATCGCCCTGGCCGTCGAGCCGATGATCACGCTCGGCGGGATCGAGACCGACCTGCTGGACGACGACTGGACCGTCGTCACCCGCGACGGCTCGGTGGCGGCGCACTTCGAGCACACCTTCACGCTCACCCGGTCCGGCACCTGGGTGCTGACCGCGCTCGACGGCGGCAGCGCGCGGCTCGACGACCTCGGCGTCCCCTACGGCGGCGACTGAGCGTCAGGCGCCCCGATTGGAATCAGATGGGTGGTCTGACGTAGACTTCAGCGTTGGCCCCCGCGTGGGCCGTCTTCTCATGCCCTGCGGCTGATCTGTTCACTGTCCCCTGACGGTCGACGGAACGGGCATGTAGGCGATTCCGGGCGGGCCAACACGTGCGAACCGACAGATTGTGGAGGACATGGCGAAGAAGGAAGGGGTCATTGAGATCGAGGGCTCGGTGGTCGAGGCTCTGCCGAACGCGATGTTTCGGGTCGAGCTGACCAACGGACACAAGGTCCTCGCTCACATCAGTGGCAAGATGCGCCAGCACTACATCCGGATCCTGCCCCAGGACCGGGTGGTCGTGGAGCTGTCGCCGTACGACCTGACCCGCGGCCGGATCGTCTACCGCTACAAGTAACCCACCACCAGCCACCAACCAGTCTGGGCGGGCCAACCACCTGTGCGTGGGCGTCTGTGCTCAGAGCAACCGGAGAGCTCGATGAAGGTCCAGCCGAGCGTCAAGAAGATCTGCGACAAGTGCAAGGTGATTCGCCGGCACGGGCGAGTCATGGTGATCTGCGAGAACCCGCGCCACAAGCAGCGGCAGGGCTGACCGAGGATCACTGCATAGCTCCTAGCGTGACCGCTCGCATCACATCAGTTGTGGTGTGTCACCCCCGGACGGAGGCCGGGGCCCTACCCGAGGCAGGCAGGGACGCGTCACGCCCGACACCTCCGCACGACAGGAAGGACACCGCCTTTCATGGCACGCCTCATCGGTGTCGACCTCCCGCGCGACAAGCGGCTCGAGGTGGCACTCACCTACATCTACGGAATCGGTCGTACCCGAGCCCAGCAGACCCTCGTCGCCACCGGCGTGAGCCCCGACAAGCGGGTCAACGAGCTCGGCGACGAGGAGCTGGTCAAGCTCCGGGACCACATCGAGGCCAACTACCAGGTCGAAGGTGATCTGCGACGCGAGGTCGCCGGCGACATCCGCCGCAAGGTCGAGATCGGCAGCTACCAGGGCCGCCGGCACCGCAGCGGCCTGCCGGTTCGCGGCCAGCGGACGCGGACCAACGCGCGTGGCCGCAAGGGCCCCAAGCGCACCATCGCCGGCAAGAAGAAGGCCGTCAAGAAATAGCGCGACCTCAGCGCCGTCAACCCGAGACCACCTCGACCACAGGAAGTTGCGCAGAAAAGTATGCCTCCTAAGCCACGCCAGTCCGGCGCCAAGAAGGTGCGCCGGAAGGAGAAGAAGAACGTCACCGTGGGCCAGGCCCACATCAAGAGCACGTTCAACAACACGATCGTCACGATCACCGACCCGGGTGGTGCGGTGATCTCGTGGGCGAGCGCCGGAACCGTCGGGTTCAAGGGCTCGCGCAAGTCCACTCCGTTCGCCGCTCAGATGGCCGCCGAGGCCGCTGGCCGCCGGGCGATGGAGCACGGGATGAAGAAGATCGACGTCTTCGTCAAGGGCCCGGGCTCGGGCCGCGAGACGGCGATCCGGTCCTTGGGTGCGGTCGGCCTCGAGGTCGGCACGATCCAAGACGTCACCCCTTCGGCCCACAACGGCTGCCGCCCGCCCAAGCGGCGCCGGGTCTGATCCCGTCCGTCGCGAGAGCAAGGAGTAGCCAGTCCCATGGCCCGTTACACCGGACCCATGACGAAGAAGTCGCGCCGGCTGGGAGTCGACCTGGTCGGTGGCGACCGCGCGTTCGAGCGCCGTCCGTACCCGCCCGGCCAGCACGGCCGCGGCCGGGTGAAGGAGAGCGAGTACCGCCAGCAGCTGCAGGAGAAGCAGAAGGCGCGGCACACCTACGGCGTCCTCGAGAAGCAGTTCCGCCGCTACTACGACGAGGCCAGCCGGCGTCCCGGCAAGACCGGTGACAACCTGCTGCAGTTGCTCGAGGGTCGCCTCGACAACGTGGTCTACCGCGGTGGGTTCGCCCGGACCCGCCGGCACGCCCGGCAGCTCGTGTCGCACGGGCACTTCCTCGTCAACGGCCGCAAGGTCGACATCCCGTCGTTCCAGGTGACGCCGAAGGACGTCGTCGACGTACGTCCCAAGTCGATCGAGATGACGCCGTTCATCGTGGCTCGCGAGACCCACGGCGAGCGGCTCGTCCCCGCCTGGCTCGAGGCGCTTCCGAACCGGATGCGGATCCTCGTTCACCAGCTGCCGGTACGTCAACAGATCGACGTGCCGGTTCAAGAGCAGCTCATCGTCGAGTACTACTCGAAGAAGTAGTCGGCTGCTCGCACGTACACCCGTTCGTGCCGTCATATAGCGGGCGGCTCGGAAAGGATTCATCACCATGTTGATCGCACAACGGCCGACACTGACAGAAGAGGTCGTCAACGACTACCGCTCTCGGTTCACGATCGAGCCACTCGAGCCGGGCTTCGGCTACACCCTCGGCAACTCGCTGCGCCGGACGCTGCTGTCCTCGATCCCGGGCGCGTCCGTGACGTCGATCCGGATCGACGGCGTGCTCCACGAGTTCTCCACCATCCCCGGTGTCGTCGAGGACGTCACCGAGGTCATCCTCAACCTCAAGAGCCTGGTCGTGTCGTCCGAGCACGACGAGCCGGTGACCATGTATCTGCGCAAGCAGGGTCCGGGCGCCGTGACGGCGGCCGACATCGCACCGCCGGCCGGTGTCGAGGTGCACAACTCCGACATCAAGCTCGCCACGCTCAACGACAAGGGCAAGCTCGAGATGGAGCTGGTCGTCGAGCGCGGCCGCGGCTACATCTCTGCCGTGCAGAACAAGTCTGGTGACGTGGAGATCGGCCGGATCCCGGTCGACTCGATCTACAGCCCGGTGCTCAAGGTCACCTACAAGGTCGAGGCCACTCGTGTCGAGCAGCGCACCGACTTCGACCGCCTGATCATCGACGTCGAGACCAAGGAGTCGATGCGGCCGCGCGACGCGATCGCGAGCGCCGGCAAGACCCTGGTCGAGCTGTTCGGCCTGGCCCGTGAGCTCAACGTCGAGGCCGAAGGCGTCGACATCGGCCCTTCGCCGGTCGACGAGCAGCTCGCCGCCGATCTTGCGCTGCCGGTCGAGGACCTGAGCCTCACGGTGCGGTCGTACAACTGCTTGAAGCGCGAGGGCATCCACACCGTCGGAGAGCTCATCTCGCGCAGCGAGCAGGATCTTCTCGACATCCGCAACTTCGGCGCCAAGTCGATCGACGAGGTCAAGGCGAAGCTCGCGGAGATGGGTCTGGCGCTGAAGGACAGCGCGCCGGGCTTCGACGCGCGGGCGGCGATGGAGTCGTACGACGACGACCAGAGCTTCGCCGAGGACGAGCAGTACTGACGCTTCTCAGCTGACAGGAGACCGTAGATGCCGACCCCGACCAAGGGTGCGCGCCTGGGCGGCAGCCCGGCTCACCAGCGCTTGATGCTCGCGAACCTGGCGACCAGCCTGTTCGAGCACGGCCGGATCACCACGACGGAGGCCAAGGCCCGCCGGCTGCGGCCCTTCGCCGAGCGCCTGATCACCAAGGCCAAGCGGGGTGACCTGCACAACCGTCGCCTGGTGCTCCGGACGATCCAGGACAAGACCGTGGTGCACGAGCTGTTCACCGAGATCGCGCCGCGCTACGCCAGCCGTCCCGGTGGCTACCTCCGGATCACCAAGGTCGGTCCTCGCAAGGGCGACAACGCGCCAATGGCCGTGATCGAGCTGGTCGAGGAGGTCGACTTCACCGAAAAGCCGGAGGAGCCGGCCAAGAAGACGACCGCGAAGAAGACCGCCAAGAAGTCGGCGGCCAAGAAGACCGTGGCGGCCGAGCCGGACGCGGAGGCGGCCGACGAGTCGACGGAGCCGGCGAAGGACGAGGCGACCGAGGAGCCGACCGAGGCGACCGACGACGCCGCGACGGACGAGGCCGAGGACGCCGGCGACGCCGAGGGTGACGACGCCGAAGGCGACGCCAAGAGCTGACCGGACCGGGTCGATGCGGTGAGCGACGTACGGCTGCGTCTGGACGTCGCGTACGACGGCTCGGACTTCTCCGGGTGGGCGGTCCAGCCGGAACGCCGGACCGTCCAGGGTGAGCTCGAGACCGCGTTGCGCCGGGTGTTCCGGCTGCCCGCGGTCTCGACCACCTGCGCCGGGCGCACCGACGCCGGTGTCCATGCCAGGGGTCAGGTCTGTCATGTCGACGTCCCGGCGGAGACCGCCGAGGCGGTCAGGTCGTGGGAGGAACTGACCGGGCGGCTGGCTCGCGCGCTGCCGACGGACCTCCGGGTCCGCCGTGTCGCGCTGGCACCGCCCGGTTTCGACGCTCGGTTCGGCGCGTTGTGGCGGCGCTACGCCTATCGCCTGTGCGACGAGCCGGCGGCGGCCGATCCGCTGCGCCGCCACGAGGTCGTGGCCTGGCGACGGCCCTTGGACGTGAGCCGGATGAACGACGCGGCGCCGGGGCTGCTCGGCGAGCACGATTTCGCGGCGTACTGTCGCCCACGCGAGGGCGCGACGACCGTACGCACCCTCCAGGAGCTGTCGTGGCAGCGGCGGCCCGACCGGATCGTCGAGGCGCGGATCGTCGCCGACGCCTTCTGCCACAATCTCGTCCGGGCCCTCGTCGGCGCGTTGATCGCCGTCGGTGAGGGCCGGTTCGACGTCGGCGAACCGCGCCGGATCCTCGACGCTCGGACTCGCGACTCGCGCGTCCTCGTCGTCGCACCGCACGGGCTGACTCTCGAGGAGGTCGGCTATCCCGCTGATGCCGAGCTCGCCGACCAGTCGCGTCGGACCCGAACCGTGCGGGGGCCGCTGTGAGCGACCACTACTTCTCGGCCGAGCCGTCGTCAGCGGCCCGCGAGACCGAGATCGAGGTCGGCGCGTGGGGTCGGCCGATGCGGCTGGTGACCGCCGCCGGCGTCTTCTCCCATGGCCGGCTCGATCCCGGCACCGCAGTGCTGTTCCGCCAGACCGAGCCACCTACCGAAGGTGAGCGGTTCCTCGATCTCGGTTGTGGCTACGGCGTGATCGCCGGCGCCCTCGGGCTCGCCCGTCCCGGGGCGCGGGTCTGGGCCGTCGACGTCAACGAGCGGGCCCTCGATCTGACCCGGCGAAACGCGGAGCGGATCGGTATCGCCGATCGACTGACCGTCTCGCAGCCCGACGCCGTGCCGGAAAACGAGCGCTTCGACGGCATCTGGTCCAACCCGCCGATCCGGATCGGGAAGGCTGCTCTGCACGAGATGCTGCTTCACTGGCTGCCGCGGCTGACGCCGACCGGGTCCGCGACGCTGGTCGTCGGCAAGAACCTCGGTGCCGACTCGCTGCAGCGCTGGCTTCGCGACCAGGGATACGGCTGTGACCGGCTCGGCTCGGCCAAGGGCTTTCGCGTACTCCGGGTTGCGCCACCGGCCGGCTGACGAACGAGAACTTGGAGTTGTGCCTGCTACCGCGACCGCAACTCCAACTCTCCCGTGTGGCGATCAGCGCACGTACGGCAAAACCATCGCCTTGGCCGCCTCGAGGAGCTCGTGCTCGGCGAGGAAGGCGTCCAGGTCCTCGATCGCGACGAACTCGGCCGTCGCGACCTCGTCGGGCGGGAAGCTGAACGGTCCGTCGCTGACCGTCTCGTAGAGCCGACCGACCTCGCGGCTGCCGTCGCCGTCCCAGCGGTAGTCCGCGAGCTCGCGGAGCGGGGTACGGATGCCGGCCTCTTCGTACAACTCGCGCGCGGCCGCGTCGGCCCAGTCCTCGCCGATGTCACACGCGCCGCCGAAGCCCAGGTCCCACTTGCCGGGTCCGAGTTGCTTGGTGAGGGCCCGCTGGTGCGCGAGAACCGCACCGGACGTCGACCGTACGACGACGAAGGCGGTGCGATGCCAGAGGTTTTGCGACCACACCTCGCTTCGCGGTGCGATCCCGACGACCGTGCCGGATGCGTCCAGGACCTCGACTCGTTCTTCGGTCATATCGCCATTGTCGTACGTTCCCCGAGCCACCGTCCGTGGAGTTGTCAGGCACATGTTGTGCCGGAGCTCGAAATGCGCCTGACAACTCGGCGTCGGGGGCTCAGACTGGGCTCTCGTGGGACATGTGGAGCTGGCCGGCATCCGATTCGAGCTGCCCGACGGCCGGGTGCTGCTCGACGACGTCGGATTCCGGGTCGGTGAGGGCGCCAAGGTGGCGCTGGTCGGCGCCAACGGAGCCGGCAAGACGACGCTGCTCCGGATCATCACCGGTGAGCTCGCGCCGCAC
>Ga0081538_10004784_pt1 | contig 12370 bp, 13 predicted proteins | sample TabmetS5T2R1_FD_71022 | JGI IMG/M metagenome (GOLD analysis project Ga0081538, IMG submission 71022) | Tabebuia heterophylla rhizosphere microbial communities from the University of Puerto Rico - S5T2R1 | ecosystem: Host-associated > Plants > Roots > Rhizosphere ... | reverse complement strand
CTGGCGCGACGCCCACGCCTCGCCGACGGCGGCCAGCGTGTTGGCGGCTCCGGGCCCGGTTGTGGTGAGCGCCACGCCGAGGCGCCCGCTGGCGCGGGCGAAGCCGTCGGCGGCGTAGGCGGCGGTCTGCTCGTGTCGAACCCCGACGAGCCGCACGGGCGACGAGCTCAGCTCGCGCCACAGCGGCAGGTTGTGAACCCCTGGGAGCCCGAACGCGACCTCCACACCGGCGGCTTCGAGCGCCTCCACAGCCGCGCGCGCCCCTGTCAGGATGCCGCTCGATGGCGAGCTCATCCGGCACCGCTCCACTGGCCGGCGTGCGCGTGGCCGACCTCTCGCGCGTGCTGGCTGGCCCCTACTGCACGATGGTGCTCGCCGACCTGGGCGCAGAGGTGATCAAGATCGAGCGCCCCGAGGGCGGCGACGAGACCCGCGCCTGGGGACCGCCCTTCGCGGACGGCGAGGCCGCCTACTACCTGTCCGTGAACCGCGGCAAGCGCAGCTGCGCGCTCGACCTCTCCCAGCCCGAAGGGCGTGAGCTCGCGCTCGAGATCTGCGCCGGCGCGGACGCGGTGGTCGAGAACTTCAAGCTCGGTGGGGCCGAGCGGCTCGGGGTCGGCTACGAGCAGGTGCGAGAGCGCAACCCGCATGTCGTCTACTGCTCGATCAGCGGATTCGGCTCCAGCCGTGAGCCGAAGGGGCGCCCGGGATACGACTTCGTGGCGCAGGCGGAGTCCGGGCTGATGTCGATCACGGGTCCGGAGGAGGGGCCGCCGTTCAAGGCCGGGGTCGCGCTGGTGGACGTGCTCGCCGGCCTGCACGCCGCGGCCGCGATCCTCGCCGCGCTGCGGCGCGGAGAGGGCGCGCGCATCGAGGTGCCGCTGCTCGACAGCGGTCTGGCGGGCCTCGTGAACGTGGCGCAGAACGCGCTGGTCACGGGAGCTGCCCCTGTGCGGCACGGCAACGCGCATCCGAACATCGTGCCGTACCAGGACTTCGAGACCGCCTCCGGCCGCATCGCGGTGGCCGCCGGGAACGACGGCCTCTTCCGCGCTCTCTGCGCGGTGATCGGCCGCGACGACCTTCCTGCCGACCAGCGCTTCGCCACGAATGCCGCGCGCGTCGAGCACCGCCGCGAGCTGATCCCGGAGCTGCAGGGTGTCCTTCGCGAGCGCCGCGCGGACGAGTGGGTCGAGCTCCTCGACGCCGCCGGGGTGCCGGTCGGGAAGGTGCGCTCGGTGCCCGAGGCGATCGAGGCGGCGGCCGCGGCGGGCCGGCCGGCCACCGTCCGCGTGGAGCATCCGACCATCGGGGCGCTCGAGCTGGTGGGCTCGCCGATCTGGGGTCCTACGGAGTCCTCGCCGCCTGCGCCGCCGCCACTGCTCGGCGAGCACACGGCCGAGGTGCTGGGCGAGCTTGGCCGAACGGATGATCAGATCGAGGACCTGAGCCGGCGTGGGGTGGTGCTGCAGGCACGCTGAGAGCCGGGGAGGGGCGGCGAGCTTAAGGCTCGCCGCCGCCTCCGCAGGAAGCGCAAACCGGGTCCGCAGAGCGTGCCCGTTGCACAATGTAAACAGTAACGGCGCCGGATGTTGCGCGAAACTAGTGCGGCTCGTCTGGACTCGATGCAGGCGGTCGAGATTCCTCGGCCAGCGAGGTGATCGTCAGCGTGCCGCGAGCGGATTGCTCCATCACATCCGTGGCCTCGTCGGCGGAGCGAGCGTAGAGCTCCACGAGCATGTGAATCACGATCTGCTCCTCCTCGTGCTTGTGGAAGCGCACGTGGGTGAAGAACTCGCGCGTGCCGTGGTCGCCGAAGGCCGCGAAGGCGAGCGACTCGGCGGCATCGGGGCCCGAGCACGACTCGACCTGATCCGCATCGACCGTGACCGTGCATGACGCCACCCAGGGTGTGCCCGTGACCATTCGCTCCCAGCGGTCCTCGACCGGCTCGATGCGCGAGATGCGACGGCCGTTCTCTTCGTAGAAGGCGAGGCTGAGATGGGGCTGGTCGTGCAGGCAGTCGAGGCACTGCACTACCGCCTCCTGGACCTCCTCGACGGGCTCCACGGCCTCGCCGGTGTCGGCATCGACTTTCAAGATGCCCTCGTAATGAAGCTGGACCTCGAGGTTCTGTGACCAGCAGCGGTAGCAGCGAAGCCAGCTCGATTGGGTGCCGACCGACTCCTGAGCGGATCCCTCCATGTCCTCATTATGGCTACGGCGGCCTTCCTCGCCCCTGTGGGGCTAGAACAACACCGCGTGCACGCTCGTCACCCAGATCGAGAGGATGGCCACGGCGGGGCCTGCCACCCGGAGTGCCTCACGCGTTTGGCGGCGCTCGTCGAGCCACCAGGCGATCCAGAAGAGCACGATGCCGGCGACGGTAAGCCCGAACTGGCCGAGCTCGTACCACCAGCCGTCCGATTCCGCCACGACCGCCGCCGACGCGAGCCAGGCGAGCGATCCGAAGAACACGCAGTTGAACAGCAGGATGCTGTTCACTTCCTCGACCGATCGTGGCCCGGTCATCGCAGTGCCAAAGTGTGCCGCGTGCTGCCAAAGATCGTGCGCCGCAGTGTGCCTGACAGGCTGCGGCACTCGCCCCGCCTGCGGCCGCTCGCGCTGCGAGCCGGCCTGATTCCGCCGCGGACGATGCACTCCCCGGCGGAGTCGGCCCTGCTCCACGAGCTCGCGCAGGGCCGGCGCCGGGCCGTCGAGATCGGCGTCTACGAGGGCGCGTCGGCGCTCGTGCTGCTCGATGCGCTGCCGGCCGGCGCGGAGCTCCACCTGATCGAGCCATTCGGGAGGGGAATGGACTGCTGGGAGCCCGCGGACGAGGGAGCAGTGAAGGCCGTCGTGAGGCGCGCCGCCCGCAGGCGCGGCGGGCCCAGCGTTCGCTGGCACGTCACGACCAGTGAGACGGCAGCCCGCGGCTGGGACCTCAGCGTCGACTTCGTTTTCATCGACGGCGACCACGCCGAGACCGCCTGCCGACTCGACTGGGAGCTCTGGCACCGGTTCGTCGTGCCGGGGGGCGTCGTCGCCTTCCACGACGCCCGCGGCGGCGACCCGGGGCCGACGGCGGTGGTCGAGCGGCTGTTCGGGTCGGGCGACGAGGGCCCGCCGGGCTGGCGCGTCGTGGACGAGCGCGACACGATCGTGGCGGTGCGCCGCGACCCGCTGCCTTGACGGGCGGCGACCGTCTCAGCGCCGGAGTATCAGGTACACGACCCCGATCGCGAACGCGATCTGGCCGACCCCGAAGGCGACGCCAAGGTTTGCCGCGCCGAAGAGCTCGGCGACGAGGACGGCGAGTGCGAAGACGGCCGCGAGCAGGACGAGCTGCGCGCCGAGGCTCGAGAGCAGCCCGCGGGGCGGCGCGCCGTCCCCGGGCGGGCTTTCGGGTCCAGGCGCGCCGAGCGGCGGCTGCGGCGACTCGCGCCCGGCGGCGGCGTCGCGGCGGGCAGCGGCCTGGCCCCGGGCGGCGGCCTCGGGGCGGGCAGCGGCCTCGCGCCGGGCGGCGGCCTCCCGGCGGCGCGAGCGCCGGCTCACGCGCCTGCCTCCCTCTCGAGCGCGGCCACCAGCGCGCTCACGTCCGCCGCGGGATCCTGTCCGGCGAGGAAACGCTCCGCGCCGCGCCGGCCTCCGAGCGCGCGCAGGGCGAGCTCGCCGCGTTCCGCGGCGAGCTCGCGCAGGGCCGACAGCCGACGCGAATGCACCCGCCGTGCGGCCAGGTCGAGTCGCTCGTGATGCTGGTCGAGCGCGAGCCGCAGCTCCTCGATCCCGGTCGGCGGTGACACCGATGACACGGCGATCACCGGGACGTCGCGGGAGCCGAGCGCGGCCAGCGCCTGCGTCAGGTCGCGCTGGGCGCGAACGGCGGCCTCGCCGAGATCCGCCTTCGTCACCACCAGCACGTCCGGCACCTCCATGATCCCGGCCTTCAGAAACTGAAGGACGTCTCCCGACGCGGGCTGCACGACCACGGCGACCTGGTCGCAGACGTCCTCCACGTCGGTCTCGGACTGGCCCACGCCGACGGTCTCGACCACCACCACGTCGAACGCGGGCGACAGCGCGTCGACCGCCTCACGGGTGGCGACCGCCAGGCCGCCAAGCCGGCCGCCGGCGGCGGTGGAGCGGATCAAGACGCCGTCGTCCGCGGGGTCGTGCTCTATCCGGACGCGGTCGCCCAGCAGGGAGCCGCCCGATCGCTTGGAGGAGGGGTCGACGGCCAGCACGGCCACCGTCCGACCGGCCGCGCGCCAGAGCGGAAGAAGCACCGACAAGAGCGACGACTTGCCCGCCCCGGGGGGACCCGTAACGCCGGCGATCTGCGCCTTCGCCTCCCCGCCCAGCGCCGCCGGCGACACCTCGGCGAGCAGCTCGGCCGTGCGCGAACGACCGGCACGCGAGCGGTCCTCGATCATGTTGAGCGCCGCCGGCGCCGCGGAACGGTCCCGCTCCCGCAGGCGGCGCCCGAGCTCGGCTGGGTCGGCGGACATCGGCGGCGCACGCTAGCGGGCGAGCAGCTCCGTAACCGTCCTGATGACCCCGCTCGGATCGGCGCTGATGCGACGCCACGTGAAGCGCAACAGCTCGTAGCCGGCGAGCTTGAGACGCTCGTCGCGGCGGCGGTCACGCTCGAACGCCTGACGGGTGCCGTGAGTCTCCCAGCCGTCCGTCTCGATCACGAGCCGCTCCGCGCGCCAGAGGAAGTCGGCCCTGACGGCCGGCAGTTCGTCGATGTCGAGCCACACGTTGACTTCTGGGCGGGGTAGGGAGGCCGCCCGGCACAGCATCAGGAAGCGCTCCTCGAGCTCGGTGTCCGTGAGTGCAGGCTCTTGCAGGTCCGCCAGAACCGCTCTCAACACGCTCGCCCCTCGGCGACCGTTCGCGCGGGTGAGGACCTCTTCGACGGCTCTGAGATCAAACAGCCGCAGGACCTCGGCCTGCGCGATCGCCCGCTCGAGGCCCCGGTGGTCGAGCACCTCGCCGAGGTCGAGCAGGGTGCGGGGCAGGGTTGTGCACGGGATGCCGTCCTCGGTGGTGCAGTCGGCCGGGGTGAGCGTGAGGCTTCCATGCGCGTCGATGCCCGGCCGGGATCGCGCCGATCGGCTGGGCACGGAGACGTCCGTCTTGGCGCGGTTGTCGGGGCGAATCCCCCACAGTGCGGCCGCCGATCGATGCGACAGGACGGCTTTCGGACCGTAAGCCAGCACGGCCGCCATCCAGTAGCCGTGCTTCGTCAGCCGTGCGTGGCCGACCGCGTAGACGCCCCGGTGAATCGGATGGAGGCGGCCGCTGCCCACTCGGCTGCGTACCGCACTCGCCGTCAGGCCGATCGCCTTCAGCTGATCGAGTGAGATGACCGTGTGCTGGCCCACGGCGAGGCGTGCGACCAGGCGGTCCCGAGGGGGTTGCTGACGAAGCGTCCGATATACGGACGGAACGTGTGGAACCCCCTCCATGGCGGCCAGCATGCCGGGGCGAAGCGCACGCGTGGGTTACGAGCGTTACGGAACGGCGGCAACGCCGTGGTGGTCGGCCACCACGTCCACGATGTCGCCCATGATGCGGCTGACCTCGAAGTCCTTGGGCGTGTAGACGCGCGCCACGCCGGCGGCGCGCAGGGCGGCCTCGTCGGCCGGCGGGATGATGCCGCCCACCACCACGGGCACCGCGGCGCCCGCCGCCTCGAGCTCGCGCAGCACGGCCGGGATCAGCTCGGCGTGCGAGCCGGACAGGATCGACAACCCGACCACGTGCACGCCCTCGTCGACGGCGGTGCGGGCGATCCGCGCCGGCGTCAGGCGGATGCCCTCGTAGACGACGTCCATGCCGGCGTCGCGCGCCCGCACGGCGATCTGCTCGGCGCCGTTGGAGTGGCCGTCGAGCCCCGGCTTTCCGACCAGGATCTTGATCCGCCGGCCGAGCGCCGCGGACACGCGCTCGACGCGGTCGTGCAGCTCGGCCAAGGTGGAGTCGGCGGCCCCGGCGGCCGCGGCGTCGGCCACACCCGTGGGCGCGCGGTACTCGCCGAATACTGCCCGGAGGGTCGCCGCCCACTCACCGGTTGTTGCTCCCGCCCGCGCACAAGCCAACGTGAACGGCATCAACTCGGCATTCGGGTCCGCCGCCGCCTCGGCCAGCTCCTCGAGCGCGGCCGAGACCGCCTGGGCGTCCCGAGCGGAACGCCACTCGGCCACGGCAGAGACGGCCGCCGCCTCAACCCCGGGGTCAACCCGGAGGATCCCGCCGTCCCCGTCGGCCTGCAGGGGCGACGGCTCCGCCTCCGTAAACGCGTTCTGGCCCACCACGCGCAGCTCCCCAGTCTCGATCCGCCGCACGCGCTCGCGGTTGGACTCCACGAGCTGGGTCTTCATGTACGGCACGGCCTCGACCGCCCCGCCGCGCTCGGCCACGACGGCCATCTCCTGGCGCGCGCCCGCCATCAGCTCCTCGACGAGACCGTCCATCACGCGCGAGCCGCGGAAGATGTCGGGGTAGTCGAGCAGGTCGGTCTCGTAGGCGAGGATCTGCTGGATGCGCAGCGACCACTGCTGGTCCCAGGGCCGCGGCAGGCCGAGCGCCTCGTTCCAGGCGGGAAGCTGCAGCGCGCGGGCGCGGGCGTCGCGGCCCATCGTGACGGCGAGCGCCTCGAGCACGATTCGGATGATGTTGTTCTCGGGCTGCGACTCGGTCAGCCCGAGCGAGTTGACCTGCACGCCGTAGCGGAAGCGCAGCAGCCGCTCGTCCTCGACCCCGTAGCGGGAACGGCCGATCTCCTCCCACAGCCGTCCCATGGCCCGCAGCTTCGCGTGCTCCTCCACGAAGCGGATACCCGCGTTGACGAAGAACGAGATGCGGCCGAAGACGCGCGGGAACGTCTCATCCGGCACTCGCGGGCGGACACGGTCGAGCACGGCCACGGCCGTGGAGAGCGCGTAAGCGATCTCCTGCACCGGCGTCGCCCCAGCCTCCTGAAGGTGGTACGAGCAGATGTTGATCGGGTTCCAGCGCGGGACCTCGTCGACGGTGAAGGCGATCATGTCCGCGACGAGCCGCATCGACGGCTCCGGGGGGAACGCGTACGTGCCGCGCGACAGGAACTCCTTGATGATGTCGTTCTGAGTCGTTCCCTGGAGCGAGCTGCGATCGATCCCGTTCTCCTCCGCCACCGTCAGGTAGAGGGCGAGCAGCCACGCGGCCGTCGCGTTGATCGTCATGGACGTGTTCATCTCGTCGAGCGGAACGCCGTCGAGCAGGGTGTGCATGTCTCCCTTGTGGGCTATGGAGACGCCGACCTTGCCGACCTCCCCCCGCGACAGCTCGTGGTCGGGGTCGTACCCCGTCTGGGTGGGGAGGTCGAACGCCACCGAGAGCCCGGTCTGCCCCTTGGCCAGGTTCCTGCGATAGAGCTCGTTCGACTCCTTGGCGGTCGAATGACCTGCGTAGGTGCGCATCACCCACGGCCGATCGGGCTCCGGCAGACGATGCTCGCTCACGAGGGAATTGTATGGTCGAGTCCCTGTGACCCGCGCCATGGACGTGCTCCATCTCGGCCGGGACCGAGTGATCTGCGTCTACCTGGTGGACGACGTGATCGTCGATCCCGGCCCCGCTTCGTGTCTCGAGACGCTGATCGACCGGCTCGGCCCGACGGTGCCGCGGGCGCTGCTCCTCACCCACATTCATCTCGACCATGCCGGCGCGGCCGGCGCGCTATGCCGACGTTTCCCCAAGCTCGTCGTCTACGCGCACGAGAGCGCCGCGCCGCACCTGCTCGATCCTTCGAAGGTGACCGCTAGCGCGGCCCGGCTGTACGGCGACGACATGGACGAGCTATGGGGCGACGTGCTGCCCGTCCCCGAGGAGCGGCTGCGGCCGCTCAGCGGCGGCGAAAGGGTCGAGGGCTTTCGAGTCGCATACACGCCGGGTCACGCCTCGCACCATGTCTGCTATCTCCACGAGGAGTCCCGGGACGCCTTCGTGGGGGACATGGCAGGAATCCGGATACCGCCCTATGAGCACACGGTCGCGCCCACGCCGCCGCCCGACATCGACGTCGAGGCGTGGCTCGACTCGCTCCACACGATCGCGGCCTGGAACCCGCAGTCGCTGTGCCTCACCCACTTCGGCCAGATGCCCGACGTAGCGGATCAGCTGCACCGGGTTCGCTGCGCGCTCACCGACGCGGCCGACTCCGCCCGGCTCGACGGCGAGGAGCGCTTCATCGCGAGGCTCGAGGACGGCCTGAGCGGGACCACCGACCCGGCCACCGTCGAGGTCTACGAGCAGGCCGCCCCGCCCGACCAGCAGTACCAGGGACTCGAGCGCTACTGGAGGAAGCGGGCGCAATGACGGAGACCGTCGAGCTCCCGCGCGTCGACGAGCCCGGTTCCACCGGCCTCGAGGACAACTGGCGCGTGATCGTCCTGAACGACGACCACAACACCTTCGAGGGCGTGGCGTCGACGCTGTCGCGCGTGCTGCCGGGAGTGAGCTACGACCAGGGAATGGCCATGGCGAACACGATCCACAACACGGGCCGCGCGATCGTGTGGAGCGGCGCCCGCGAGCCGGCGGAGCTCTACTGGGAGCAGCTGAAGGACGCGGGGCTCACGATGGCGCCCTTGGAGCAGGGGTAAGTTCCTCGGCCTCGCCGGCGCCGACGATCTCCCAGAACGACGGCACGATCGGCACCTGGTAGATGCCCGCGATCTCCACCCGCTTCTCGGAGATCTCCGGCGAGTACCAGTAGCGCTCGAAGTCGCCCTTGGAGGGGAAGAGGGCGGTCTGGATGAAGTCGAGCCGCCCGTCGAGCGCGCGGGTGAACGACCACTCGGTCGCGCCGTAGTCGAGCACCGCCTCGGCGGCGGGCAGCCAGGTCTCAGCGAACCTGTCCCCGCGGAACGGGTTGATCGGCCAGCGGATCATCACCTCGATCACGCCCCAACCTCCGCGTGGATCGCGCCGGGTCCCTCGACCGCCCGGCCCTGTCCCGCCTCGTCGGCGCCGACGAGGATCGCGATCTTGCCCAGGTGCTTGTTGTCGCGCATCAGCTGGTGCGCCTCCGGCACGCCCTCGAAGCCGAGCGTTCTCCACAGCACCGGGCGGATCTGGCCGGACTCGATCAGCTCGTTCGCCTTGTTGCACTCATAGGCGTTGGCGAAGTGGGAACCGATGATCTGCTTCTGGCGCATCCACAGGTAGCGCACGTCGAAGTCCAGTTGGTAACCGGTGGTGCCGGCGCAGATCACGACCTTGCCGAACGGCTTGACCACGAACACCGAGGTCGGGAAGGTGGCCTGGCCGACGTGCTCGAAGACGATGTCGGGGGACTCGCCCAGGATTCCCTTTACGCGCTTCGAGAATTCGCGCGCGACCTTGAACCGCTCCTTCTCCTGTTCGGGCGTCTCTTCGCCCGTGCGCATCATGCCGGCAAACTCGCTGCGGTCGATGTAGTCCACGGCGCCGAGCTTCTTCACGAGCTCGCCCTTCTCGGGAGAGGAGACCACCCCTACCGCGTGTGCCCCGGCGAGCCGGCAAAGCTGGGTTGCGAACACCCCGAGCCCGCCCGCGGCGCCCCAGATCAGCACGCGCCGGCCGGGCTGGAGCCTGCACTGAGTCATCAGCATCCGGAACGCGGTGAAGTAGACGAGCCCATAGGAGGCGGCCTCGTCCCAGGTCAGGTTGCGCGGCCTCGGCAGGAGCTGCTGGGCCTGCACCTTCGTGAACTGGGCGAACGAGCCCCAGGTGGTCTCGTAGCCCCAGATCATCTGTGACGGCGCCGCGAGAGGATCGAACCCGTGCACCTCCTTGTCCTCGTACGAGGCCATGTTGCAGTGCACGACAACCTCGTCGCCCGGCTTCCAGCGCGTCACCCCCTCGCCGACCTTCCACACGATCCCCGAGGCGTCGGAGCCGCCGATGTGATGACCCCAGTCGGGATGGTCGCCGTAGCGCATGACCGACACCGGCTCGCCCAGCGCGGCCCAGACGTTGTTGTAGTTCACGCCCGCCGCCATCACCCGGACGATCACCTCGAACGCGCCCGGCTCGGGCACCTCCACCTCCTCGAGCTGGAACGCGTCCCGCGGCTCGCCGAGGCGCTCCTCGCGGATAACCCACGCCGCCATCGTCGCCGGCAGCGTGCCCGGCTCGACGTCCAGCTCGGAAACCCTCGTCACGTCCACGGCCATCGTCGGATTCGGTCCTCTCGTTCGGTTTGGGCGCCGGATGGTATGCGACTAGTCATCTAGAGTCGCCGCCGTGCAGCGGACATGCGCCCGCATTGTCGCGTCAGCCTGGTTCGACTTCCTCATCTTCGGCGTGATCGTGGCGAACGCCGTAGTGCTCGGCCTGGATACCTACGACGCGATCAGAAGGGATGCCGGCGCGCTGCTGAACACGCTCAACGACATCTTTCTCGGCGTCTTCGTGGTCGAGCTCGCGATCCGGATCGGCGCCTACGGCCGCCGCCCCCAAGACTTCTTCAGGAGCGGCTGGAACGTGTTCGACTTCGTCGTCATCGGCGCTGCGTTCCTGCCTGGGCTGCGCGAGAACTCGACGCTGCTGCGCCTTGTGCGACTGGCCCGCGTGCTCCGGGTCGTCCGCCTGCTGCCCGAGCTCCGCCTGCTCATCCTCGCGGTGGGCCGCAGCCTGCCGGGGCTGGCGAGCCTGAGTGTCATGGCCGTGATCCTGCTCTACGTGTACGGCATCGTCGGCTGGCTCGTGTTCGGCGACGCGCTGCCCGACGAGTACGGAAACATCGGCGACGCGATGCTCACGCTGTTCCTGCTGCTCTCGCTCGAGAACCTGCCCAACGTGGTGGAGCAGGGTATGGAGGTCTCGGATTGGGCGGTCCCCTATTACGTCTCGTTCGTCCTGATTGCGGCCCTCCTCGTGCTGAACATCCTGATCGGGGTGGTGATCAACTCGCTGGACGAGGCCCGCGAGCTCGAGTGGGAGCGCAAGCAGAGCGAGCGCCGCGAGGCGGCCGCCGACGCTCTCGACACGGTCGACGACCGCCGGGTCGTGCTGCTCGGGCACCTGCACGAGCTGCGGCGAGCCGTCGAGGCGCTCGAGCGCGATCTGCGCGCCGCCGAGCGCGAGCTCGCCTCCGAGCGGCGGCGGAGCTAGTGCTAGGTCTGCGAGGCCACCTTGGCTCCCGCCTCCGGACGCGCGGCCGCGTCCCCCTTCGGCGCGATCAGCCAGAGTGAGAGCACCGCGCCCAGGGCCGCGACCCCGGCGGAGAGCCACATCCCGCTCGAGAGCGCGTGGATGAACGCGTGCTGCGCGGCGTCCATCGCCTGCGGCGGGAGACCGGCGGCGTCGCCCGCCGACCCGAGGTTGTCGACGATGCGCTCGCGCTGCGTGGCGGTGATGCCCGTTCCGGCGAGCTCGCGGGAGAGCTGGTCGCTTGCCAGGTGCTGAAACAGCGCACCGATTGCGGCGACGCCGAAGGTGGCGCCGACCATCCGGCTCATCGAGAGGATGCCGGAGCCCACGCCGGACTTCTCCGGCGTGACCGCGTTCATCGCGGCGGTGGACATCGGCGACATCACGAGCGCTATGCCGATGCCCATCACGATGAACGCGGGCAGCAGCAGCCCGTAGCCCGTGCCGACGTCGATCCGGGTCAGCAGGAAGAGGGAGATCGCGGTGAGCGAAAGCCCGGTCACCATCAGCGGCCGCGGGCCGATTCGGTCGGACAGGCGCCCGGCGAGCGGCGCGATCAGCACGATCATCAGCGTGGTCGGCAGGAACCGCACACCTGCCTCCACGGCCGAGTAGCCGAGGATGTTCTGCATGTAGAGCGCGAGGAAGAAGAACATCGCGAGCATCGAGAACGTGACGATGAAGGCGACGAGGTTCGCGCCCAGGAACGTCCTCGAGCGGAACAGGGGGAAGTCGACCATCGGCTCTCGCACCCGCGGCTCGATCAGGGCGAAACCCGCCACGCCGACTGCGGCCGTGACGAGCAGGGCCACGATCTCCGGTGAGCCCCAGCCCCACGAGTTACCTTCGACGAGGGCGAGCACGAGGGCGGTAAGACCGAGAGACAGCGCGACTATGCCGCCCCAGTCGATCGTGTGCGTGGTGCTTTCGTCGCGCGACTCGCGAGTGGCGAACAGCGTGACCACGACGGCGCCGACGGCGACGGGCAGGTTCAGGAAGAAGATCGCCCGCCAGGACACGTATTCGGCGAGCGCACCGCCCACCACCGGGCCGATCGCCAGGGCAAGCGCCGATACGCCCGCCCAAGTGCCGATCGCCTTGCCGCGCTCCTCCGGCGGGAAGGTGACCGTGATGATCGAGAGCGTGGCCGGCATCATGAACGCGGCGCCGATTCCCTGGATGG
>Ga0081538_10004783_pt1 | contig 12370 bp, 10 predicted proteins | sample TabmetS5T2R1_FD_71022 | JGI IMG/M metagenome (GOLD analysis project Ga0081538, IMG submission 71022) | Tabebuia heterophylla rhizosphere microbial communities from the University of Puerto Rico - S5T2R1 | ecosystem: Host-associated > Plants > Roots > Rhizosphere ... | reverse complement strand
CGACTGCGCCGAGCGAAACGCGCGCCTCGGTGCACACGCCCTTGGCGTCCAGCGTCACGCTGACGGCGACGCCGACCACGGCGATGTCCATTTCCGTGCGCGGGATGAAGCGCAGATAGGCGTCGCCCGAGCGCGGCGGACGCTTCGGCAGCAGGATGCTCTCGATGATCTCGCCCTTCTTGAGCGAGGTCTTGCCGGGGCTGACCGGCACCTGCTCGACCGGGATGGTGCGCTTGCCCTTGGGGCCGACGATCACGGCCTTGGCGGCTGCAGCGACCAGGGCCGGCACGCTGTCGGCGGCCGGCGAGGCATTGCACAGGTTACCGGTCATGGTGCAGCGGCCCTGAACCTGCTTGGAACCAATGAGGTTCGCCGCCTCGACCACACCAGGCCAGGCCTTCTTCAGCTTGTCATGCTCGCCGAGCTCCGCGCCGGTGACCGCGGCGCCGATCCGGAATCCGCCGGCGGTGGCGTCGATCTCCCGGGTCGCGGCGATGCGCTTGATGTCGACCACCAGGTCGGGATCGATGAAGCCGGTGCGCAGCCGCACCAGCAGATCGGTGCCGCCGGCCAGCACATAGGCGCTGCCTTTTTCCTTGGCCAGCAACGCGGCGGCTTGTTTCATGGTCGTTGGACGTTCATATCTCACGATACATTCCTGGGCATGTGGAAACGTCGGTGCTTCACCATTAGCCTATCTCGGCGATCCGCCAAAGTCCGAAGAAACACCATTATTAGGAAACTCGTCTGAGCGCGTGCCCCTGACAGGGATGCGCGACATTGACCGCGCTTCCACCGGGGACAATTTTCGCCGGCGGCAGGGTTACCTAGCCATCTGCGCCTTGATCAAGTCGTTGACCCGGTTTGCGGCTTCCATTTGCGCCATGTGGCCGGCCGCGTCGATGATCTCAACGCGCGCATTGGGCAGCGCCTTGGCATGGGCGGCCGGGATGATCGCATCCTTCGCGCCCCAGATGACCTGGATAGGAAGCTTGAGCCTGGCAAGGTCTTCCGCCAGGTTCCGCTCTTGCCGGCCCTCTTTGAACAGCGCGGCGGCAAGATCGCGCAGCGCCGCCTGGACGCCATCCAGCCGTTTGTACTTCAAGAGGTCCTCGACCATCGCCCGGCTCACAAGCTCCGCATTGGCAAACAGGTATTGCAACACCGGCTTGAGATCGCGGCGGGATTCGGATGCGACAAAGCCATCGATATACTTGGCATTGATCTCCTGACCGAGGCCGGCCGGACTGATCAGAGTCAGCGATCGCACCAGCTTTGGCTCCTGAATGGCGACGAGCCCTGCCACGGCGCCGCCCATCGAGTGGCCGACGAGATGCGCCCCCGACAGCTTCAGGGCATTCATGAATTCCACCACCGTGGCAACGAGAGCGTCCAAGCCAAGCTTGGCAATTGCCTTGGTGGAGCCGCCATGGCCAGGCAGATCAAGCGCAAAGACCGGTCCCGATCCCGAGAGCGCATCGATATTGAACAGCCAGTTGTTGAGATCGCCCCCGAATCCGTGAATGAACAGGACTGGCGCGCCCTCGCCGGAGCGCTGCGCATAGCGAATTCGGCCGGACGGCGTTTCCACAAAGCGGTAGACCGCCGCCTCTTCCTCCTCATCCTCGGCGGAGATCGGAACCTTGAAGCCTGAAACATAAGTGTCGATCTCGGCATCCGGCACATCGGCCGGCGCCATCACGCCAAGCAGGGACTTGACCGGATAGACCTGCCCGACCTGGGCGACGCGCCGCCGAAGGAGGCCGCCGTCGGCGGCCTCCACGGCATTGGCGATCTTGTCGGTCTCGACGTCCATGATCTCCTGGCCGGGCGCGATCGTCTGCCCTTCCGCGACATGCCAGGCGGAGAGCGTGCCTTCCTTCATGGTGAGGCCCCACTTGGGCATCACGATCGGCGTGATCTTCTCGTGCATGGTGACCTCACGCTGCCTTGCGTTCACCGCCCATGATCCGGCGCACCGCGCCAGTGATGGCATCGACCGAGGGGACATAGAGATCTTCCAGCGCCGGCGAGAACGGCACCGGCGTATGGGGCGCCGTCACCATCCGGATCGGCGCCTTCAAGGCATCGAAAGCCTCCTGCGCGACGACCGCCGAGACGTCGGCTGCGATCGAGCAGCGCGGATTGGCCTCATCGACGCAGACCAGCCGCCCGGTGTTCTCCACGCTTTCGAGCACGGTGTCCATGTCGATCGGCGACAGGGTCCGGAGGTCGATGACGTCGCACTCCACACCTTCGCGCGCCAGCACGTTCGCCGCTTCGACCGATCGATGGACGGTCTGGCCATAGGTGACGATGGTCGCATGCTTGCCCTCGCGCACGATGTTGGCTTCGGCGAAGGGGATCGCGTAGGACTCCTCCGGCACCTCGCTTTCATGGCCATAGAGGTTCTTGTGCTCCAGGAAGATGACCGGATCGTTGTCGCGGATCGACTGGATCAGCAGGCCCTTGGCGTCATAGGCATTCGACGGGCAGACGACCTTGAGCCCGGGAATGTGAGCGAAGACCGGCGTCAGCATCTGGCTATGCTGCGCGGCGGCGCGGAAGCCGGCGCCGCACATCGCGCGGATCACGATCGGCGTCTGCGCCTTGCCGCCGAACATGTAGCGGAACTTGGCGGCCTGGTTGAAGATCTCGTCCAGGCACACGCCCATGAAGTCGATGAACATCAGCTCCGCGATCGGGCGGAGGCCGCAGGTCGCCGCGCCGATGGCGGCGCCGATATAGGCGCTTTCCGACAGCGGTGTGTCCATCAGTCGGTTGCCGTGCTTGGCGTATAGCCCCTTGGTGACGCCGAGCACCCCGCCCCAGGCGTCCGCCTCGCCCGGTGCGCCGGTGCCGCCGACGATGTCCTCACCCATCACCACGACAGTCGGGTCGCGCTGCATTTCCTGATCGATCGCTTCGTTGATGGCCTGCCGAATGCTGATCTTGCGAGCCATGGTCTCCTCCCAATCCAATCTCTTGTTGTCTAATAGGTCACGTAGACGTCGGTATGCAGCTCGGCCGGGCCTGGCAGCGGCGCTGCCTTCGCCTCGACCACGGCCATCTCGATCAGATCGAGAACCTCGCGGTCGATCTTGTCGAACTCCGACTGCGCTACGACGCCCGCTTCCTTGATCCGGGCCTGGAACAGCTTGATGCAATCCTTGTTGGTACGGATGTCCTCGACTTCGCCCTTGCCGCGATAGGTCTGGGCGTCGCCCTCGAAATGGCCGAAGAAGCGGATCATCTTGCATTCCAGCAGCGATGGGCCGCCGCCGTCGCGCGCACGCTTGATGACCTCGCCGGCGGCCTCGTAGACCGCGAAGAAGTCGGTGCCGTCGACCGTGATGCCGGGCATGCCGAACCCGGTCGCGCGATCGACATAGGAATCCGACGCGACCGCCCACTCGACCGAGGTGGATTCGGCGTAGCCGTTGTTCTCGACCACGAAAATGACCGGAAGGTTCCAGACCGCCGCCAGGTTCAGGCTCTCCAGGAACATCCCCTGGTTTGAGGCCCCGTCGCCGACGAAGCTGATGCCGACGCCCTTGTGCCCCAGCTTCTGCGCGGCCAGAGCGGCCCCGCACGCCAGCGGCGCGCCGGCGCCGAGAATCCCATTCGCGCCCATCATGCCCTTCGACAGGTCGGCGATGTGCATGGAGCCGCCCTTGCCGCGGCACGCGCCGGTCGCCTTGCCGTAGATCTCCGCCATCATCTCCTTCACGCTGACGCCCTTGGCGATGCAGTGGCCGTGTCCGCGATGAGTGGACGCGATCCGGTCATTGTCGTTGAGATGCATCATGATCCCGGTCGCAGAGGCCTCTTCGCCGGCATAGAGATGAACAAAGCCCGGGATGTCGCCGCGCGCGAAATCCGTGTGCAGGCGTTCTTCGAACTCCCGGATCGTTCGCATGGTCCGATAGGCGTCCAGCAGCTGGTCTTTCTCCAGCGGAAACGGAGTCTTGCTCATCCTTGTCCTCCCAATGCATGACTGAGTGCTTGCTTCGTGCTTTCGACGAACAACCCGTTGCCGGCCGCAAACGACATGCAGGCGGCAACGTCGATGGTGCGAAAGGCGGCTTCCCGCAGCGTCACGGAAATCCGATCCCGCTCGGAAAACGTGATCTCACGCTCGCCGTCCAACGCGATCGATCCTGATCCGACGGTCAACGCCGTCGGCGTATCGAAGTCCAGAGTTTCGATGCGCGCGATGCCGATGTCCGCGATCAATCCCGGAGCAATTGGCGCCGCGACACGAAACTGCGCGTCTTGCGGATCATCGAAGATCAACCGGCGGCCGAACGGCGAACTGCGATTCACCGGTGCGACCAGCGCGACGATGGAGGAAAGACCGATGCTGCCCGGCTCGGCGAAGGCAACAAACAGCTCGCGGAAGCTGTCGGCTTTCCAGACCGCCCGCGAGCCCACGAACCGGTCCCGGACAATCGCGATGTCCACCAGCGCGATCTCATGACGGTCGTTGATCGCAACGTCCAGGCGTTTGTTGCCCACAAAGGCGACGCCAGGCGGAACGGCGCCCGTGACGGCGAGCCCGGCCGCCAGGCCGGTGATCGTCGGCTCGCGCATCTCCGGAAACGCATTGTTGGTCCCGGTCGATACGCCCGCGATCGGAACATTTCCGGCCTCCGAGACGACCACGCGATGGGTGCCATCGCCGCCGAGCACGATGATGGCGCCGACATTCATCTTGCGCATCGTCCGGGCGGCGGCGGCGCTGTCCGACGCGTCGCCGCATATTGCCATGTCCAGCAGTTGCAGCGCGGGGAACCTTGCCTCGCCGGTATTTGCCGCGCGCTCCAGGCCGCGCCGCAGATGCCCGTAGATGCCAGCGTTCTCCGGCATCATCACCACCTGCGAGATGCCGGTCGCGGCAAGGCCAGCCAGGATGCGCAGCAGGATGTTCGCGCGGTCGGTGATCTGCAGATTGCCGGCATGCGAGATGACGCGGCGGATGTCCCGCGCCGAGACCGGATTGGCGATAATACCGACGACGGGACAGGTCATATCTCGGTCCCAGAATGCGCGATTTTCTGAAGGGTCATCTATTTCCCCTGATGCACCACGCAACATTAGGGAAGCACCGAACCCGCAGCGTGTCCAGCGACCGTTGCATTGTGCAACGCCCGCGCCAAATGGTTCGGGGGAACTGATGTGGAACAGGACCGAGTGGGGTAGGCCCCATGGCTGAGGGAGCGACCGCACCGGAAAAGTGTTGCACCAGCGAGGTGGAAGCTGCCTGTATAGGGCTATGGCGATCAATTGGGAGGAGAGGACAATGAAAAAAGCTATGGTGGCGGGTCTGTTCGGGCTTGCGGTCAGTGCGCCGGGTGTCGCCCTCGCCGAACCCATCAAGGTCGGCATGATCACCACGCTCTCGGGCGGCGGGGCGGGTCTTGGCCTCGACGTGCGCGACGGGTTCCTGCTTGCGATCAAGCAATCGGTCAACAAGGATATCGAGGTCATCGTCGAGGATGACACGATGAAGCCGGAGCTTGCGGTGCAGATCGCCGACAAGATGATCCAGAGCGAAAAGGTCGATATCCTGACCGGAATCATCTGGTCCAACCTTGCCATGGCGGTGGTTCCGAACGCGGTCGCGCAGGGCAAGTTCTACCTGTCGCCCAATGCCGGTCCCTCCGCGCTCGCCGGTGCCAAGTGCAACGAAAACTACTTCAACGTCGCCTGGCAGAACGACAACCTGCATGAGGCGATGGGCAACTACGCCAATACCGCAGGCTATAAGAAGTCCTTCATCCTGGCGCCCAACTACCCCGCCGGCACTGACGCGCTGACGGGCTACAAGCGCTTCTACAAGGGCGAACTCGCCGGCGAGCTCTATACCAAGCTCGGCCAGACCGACTATGCAGCGGAGATCGCACAAGTTCGCGCTTCCGGCGCGGATTCGGTCTACATCTTCCTCCCGGGCGGCATGGGGATCGCCTTCATGAAGCAGTACGCCCAGTCGGGCGTCGGCATCCCGGTGCTCGGCCCCGGCTTCTCATTCGACCAGGATGTGCTGGGCGCGATCGGCGACGCGGCGATCGGGGTCAAGAACACCTCGCAATGGTCGAAGGACCTGGACAATCCTGCCAACAAGACGTTCGTCGAGACTTTCCAGGCCGAGTACGGCCGGCTGCCGTCGCTCTATGCAAGCCAGGGCTATGACACGGCGAACCTGATCCTCTCCGCCGCGGCCAAGGCGAGCGTCCAGGATGCCGATGCGTTCCGCGCCGCGCTCAAGGCGGCGGACTTCAAGTCGGTGCGCGGCGACTTCAAGTTCGGCAACAACAACCACCCGATCCAGGACATCTACGTGCGGGAGGTCGTGAAGGAAGGCGACGTCCTGACCAACAAGATCATCGGCGTGAGCCTCGAGGACCATCAGGACGCTTACGCCAAGGAGTGCAAGATGTGAGGTCGCTTCTTTCGCCCCTGCTTGCGGGGTCGAAAGTCCCGGCAGAGCGCCGTTAGCCCATGCAGACCGCCCTCCTGATCGAGCAGATCCTGAATGGTCTGCAGTTCGGCGTCATGCTGTTCCTGATGGCGGCCGGGCTGACGCTGATCTTCGGCGTCATGGGCGTGATCAACCTGGCGCACGGCTCGCTCTACATGCTCGGCGCCTTCGCCTGCGCAGCTGTCGCGGCGGCGACCGGCTCGTTCTGGCTCGGGCTCGTGGCCAGCCTTGCAGCGGCAGCGGCCGCCGGCGCGATCGTCGAGCTTCTCGTCATCCGCCGGCTCTACGATCGCGATCATCTTGACCAGGTACTCGCCACCTTTGCGCTGATCCTGATCTTCTCGGAGGGGACACGTTGGCTGTTCGGCTCCTTTCCGCTCTATCTCGACATACCGCCCTTGCTGTCCGGCGCGGTCGACCTGCCTGGCGGAGCGCGCTATCAGCTCTATCGCCTGGCGATCATCGTCGTCGGGATCGCTGTGGCGATCGGGCTCTATCTGCTGATCGCGAAGACCAGGCTCGGCATGCGCATTCGCGCGGGCGAGTCTGACCGCGAGATGATCGCCGCGCTCGGCGTGGACATCCGCACGCTTTACACCATCGTCTTTGCGCTGGGCGCGGCGCTTGCCGGCCTCGCCGGCGCAATGGTCGGAGCGCTGCAGTCCGTACAGGTCGGCATGGGCGAGCCGGTACTGATCCTCGCCTTCGTCGTCATTGTCATCGGAGGCATCGGCTCGATCAAGGGCGCGCTGGTCGGCGCTGCGCTCGTCGGCCTTGTCGATACGCTCGGCCGCTTCCTGCTGCCGTTGTCCTTTTCATTTTTTCTTGGCCCGTCTCAGGGAGCGACCGTCGGCGCCGCACTCGCCTCGATGCTGATTTATGTCGTGATGGCGCTGATCCTGGCTTTCCGGCCGCGAGGCTTGTTCCAGGCAAGCACATGAAGCGGATGCGCGGCGAAACGCTGATCAATCTTCTTCTGGCGGGAATGCTCCTGCTCGTGCCGTTGGCCGCCTGGGCATTGGAGGAGCCATTCTACATCACGTTGGCGACGCGCGTGGCGATCCTGGCGCTCGCGGCGGTCGGCCTCAACCTAGCGCTCGGCCTGGGCGGGCTGGTGTCCTTCGGCCATGCCGCCTTCTTCGGCATCGGCGGCTATGCCGCGGGCATCCTCGCCACCCACGGATCTGACCAGATGCTGGTCATCTGGCCGGTGGCAGTGGTCCTCTCAGGGTTTGTCGCATTGGTGACCGGCGCGATCAGCCTGCGCACCTCCGGCGTCTATTTCATCATGATCACGCTGGCCTTCGCGCAGATGATCTACTATTTCGCAATCTCCTGGCCGGCCTACGGCGGCGAGGACGGCCTCTCGCTCTCGCTGCGCAACGCGTTTCCAGGCATCGGCACGGCGCTTCCGCTCAATTTCTTTCTCATCTGCTACGCTCTGCTGATCGCGGCGCTATACCTGTTCGCGCGCATCCGCGATTCGCGTTTCGGCGCCGCGCTTCAGGCGGCACGGCAGAACGAGGTGCGGCTCGCGGCCGTCGGCATTGCGCCGTTTCCCATACGCCTGGTCGCCTTCGTGCTCTCCGGCATGATGACCGGACTTGCCGGGTCGCTGTTTGCCGACCTCAATCGCTTTGTCAGTCCTTCGATGCTGTCCTGGCAAATGTCGGGCGAGCTCATCGTGCTCGTCATTCTGGGTGGCACGGGCCGGCTGTTCGGGCCTGTTGCCGGCGCCATGCTGTTCGTGCTGTTCGAATCCATCCTCGGCGGCTTCACCGAGCACTGGCAGCTGCTGCTCGGCCTCATCCTGCTTGGCGTGGTCTTGTTCGCGCGCGGCGGGCTTGTGGGCCTGCTGGCGGGGAAGGCGCGCCATGGCTGAGACCATCCTTGCCATCCGAAACCTGCGAAAGAGCTTCGGCGCATTGAAGGCGACGGACGATGTCAGCCTCGAGCTTCGCGCCGGCGAGATTCACGCGCTGATCGGACCGAATGGTGCCGGCAAGACGACCCTCATCCATCAGATCGCGGGCGCCGTCAAACAGGACAGCGGCACCATCGCGTTTCTCGGTCGGGACATCGGCGGCCTTGGCGTTGCCGAAAGGGCGCGGCTCGGCCTCGGCCGCTCGTTCCAGGTGTCCTCGCTTGCCCCGGAATTCTCCGCCCTCCGCAATGTCATGCTGGCTGTCCAGTCGCAGCAGGGATCGAGCCTCCGCGTTTTCCGGCGCGTCATGAGCGATCCTACGCTGACCGAACCTGCGTTGAAGATGCTGGAGCAGGTAGGCCTTGCCGGCCGCGCGCATGTGGCGGCGGCGGAGCTTTCGCATGGCGAACGCCGCAGGCTCGAGATCGCAATTACGCTGGCGCTTTGTCCCAAGGCGTTCCTGTTCGACGAACCGATGGCTGGATTGGGGCCGGAAGGTTCGAAGAGCCTCATCGGGCTCCTGAGCGAGCTCAGGCGGGAGGCGCCCATCCTGCTCGTCGAGCACGACATGGATGCGGTCTTCGCCCTCGCCGATCGCGTTTCCGTCCTGGTTTACGGCCGGGTGATCGCAAGCGGCAGCGTGAGCGAGATCCGCAGCAATACGGAGGTTCGCCGCGCCTATTTCGGGGAGCACGTCTGATGCTTCTGGAAGTGTCGGGCCTCGAAGCATTCTATGGCGCCTCGCAGGCGCTTTTCGGCGTCGACCTGGCGATCGATGACGGCGAAGTCGTCGCGCTCTTGGGGCGCAACGGCATGGGAAAGACGACGACGATCTGCTCGATCCTCGGTCTCTTGCGGTCGCGCAGCGGAAGCGTGCGCTTTGACGGCACGGAGACGTCGCGATTGCCCGCCCACCGCATCGCCCGCCTGGGCATCGGCCTCGCTCCTGAAGGCCGCCGCTGCTTTCCCAATCTGACGGTGCATGAGAATCTGGTGGTGGCGGCGCGGCCGGGCGCGTGGACGCTTGCCAGCATCGCGGCGATCTTTCCGCGGCTCGAAGAGCGGCGAGGCCAAGATGCCAATACGCTCTCCGGCGGCGAACAGCAGATGCTTGCGATCGGCCGCGCCTTGATGACCAATCCGAAGCTGCTGATCCTGGATGAAGCGACCGAAGGGTTGGCGCCGGTGATCCGGCAGGACATCTGGGCTGCCATTCGCAAGCTGAAAGCGGGCGGCCAGTCGATCCTCGTCGTCGACAAGGCGCTCGCAGAGCTGTTGCCGATCGCCGACCGCGCCTTCGTCCTGGAAAAGGGCGTGACGGTCTGGAAGGGACGGCCTGACGACCTCACCGCTCAGCTCCAGGACCGCTATCTAGGCGTCTGATCCATTGCGCGCCGGACCTGCTGAACCCGTGCCGGCTGTCTGGAAAGTACCAATTGCGGACGCTTTCCTGCTGGCGCCAATCCCCTCGCCGGTGTCTTGATGGAGGGTGGGTCGCCCTGCCCCGAACTCTTGATCCAACGGCTAGTTGCAGTTTGGCCGGGCTTGGGGCGTTAGGATGGGCATCGTTCTCTCGGAGAGGCAGCATGGCGCGCGACATTCTGATTCTTGGGGCCTCATACGGCTCACTGCTGGCGACGAAGCTTCTGATGGCGGGCCACAACGTGACATTGGTCTGCCGGCAGAAGACCGCCGAGCTCATCAACCGGGAGGGCACCGAGGTCCGCATCAAGCTGCGTGACGAGCCGACACACCGGGCGATCCGCTCGCGTGACCTGCCCGGAATGCTGGATGCGGCCGCGCCCGAAGACGTCGACCTCTCCCGCTATGACCTCGTCGGTCTTGCCATGCAGGAGCCGCAATACACCAACCATACGATCCGGGTCCTGATGATGAAGATCGCGGAGGCGAAGCTGCCTTGCCTGTCGATCATGAACATGCCGCCCTTGCCGTATCTGAAGCGAATCCCAGCGCTGGCCGACATGGCGCTGGAGGAGGCATATACCAATGCCCAGGTGTGGGAACGGTTCGAGCCGGGACTGGTGTCGCTGTGCTCGCCCGATCCGCAGGCATTCCGCCCGCCCGAGGAAGCCGCGAATGTGCTGCATGTCGGCCTGCCGACCAACTTCAAGGCGGCCGCCTTTGCAGACGAGGCGCACAACCGGCTGCTGCGCGAACTGGAGACCGACATCGGCGCGGTGACTCTGGACGGCCAGGACGTTCCGGTGAAGCTCAAGGTGTTCGACTCGCTGTTCGTCCCGCTGGCCAAGTGGTCGATGCTGCTGACCGGAAATTACCGCTGCATCACGTTGCAGGAGCCGAGGTCGATCCGCGATGCAGTGCACGCGGACCTGAAGCTCTCGAAGTCGATCTACGACCATGTCGATGCCGTCGCCCGGCGCCTGGGGGCCGACCCGAAGGATCAGGTACCGTTCGAGAAATACGCCAAGGCGGCGGAAAGCCTGCTCAAGCCCTCGTCGGCGGCCCGGGCGGTGGCCGCCGGTGCGCCCTTCATCGAACGCGTCGACCTGCTGGTGAAGCTGATCTCGCACCAGCTTGGCATGCCCAGTGCCGAGATCGACCGCACGGTGCAGATCGTCGATCACAAGCTAAGCGACCGGATTGTGCCGGGCTGAGCCCAGCGTACAGCGGCACGCATCAGCGGGTGATGCGGCTACTCGACATGCACGGTCACCGGCGCCGAGACGAGTCCGCGATAGGGAACCCGGGCCTCGAAGGTATGGGTGCCCGGTTGCAGCGGCCAGCGCGCGACCTCATCGGCGCGGCCGACTAGGAGCGGCTTCCCGTCGACATACCAGACGACCTGGGAGCCCGCCGGTGAGACCGTCGCCTTCAACGGCAGGCTCGCAAGGTCGGCGGGCAGCTCGGGATTGCGGATCACGCGCATGCCGGCGGCAGGCGAAACGATGGTGATGGTCGCTGCGTCGTCGGCAAGATCGGTCTCGGCCTTGACCGCAAGCAGCTTGCGCTCCGCCGACGCGCGGGTCCATTCCGGCAGCGCAGCCGCGCAATCCACCTCGGCGGCGCAGGCCGGGCCGAGCCGATAGCCGGGCGGCGAAGGAAAAGCGAGCGCCGCCACGTCCGGCACATTGCCGTGGAGGTCGAGCAGGATGACGCGGGCAAGTTCGGCCGCGCCGTTTGCTCCCGTAACCTCACGCATCGGCCCGGCATCGGCGCGGCCGACCCAGACGCCGACCAGGTATTTCCGCGAGAACGCCATGGTCCAGGCGTCGCGATAGCCCTGCGAAGTGCCGGTCTTGATCGCGACCGGGAACGGGTATTCGGTCGAGCCCATGCGCGGAAAGCTCGGCAGCCGCGCGCTCGGATCCGCCAGGAACTGCGTCACCAGCCGCGCGGCATCGACCGACATGACACGGCTGCCGCCCGGCGTCGGCGCATTACGCAGCCAGACCAGATCGCGCTTCACGCCGTCGTTGGCGAGCGCGAGATAGGCCCGGGTCAACTTCTCCAGCGTCGTCGGCAAAGCTCCCACCGAGAGCGAGAGACCGTAATAGCGCGCCGGGCGCTCCGCCGAGTTGAGCCCGAGCATCCGGAGATAGAGGAAGGTCTCGTCGAGACCGATCGTCTTGGTGAGATTGGCAGCGGGGACGTTACGCGAGTTGGCGAGCGCGCGGCGCGGCGTCAGCGCCCCCAGGAAGGCGCGGTCGGCATTGGCGATGGTGCCGGCGCCGAAGGCGGCATCGAGCAGTCTGGTCTCGGGGGCGATGACGCCGCGGTCGAGCGCCAGGGCATAGATGAAGGGCTTCAGCGTGCTGCCCGGAGAGCGGTCGGTCTGCGCGAAATCGATTGCGCCCGCGTCGGGCTCGAAATAGCCGGTGGAGCCGACCCAGGCGAGGACTTCGCCGGTCTCGACCGAGACCACAACAGCGGCGGCCTGCTGCGCTCGCTCCTTGCGCCAGCGATCGAGATGGCGTTTCGTGGCC
>Ga0081538_10004782_pt1 | contig 12371 bp, 12 predicted proteins | sample TabmetS5T2R1_FD_71022 | JGI IMG/M metagenome (GOLD analysis project Ga0081538, IMG submission 71022) | Tabebuia heterophylla rhizosphere microbial communities from the University of Puerto Rico - S5T2R1 | ecosystem: Host-associated > Plants > Roots > Rhizosphere ... | reverse complement strand
GGTCGGCAAGGCCCGCCCCCGGCCGGTGTGCTCCCAGCCGCTCGTACGTCGTCTCCGCCCGCGCGACCTCCGCGGCGGCGGACGCCTCGTCGCCGAGCGCCCGGTAGGCCTCGGCGAGCCGGACACAGGTTCCGGCGGAGTCGTACGCTGCGCCGAGCTCGTGCCAGCGCCGACAGGCGTCGCGGAGCACCGGGAGCGCCTCCTCGGCGCCGTCCTCGGCCAGCAGCACCGCGCCGCGCGCGGCGGCCGCCATCGCCTCCAGCCCCGAGGTGGCGTACGTCGACGCCGTCTCCGCGAGCTCGGAGGCGGCGGCTGCCGCGTCATCCAGCCGTCCCGCGGCGACCGCGATCTCGACCGCCGCGGCACACAGCGGGGCCCGGCGCAACGGGTCGGGGCCGACCGCCGCCAGAGCCGAGCGCACCGACGTCGCGGCACCCGCGGGGTCGCCCGCCTGGAGCCGCAGCAGCGCCCGTCCCGGCTGCGGGTCACGCCCGCGGGCGTGCGCCTCGTCGTACGCACCGGCGGCGCCCGGGTCGCCGCGCAACCGGCGCACCTCGGCCACGACGTACCAGGCCTCCGCGCCGTAGTCGATCCGGTTGGCGTCGAGGTCCAACACGACCCCCAGCGCACTCCGCTCGGCCTCGTCCCACTCGCCGCGGAGCAACTGAAGCTGAGCCCGGTGCACCCGGCACATGCCCCCGAACGCCACCGCCGCTGGAAATGTGGCCAGCCACCGCTCGGCCAGGTCGGTCCAGCGGGCCATCCGGCGGACGTCGGCGACCTCGTGACAGGCCGCGATGGTGTGGCAGTAGAGGGTGCCCGACACGAACGGGGTGAGCCGGCCGTCCAGGACGGTGACCATCGCCTCGTCGAGCAGCGCCAGCCCGTCGACCACGTGGCCGGACCTGATCAGGGCGCGGCCTTCGCCGTTCAGGCCCAGAGCCACCAGGTCGGGCTGGCCGAGCCCGCGGCCGAGATCCTGCATCCGGCGGGCTGCGTCCACCGCCGCCGCCGGCCGCCCGGCCTGGAGACTCGCCTCCACCTCGGTCAGCTGCAGCAGGTACCCGTGCACCGGGCACTCCGGGACCCCCTCCACCAGGCGTCCGGCGCGGCCGATCCAGCCCATCCCCTGTGGCTCGTCGCCTCGCCCCAAGTGGAAGATTCCGAGCACCATGGCGGCCCACGCGGCCTCGACCGGTCGGGACTCGGCCAGGAAGGCGTCGCACGCAGCGGCGTTCAGCCGCAGATTGTCCTCGATACGGCCGAGCCACCACACCGCATCCGCGTACGCGGCGAGGTCGTTCGCGGTGAGCCGCTCGGTCGCGACGAGGTCGAAGTGCGCCGCGGCGGTGGCCCAGTCCTGTGCCGCGTAGGCCTGCCGCGCCAGGGTCGGGTTGTCCGTGTGCTCGTCCACCCGCCGTCCCTCCTCGACGAACAGCAGGCTACGGTGCCGCCCACGCAGCGGTGGTCATCCGCCGTTGAGGTCCTGGCCGGTCACGGTGCCGGGGCTGTGGGTCGCGGCTGGCGACAGCGCGACCACCTCTGAGGTCCAGTATTCGCGGAGGCTCGCGATTAGGTGGCCGTCGAAGTTGAGCAGGGCGACCTCCCGCATGCGCTTGCGAACCTGCTGCTTGGTGAGGGTCATGTCTCGGATTCCTCCACGATGGCGGCCAGGGGCAGGGTCGGGCTGTAGGGCTGGCTGTGGGTGTCCAGCAGCTCGGCCAGGTCCTGAGGGTCACGCAGGCAGGCCTGGCCGAGGTCGACGCCGGCGAGGCTGGCCGGCTCGAGCCGGACCCAGGTCCAGCGGCCGTGGCTGACCTCGATGTCGCTGTCGTTGCGCCGGTGGCCGACCAGGTGGCGGCCGACCAGCTGCCCCTCGATCACGTTGCGGAACGGCACCGGGTGCCCTTCGGTCCGCGGCTCGGGCGGGTAGTTCGTGGCCCGTAGCTTCCGGTCGCCGTCGGCGGTGAGGTGGGCGACGTCGACGGCCGCCGTACGACAGCCGCCGGTCGACCACGAGCCACAGGCTGTCTCGGCTGTGCACGCTGAGCACGAGGGTCATACAGGCATGCTTGCACAACGGTGTCGCACCGGGCAGATGAGTTTCCGATGGCTCTTGATGCGCTCGGCGTGGGCGCCATACAGCCACCTACAGCCAAGCCGCCAGACCAGGGCGGACGGTGAACCACCGTCCGCCCTGGTCTGCGCGCTTACTGGCCTAGATGTCGTAGTAGAGGTGGAACTCCCACGGGTGGGGGCGGAGGCGGACGGCGTCGACCTCGCGCTCGCGCTTGTAGCCGAGCCAGGTGTCGATCACGTCCTGGGTGAAGACGTCGCCCTCGAGCAGGAACTCGTGGTCGGCCTCCAGGGCGGCCAGGGCCTCGTCGAGAGAGCCGGGGACCTGGGGGACCTCGGCCAGCTCCTCGGGGGGCAGCTCGTAGAGGTCCTTGTCCAGGGGGCCGGCGGGCTCGATCTTGTTGCGGACCCCGTCGATGCCGGCCATCAGCATGGCCGCGAAGGCCAGGTAGGGGTTGCAGGAGGGGTCGGGGACCCGGAACTCGACCCGCTTGGCCTTGGGGCTGCGCGAGTACAGGGGGATGCGGGCCGCGGCCGAGCGGTTGCGCTGGGAGTAGACCAGGTTGACCGGGGCCTCGTAGCCGGGGACCAGGCGCCGGTAGGAGTTGGTGGTCGGGTTGGTGAAGGCGGTCAGGGCGGGGGCGTGGGCGAGCAGCCCGCCGATGTACCAGCGGCCCAGGTCCGACAGCTGGGCGTAGCCGTTCTCGTCGTAGAACAGCGGCTGCCCGTCGGACCAGAGGCTCTGGTGGGTGTGCATGCCCGAGCCGTTGTCCTGGAAGATCGGCTTGGGCATGAAGGTCACGGTCTTGCCGTGCCGCAGCGCCGTGTTCTTGACGATGTACTTGAACAGCATCAGCCGGTCGGCCGTCTCCAGCAGGGTGCCGAAGCGGATGTCGATCTCGGCCTGGCCGGCGGTACCGACCTCGTGGTGCTGGACCTCGACGGGGATGCCAGCCGCCTCCAGGGCCAGGGCCATCTCCGAGCGCAGGTCCTGGTAGTGGTCGGTCGGCGGGACGGGGAAGTAGCCTTCCTTGTAGCGGGGCTTGTAGCCGAGGTTGCGGCCGCCCTCCTCGGCGCCGGAGTTCCAGGCGCCCTCGACGGCGTCCACGTAGTAGTAGGCGGAGTGCTGGTCCTGGTCGAAGCGGACCGAGTCGAAGATGTAGAACTCGGCCTCCGGGCCCCAGTAGGAGAGCTGGGCGATGCCGGAGCCCTCCAGGTGCTTCTCGGCCTTGGCGGCGACGTGGCGGGGGTCGCGGGTGTAGGGCTCGCCGGTGACCGGGTCCTTGACGAAGCAGTTGAGGATCAGGGTCGGGTGGGCCCGGAACGGGTCGATGACCGCGGTGCCCGGGTCGGGGACCAGGATCATGTCCGACTCCTGGATCTCCTGGAACCCCCGGATCGAGGAGCCGTCGAACCCGAAGCCCTCGTCGAAGCCCTCCTCGGTCAGCTCGTGCGCCGGGACCGAGAAGTGCTGCATCAGGCCGGGCAGGTCGGCGAAGCGCAGATCGACGATCTGGACCTCGTTGTCTCGGATCAGGTTGAGAACGTCTCCGGGGGAGTCCGTCAACTCGGGTGCCTCCTTCGCATCGGGCGGACGTGGGCGACGCTAGCAACCGGCGTTTGCCGCCCGGTTGCTGGTTTGTTTCGCGGGAGTAAACCAGATCGCGGGGTCGTCAGGCGCCGCGGGCGAAGTCGAACTGGCGGGCCTTGGGTGGGGCCAGGGAGGCGTCGAACCAGTGCAGCACCGGCTGGCCGTGGGGGACGCTGGTGGCGTCGTCGACCGCCCGGGTCACCACCACCTCGTAGATGGTGGGGGGGCGGGGCTCGGCCGCCGACCGGACCTGGGCGGTGCCGTCGGCCCCGGGCCGGGCGGCCCCGGCCAGGGTCCACCCCGCCCAGTTCCGCAGGAAGACCAGATACCGCTCATCCCCGGCGACCGGGTCGAGCCCGTGCATCTCCACCACGGACAGCCAAATCCCGGGCCGGTAGGAGAGTGATCCGTTGGCGGGGCTGTGGACAGCGCCGTGCACCCCTCTCGGCTGCGGGCTACCCTCCCGTTCGGGGGCCCCACCATCCCGGGGTGGGGGTGCGGGCTGGGCCGGTGCGGGCTGGCCGGGCACCGGTGGGAGGCGGCGAGTGACCACGTCGGGGGCGGCGAGGACGGCCGCGGCTTGGGCGACGTGGCGGTCCTGGTCGAAGGCCCGGGTGGCTCGGAACCCGAGCCAGGCCAGGACGACCACCAGCGCCAGCACGGCGGCCCCGCGGGCACCCTTGGGCATCGGTGGGTCAGGCCTCGGCGGTGGCCCAGGCGGGGAGCTGGCCGCGTTGCTTGCGGACGGCCGCCTTGTGCATCTCGCCGGCGTGGTAGCTGGAGCGGACCAGGGCGCCGGACTCCACGTGGGCGAAGCCGAGACGCTCGGCGTGGGCCTTGAGCTCGGCGAACTCCTCGGGGGGGACGAAGCGTTGGAGGTTCAGGTGGGCCTTGGTCGGCTGCAGGTACTGGGTGATGGTGAGCAGCTCGACCCCGACCGCGCGCAGGTCGGCCATGGTCTGGAGGACCTCGTCGCGCTCCTCGCCCATGCCCAGGATGAGGTTGGACTTGGTGGCGCAGCCCTGGGGGAGCCACGCCCTGGCCCTGGCCAGCAGCTCCAGCGAGCCGGCGTAGGTGAACCCGGGCCGGATGCGCTTGTAGAGCCGGGGCACGGTCTCGACGTTGTGGCCGAGCACGTCGGGCTCGACCTCGGTGACCTGGCGGAGCGCCTGGGGCCGGCCGCGGAAGTCGGGGATGAGGACCTCGACCCCGCAGGTGGGCAGCAGGGACCGGACCTGGCGGACCGACTCGGCGAACAGCCAGGCCCCGCCGTCGGGCAGGTCGTCGCGGGCGACCCCGGTGATGACCGCGAACCGCAGGCCCATGCGGCCGATGGCGTGGGCGACGCGGCGGGGCTCGTCGGTGTCGTAGCCCTCGGGCCGGCCCGAGGAGATCTGGCAGAACGGGCAGGCCCGGGTGCAGTGGTCCCCGCCGATCAGGAAGGTGGCCTCCCGCGCCTCCCAGCACTCGTAGATGTTGGGGCAGCCGGCCTGCTCGCAGACCGTGTGCAGCTGCTCGTCGGCGACCAGGCCCTTGAGCTCGCGGTAGTTGGGGCCCTGGGACGCCTTGACCTTGAGCCAGGGCGGCTTGCGGGCGAAGGTGGCCTCGGTCGGCGGCGGGGCCGGGGTGCGGGGCAGCACCCCCAGGGTGCGGACCCCGGGCGGGATCACGGGCTCAGGCATGGACGCTCTCCGGGTCGTGGTCGGACGCCGGCAGGTCCAGGGTAGCGGGGTCGACCGGGATGGGGGTGCGGTCCAGGCGCTCGGCCAGCCGTTGCTCCACCAGCGGGACGACCTCGGCCACCGGGACCTGGCGGCCGAGCAGGCTGGACAGCGAGCAGGCGGCCTTGTCGGGCAGGCCGCAGGGGACGATGGCGTTGAAGTAGGCCAGGTCGGTGGCGCAGTTGAGGGCGAAGCCATGGCTGGTCACCCCGCGGGAGACCCGCATGCCGATGGCGGCCAGCTTGGCGTCGCCGACCCAGACCCCGGTCAGGTCGCCCCGCTCGCCGCGGGCCTCCAGGCCGTAGGCGACGGCCAGGTCGACCAGGGCCCGCTCGACCCTGCCGACGAACCCCCAGATGTCGGGGTTGGGGTCGAGCAGGGTGATCGGGTAGCCGACCAGCTGGCCGGGGCCGTGGTAGGTGACCTGGCCGCCGCGGTCGCTGCGCACCACCTCCGCGCCCTGGGCGGCCAGCCAGGCCGGGTCGGCGAGCACGTCGGCGTCGCTGCCGCGCTTGCCGATGGTGTAGACGTGCGGGTGCTCCAGCAGCAGGACGGTGTCGGGGATCGCCCCGGCCGCCCGGCGCTCGGCCAGGGCCCGCTGCCAGGCCCAGGCCCGCCGGTAGGGCACGGTCCCGGCCCGCACCGTCCAGAGGGGGTCCGGCCGGAGGGGTCCGGGGAACCCCAAGGGGGTGCCCCGGTCTATGGAGCTCCTCTGACCCCCCCCGGTCAATCGAGGCTCGGCCATCGCGCTACTCCCGTTCCAGGCCCAGGTCGCCCTCGAAGTCGGCCGTCTCCAGGACCTCCTTGACCTTGACCAGGTAGCGGGCGGCGTCGGCGCCGTCGATGATGCGGTGGTCGTAGGTGAGGATCCCGTACATCATGTGCCGGACCGCCACCACCTCGCCCAGGTCGGGGTCCTCGACCACCACCGGCCGCTTGACGATGGCCGGGGTGGCGAAGATGGCCGCGTTGGGCTGGTTGATGATGGGGGTGTCCCAGACCGCGCCCCGGCTGCCGGTGTTGGTGATGGAGATGGTGGAGCCGGACAGCTCGTCGGGGCCGATCTTGCCGTCGCGGGTGCGCTGGGCCACGTCCGCGATGGCCTTGGCCAGGCCGGCCAGGTTGAGGGACTCGGCGTTCTTGACCACCGGCACGAACAGGCCCTTGGGGGTGTCCACGGCCACGCCCAGGTGCACGTCCTGGTAGACGTGCAGGTTGCCGTCCTCGTCCATGGCCGAGTTGACCGTCGGGTACTCCCGGATGGCCGCGATCAGGGCCAGGACGGCGAAGGGCAGGGGGGACAGCGAGACGCCCTCGCGCTGCTTGAACTCGTCCTTGGCCCGCTCCCGCAGGCGCATGACCCTGGTCATGTCGATCTCGACGGCGCTGGTCAGCTGGGCCGAGACCTGCAGCGAGGCCACCATCCGCTGGGCGATGACCTTGCGGGTGCGGGTGGCCGGCACGACCTCCTCGCGCAGGCCCTTGGCCAGCGGCACCGCCACCTGCGGGGTGGCCGCGGGGGCGGCGGCGGCCGCCCGGCCCCTGGGCTCGGCCCGGGCCGCCGGCGCCTCGGCCGGGGCCTCGGCCGCCGGCTGCTTGCCGCGCTGCTGCACGTAGGCCTCGACGTCCTCGCGGCGCACCCGGCCCCCGGAGCCGCTGCCCTGGATCTGGCTCAGGTCGACGTCGTGCTCGCGGGCCAGCCGGCGCACCAGCGGCGACACCCCGGCCGCGGCCTTGCCGTTGCCGCCGGCCCGGGCCGCCGCCCGGTCCTGCCGGGGCCGGGCCCTGGCCGCCGGCTTGCTCTCCGGCTCCGGCTCGGCCTGGGCGGCCTCTCCGGCCGCGGCGCCCTCCTCGGCCTGCTCGGCCGCGGCGCCGGCGCCGCCCTCGGCCGTCTCCTCCCGGGCCTCCGGCTGTTCCTCGGCCTCCGGGGCCGCGGCCTCGCCGCCGCCTCCGCCGCCGATCACGGCCAGCTCGGCCCCGACCTCGACGGTCTCGTCGGCCTGGACCTTGATCTGCTGGAGGACCCCGGCGACGGGGGAGGGGATCTCGGTGTCGACCTTGTCGGTGGAGACCTCGAACAGCGGCTCGTCGGCCTTGACCTCGTCGCCCTCCTGCTTCAGCCAGCGGGTGATGGTCCCCTCGGTGATCGACTCGCCCAGCTCGGGCATGGTCACCGTGGTGGTCTTCCCGTCGCCGGAGGCGCCCGCCCTCGGCGGCTTCTCGGGCTGCTCGCTCGGCTCCTCCTCGCCCTCGGCGGCGGCCTGCTCCCCGCCGCCGTCGGCCGAGGCGGCGGTCGCCTGGCGCTCCTCCTCGGTGCCGGCCTCCTCGCTGCCCTCGTCGGGCTGGGCGGCCTCCTCGGCCTCCTGCTCTCCCCCAGCCGCCTCGGCCTCGGGCTCGGCCTCGGCCTCGGCGGTCTCGCCCTCGCCGCCTTCACCCTCGCCTCCGGCCTCGCCGTCCTGCTCGATGATGGCCAGCTCGGCGCCGACCTCGACCGTCTCGTCGGCCTGGACCTTGATCGTCTTCAGGACCCCGGCGACCGGGGACGGCACCTCGGTGTCGACCTTGTCGGTGGAGATCTCGAACAGCGGCTCGTCGACCTCGACCCGGTCGCCCTCCTGCTTGATCCAGCGGGTGATCGTGCCCTCGGTGATCGACTCGCCGAGCTCCGGCATCTTGACTGGTGTCGCCATTGACCATCGTCTCCCCTGGTCGCGTGCCGGATCAGAGCTGGTGGAAGCGGCGGCCGGCGAGGGTCAGGTGGGCCTCGCCGACGGCCTCGGACAGGGTCGGGTGGGGGTGGATGAACTGGGCCACGTCGACCGGCAGAGCCTCCCAGTTGTAGATCAGCATGGCCTCGGCGACCAGGTCGGTCACCCGGGCCCCGACCAGGTGGATGCCCAGCACCGGGCCGTCCTTGGCCGCGACCACCTTGACCATGCCGCCCTGCCCGTGGATCAGGCCCTTGGCGGTGGCGTTGAACGGGTACTTGTTGACCACGACCTCGTGGCCGTCGTTCCTGGCCTGCTCCTCGGTGAGGCCGACCGAGGCCACCTCCGGGGTGGAGAAGGTGACCCGGGGGACGCCGGCGTAGTCGATCGGCGGCGAGGGCTGCCCGGCGATCGTCTCGGCGACCAGGAAGCCCTCGGCGAAGGAGGCGTGGGCCAGGGCCAGGGACGGCGGGGGCAGCAGGTCACCGACCACGTACACCCCCTCGGCGTCGGTCTCCAGGGTGTCCCAGCTCTTGGGGACCACGAAGCCGCGGTCGAGCTTGACCCCGATCTCCTCGTAGCCCAGGTCCTGGGTGATCGGGCCGCGGCCGGTGGCGACCAGCAGCAGCTCGGCCGAGACCTCCGAGGTCTTGCCCTTGGCGTCGGTGACCGTCACGGTGACCTGGTCGTCGCTGACCTTGGTGTCCTCCAGCTTGGTCTCGACCATCGAGGTGATGCCGCGCTTCTTGAACGCCCGGGCCAGCTCGCGCTGGATGTCGGCGTCCTCCAGCGGGACCAGGCCGGGCAGGACCTCGACGATCGTCACCTCGGCGCCCATGGACCGCCAGAAGGAGGCGAACTCGACCCCGACCGCCCCGGCGCCGAGCACGATCACCGACTTGGGCAGGTAGTCCAGCTTCAGGGCGTGGTCGGAGTTGATGACCCGCTCGCCGTCGACCTCCAGGCCGGGGATCGACTTGGGCTGGGACCCGGTGCCCAGGACCAGGGCCCGGTTGGCGGTCAGGTCGCCGACCCCCTCGACGGCCACGGTGCGCGGGCCGGTGACCCGGCCGCGGCCCCGCACGATCTCGATGCCGTCCTTCTTCAGGTGCCCCTCGAGGCCCTTGACGTTCTTGGTGACGATGTCCTCGCGGTTGGCCACGGTCGCGGAGTAGTCGATCGACTCGACGGTGGCCTTGATGCCCCAGCGCTCCGACGCCTCGTGGACGCCGTCCATCACCTCGGCGGCGTGCAGCAGCGCCTTGGTGGGGATGCAGCCCCAGTTCAGGCAGGTCCCGCCGCAGCGGTCCTCCTTCTCCACCAGGGCGACCTTGAGGCCCAGGTTGGCCGCCCGGATCGCAGCCGAGTACCCGCCGGTGCCGCTGCCGAGAACGACGAGGTCATAGGAGTTGTCCGCCATGGTCGTCGGCTCCTTCCGGGGTCAGGCTTCCCCGGCTGAGTCTAGCGAGGAGTAGGCTCCTAGTGAGAGGCCGGGCCGCCACCAGCGGCCCGGCCGGTCCCTCTGCAAGTTCGCGGCAAGGAGGACTGCCTCGTGGAGGTCTCGGAGGTCATGACCAAAGAGGTTGTCACCGTCGGCCCGCACTACAACGTCGCCGACGTGGCCAGCCTCATGGACGCCAAGGGCATCGGCTCGGTGATCGTCCTCGAGGAGGAGCGGGTGCTCGGGATCCTCACCGAGCGCGACATCCTCAAGGTGATCGGGGCCGGCGAGGACCCCAAGAACGTGGCCGCCCACGAGGCCCTCATCGGCGACCTCTACACCATCGCCCCCGACGCCTCGATCGAGGACGCGGCCAGCCAGATGACCCAGGCCCGGGTCCGCCACCTGCCGGTGATCGCCGACGACAAGATCGTCGGCATCCTCTCCATCCGCGACGTGGTCCGCTGGAGCGTCCGGGAGATGGCCCAGGCGGCCGAGCTGCCCCACATGGACGTCTCCCGCCAGGTCCTGTCCATCGTCCACCCCGCCGACGCCGCCGCCGGCGACGCCAGTTGAGCTTCCTCGACAACCTCCGCATCCGCCGCACCCGCGGCCGGAAGGTCGCCTCCATGGACCGGGAGGCGACCTCCGAGGACCTGGACGCGCTGCGCGAGTTCGCCCGGACCCGGGTCGGGGTCGAGTTCTTCGTCGAGCCCGAGACCATGGTCACCGACACCACCGCGGTCGCGGTGGCCGCCGACGGCGAGTGGACCCGCCGCCGGGTCGGCTCCCCCAAGGTGATCCGCCAGGTGGCCAAGCAGCTGCAGCTGCCCGTGTACGACGTGCAGATCGTCGGCTACCCCGACCGCATGCGGGCCTACAACGCCCGGCTCAAGGCCAGCCGCTCCGAGCGGCTGCTGGGCGACCAGGCGGCGCCGCCGGTCCGGACCTCCCGCCCCCCGGGCCGCACCCCACGGCCCCCGCGGGAGGACCCCTCGTGAGCGCCGCCACCGGAGAGCGGCACCGCTCGCCCCTGGACGCGGTCCACCGGCGCCTGGGGGCCAAGATGGGCGCCTTCGCCGGCTGGGACATGCCGATCGAGTACCAGGGCACCCTGTCCGAGCACCGGGCGGTGCGCTCCTCGGTCGGGGTGTTCGACCTCTCCCACCTGGGCAAGGTCGAGGTCACCGGCGACGGCGCCCACGACGCCCTCCAGCACGCCCTCGCCAACGACCTGGACCGCCTGACCGAGCCGGGCGCCGCCCAGTACACCCTGTGCCTCACCGACGACGGCACGATCGTCGACGACCTGATCGTCTACCGCGAGGCCGACGGCTACCTGCTGGTCCCCAACGCCGCCAACTGGCCCAGGGTCGCCGACGCCGTCCGCGCCTCCGACCCGGGCGGCACCACCGTCACCCCGCGGCCCGACATCGCCGTCGTCGCCGTCCAGGGGCCGCGCGCCCCCGAGCTCGTCGGGGCCCTGTTCCCGGTGGCCGCCGACCTGCCCTACATGCACGCCGCCACCGCCACCTACCGGGACGCCCCGGCCCGGGTGTGCCGCACCGGCTACACCGGCGAGCGCGGGTTCGAGCTGCTGGTCCCCGGCGAGGTGGCCCCGGCGCTGTGGGAGGAGCTGTTCGAGCGGGGGGCGCCCTTGGGCGTCGTCCCGGTCGGGCTGGGCGGGCGCGACACCCTGCGCCTGGAGATGGGCTACGCCCTGCACGGCAACGACATCTCCACCGACACCGACCCGTTCGAGGCCCGCCTCGGCTGGGCCGTGGCCATGGGCAAGGGCGACTTCCGCGGCCGCGACGCCCTGGCCGCCCGCAAGGAGGCCGGGCCCAAGCGGCTGCTGGTCGGCCTGGTCTCGGCCGACCGGCTGATCCCGCGCCACGGCATGGCCGTGCTCGACGGCGACCGGCCGGTGGGCGAGGTCACCAGCGGCACCTTCTCGCCCACCCTGCGCCAGGGCATCGCCCTGGCCTACGTGCTGCCCGACGTCGCCGCCAAGGACACCGAGCTCCAGGTCGACGTCCGCGGCCGCCGCGGCCGGGTCAGGGTGACCCGGCCCCCGTTCGTCGACAGCGCTCCCAAGTAGGTGACGACCAGGACCGCCGAGGAGCGGGTGGTGCTGCTGGACCGGGACCACCGGCCGGCCGGGACCATGCGAAAGGCCGAGGTCCACGGTCCCGACACCCCGCTGCACCTGGCCTTCTCGGTGTACCTGTTCGACTCGGGCGGCCGCCTGCTGGTCACCCGGCGGGCCCTTGGCAAGCGGACCTGGCCGGGGGTGTGGACCAACTCCTGCTGCGGCCACCCGGCCCCGGGGGAGGACCCGGCCGACGCGGCCCGGCGCCGGCTCGGCCAGGAGCTGAGCCTGCGCCCGGCCCGCCTGGAGCCGGTCCTGCCCGACTTCGCCTACCGGGCGGTGGACGCCAGCGGCGTGGTGGAGCACGAGGTCTGCCCGGTCTTCTTCGCCCACCTGGACGGCGACCCGGAGCCGGCGCCGGCCCCCGACCCGGCCGAGGTGGCCGAGTGGCGCTGGGTGCCCTGGCCGGCGTTCCGGGCCCTGGCCGCCACCGCCCCCTGGACGCTCAGCCCCTGGGCGGTCGAGCAGGTCGCCCGGCTCCCCGGCTAGGGGACCTCGGTGGTGGCGTCGGGGTCGAGGTCGTAGCGCTTGATCGCCTCGGCGACCTTCTCGCGGTCGATCTCGCCGGCCAGGGCGAGCTCCTGGAGGACGGCCACGGCGATGTTCTCGGCGTCGATCTTGAAGTGGCGGCGCAGGGCCGGGCGGGTGTCGGAGCGGCCGAAGCCGTCGGTGCCGAGGATCG
>Ga0081538_10000168_pt2 | contig 12376 bp, 12 predicted proteins | sample TabmetS5T2R1_FD_71022 | JGI IMG/M metagenome (GOLD analysis project Ga0081538, IMG submission 71022) | Tabebuia heterophylla rhizosphere microbial communities from the University of Puerto Rico - S5T2R1 | ecosystem: Host-associated > Plants > Roots > Rhizosphere ... | reverse complement strand
TCCGAGCCGCCGATCTGGAGCGGTGACGAGCGGCTGGCGCAAACCGCGCTCGTCCACCTGACGCCCGGGCTCGACGGGGTCTCCCGCGCCGTCAACGAGGCCGACCGCCGGCTGCTGCCCGCCGAGGCCACCGTCGTCGTCGGCCAGCCGCTGACGATGGACCCGAGCCGCGCGCCGGACGGAGCCGGCCTCCTCTGGATCCAGCTCCAGGAGCTCCCGTGGCAGGTCAAAGGGGACGCCGCCGGCGAGCTCGACGTCGGCGACGGAAGCTGGACGGAGGCGCTCCGTGAGCGCTACGCGGACCGGATCCAGGCGCGGATCGCCCGACACATCACGAACCTCGACTCGGCCGCCCGCAAGCGGGTCGTGTTCTCCCCGGCCGATCTCCAGGCCGCGAACGTCAACCTCCACCAGGGCGACCCGTATTCGGGCTCGCTCGCGCTCGACCAGAACTTCCTCTGGCGGCCGTTCCCGGCGAGCCCGGGCCACGCAACGGCGGTCGACCGGCTCTGGCACATCGGCGCCAGCACGCATCCCGGCCCGGGGCTTGGCGCCGGCTCGGGAACGCTTGTCGCCAAGCAGCTGCTCGAGCCATCGCTGCTCGCACGCGCCCGTAACCTCGCGCGCCGATGACGCGGTACTCGATCTCGCAGATCACGACCGTCGGCCAGTCGTTCGCCGACGATCTCGACGCGTACCGCGAAGCGGGAGCCGACGGGATCGGGATCTGGGAGCTGAAGCTCGCCGATGGCTCGCTCGAGGGGTTCCGCGCGAGTGGGCTCGAGTCCGCGGCGGCCGTCCCGGAAGTCCCATCGATCCTGCCGCTTCCGCTGATGGAAGGGCCCGACGAGCCCCCGGAACGCGTCGAGGCGATCCGCGCCGGGATCCGGCGGCTGGCGCCGTTCGACCCGCTCTGCGTCCTCTTCCTCACCGGCCCGGGCGACGACCGCGAGACGGTCGTGGAGGGGATCCGCGCGATCGCCGACGAGGGCGAGCGCGCCGGCGTCCGGGTCGCGCTCGAGCCGATCCAGCGGGAGTTCGCCCACTTCTGGACGATGGTGTCGTCGCTGGACGAGGCCGCGGCGCTGCTCGAGGAGGCCGGGCGGCCCGACGTCGGGATCGTCTACGACGTCTGGCACCTCTGGAACCAGCCGCTCGAGCAGATCGAGCGGCATCGCGAGCGGATCGCCGCCGTGCACGTCTCGGACTGGCGCGATCCGACCCGGAACACGAACGATCGCGTGCTGCCCGGGGACGGCAGCGTCGAGTTCGGCCCGATCTTCGAGGCGCTGCGCTGGGACGGCCTCTTCGACCTCGAGATCTTCTCGGACCATGAGCTGCCGGGCTCGCTCTGGCGTGAGGACCCGCGCGAGCTCGCCCGGCGGGGAGTGGAGGCGCTATCCAGCGTGTGTGCGTAGTCGGCGGAGGCGTGATCGGCAGCCTCTACGCCGCGCACCTCGCGCGCATCACGGACGTCTCCGTCCTCTGCCGTCGCGAGGAGCATGCACGGGCGCTCGAGGAGCAGGGCCTGCGGGTCTCGGGCAGGCACGACTTCACCGCGGAGCTCCGCGCCGCGACCGATCCCGCCGAGCTCCCGGAGGCCGACCTGGCGATCGTCGCGACGAAGACGACGGAGCTGGACGTAGCCGCGTCCCGCCTCGCGGGACACTGGCCCGAAGCCGCGGTGATGACCGTTCAGAACGGCCTCGGTGCCGAGGAGATCGTCGCGCGCCATGGAGACTGGACGCTGATCTCGGCGGTCACGTTCATGAGCGGAACGCGCCACGAGGACACGCACGTCGAGTACATCCTCGACACGGAGACGTGGCTCGGGCCCTACGGCGGCGCCCCGCAGAGCCTGGTCGAGGAGACGGCCGCGCTGCTCGTCGAGTCAGGCCTGAAGGCGAGGGCGTTCGACGACCTGCGGCCGGCCCAGTGGTCGAAGCTGATCTTCAACTCCACGGTCAACTCCGTCGCCGCGCTGACCGGGCTCCCGCACGACTCCCATTTCGCGGAGCGGGATCAGCCCGAGCAGCTGGGGCACCTCGTCTACGACCTAATCGAGGAGGGGAAGCGTGTCGCGGCGGCGGCGGGCGTCGAGCTGCACGAGGACCCGTGGGAGATGAACGTGCTCGCGACGCGGCGCGGGAGCCGGCACTACCCGTCGATGCTCGAGGACGTCGAGGCCCACCGGCCGACCGAAGTCGACCAGATCACCGGAGCGCTCGTGCGCGAAGCGGAGCGGCTCGGGGTGGCTGTTCCGCTCCAGGCGGCGATGTACCGGCTCGTCAAGGCGCGGGAAGCGTCGTGGGCACCGGATTGACCCGCCCCGGTCTCACGTTCAATATCTCCGCCAATCTCTCGAAATCGAGTGATGTGGCGCGAGAGGAGTGAGATGCACCAGAGAGGGTCTAGAACGTGGGGTGCCGCTGCGGCGCTCCTGATCGCGGCCGGTGCGGTCGCGGCGCTCGCAGGAGCGAGCAGCAACACATCGGCCGCCACCCGGCCCGCCGTCGTCATCGGCTGGGCGCACGACAGCAAGGGCGACATGGCACCGTTCGACGGTCCCGCCCTCGCGGCCGCCAGGCTGCACGTCCAGAACATCAACCGGCGCGGTGGGCGGCGGGTTCGGATCATCACCTGCGACACGAACGGCAACAACCCGGCGCGGGCGAAGACGTGCGCGAGGAACCTGCTCGGCCAGGGCGCGCAGATCATCTTCGTGACGTGTGACGTCGACTTCGCGACGCCCGTCGTCCAGGAGGCGATCAACCGCGGCCGGCTCGCGATTGCCCCCTGCATCGGGACCGACCAGATGGGGCCGAAGCGCTTCGGCCGGAAGGGCCGACTGGCGTTCAGCTTCGGCAACGTCGCGCAGGACGAAGGCTCGGCGATGGCCGAGTACGCGATCCGGCGCGGATGGCGCACGGCCGGCATCGGCACGAACACGCTGCTCGTGTACTTCAAGAACGTGATGCAGGCGTTCGAGAAGCGCTACACGCAGCTCGGCGGCCGGATCGTGGGCCGCGAGAGCTACGCAACGCGCGCGAACAACGTCCAGGCCGCGGTCACCCGGCTGAACCAGCGTCGCGCCGCGGTGTACGTCACGTCGACGGCGTTCGGCGAGCTGCCGGCGTTCGCTTCCGGCTTCCGGTCGTTGGGGAACCAGACGCCGGTGCTCAACTCCTGGGCGGGCGACGGCACGTACTGGGTGACGCAGAACCCGCGGATCACGAACTACTACGCCGTCACCTTCGCGTCGGTGTTCGGCGACGACCCGAACCCGGCGGTCCGGCGACTCGCCGTTCAGGTCAAGGCTGCAACCGGCGGGTTCGTGACCGGCCCGGCGGCGATCGACGGCGTCCTGACGGCGATCCGGCGCGCGGGAGGCACGACCAACGGAGCTGCGCTTGCGAACCAGATGGAGCGGTTCAGGAAGGTCCCGACGATCTCGGGCAAGGTCAGCTTCTCACGGTCGCTGCACACCGTCTTCGGACGCCAGTACCGCGTCATCCAAGTCCAGAACAACCGTGGCCGCAGGGTCGGGCTGGTCACGGCCAAGGTCGTTCCGAAGATCTAGATGAACGACGTCAGGAGGCCCGGAGACACGCTCCGGGCCTCCTCTGTCTCCCGGTCCTTCGCAGGAGTTCGCGCCCTCCAGGGCGTGACGCTGACGCTCCACCGGCACGAAGTCGTGGGCCTGATCGGCCCCAACGGCGCCGGCAAGTCCACGCTCGTGAACGTGCTGACGGGCTTCGACCGCCCGACCGAGGGGTCGGTCGAGCTCGGGGAGCGGCGAATCACGCGTTGGAGCGCCCACCGTCGCGCCCGCGCCGGGCTCGCCCGGACGTTCCAGCACAGCCGCTCGTTCCGGGAGCTGTCGGTGCGGGAAAACGTCGAAGTCGCTGCCCTCGGGGTCGGGGCCGGACCGAGGAGCGCGCGACGGCGCACGGACGAGCTGCTCGGGCTGCTCGGCCTCGAGGCACAGGCCTCCGCTCCGGCGGGCCTGCTCGCCCACGGCGACGAGCGGCGTCTGGGCGTCGCCCGTGCTCTGGCGACGGAGCCGCAGTTCGTGCTGATGGACGAGCCGGCGGCGGGGCTCCCTGAGGCCGAGGTGCCGGAGTTCGCCGCCGTCGTCCGATCGATCCGCGACGAGCACGATGCGGGCGTCCTTCTGATCGACCACAACATGGCGCTCGTCATGAGTGTCTGCGACCGGATCCAGGTGCTCGACCAGGGCCGCACGCTCGCCGAGGGGACGCCCGCGGAGATCCGCGGCAACCTCGACGTCGCCGCGGCCTACCTCGGCGAGACGGCCGTCGCGGAGGACGATGGCTGAGGCCGCGCTCTCCGTGGACGGGCTCGAGGTGCGCTACGGCGCCGTCCCGGCAGTGCGCGACGTGTCGTTCGAGGTCGCCAAGGGTGAGATCGTTGGCCTGATCGGGCCGAACGGCGCCGGCAAGAGCACGACGCTCCACGCGATCATGGGGCTGGTGGCGGCGCAGAGCGGTGCCGTCAAGATCGCGGGCACCCAGCTGCTCGGCCGGTCCCCCGAGGCGATCGCCAGGTCCGGCGTGGGGCTCGTGCCGGAGGGCCGCCGGATCTTCGCCGACTTCACGGTCGAGGAGAACCTCCGCCTTGGGCTCGCCGCTCGGCGCGGGCCGCGCGGCAGAAGGTCGCTGTCCGGCGCGTACGAGCTGTTTCCGGTGCTGCACGAGTTCCGGCGGAGGCCCGCGGGCGTGCTCTCGGGCGGCCAACAGCAGCAGCTCGCGATTGCGCGGGCGCTCGTCGCCCAGCCCGACGTATTGCTCCTCGACGAGCCTTCGCTCGGGCTGGCTCCCTCGCTCGTCGACGACGTCTTCGCCGCGTTGGCCGACATCCGCGACGGCGGCTTCGCGGTCCTGCTGGTCGAGCAGCGCGCCCAGCGCACGGTGGCGCTCGCCGACCGGACGCATGTCCTCGCCAACGGCGAGCTCCGTCTGACTCTCGGCCCCGGCGACGCCGACGACACGGAGAAGATGGTCGCCGCCTACCTGGCCGGCTGATGATTGTCGTCGCCGCGGTCGACGCGCAGACCCTGGCCGACGCGGTCGGCCTCGGAGCGATCTATGCGCTGATGGCGGTAGGCATCGGCCTCGTCTTCGGCGTGCTGCGCCTCGTCAACTTCGCCTACGGGCAGCTGATCATGGCCGGCGCGTACACGCTCGCCTTCACGGCGCACTGGCGCGTCGTGTGGAGCATCGTCGCGTGCGTCATTGTCGTCGTGGCGCTCTCCCTGGCGATGGAACGGGCCGTCTTCCGGCCGCTGCGCGGCGCCTCGCCGGCGGTCATGCTCGTGACGACGTTCGCGATCGCGTTCATGCTCCAGGCGGTCGCGCTCCTTGTTGACATCCGCGACAACACGATCGGCGAGGTCGCGACCTCGATCGCCCCGCTCAACCAGGCGATCACCGTCGGCGGCGTGGAGGTCCGCAAGATCACGATCGTTGCCGTTGTCGTCGCCGCTGTCGCGCTCGGCTTGCTCGCGCTGCTCCTGCTGCGCACGACGATCGGACTGCACATGCGCGCCGCGGCCGCCGATTTCCCGACCGCTCAGATGCTCGGCGTCCAGGCGAACCGGGTCATCGCCTTCGCCGTGCTGCTCTCCGGCCTGCTGGCCGCCACGGTGTCGGTGCTCCTGACCGTTCAGTTCCCGTTCGTCGGCCCCGATTTCGCGCTCCGGGAGACGATCGTCGTCCTCGTCGGCGTCGTCGTCGGGGGCATCGACCGGCTCTGGACGGCGACGCTCGGGGGCTTCTTGATCGGCTTCGCCACCGGCGTCATCAACGGCGCCCTGCCGACGGAGCAGACCGTCTTCCTACCCTCGGCCGTCTTCGGGCTCGTGATCCTCGTCCTCCTACTGCGCCCCGCGGGCCTGTTCGCGTGGGGGCGGCCGGCCGTGGAGCGGGTGTGAGGCGTTTCCTCGAGCCGCTCGTCCAACTCGCGGCCCCGGCGATCCTGGTCGTCGCGGTCGGCATCGGCTCGACCCTCGTCTCGTCGGCGAACGAGATCTACTTCCTGAACGCGCTCGTGTCGGTTGCGATCGTCGTCGCGATCTACGTGTTCATCGGCAACTCGGGCGTCCTCTCCTTCGGGCAGATCAGCTTCGTCGCCGTTGGCGCGTTCACCGCCGGCGTGATGACGATCCCGCTGGAGTCGAAGACCGGCGTGCTGCCGCAGCTCTTTCCGATCCTGCGCGATCACACCGTCGGCAACCTCGTCTCGCTGCTGCTCGGCGCCGCGGCGGGCGGGCTCTTCGCGCTCATCGTCGGGCTCCCGCTGATGCGGCTCTCCGGCCTTGCTGCCGGGATCGCCACCTTCGCCGTCCTGGAGGTGACGCACAACATCCTCCGGGAGTGGACGAGGATCGGGCCGGGTGCGACGACGCTCTCGCTCGTCCCGGAGACCACCGGCGCGCGGCAGGCGACAATCGGCGCGCTCGTCGTCATCGCCGCCGCGTTCGCCTACCAGCGGAGCCGCTTCGGCCGGCGGCTGAGAGCGTCCCGCGAGGACCCGGCCGCCGCCCGGGGCGTCGGAGTCGGCGTCCATCGCGAACGGCTCTGGGCCTTCACGGTCTCCGGCGCGCTGGCCGGGTTCGCCGGCGCGCTGCTCGTGCACCTGCTCGGGTCGATCACGACGGAGCAGGTCTACCTCGAGCTCACGTTCCTGACGCTCGCGATGCTCGTCATCGGCGGCCTGACGAGCCTCTGGGGCGCGGTCGTCGGCGCGCTCGTCGTCAGCGCGCTCGACTCCTTCCTGATCGAAGCCGAGCAGGGCGTCGGCATCGGCTTCACGCTCGATCTCCCGGCGGGCACGCGGCTGATCCTCCTGGGCGCGATCATGGCGCTCATGCTGATCCTGCGTCCCAACGGCCTGACCGGCGGGCGGGAGTTCTCGCTCCGCTTCGTGCGGTGAGGATCTGCCTCGTCGGCTGCGGCGCCGTCGGGGCGCTCTTCGCCGCCAACCTGGCGCAGCTGGACGACGTCGAGGTCTGGGCGTACGACGTCTGGCAAGAGCACGTCGATGCGATCAACGACCGGGGCCTGCGGCTCTCCGGCGCGGTCGACGTCGTCGGCCGGCTGCGGGCAACGACCGACCCCTCCGAGCTGCCGCCGTGCCACTTCGGGATCGTCGCGACGAAGAGCATGCAGACCGGCTCTGCGGTGGCGGGCGCGGCGCACGCGTTCGCGGCCGGCAGCGTCTGCTCGGTGCAGAACGGCGTCGGGAACGAGGAGACGATTGCCGAGCACGTGGAGCGCGTGATCCGCGGGACGACGTTCCCGGCCGGCGGGATCGTCGAGCCGGGGCACGTGCGCTGGGAGGTCAAGGGCGACACGACGATCGGCCCGTTCGAGCCGCGTCCCGCTGGGATGGCGGAGATCGAGCGCCTCGCCGACGCCTGCACGCGCGCCGGGATGCCCACCGAGGCGGTCTCCGACGCGCGCGGGCCGCAGTGGCGGAAGCTGATCTTCAACGCGGCGACGAACCCGATCGGCGCGCTGACCGGGCTCACGCACGGGCGCGTCTGCGAGGACCCGGCGCTGCGCGCGCTCGTCAGCGCGCTCGTCGACGAGGGCAAGGCGGTCGCGGGGGCGCAGGGGATCGAGCTCGACGAGGATCCCGAGGAGCTGATCGACTACGCCGCGAGGCCCGAGGTGGCCTACGACCACAAGGCGAGCATGCTCCAGGACGTCGAGGCGAGACGCGAGACCGAGATCGACTTCCTCAACGGCGGCATCGTCCGCTTCGGGCGGGAGCACGGCGTCCCGACGCCGTTGAACGAGGGCATCACGGCACTGATCAAGGGGCTGGAGCGATCGTGGGCGAGGTAGAGCGGCGGTACGGCCGTGTCCGCGAAGCGCTCGCGCGGGACGGGCTCGACGCGGCGCTCGTCGCGGGCACCGAGTACACCGGCTTCGAGGGGCAGGTCACCTACCTCTCCGGGTTCCAGATCGTCCACCGCTACGCGTACGTGCTGCTCCCGCTCGAGGGCGAGCCGACGATCGTCTTCCCGGCCGAGGCGCGGTACGTCGGGGAGCACGGCACGACATGGATCGACGACCAGGTCTTCGCCGACCACCCAGGCGAATGGCTCGCGGATCGGCTGCGGGGACGGCGCGTGGGGGTCTACGGGCTGGACTACGCAATGACCGTCCGCGATTTCGCCGTGATGCAGGACGCCGTCGAGCTCGTCCCGTGGGAGGTCGAGTTCGACCACGCCCGCGCCGTCAAGAGCGGCGAGGAGCTGGAGTCGGTGCGCGACAGCGTCCGCATCAACACGGAGGGCTTCTGGGCCTTCCGCGAGGCCTATGCGCCTGGTCGGTCGGCGGCGGAGGTGCTCGCTCCGGCCGAGCGGCTCTTCGTCGAGCAGGGTTGCGGTCGGCTGACGATGAACATGGTGCTCGTCGGGCCGGAGTTCGCGATTGCGCGCAAGGACATCGTCCTCGGCGACTTCTGCATCCCGTCGCTCGAGATCGCCGGCCCCGGCGGACACTGGGTCGAGGTCTCACGCGCGCTCGGAACGCCGAGCGGGGAGGTCTCGCGCATGATCGAGGCGTACGAGGAGTACTTCGAGGCGGCGAGGGGCGCGCTGCGGCCCGGCGCGACCGCCCACGACGTCCATCGCGCCGTCGCCAAGGGGTTCCACGACCGCGGGTTCCATCTCGGGCACGTCACGGGCCACTCGATCGGGATGACGATGATCGAGTTCCCGAAGATCGGCGAGGGGGTCGAGACCGAGCTCGAGGCGAACATGGTCTTCTCGATGCACCCACATGCGATCTCGGCCGACGGCCGCGAGTGCCTGTACATGCAGGACACGTGGCTCGTCACCGAGGACGGCGGCGAGCCGATGGCCGGCCTGGCGATGAGGCTCTACTAGCGAAGCCGCGTCCACGGTGGGCAACTCGACTCACTCTCGGCACACCCTGCCCTTGACACGATTTGGGGTCCGACACCAATCGGCCCGGCAGGGTGGCCCGAGTGCGAGCGCGGCGCGCATCGTGCCGCATGGCTATGGGCAAAACGGCCGCACTTCGCGCCGCGCGCCCGAATCGCGCAAGCCATGGCCGCCGGCGGACGACTTGACACACTCTCGACACGCCTTGCCCTTGACACGTTTCGGTGTCGGACACCGATCGGCCCGGCGCTGCGGCCGAACCCGAAGAGGCCGGCCTCGAGGCGGTCAGACCTCGGCGTGGATGCGGCCCTTGGCCTCCTTCAGCCGGCCGCCTTCGCGGCCGGCGCGCACCGCCAAGATCTCCGCCAGGATCGAGACGGCGGTCTCGGCCGGAGTCGAGGCGCCGAGATCGAGGCCGCTCGGGCCTGAGATCCGCTCGAGCGCCTCCTCGTCGAGACCTTCGGCCAGCAGCCGCTCTCGACGGCGGTCCTGGTTGCGCCGTGACCCAAGGGCGCCGATGTAGAACGCATCTCCGGCAAGGGAGCCCTTCAGGGCAGGGACGTCGAAGCGGTCCTCGTGGGTGAGGACGACGATCGAGGTCGCGTGATCGGGCTTGATCTGCTCGAGCGCCTCCTCGGGCCACGCCACGAGCAACTCGTCGGCGCTCGGGATCCGCTCCTCGGTGGCGAGCTTCGCCCGCGCGTCGACGACGATCGTGCGCCACCCCAGCGCGCTCGCAGACCTGCACAGGTGCTCCGCCGTGTCGACTGCCCCGAAGATGACCAGGCGCGGGCGCGGGCCGAAGACGTCACAGAAGACCGTACGCCCGTCCTCCTCGACGAGCACGCTTCTCCCGCCGCGGAGCAGCTCGTCGACGGTAACCGGCAGCTCTCCCAGCCCGTCGCCGACCACCTCGCCGCTCTCGAGCGCGAACACCTTCGCCCCGAGCGACTCGCCGGCGATGACCTCGTAGAGGACGGCCGGCTCCTCGTGCTCTGCGGCCTCCACCAGGCGCTCGATCAGTTCCGGCTCGTACGCGTCCACGAAGACGTCGATCTCGCCGCCGCACGGCAGGCCTACGGACAGGCCCAGCTCGTCCGAGATCCCGTACGACGCGAGTGCGGGAGGACCGCCGGCGAGCGCCTCTCTAGCGAGGCCGTAGACCTCGTTCTCGACACATCCGCCGGAGACGGACCCGGCGAGCTCTCCGCCCTCGGAAACCCCCAGCCTCGCGCCGATCGGGCGTGGCGCCGAGCGTCTGGTCGCGACGACGGTCGCGAGCGCGATCTTCTCGCCTCGCGCCAGCCAGCGCCGCAGATCAGGGGCGATTTCCAGCACGAACCGATCGTACCGGCGGCCTCAGGACCGCGAACGGATCAGTCACCTCGAGCCGGGGCGAGCTGAAGCGGAAGAGCTCGGCCGGCCGACCGCCGGCCCGGCCCGGCTCCCGCTTCGTGCCCGTCTGCTCGAGGACGCCGCGGCGGAGCAGCACGCGCTGGAGGTTCGTGGTCGAGACGTCGTGGCCGAGCGCCGCGACATAGTGCGACCGCAGCTCCGAGAGCGTGAAGGTCTCCGGCGCGAGCGCGAAGCCGATGTTCGTATACGAGAGCTTGGCGCGGAGCCGCCGGAGCCCCTCCTCGACGATCTCGCCGTGGTCGAACGCCATCGGGGGGAGCCGCGCAACGGCATGCCAGGCCGTGTCCGCCGGCACCTCGGGATCGAGGTCGCTCGGCACGAGACCGAGGTAGGCGGTCGCCAGCTCCCAGCCCCGCGGGTTGCGCTCGGGATCGCTTCTGGTTTCGAGCTGCTCGAGGTGGGCGAGCTCGCGGACGTCCACCTTCGTCGCCAGATGACGGCGGAGCGACTCCTCCAGCGTCTCGCCCGGCTCGAGGAAGCCTCCGGGCAGAGCCCAGCGCCCGGCAAACGGATCGCGCGCCCGCTGCCACAGCAGGACCTGGAGCGAGCCCGCGCGCACCTGGAAGACGACTGCAAGCGTGACGTGGTGAGGAGCGGGTCGGGTAGACTCGACCACTGGTTTGAGACTACCAGGCGAAAACCTCCCAACGGGGCTCGCAGCCGTGCTCACCGCCGCCCTCCTGCTCGCCGGCTGCGGCGGCGGCGACGACGACGGCGGCAGCGCCGGTACGACCACACGACCTGAGTCGGACGTCCGCGTAGCGCTCGTCACGGACGTGGGTCAGCTCAACGACCGCGGCTTCAACCAGCTCGCGTACCAGGGGCTGAAGCGTGCCGGCCGCGAGCTCGGGATCGAGACGCGGGTCGTCGAATCGAAGTCGGCTTCGGACTACGTGCCCAACTACGCAGCGCTCGTCCGCCAGGGCTACGACCTGATCGTCGGAGTCGGCTTCGCGCAGGGCGACGCGATCGACACGGCCGCGACCAGGTTCCCGGACACGAAGTTCGCGATCGTCGACGTCGACCAGACCGGCCTCAAGCACAAGCCCAAGAACCTCGTCGGGCTGCTCTTCAAGGAACAGGAGGCCGGGTACCTCGCCGGGTTCCTCGCGGGCCTCGAGGCCAAGCGTGAGAAGGCGGACACGATCGGCTCGGTCGGCGGCTTCAAGGAACCGCCGGTCGACCGGTTCATCGCGGGCTACCAGGCCGGCGCAAAGGAAGCGATGCCGAGCATCAAGACGCTGAACGGCTACTCGCTGGACTGGGACGACCAGGCCAAGTGCAAGGAGATCGCGCTGAACCAGATCGCCGGCGGCGCGAAGATCGTCTTCCAGGTCGCGGGCGGGTGCGGCCTGGGCGCTCTCGACGCCGCGAAGGAGCGCCGTGTGTGGGGGATCGGCGTCGACGCCGACCAGTCCTTCCTCGGCCCGCACGTGCTTACGAGCGCGCAGAAACGGGTCGACGAGGGCGTCTTCCGGACGATTCAGAGCGTCGTCGACGGCAAGTGGCAGGGCGGCCGGAACCTGACGTTCGGCCTGGCCCAGGAGGGCGTCGCGCTCGGCAAGATCAGCCCGAAGGTGCCGCAGGAGGATCTCGACGCGCTCGACGAGGTGAAGCAGCGCCTCCGCGACGGCGAGATCGCGATCCCGACGGCCCTCTAACTACCCGCCGGCGACGGCGGCGATCACGCGTACCTCTTGCGCGGTGCCGAGCGCCGTCTGGAGACCGTCGGCCTCGCGCGCGTCCTTGCCGTCGACGTAGACGTTGACGAGCCGGCGCAGGTTCCCTCGCTCGTCGAGCAGGAGATCGGAGACGGGCAGGGCACGGAGCGCGTCGCCGACCGTTGCCGCCTCGACGTCGAACTCGCGCTGCCCGCCCGCTTGCTCCGCAAGGAGCGTCGGCAGCTTGACTACGACCACTCGCCCACTTCGACCGAGAGGACGGGCGGGAGCTGGCGCGCGACCTCCTGCCAGTCCTCGCCCTCCGAGGCCGAGACGAAGACCGAGCCGCTCTGGGTGCCGA
>Ga0081538_10004781_pt1 | contig 12383 bp, 12 predicted proteins | sample TabmetS5T2R1_FD_71022 | JGI IMG/M metagenome (GOLD analysis project Ga0081538, IMG submission 71022) | Tabebuia heterophylla rhizosphere microbial communities from the University of Puerto Rico - S5T2R1 | ecosystem: Host-associated > Plants > Roots > Rhizosphere ... | reverse complement strand
CGCCGGCCGCCGAGCCTCCTCCGCCGCCGCCGCCTGTGGAGCCACCGCCGGTTGTCGAGCCGCCGCCGGCCGCCGAGCCTCCTCCGCCGCCGCCGCCTGTGGAGCCACCGCCGGTTGTCGAGCCGCCGCCGGCCGCCGAGCCTCCTCCGCCCCCGCCGCCGCCCGTGGAGCCGGAGCCGGTGGTCGTGCCGCCGCCGGCCGCGGAGCCGCCCCCGCCGCCGCCCCCGCCGCCCGCGGTCGTCGACACTACGCCGGTCGCCCCCGCGCCCCCGGCCGAGACGGTTGAGCCGCTGCCCGGCCCGGCCGCGACCCCACCGCCGGCCTTGACGCCCGAGACGACCCAGGCGAACTCGCCCACCGCAGCCGGTCCGTCTCAGCCCGCCCTTGCCCAGGCGGAACTTGTCACCCCGAATGAGCCGACCCCGAACGAGCCGACGGCCGCCGAGCCCACGCCGCCCCCGACCGCCACGCAGAACTCGCCGGAGCTCGAGTCGCTTGGTTCGTCGTCGGAGCTGCCGGTGACCACGCTCGAGTCGCCCACTCCAGCCGGCATGCTCCCCGCGCCGATTGACGCCTCGCCTCGGGCCGAGACGCCCGCGGAGGCAGTGTTCCGCGAGGCGCTCAAGCTGATGGACGACCTCGCCGGCGTTAAGGCCGCCATGGCCATGTTGGCCGCGCAGGGTCAGGCGCCGGCTGCTGCCCGAGGCGGCTCTCGGGCGAACTCGGGCTCGGTGCCCGCAGACACTTCTCCCACGCACTCTCCGGAGCAGGCTCCGCCGAACGGCGGAGGCGCCCCCTCCGGAGCGGCGGGAGCCGCCGCCTCCGGCACAGGCTCCGCCGCGCTGTATGCGCTCGTGATTGCCCTCGCCGCGCTTGCCGGCGGGCTCTGGGGCCGGCTGCTCGAGGTCCCGGTTCGCTGGCGCTCAGTGACGATCGTCGCCCTGAACGAACGCCCCGGCTGACGCCTCTCAGGCCAATCAGTCCGACCCGGCTGCCGTAGGCACCCGGGTACACCGTTCGATTCAGGAGTAGGACGATGAGAAGGAAACATTGCGTGACTGTCACGCGGGCTTCGGCGGCGAGCATCATCGCCTCGCTTGCGCTGCTCTGCGTGCCGACCCTGGGACTCGCGGCCGAGCCTGGCGACTCCCCAGCGCAGGCGGCAGACGCCACCGGCGCCACACTCTCTGTCGGCGCCGGCTATGGGCAGCCCCGGGGCGAGTTGCGAGTTCGCGCGCTCCAGCGTCGCTTGCGGGCTCTCGGGCACCGGCCCGGACCCGTGGACGGCCTGTACGGCCCGCGGACGAAGGCGGCGGTTGAGCACCTTCAGCGCGAGGGCGGGCTCTCGGTCGATGGGATCGCGGGACCGCAGACTCGGCGGCTGCTGAACCCCGACGCGCCGCCGTTGGCGCCGGGCGCCGGTTACGGACAGCGCGGAGGGTCGCCTCAGGTGCGTGAACTCCAGCGACGGCTGCGTGCGCAACGCTCGGGGCCGGGGCCGGTTGACGGCATCTACGGCCCGCGTACGGAGGCGGCCGTCGAGCGCTTCCAGCGTTCGGCGGGAGAACCCGCAACCGGCGTTTTGTCGCGTGCGACGGCCGTAGCCCTTGCGCGGACCGGGAGCACCCCGGCGACGCGTACAAGCGAGACGCCGGGCAGCGACAAGCCACAGCGGGCGGCGGAACCGTCCGCTGGAGGATCGGAACCGAGCACGACCCGGCCTTCGACGGTTGCGGACAGTCGCACCGATGCGGGTGAGGAAGCAGGATCGACGTTGCAGGTGCCGCTGGTGGCCCTGACGCTCGCTCTCGCGGCGACTGGCGGCCTGCTTGCGCTGTGGCTGACGCGTCGGCGTCCCAGGCCGGATTTAAGCCGGACACCGGCTGGTCCGGTGCGGCCGGCGCCCACGCCGAACGGCAAAGGCAAGCCGGCGTACCACGGCAACAGGGCGACGGGCAACGGGCAGGCGGCGACGCCAGGCAATGGGTCGCGTCGGCCGTCGACCCGAGAGTCGCCCCGACCGCGCGACGGGGCAGTCGCCCTCGGCTATGTGAGCGCGCGTGAGTCCGCCGCGACGGACGACGGTCCGGCGCTGCGGGACCAGGTGGGCACGATCGATGCGGCCTGCCGTGAGCGTGGCCTGGTGCTGAGTGACGTTATCCGGGATCTCGACCCGGTCGAGGACCCGGGGCCGGAACGACCCGGGATGCAGCACGCCCTCGAGCGCCTTGCGGCGCGCGAGGCGTCATGCTTGGTCGTTGCGGATCTGGGCCGGCTGAGTCGCTCGGCGCCGGAGCTGGGACACATCGTCGGGTGGCTTCGCCGGCACGAGACGCGTCTTGTCGCGGTCGGCGAGGGACTCGACACCGATACGAAGAGCGGCGGTGAGGCCGCCGACGAGCTGGTCTCGGTCGGTGCGGCCGCCGGGCAGCGGCGAACCTCAACGGGGAAACGCCAACGTGACCCAGCGCCGGGGAAGCCACCCCCCCGGAGCGCGAGCCGCAGCAGCCGGCCCGCGAGGCCCGACGCGCTCGAGCTGCGGGAGCGAATCAGAGCGATGCGGGCCAGCGGCATGACCCTTCAGGCGATCGCCGATCGCCTGAACGCCGAGAACGTGCCCACTCTCCGCGGGGGGACGAAATGGCGACCCTCTGCGATACAGCAGGCGGTCGGCTATCGCCGGCCGCCCCCCGGACGATCGGACCGACGACCCACCTCGAGTCGCAAGGGAGGTGGCCACCAATGAGAAGGGAGACATGGCTGCCGGCGACACCCGCCAGCGCCGCCACCGCGCGTGGCATCGTCCGCGAGGCGGCCGCCGAGGTCGGCCTCGAGAGTGAGCCGGCGTGGGATCTGATGCTCGCCTCAACCGAGGCGGTGACGAACGCCGTGCAGCACGGCAAGCCCTGGCCGAACGACTGCGTTCTGTTCACGACCGAGCCGTGCCCTCGTGGTCTGCGGGTGGAGGTCTGCGACCTCGGCACGTTTGACAGCGTGCTCGAGCCGGCCCCGATGGACGCCACGTGCGGTCGGGGAATGCAGATCATCGCGGCGCTCGTGGACCGGCTCGAGGTGAGGAACGGAGACGGACCCACGCGGGTGCGCTTCGAGAAACACCGGCTCTCTTCCGCCCTGCGCGGGGATCCCGTCCTCGAGCAGGAGCTGCCCGCGGAAGGGCTGAATGGCTCCGCTACCCAGCACACACTCGAACACCTGGGGACGCTCGCAGTGGCAGGCGACGCGGGAGGTGCTCGAGACTAGGCGCGCGCCTCCTCATAACGGCTCTGTCCGGGTATGCGCCGAACTGAGCCCCAGCCGAACTTGGTCCATGCCACGAGCAGCAGGCCGCCGGTCGCGGAACCGAGAGTGTCCGCGATCAGATCGCCGACCGTGTCACGGTTCGAGAGCTGTAAGTTCGACTCGAACAGCCTGTCGGACGAGTACTCGAGGATCTCCCAGATTCCTCCGATAGCGACGCCGAGGGCCATGGTCACGGTGAAGATGCCCGCATAGCGGTGGGGCGTGAATCTCTCTCGCATGTCCGGCAGCACTTCGATCCGCGCGAGCGCGATGTAGGCCACCTGCGAGCACAGCATCGGCACCACGAAGTGCACGACGTTGTCATAGGGCTTCCAGGCGTCGTAGAGCCCAAGCGCTTCACCCCAGCCCGTGAGGATCAGGGCGATAGTGAAGCCCAGGTCATAGAGCCGAGGGAGGTTCACAGCGCGGGCGATCAGTAGCGCGCCGCCCGCGAAGAGGAGGTTCGCCACACCTCCAAGCTCGCCGCGAACGGCAAACACCAGTGCGCCGGCGAAGAATGCCGCACGCAGGAGGTCGATCGGGTCGCGGACAACCCGCCCCCAGTCGCCCAGCACCAGCGTTCTCCCCGACACAGGGAGTCTGATACCCGGCGCGCCTGCCAGGATTCACGGGGAATGGACGGCGACGGACCCCGTTTCGGCGTGATGATTGGCCTGGTTGCGGTGGTCGTCGCGACGGTAATCCTGGTGTTCTTCGGCATCGGGTACGCGCTCGGGCGGCTTTTCCTGTAACCGTGGCCACTACACTCGCCCTGTCAATGGGCCCTCTCGCCGTGTTCGGCATAGAGAACGACGGGCTGAACCTCGCGGTCAACCTGCTTCTGCTGTTCCTCGTCGTGATCTGGCTCGCCCTCGTCTACTGGACCTTCGCCGACGCTCGCCGCCGCATTGCGGACCCGCTTCTCGTCGGCTGCGCCACCGCCGCGTCGCTGTTCCCCTTCGTCGGGACGATCGTCTACCTCATCGTGCGGCCCCCCGAGTTCTTGGAGGATGTGCGGGAACGTGAGCTCGAGATCGCCGCCGCCGAGGCGCGGATCGCGAGCACCGAGCACCTGGCTTGTCCCTACTGCGGCTTCGAGGTCGAGAAGGCCTTTCTGCGCTGCCCGAGTTGCCTGCGTCGCCTGAAGGAGCCGTGCACGGTCTGCGGCAAGCCGCTCGACCCGCACTGGAAGATCTGCCCGTACTGCGAGGCCGAGGTCGGGCAGCTCCCGCCGGAGGGACGGCGCCCGCGCACCCGGCGGGCTGCGGCCGCGGCGCAAACGCGCTCGGTCGAGCGGCCCACGCGCGCCACACGGGATCGCCCGCAGTCGGCCGGGTAGCCGGCTGCAGGCCTTCGGGCTGCTTCCTTGCCAGACTCGGCTTCCGCTCGGCTAGCCGGCCGACACTGATAACCCCGAAAGGAGATCCATGGACCAAACGCTGATCCTGGTGAAGCCGGACGCGTTCGAGCGCGGACTGACCGGCGAGGTGATAGGCCGTTTCGAGCGCAAGGGGCTCAGGATCGTCGCCATGAAGCACATGAGCGTCGATCGCCCGCTCGCCGAGGAGCACTACGCCGAGCATCGCGACAAGCCCTTCTTCGGCGACCTCGTGGAATTCATCACGGGGGGGCCGCTGGTGGCGATGGTGCTGGAAGGCTACGAGGCGGTGGCCTCCGCTCGGCAGGTGATCGGCGCGACGAACCCCCTCGAGGCGGCTCCAGGATCGATCCGCGGCGACTTCGGCCTGGAGGTGCAGACGAACCTGGTTCACGGCTCCGACTCGCCCGAGTCCGCCGACCGGGAGACTGCGCTCTTCTTCCCAGACCTTGCCGATTGAGCCCCTCATCCTCGCCTCACGCTCTCCCCAGCGCCGGGCGATCCTCGACCAGCTCGGGATCGACTTCCGGGTGGAGGCGCCCGAGGTGGAGGAGCTGGCGGGGGGCGATCCGCGGCGCCTCGTGGCCGAGAACGCGAGACGCAAGGCCGCGGCAGTGGAGGGGGCGCGGGTGCTGGGCGTGGACACGACGGTCGTACTCGACGGGCGCGCCTTCGGGAAGCCGCGTGATCCAGCCGAGGCCGAGACGTTCCTGCGCCGGCTCTCCGGCCGCACCCACGAGGTGATGAGCGGCATCGCGCTGCGCGAGGGGCGCGACGAGCGATCGGACGTGGCGGTGACCCGCGTGCGCTTCCGCCTACTCGAGCAGGGCGACATCGATTGGTACCTCGCCTCGGGCGAATGGCGCGACCGGGCCGGGGGCTACGCGATCCAGGGCCAGGGCGCCGCCCTGGTGGAGGCGATCGAGGGCGACTACTGGAACGTCGTCGGCCTACCGGTTTCAGCGCTCTTGCGACTTTCTCCCGGTCTGCTCCGCGGTACGTAGCTAGACTCCCGACGGGCGCGCGCCCGGCGCCCGTCCTCCATGGAGGCGCCGGGGGTGCGAGCTGCCGCCCCGGCGCTTATCCTCACTCCCCGAACGCGAATGGGCTTCTTCTCGTACCTCACCGGCATGGGTGGCCGCGACATGGCCGTGGACCTTGGGACCGCCAACACGCTGGTCTACGTCCGCGGCCGCGGCATCGTGCTCTCCGAGCCGTCGGTCGTCGCGATCGACTCGCGGACGAGCGAGGTCCACGCCGTCGGGATCGAGGCCAAGAGAATGCTCGGGCGCACGCCCGGCACGATCCAGGCGATCCGCCCGCTCAAGGACGGCGTGATCGCCGACTTCGACGTGACCGAGCAGATGCTGCGGCACTTCATCCAGAAGGTGCACCAGAACCGTTGGGCCCACCCGCGCGTCGTGGTCTGCGTGCCGTCCGGCGTCACCGGGGTTGAGAAGCGCGCCGTTGAGGAGGCGTGCCTGAGCGCCGGAGCGCGCCAGGCCTACCTGATCGAGGAGCCGATGGCGGCGGCCATCGGCGCCGGCCTGCCGGTGGGGGAGCCGACGGGCAACATGGTCGTCGACGTCGGCGGCGGCACGAGCGAGGTTGCGGTGATCTCGCTCGGCGGCATCGTCGTGTCGCAGTCGATCCGCATCGGCGGCGACGAGCTCGACGAGGCGATCATCAATTACGTCAAGCGGGAATACAAACTTATGATCGGGCAGCAGACGGCGGAGGAGGTCAAGCTGGAGATCGGCTCCGCGTTCCCGCTGCAGGAGGAGGTCCAGGCCGAGATCCGCGGCCGCGACCTCGTCTCCGGCCTGCCCAAGACGATCGTGCTCACGAGCGAAGAGGTGAGGATGGCCCTGGAGGAGACCCTCCAGGCGATCATCGACGCGGTCAAGGAGACGCTTGACCGGACCCCGCCGGAGCTTGCTTCGGACATCATGGACCGGGGCATCATGCTTGCCGGCGGGGGCGCTCTCCTTCAGGGGCTCGACGAGCGCCTTCGCGACGAGACGCAGATGCCGGCCCACCTGGCCGAGTCACCGCTCACGTGTGTGGCGGTCGGCTCCGGTCGCAGCCTCGAGGAGTTCGAGGCCATCCACCGCAGCAACAAGAATTCCCGAACCAATCGACGGCGGTAAGACCGCCGCGCGCGGAGGGCGCCAGGCGTGTACGACAGGAAGGCGGTCCGCAGGCGGCGGGCGGCGCTCGCCGTCTTCGTCGCGCTCTCGATCGTCATCCTCACCGCGTATTTCGGTGAGTCGGGCGGAGGCTTCTTTCACGCACTTCAGCGCGGCGCCCAGGAGGCCTTCGCGCCGATCGAGACGGGCGCGAGCCGCGCTCTCAAGCCCGTGCGCGACTTCTTCGGCTGGGCCGGCGACACCATCGACGCCAAGGACCAGAACAAGGAGCTGAAGGAGCAGGTCGACCGACTGCGCTCCGAGCTGGCCGACGCCCAGACGGCGCGCCGCGACGCGCGCCAGCTGGAGGGACTCGTGGGGCTGCACCGGCAGGACGGCTTCCCACGCGGGACGCGGCCGGTCGCCGCGCGCGTGATAGCGCGCTCGCCGACAGTCTGGTACTCGAGCCTCAAGATCGACAAGGGCTCGAGCGACGGGATCAGGCTGAACCAGCCCGTGATATCGGCGGCGAGCAATCCCTCCTCGGGCAAGGCGGTCGGCGGCCTGGCCGGCAAGATCACTCGGGTGACCGGCGGCACCGCCGAGGTCACCCTGATCACGGACGAATCGAGCGGGGTCGCCGCGCAGGTCATGCCGGCGGGCGCGTCGGGCGTCGTGAAGCCCGAGGTGGGCAACCCGCGGGACATGCTGCTCGACTTCGTCGAGGGCGGACGGCGCGTGACCGAGGGCACCATCGTCGTGACGTCCGGTTTCAAGGCCTCGAGGGTGGAGTCGCTCTTCCCGCGGGGTATACCGATCGGTGAGGTGACCAAGGTCGATCTCGACGAGGTCGAGCTCTATCAGCGGGTGCACGTCCGCCCCTACGCAGACCTCAGGCGGATCGACATCGTCCAGGTGCTCACGCGCAAGCCGCCCGCCGCCGTGCAGACCGCCGGGGTGGGCACGCCGTGATCCTGTCCGTCGGCGCGCTCGTCCGCGTGGGCCTGCTGCTGCTGCTCGCAGTCGTGCTCCAGCTGTCGGCGCTCAGCCAGATCGGCATCGTCGGCGGTCAGGCCGACGTGGTCGTCCTGGTTGTGGCGGCCGTGGCCTACTACGCCGGGAGCGTCTCCGGCTGCGCAACGGGTTTCGCCGCCGGCTTCCTGCTCGACCTCGCCTCGGGGGCCACGATGGGGGTCTCCTCGCTCGTGCTCACGGCCGTCGGTTACGGCGTGGGCCGCTACCGGGAGCTACGCGACCCGAGCCACGGGCTGCTGCCAATCCCGGTAGGTGCGGCCGCGACGGCCGGCTGGGTGGTGGCATTCGCCGCCGTCTCGTTCATGCTCGACGTCGGGGCGAGGGTGAGTCCGCTCGTCTTCCGCGACATGGTCGTAACCGTGCTGCTGAACGCGCTGATCGCGCTGCCGGTCTTCGCCGGCTGCCGCAAGGTCCTGCGACCGTCGCTCAGGAGGGACCCGGTGGAGGTCCGCCGCCGTCGCGAGCAGCAGCCGCGCGAGGCGGGGCCGATCGGCCTGCGCGGCATGGAGGTGTAGGGGTGGCCACCTGATGTACCTCGACAACGAGCGCCGCCCGACGCTCACGCCGCAGCTCGCGGTGCGGGTGGCGATCATCGGCGGGATCGCGCTTGTCGCGTTCGCGATCATCTTCTTCCGGCTCTGGTTCCTGCAGGTGCTCTCGAGCGAGAAGTACGTCGAGGAGGCGCGGGGCAACCAGCTGCGCGAGATCAAGGTGCAGGCACCACGCGGCGAGATCGTGGACCGGGAGGGGCGCGTGCTGGTGCGAAACCGCGTCGGCTATGCGGTCAAGGTCACCCCGGCCTCGCTGCCGGACGACCGCGCCCAGCGACGCGAGATGTACAGGCGCCTCGGCAGGGTGCTCGCGATGCGGCCGCGCGTGATCGAGCGGCGGGTGGAGCGGCAGCTGCGGGCGCTCCCCTTCGCCACGGCCACGGTCAAGACGGACGTGCCCCTGGACACGTTTGCCTACCTGCTCGAGCGCCCCGAGACGTTCCCCGGCGTGACGATCGAGCGCGTCTTCCTGCGCGAGTACCCGCATCACGATATCGGGGCGCACCTGTTCGGGACGGTGGGCGAGGTGAGCCAGGAGCAGCTGGGAGAGGAGCGCTATCGGGGCGTCGATATGGGCGACCGCGTCGGCCAGTCGGGCATCGAGGCAGAGTACGACCGCTTCCTGCGCGGGCGGAACGGCGCCACCCGGGTGCAGGTCGACGCCCTGGGCAACCTGAGCCGGGAGCTGGCCACGCGCCAGCCGCAGCAGGGTCGCCAGCTGCGCCTGTCCGTGGATCTCGACGTCCAGCGAGTGGGCCAGGAGGCGCTCGCCTCTGGCACGGGTGCGGGCGCCTTCGCGGTCATGGACGTGCGCAACGGCCAGGTGATCGCGCTCGGCTCGCAGCCGTCCTTCGACCCCAACGTCTTCGCGAGGACGATCAGGCAATCGGACTACAAGCGCCTGACGTCGGACGAGCTGGGCGCGCCGCTCACGAACCGCGCGATCCAGGGCGGCTATCCGACGGGCTCGACGTTCAAGCTGATCACGGCCACCGCGGCGCTCGAGAGCGGGCTGATCACACCGGACACCGTGCTCTACGACGGCGGCTCGATAACGATCGGCAACATCGTCTTCAACAACGCCGGCGGCGCAGCCCACGGGGCGCTCGCGCTGCGGACAGCGCTCACGGTGTCCAGCGACGTGTTCTTCTACCAGCTCGGCCGCGACCTGGACGGGAGGGGCCACGGGCTGGCGCTGCAGCGCTGGGCCAGACGGCTCGGCCTGGGTCGCCTCACCGGCATCGACCTACCGGGCGAGCTGTCGGGCCGCATCCCCACCCCGCGCTGGCGCAACCGGCTCTTCAAGAAGCACCTGACGGACAGGCCCTGGTCCGTAGGCGACAACGTGAACCTGTCGGTCGGGCAGGGCGACGTCGCGGTGGATCCGATGCAGATGGCCGTGGCCTACGCGACAATCGCCAACGGCGGCCGCGTGCTGCGGCCGCGGCTGGGCATGCGGATTGAGGATTCGGCTGGGCGGGCCCTGCAGCAGCTCGAGGCGCCCACGGCGCGGCGCCTGAAGATCGATCCGTACCACAGAGAGGCGATCCTCGAGGGGCTGCGGGGCGCCGCGAGCGCGCCCGGCGGCACGTCGACGTCCGTGTTCGCGGGCTTCCCGATCCCCGTGGCCGGCAAGACCGGCACGGCTGAGAAGGGCCTCGGCCGGGCCGACCAGTCCTGGTACGTGGCGCTCGCTCCCTATCCGGACCCCAAGTACGTGGTGGCGGTGACCGATGAGGCCGGGGGCTTCGGCGCCGAGACCGCTGCACCAATGGCCCGCCGGATCCTGGCCGAGCTGTTCGACGTCAATGAGAAGCGGATCGTCGCGGGTGGCGGGCCGTCCGACTAATGGTCAGCGACCCCGCCTCCCAGATCCAGGACTTCCGCGAGACGGGCAGGCGTTTCCTGCGCATCGACCCGCTGCTGCTGCTGGCGACGCTGGGCCTGGTGGCGGCGAGCATCTACGTGGTCGGGGCAGCCACTCAGGACGACATCCCGGGCGACCCCAACTACTTCACCTACCGTCAGGCCGTGTTCGCGGGCGCGGGGCTCGTGCTGATGCTGTTGATCTCGCGCTTCGACTACTCGCGGCTGCGCGAGTGGAAGTTCGGCGTGTACACGCTGATGATCGGCGCGATCCTGCTCGTGTACGCGGTGGGCGTCTCGTCCCGCGGTGCGCGGCGCTCGATCGAGTTCGGGTTCTTCAACTTCCAGGCGTCGGAGCTCGGGAAGCTCCTGCTCGTCGTGGCGCTGGCGGGCTTCATCGTCGACCGTACGCGGCGCCTGCAGGATCGCGAGACGACCAGCCGGATCGTGTTGCTCGCGCTGGTGCCCGCGATGCTCGTGATCGCCCAGCCGGACCTCGGGTCGGGGCTCGTCTATCTGTCGATCGTCCTGGCGGTGTTGTTCGTGGCCGGCACGAAGTGGACTCACTTCACCGCCTTGGGGCTGCTCGTCGCGGGCGCCATCGCCCTGGTCCTTGTGGTCGCGCCTGCCGCCGGTGTCGAGGTGCTCAAGCCGTATCAGAAGGACCGGCTCACGGCCTTCCTCAACCCCACGGACGATCCGCGCGAGGAGGGCTACCAGATCAACCAGTCGCTCACGGCGATCGGCTCCGGGGGGAAGACCGGTCGTGGCGACGACGCAACGCAAACTCGGCTCGACTTCCTACCCGAGCACCACACGGACTTCATCTTCTCGGTGGTAGGGGAGGAGTTCGGATTCGTGGGAGCGGCCCTCGTGCTGTCCCTGTTCGCGCTGCTGATCTGGAGGGCTCTGCGAATATTGACTATGTCGAAGAACTTTTACGGCGCTCTAGTTGCCGGGGGCATCACCGCTATGTTGATGTTCCAAGTCTTCGTCAACGTGGGCATGACCATAGGAATCATGCCCATCACCGGCATCCCCCTGCCGCTAGTGAGCTACGGCGGCTCGTCGGTGGTAACGACATTGATGGCCATTGGACTGTTGCAGTCGATACACGCGCAGGCGCGCGAGACAGCGGCGGCCAAGGGCCGGTGAGGTTTTGAAAGGCAAGATCTTTGAGAAAGCAGTTGCTCGTCACGGTGGACCGTGGCGAAACGAGAGTCGCGATTCTCGAGTCGGAGGGAACCGCCTCCGGCAGTAAGCGAGGGCGCGGCCAGAAAAGGCAGGACGATTGGCGCGTCGCCGAGCTCTACATTGAGCGACGCGGCTCGCGCTCGATCGTCGGAAACATCTACAAGGGCAAGGTCGACAACGTCCTGCCCGGTCTCGAGGCCGCCTTCGTGGACATCGGCCTCGCGAAGAACGGGTTCCTGCACGCCGACGACATCGTCTTCCCCGGCGTCGAGGTCGCCCGCCGCGGGCGCACAGGGCGCCAGCGCGGCAAGCGCATCACCGAGCTACTGAAGCCGGGGCAGGAGGTCCTCGTCCAGGTGGTCAAGGACCCGCTCAAGACGAAGGGCCCGCGCCTGTCCATGCAGCTCTCGATCGCGGGGCGATACCTCGTGTACGTCCCGCAGGGCGAGGGCATCGGCGTGTCGCGGAGGCTCGACGACAAGGAGCGCGACCGGCTGCGCAAGGCCGCCGGCAAGGCGGACCTGGGGGAGGGTGGCGCGATTGTGCGCACCGCCGCCCAGGGGGCCAAGCGGGAGGACTTCGAGCGTGAGATCAAGTACCTCCACAAGCTCTACGACGTGCTCCAGCGGCGGGCGAAGGAGGTGCCCGCCCCGGCGATGGTCTTCCAGGAGGCGGACCTGTCGGTGCGCGTCGCGCGCGACATCTTCTCCGGCGAGTTCGAGAAGGCGATCGTCGACGATCCGAAGCAGCACCACCGCCTGGAGTCGTTCTTCAACCGCACGGCGCCGGAGCTGCTCGAGCGGCTCGAGTTCTACGAGGACAAGGACGAGCCGCTGTTCGAGAGGTACGGGGGGGAGGAGGCGATCGAATCGGTGCTGAGGCGCCGGGTGGACCTGCCGAGGGGCGGGTACCTTATGATCGATTACGCCG
>Ga0081538_10004780_pt1 | contig 12384 bp, 5 predicted proteins | sample TabmetS5T2R1_FD_71022 | JGI IMG/M metagenome (GOLD analysis project Ga0081538, IMG submission 71022) | Tabebuia heterophylla rhizosphere microbial communities from the University of Puerto Rico - S5T2R1 | ecosystem: Host-associated > Plants > Roots > Rhizosphere ... | reverse complement strand
GTCACGGCGCAGCGGCGCCACCGCAACCAACCCGGCGGGTACTGGGTTGCTGGGGCCAAGCCGGCGGCGGCGTATGAGGCGGTGACCGGATCGTTACTGCGGCCCCTCATCAGCCGGGTCGCCCTTCTCAGTGACGGTGCCTCTTGCCTGGTGGAACGCTATGGAGCGGGTGACTGGAGCTGGCTGCTGACCGTCCTGCAAGAAGAAGGACCAGGGCGCCTGATCGCGCGCGCACGGGAACTTGAGGCCAGTGATCCGGCTGGGGCTCGCTGGCCCCGTTACAAGGCCAGCGACGACGCCACGGCCGCCATCTGCCTCCCCAGCTAGCCGAGCATCAGGAGGTGACCGCGCGAGCGACCTGGAGGCCAAGCTCGACGGCGGCCGCGCCCGGGGCCACGATGGTGCTCGCCCGCAGGCGGTCCCACCACATCGGCTCTACCTCCAGGCCGGGCCGCGTCAGGCTGATGAGCTGAACCCAGCGTTGGTCCGGTAGCAGCTCGGCCTGCTCGCAGTGCTGGAGGAACTCGTCACAGATCCGCAGCTCCCCACTCTCGCGCTCGTACCAGCGGGGATCCTCGATGACCAGCACCGTGCAGATTTCGTGGCGCAGGGCGAGCAGGTTGACGGCCACGCCGGCATACAGCAGGGCCGCATCACCGGCCTTGAGCATGTCATTGAGGAGCCGGGCCTCCCGGCGGTGGTAGATCGCATTGGGGTCAACGCGGCCGTCGCCGGTCTCCAGCTCGTGGACTCCGTACAGCTCCTCCACGAACTCGCGGACCGCCGTTGCCGCCACCGAGAATTGCTCCTGGAGCAGGTCGGCGGACTCACCAGGAATGAACGGCTGGAACATCCCCGAGGGCACCACATGGTAACGGCGCCGTTGTGTGGCCACCGTGACTGAGCGGGGCGACAAGAACATCTTGTAGCCGTCGAACGACCGGTTGCGGACCCGCACGACCGTTAGCGTCGACACGCCGATCGCCGCCGAGCGGTGCCGGCCGTCGGCCACCGGGTCAGCCACCCGCTCATGGAGCCAGGCGCGCCGTTCCAACCGTGGCCAAGTGAACTTAAGGGCGGCGTCGGGCCAGGCCGCGTATGCCTCGCTCAGCTCCGCATCCAGGCACTCTGATGTGCTGAGCGAGTGGTAGTAGGTCCCGAGCTTGCAGTCCAGCCGGAGCCGGCCGTGCTCGTCTCGGGTCATCGCCCCGAGGTCGTAGGTGAGCTGGTTCCAGGTCTTGAGGTGCTCTCGCTGGCCGGCGTGGACCTCTCGGAGCTGCCGGTCCCACTCATCCAAGTGGCGCTTGAACTCCTCCTCGCCGCGAGGGTCGCACACCTCCCAGTAGCGCCAGGTCCGCACGTCGGGGACCGGCTGGGACAGGTCCAGGTGCCCGAGCGGGGCCTCGACGTCTTGCCACTGCTCAGCAGGGGCCAGCTCGGCCCAGACCGGCAACGGCTTGGCCGCGTCGCCGAACAGCCGGGCCACCGGGTACCCCGGATACTTCTCGGAGAGAAGCTGGTAGACCCCTGGGCCGTCGAGCGCCCGGCCGTGCCACTCCTCGGGCGACCGCCTCACCAGAGCCGGACGACGTTGGTTCCCATTCAGCGGCGGTAATGCCTCGTAGGCGCTAGCGAGCTGCTGGCGCAACTCCTCGGTCGGAGCGAGCGCACAGTACCGCTGGTGCGTCGCGCGATCGGGCCGCTCAGTAGCAGCTTCGAACCGGGAGACCATCGAGAGACTCCAGCCCAGCAGCCGGCCAAGCTCTTGTTGAGTCTCGCCCCGCAGGTGGCGGACATCGCGGAGGGCCTGGGCATAGTGACGTTGTTCCTGGCCAATCCCTTCCCGGAAGGTGGCTTGTCTACGTCCCATCGCGCCGCTGCCCTTCTCGCTCCTTGCCAGCCCCAGCACAGCATACTGACCAGCATGACCGCTTCCCGGAAGAGGCCCGCTGATGGATGAGGCGCCCTACCACGCCGAAGCTTTCTCGCCGATCACCGGCCGCTGCTTCCGGGTGGTCAGCCGCCAGGATGGTCAGGCCGGCCGCACGGGGCTCTGTTCACGATTGCCGGCCGAACCGGCTCGCAGCGCTTCAACGGCGCAGTCAGCGGCGTGGAGATCCCGGGCTCGACCCTCTTGGCGAGCGACCGCTAGGACACGCACCCATGGCCCGGTGGCGCAATCAACCTTCCACCTGCGGCGTTACCGCGGTTCCAGGGTCGTGGCGCGACGATGCCCTGAGCGCTTGACCGCGCACAGACCCGTCCTGTTGGCTGCGACGATGCTGGCTCGTAACAAGTTTCTCTACAACTTCTCAAGTTTCTCTACAACTTCTCAAGGCCGGCCTGCGGGCGGCCGCCTGCGGCGGCCGTCCTCGGCCGGCAGCGGGACTGCCGGCGGTACTCGCGCAGGGCGAAGCGCACCGACGTACACGCCCGCCAGGACCAGCAGACCCCCCAGCACCAGTCCGGCGCCGACCGGCTCGTCGTCAAGCCACACCGACAGCCCCACGGTCACCAACGGGATCAGCACGAACCCGTACGCCGCCCGCGACGCGGCCCAATGGCGAAGCACCACCACGTACAGCAGGAACACCGCCACCGAGCCAACCAGGACCAGGTAGCCGAGCGCAGCCCAGGTGGCGGCGCGCCGCGGCAGCACGATCGACTCGCCCGCGACCACCGAACCGGCCAGCAGCAACGCCGCCCCCGCGGTCATGCCGACCGCGTTCATGGCCACCGGGTGCAGGCTGGGGAAGCGGCGCACCAGCACCGCCGCCTGCGCGAAGCACAACGCGCTGCCCACCACGGCCAGCAAGTTCAGCAGCGGCACCGCCTCCCGCAACGGCGCCCGCGAGATCACGGCGATCCCCGCAAGCGCGAGGAGGGTGCCGAGGACCGCTGTCACCCGCAGGCGCTCCTGGCGCCAGGCCACGGCCAGTAGCAGCGTGGCCAGCGGCACCAGCGCCAGCAGGGTCTGGCCGAGCCCGGCGTGCACCCGGACGAGCCCGTAGTAGGCCAGCGCGAAGGCGCCGGCGAAGTTGAACACGCCGTACAGCAGCGCCCCGGTCAGGGCCCGTCCACGCGGCAGCGCCGACCGCTGCACCGCCATGACCGCCAGCAGCAGGGCCGCGGCGAGCGAGAACCGCAGGCCCGCGCCCCACAGCGGATCGAGTTCACGGTTGGTGAACCGGATCCCGACCGCGTTGCCGCCGGCGAGGACGGCGAACGCGATGAAGGCGGCGAGCACCGTCCGCTCGCGGTCGGCAGCCATGCGCGCACCCTACGCCGCTCCGATCACCTCGACCAGGGTGGCATCGTCCGCGTCGGCCTTCGGTCCCAGCTGCCGCACGCCTGGAGGGCGCTTGCCAACGAGGCTCGGGTAACCCTGGACGGGCCTCGCCCATCGTCCGAGCTGGCACCGTCGCCGCCAGGCCCGAGCCGCAGTCGTCCTCACCGGCCGTGCCATCCCCGTGCCATTCCGAGCACGACGCCACCGGTCTGCCACGGTCAACCACGGATACTCACGGTCCTCTGACCTGCGGCCGCCTTGTTAGAGGTGCGCGGCAACACGAATGGTAAGGATGGGGTCGCCGGTTCGATTTCGGCTCACGTGGGCTCGGGTTCTACCGCTCTGACCAGCCTCGTTGCTGCTTCGGGGGCCTTCCTCGCCCTGACAGGGCTGGCCGCACAGCGGTCCGAGAGCACATAACCTGCAAGTGACGGCGAACGGGGTTTCCCGGCCGCTGTCGGTCGCGGCACCTTCGGCTTGGAGCAGGCGCTGTGCCCCGGGTGCGTCTGCTGGGCGATCATGGGGCCATGGACGTGTTGAGCAGCCGCCTGCTGCTGCACCCAACCGACCCCGAGCGCAGCCGGGCGTTCTACCGCGACACACTCGGGCTGGCCATCTACCGCGAGTTCGGCAGCGGGCCGGAGCGGGGCATGGTCTTCTTCCTGGGGGGTGGGTTCCTGGAGCTGTCGGGCCGCGCTGTTGCGCCGCCAGCCCCGGGCGTGGCGTTGTGGCTGCAGGTGCGCGAGTTGGCCGCGGTGCGACGGGAGCTCGGCGAGCGTGGGGTGCCGATCCTGCGGGAGCCGAGGCGGGAGCCGTGGGGGCTGCTGGAGATGTGGATTGCAGACCCCGATGGGGTGCGCATCTGCATTGTGGAGGTGCCGGAGGAGCATCCGCTACGCCGCCGCAGCTGACGTGCACCTCTATCCTCGGACAATTACGGGTCGAGCGTAGAGCCAACGGCGAAGCGTCATCCGTTATGCGGGACTCGTGCTCGACGACGAGGACGTCACTTCGGCAGCGAGGTGGTCGGCAACGTCACTGTCAGCGAAGGCCACACCGTGGGCAAGATGCTCGCCGTGGCCTACGCCGAGAGCTTCCACGCCGGGCCGGGCATCGGGCTGGTTCTGGCCGTCACGGGGAGGCCGAGGGTGGCGACGGCCACAACGACCCCGTTCTTCGACCCGCAGGACATGCGGCTCAGCCTAGGAGGCAGGATGCTGTCGGCACGCTACGAGGTGATCGTGCTCGGCGTCGGTGCGATGGGCAGTGCGACCGTCTATCAGCTCGCGCGCCGTGGCAAGCGGGTGCTCGGGCTGGAGCGCTACGACATCCCGCACGCGATGGGGTCCTCCCATGGGCACACCCGGATCATCCGCCTGGCCTACTACGAGGACCCCTCCTATGTGATGCTCCTGCAGCGGTCCTATGAGCTGTGGCGAAGCATCCAGGCCAGGGCGGGCGAGCGGCTCCTGCACATCACTGGATCGGTCGACGCCGGGCCATCCAACAGTTGGGTGTTCAAAGGCTCGCTGCAGTCCTGCCTCCAGCACGAGCTGCCCCACCAGGTGCTGACCAGCAAGGAACTGGCCGAGCGCTTCCCCGGCTACCGGCTTCCGCACGAGACGCTGGCCGTGCTCCAGCCCGAGGGCGGGTTCCTGCTCCCCGAGCGCTGCATCGTCGCCTATGTGACCGCCGCCCAGGCCGAGGGCGCCGAGGTCCACGGGCGGGAGCGGGTGCTCGAGTGGCTGCCGCTAGGCGACGGTGTGCGCGTCATCACCGACCACGGGGTCTACGACACCGACCACCTGGTGGTGACGGCCGGGGCGTGGAACGCCAAGCTGCTGCCGTTCCTGGAGGGCCTGGCCGTGCCCGAGCGCCAGGTGCTGGCCTGGCTGCAGCCGCAGTGCCCGAGCTGTTCACCCCGACCGGTTCCCAATCTTCAACCTCCTGGTCGAGGAGGGCCGCTTCTACGGCCTCCCCAGTTTCGGCGTGCCAGGGTTCAAGTTCGGCAGGTACCACCACTTCGAGGAGACCGTCGACCCCGACCGGATCGAGCGGGAGCCGCGCCGCGACGACGAGGAGCTGCTGCGCGGGTTCGCCGCCCGCTACTTCCCGGGCGGTTCTGGCCCGACCATGTCGCTGGCCGTCTGCATGTTCACCAACACCTCCGACAACCACTTCGTCATCGACCTGCATCCGGACTACCCCCAGGTGTCGTTCGCGTCGCCGTGCTCGGGGCACGGGTTCAAGTTCGCCAGCGTGATCGGCGAGATCATGGCCGACCTGGCCGAGCGGGGGACGACCCGCCACAACATCGAGCTGTTCCGCCTGGACCGCCTGCTCGGCGGCGCACCCGAGCCGGCCGCGGGCCGCGGCGCAGGTCGCCTCCGGCCCACGTCGCTTGGGACCGCGGCAGACCAGCGGTCGAACGACCACAGAACACAGGCCCGTCCCCCCAGGCGCCCCACCGACCGGCGTCCACCTGACTGAGGCCCCTGTCCCGGACGGTCGGATCCTATTCCTCGACTCACCGGCGCGTCGGGTGCGTCGATCCGTTCATGCAGCTCGTTGGTACTCATGAGGCACTCCGCCCTGGAGGTCGCATCGGCGTACCCGGGCTTCTCGGGCCTCGCCGGCCAGGGTCAGACCGGCGGATGGGCTGGGGGATTCCAGCCACGCGCTCGGTGTGGACGGTGCTGATTGAAGTGCTGCTGCGAGGATTCGGGTTGGCGTCCTCCGGGGCGGTCTGACCGGGGCTGCGGCGGTCAGCCGGCGTTGGGACGGCCAGCTGCAACACGTTCCGGTCGAGCCAAGGAGTGGATCCGCGGTCGGGCCGGCGGGACGGTCAGGGTGACGCCAGGGCGGCGTACCAGCTCGGCCATTCTGGAGTTCTGGACGAGGCGTGGCGTAGCCTGGTTTGCCTGCACTGCTTGGAACAAGGGTCGCTAAGAACGCATCCCTTCGCCCCTGACGCTCAGCGGCGACCGGGGAAAACGCCGGTCCGCACAGCGCTGAGCCCTCGATACCTGATAAGGATGAAGTCGGAGGTTCAACTCCTCCCAGGCCCACCAATAATGGCCTGACCAGCACAAACGCTGGTCACTCGCCTTCGGGTCCCGGGAGGCTTGGATGCATACGATCAGGGATGAGGTCTAAGCGGCGATTTCCCCCCTGGTAGGCGTCACCGCTCTTACCAGCCTGTTTGCCTGTTTCGGCCTCGCCATCCTGCTCGCCTGGCCGCACAGCGGTCCAAGAGCGCATTACTGCGCCCGACGCGCCCCATGCGATTGCCTGCCTACCGTCGGATCGGCGAACGCAGGGCGACAGGGACGCCACGGCGGACGGAAGGTGACGCGCTGCTCCAGAGCAGGCAGATGCACCGGCTGGGCTCGCCTGTGACGAACGAACCGCTCCGATTCCCGACTGCGGTCCGGCTATCCGGCTGGGGACGTCACGGGGTTCTACAGGAAGGCTGGTAGGGCCGGGCCGGGAGAAAGTCCCGCCACTCCTGCTGGCTAAGGCGGCGGCCGGCGACGGCGCAGGCCCGCTTGAGCCAGGAGGCAGGATCGATGTTCCACAACAGGACGGTGCCGTCCTGAAAGGCAGTGGCCAGTGTGTGCCCAGTCGGATCAAAGGCCGCCACCGCCGGGCTTGAGGGGCCGGTCAGCGGCGCGCCGATTCGCCTTCCGGAGCGGACGTCCCAGAGCGTCGTGGTCCCGTCGCTGCCTAAGGTGGCGAGCATGCTCCCGTCCAAGTTGAAGCTCATGCTCACCACCCCTCCGCCCCCTGCGGCCCACGCAGTGCGCGCCGCGCCCGTGCGGGGATCAAGCAGCCGCACTCTGCCATCGAAGCCAGCGGCTGCAAGGGTCTTGCCGTCAGGGAAGAACGCGAGCGCGCCGGCGCCACCGAACGTGGTCATCGTGTTCAGCAGGGTGCCGTCGGGTACCCGTGTCAGGATGAACGTGCCGTCGTCCACCGCCGAGGCGAGCGTGCGGCCGTCGGGGCTGAAGGCCACCGCAGTGACCGGAACCTCTCTCAGGGAACGCAGCGGGTGGCCGAGTGGAGCCCGCTGAGCGAGGTCCCAGAGCACCATCGAGCCGTCGTTGCCTGCGGTCGCGAGCAGCCTGCCGTCGCGGCTGAACGCGATGCCGTTAATGTCTCGGCTCCGACCTGGCGCATGGATTGGCCCGTACGGTGGGTGCAGCGGCCGACCGACCCGTGCGCCGGTGGCGACGTCGAACAGCACCACCGTGCCGTCGGCATGGTTGGCGGCGGCGAGGATGCGGCCGTTGGGGCTGAACGCCACGGCGTTGGCAGACCCGCCGGTGGCGTCGAGCGGGTCCCCGACCCGGATGCGCTTGCTAACGTCCCAGAGCGTGACCGGTCCATCGCGCCGCACCAACGCGAGCAGGTTGGGGTCGCGCGGGCTGAAGGCGACCCCGGCGACGGGGCTGGCGGCGCGGGTGAGCTGCCGGCCAAGCCCGCGGGTTGCGGTCAGGTCCCAAGCGATCACGCTGTCGTCCAAGGAGCTGGTGTACAGCGTGGCGCCGTCGGGGCTGAACGCCACGTCGGTGACCGAGCCAGCGTGGCCCCGCAGGGTCTCCCGCGCCTTGCCCGTGGCAACGTCCCACAGGATCGCCGTGCGGTCATCGCTCGCGCTGGCCAAGGTGGCGCTGTCGGGGCTGAACGCGAGCCCCATGACCGCCGCGCGGTGGGCGGTGAGCACCCTGCGCCGCCGGCCGGTCCCAGCGTCGGCCAGGATGATCGAACCGTCCTGCTGGCCCAGCGCCACCGTCTTGCCGTCGCCGCTGACGGCGATCATTCCGCCCAGGGGGATCGTGCGGACCGGGCGCCGACGGGTGACGTCCCACACGATCGTCGTGCCACCCTGGACCGATGTGTACAGCGTTGCCCCATTGGGGGCGAACGCCAGGTTGCCCGCCAATCCCTGCTTGGTGGGATAGCGCAGCGCCGGGCCGAGCCGCGCGCCGCTGGCCACGTTCCAGAAGATGAGGGAGCCGCGCCCCGTACCAGCCGCCAGGATCCTACCGTCGGGGCTGAACGCGGCGTCGACGCTCTCCGCGATATCCGGGTGCTGGCTGGGCAGCAGGAGCCGGCGGACGACTGTCTGGCGGGCGACATCCCAAAGCAGCAGATCGGTGCCACCAGCGGCCGGAAACCCCACGGTCGCCAAGAGGCGGCCATCCCGGCTGAAGGCCACCACGTCTCTCCCGTCCGGGCTGGGGAGGCGACGGCCAGTGCGCGTGTCCCACAGGTGGGTTCCGCCTCCAATGCCTCCCATATCCACCGCGGCCAGCGTGCGGCCGTCCGGGCTGACCGTAAGGCGGTAGAGCTGGTTGCCATCGCCGCGGAGGACCCGGAGGGCCTGCGGGCTGCGCAGTAGGGTGGTGAGCAGCCCGCTGCGAGTGTCGACCGAGTCGTCCAGGCGCATCGCCTCCACCGCTAGCAGCAGCGACCGGTCCAGGTCGTTTTGCAGCAGCGCCTGGGCGCCCAGGCGGCGCGACTCGGCGACCACCGTCTGGTGTTGGGCGACCAGCGTCTGGCGTTCAGCCCGGCCGCGCAGAGTCAGCGCGAACCCGCCGGCGACTAGGGCCAGGACCAGCACCACAGCCAGCCCAGCCAGCAGCCCGCGAAGTCGCCGGCTGGTGCGGGCCTCGCGCTCGGCGCGGTGGCGGGCGTCGGCGACCTCCTGCTCGGCGGCGGCACGGCTGGCGTCCAGATACTCGCGCTCCAGGGCGTTGAGGTCAGCATCGTGGTCACGCGCCCACTCCAGGGTGCCGGTCAGCCGTGCGCCACGGTACAGCTCCCCGGGGTCACGGCCGGCCTGGTCCCAGTCGCGGGAGGTCGTAGTCAGGTGGCGGTGCAGCGCCCGCCCTTGGACGTCTTCCTCCAGCCAGCCGCGCAGCCGCGGCCACTCCCGCAGCAGGGCCTCGTGGGCCACCTCCACGCTGTCCTCGCTCTTGGTGAGCAGCCGCTGGTCGGTCAACGTCTCCACCACTGCCCCAACGTGTTCGTCACGGCTTTCGGTGAGCTCGCTCAGGGGCACACGGCGGCGGACCACCGCCTCGCCCTCACCCGGTCCGGCCAGCCGCAGCAGGATCCGACGGGCCACCGCCTGCTGGTCAGGGCCGAGCTGCTGCCAGGCGCGTTCGGCCAGCCGGGCGACCGCACCCCGCACCCCGCCGGCCTGCTGGTAGACGGCCAGGGTCATGGTCCGGCCGTGGCGGTGCTGCCAGCTTTCCAGCAGGGCGCACGACAGCAGCGGCAGCCCCCCCGGCTGGTCGGCCACCTCCTCAACCATCGCAGCCGACAGCCCCGGCTCCAGGCGCAGCCCGGCGCGGTGGGCAGGCAGCTCGATCGCCCGACGCAGCTCATCCTGGCGCATCGGCCCGACCAGCACATGGTTGGCGGCCAGCAGGCCGGCCAGGTCGGGAACGGCGGCGCAGTGCCCATAGAAGTCAGCCCGGATGGCCACCACCACGGTCACATGGCTGTCCGCCCAGGCGGCCGCAGTCAGCGCGGCCAGGAACGCGGTCCGCTCCCCCTCGTCCCGGCAGGTGGTGAAAACCTCCTCGAACTGGTCAACCACCAGCAGCAGCCGCTCCTCCCCAGCCAGCGCCCGCCACACCCACTCGTCAGTTGCTGGCCCGGGCGTTGGGCCTTGCCCGGCCTTGCCGCTGGCATCGGTCGTCGCACGGCCATCGCCGCCGCCTGCGGTGTCGCGCCGGCCGGCCGCGTCGGCGAGCTCGGCCATGGGGTGCTCGCCGGGACGCAGGAGCACCTGCCGCCAGCGGTCGCTGCCAGGCAGCACGCCATCGGCCAACGCCGGTAGCAGGCCGGCTCGGACCAGCGAGGACTTGCCGCTCCCCGAGGGGCCGACCACACCGACCAGGCCCGCCCCGACCAGGTGGGTGACCAGCTCGGCGACCAGCCGCTCCCGGCCGAAGAAGAACCCGGCATCATCGGGTTCATAACGGCCCAGGCCCTTATAGGGGCAGACCACCTGTGCCGGCAGGTCCTCAGCATCCCCCCCACTCGGCTGCTCCTGGCTCGCGCCCAGTTCTTGTAGGTCGGCCACGTCAGCGGCCAGCTTGGCCCGGACCAGGCGCAGGTGGCTGCGGCTGGTGGCGGTTTGCCTGGCTGTCTGCTCCACCTGGCGTTCCGCCGCCGCGTGCGCCCAGTCCCTCGCTGTCTGGTGTACCAGCAGCGGCAGGCCGCCGGTTCGTTCCAGGACCGCGCCGGCGGCATCCTGTGCTGCCGACGCGCTCTCGTACAGGCTGAGAACCTGGGTGACCTCCTCCCGGCCGAACGGGCCGAGCCGTCGGTGCGCCGTGCCGCTAGGGTCCAGCCGTTCGACCAGCCCGGCAAGCCCTGCTGGGGCTGCCTCGTCCCGGTAGGCACCCAGCACCAGGAGCCGCCGCGTCAGGGCCGCGGCCGCGAGACCCGCCAGTGCCTCCAGCGCTGGCGCCTGGGCCAGGTGGAGGTCATCCAGGACCAGCAGCGCCGCCCGGTCGGATCGGCCGGCCAGCAGGTCGGCGAGCGCCTGGCTGCGGGCTGCCGGGGACTGGCCAGCACCGGGCCCAGGCAGGTTCGGTGGGGATGCGCCGACGCTCGTGAGCGCGTCTGCGAATGGCTGTAGCGGGTCGGACGCCGACTCGGCGCAGCGGCCATACAGGGCCCGCGCGCCCTGGTCGTGGACCTCCCGGGCGAGCTCGGCGGCCAGCCGGGTCTTGCCCATACCCCGCCTGCCGGCCACAAAGACGACTCCGCCCTGGTCCTGCGCGGCCCGGGTCCAGGCGGCCCGGAGCCAGGCCAGCTCGGCCGACCGGCCGACAAACACCGGCCCCACCGGCTCCAGCGCCTCGGGCAGCTCCCCCGCCGCCGCGGCCTCCGTCGGCAGCGGCAGATCCAGCCCTGGATCCTGGTTGAGGATTGCCGTCTGGAGCCGGCGCAGCTCCGCCCCCGGGTCGATGCCCAGCTCCTCCACCAGAACCTTGCGGGCCCGCTGGTAGGTGAGCAGGGCATCGGCCTGCCGGCCGGAGCGGTATAGGGCCAGCATGAGCTGGGCCCACAGCCGCTCCTGCAGCCGATGGTTCCGGACCAGTCCCTCCAGCTCGGCCACCAGCTCACGATGCCGCCCCAGCCGCAGGTCGGCCTCGACCCGGTCCTCGAGCGCGACCAGCCGCAGCTCGGCCAGGCGGTCGCTCTCGGCGGCGCCGAAGTCGGTGTCCAGGAACTCCTCGAAGGCCCGGCCCCGCCACAATCCCAGCGCCTCCCGCAGCAGCGACCCGGCGGCCTCGACCGACCCGTCGCCAAGCGCATGGCGTCCGGAGGCGGTCAGCTCCTCGAACCGCGTCGCGTCCAGTGCCCCCGGTGCCACCCGGAGCAGGTAGCCCGGCTCGCGGGTGACCAGCACCTCACCCGGAGCGCCCCGAGCACGGCTGGGCTCCAGGGCTCGGCGCAGGCGCACCACATGTGACTGCAGGGTCTTGGCGGCGCTCCTAGGCGGATGCGCGCCCCACAGCCCCAGGACGAGCTCCGCCACCGGCACGACCTGGTTGGGTCGTGTCAGCAGCTGGGCCAGCAGCAGGCGCTCCTTCGGCCCCCCTAGCACGACCGGGTCGCCGTCGGCTTCGACCTCCAGCGGCCCCAGCACCCGGAACCGCATGCCGCGAGCGTAGTGCACCCCTCAACCGCCGAGAAGGGGCCCATCGGCTCCAAGGACAGCCCCGCAACCGGGATTCCACCCAGCCACCACCGTGCGGCAACCGCGTGGGACGACGCTGCCTATACCAGGACCGCTGCCACCGGCGCAGCGTCAGTCACAAGAGGAGGTCCCGGCAGCACCATGCGTCAAGCCGTTCACCCAGCACCGAAACGTGTGCTGCCCCTGACGCTCGCCATCGCCTTGAGCGTCGCCGCCAGCGCCGCGGCCGCACCCATAACCACCATTGCGGACGTATCCGACCAGCGGAAGGCGCTGTACCAGTCCGAGCTGGAGCAGAACCTCCTGCTGCGCACCCAGCTGGGCTACGGCTTCATCGCCGCGCTGGGGCCGCTTCCTGCACCACCGA
>Ga0081538_10004779_pt1 | contig 12387 bp, 12 predicted proteins | sample TabmetS5T2R1_FD_71022 | JGI IMG/M metagenome (GOLD analysis project Ga0081538, IMG submission 71022) | Tabebuia heterophylla rhizosphere microbial communities from the University of Puerto Rico - S5T2R1 | ecosystem: Host-associated > Plants > Roots > Rhizosphere ... | reverse complement strand
AGCGCGACGGGAGGTTGTAGTTGCGGTTGCCGTAGAGCGCGCGTGCCGAAGCATGCGTCAGCGTGAGCCGCTCGCGCGCGCGGGTCATCCCGACGTAGGCGAGCCTCCGCTCCTCCTCGAGCGAGTTCTCCTCGATCGAGCGGGAGTGCGGGAAGATCCCCTCCTCCATGCCGATCATGAAGACACTGTTGAACTCGAGCCCCTTGGCGTTGTGGAGCGTCATCAGCGTGACGAGGCTCTGCTGGTCGCGCAGCGCATCCTGGTCGGAGAAGAGGGAGATCTCCTGGAGGAACGTGGAGAGATTCGGTTCGGGGGCGCTCGCCTGGTACTCCTGCGCGACGCCGACGAGCTCCTGAAGGTTCTCGATCCTTCCCTGCGCCTCGATCGTCCGCTCCGCCTCGAGCGCGCTCAGGTAGCCGCTGCGGTCGAGGGTTCGCTCGACGAGCTCGTCCACCGGTAGCTCGAGCGCACCGGCCTGGAGCGACTGCATGATCGTGCGGAAGCCGTTGACGGCTCGGGCCTGCGCCGGGCCGAGGCCGGCCTCCTCGGGGAACTCCGTCGCCTCCCAGAGGGAGAGCCCACGGGCGTCCGCATAGGTCTGGAGCCGGGCCAGCGAGGCGTCGCCGATCCCTCGGCGCGGCCGGTTCGCGATCCGCTGGAGGCTGACGGCGTCGTACGGGTTGTCGATCGCCTGGAGGTAGGCGATCAGATCCTTGACCTCGGCCCGCTCGTAGAAGCGCGGCCCGCCGATCACCTGGTAGGGGATCTCCTGGCGGACGAGGATGTCCTCGAGGACCCGCGACTGCGCGTTCGTCCGGTAGAAGACGGCGATCTCGCTTCCGTTGACGCCCTCGTCGACGAGGCCGGCGATCTCGGAAGCGACGAACCTGGCCTCGGCGTGCTCGTCTTCGACCTCCAGCACCCGGACCGGTTCTCCGTCGCCCAGGTCCGACCACAGGTTCTTCGGCTTCCGCTCGCTGTTGTGGGCGATCACCGCGTTGGCGGCGCGCAGAATCGTGTTCGTCGAGCGGTAGTTCTGCTCGAGCGGGATGACTGTTGTGTCGCCGAAGTCGCGCTCGAACTCGAGGATGTTGCGGATGTCGGCGCCGCGGAAGCCGTAGATCGACTGGTCCGGGTCGCCGACGACGCAGACGTTCATGTGCTTCTCGGCCAGGAGCTGGAGCAGCCGGTACTGGGCGTGGTTCGTGTCCTGGTACTCGTCGACCAGGACGTAGCGAAACGCCTTCTGCCAGCGCTCCTTCGCCTCGGGGAAGCGCTCCAGCACATCGACGGTCAGCATCAGCAGGTCGTCGAAGTCGACCGCGTTCGCCGCGAACAGCCGCCGCTGATAGAGCTCGTACGCGTCCGCGACGGTCTGGTCGTAGAACGAATCGACACGGTTTCGATACTCGTCCGGGCCGATCAGCTGGTTCTTGGCGGCCGAGATGCGCTCGTGGATCCCCCGCGCCGGAAACCGCTTCGGGTCGCGCTCCAGCTCCTCGAGCACCTGCTTGACGAGCCGCACTTGGTCGGCCTGGTCGTAGATCGTGAAGTTCGTGCGGTAGCCGAGCCTCGGCGCCTCGCGGCGGAAGATGCGGCCGCAGGCCGAGTGGAACGTGAGGATCCAGATGCGTCTCGCGACCTCGGGGAGCAGATCCTCGAGCCGCGAGCGCATCTCCCCCGCTGCCTTGTTCGTGAACGTGATCGCCAGGATCTCGTTCGGCTGGACGCCGACGGCGGCGATCAGATGGGCGACCCGGTGGGTGAGGACGCGCGTCTTCCCGGAGCCGGCTCCGGCGACGACGAGCAGCGGGCCTTCCGTGTGCAGGACGGCTTCCCGCTGAGCGGGATTCAGGTCGGCGAGATAGGTCTCCGGCGAAGCTACGGCCACGTTGACCGATGCTAGCGAGGGCGCTCCGCTCGCCCATCGGCGTGACTCCCGACGTCATTCCGTAGTAGGCTCCGTCCCGCCGGGCACATATCCCCGGCCGGTGTGGAGACAGCGAAGTCCGGTGCAAGTCCGGCGCTGTCCCGCAACTGTCAAGCCCCTACGGGGGACGAGCCAGGACGCCTGCTCCACGCCGACGAACGTCAGCCCTCGGAGGAAGGGCGGTTCGATGGCACAGCCGCCGAACCAACCTCCTCCGCTCAACGCGGAGGTTTTTTCATGGTCAACCGAACGCTGCTCGTCCTGGTGGTCGCGGCGATCCTCGTCCCCGTCGGCGCTGCCACGCCCACGGCAGAGCCGAGGCCCAAGGCGCTCTTCCCGGTCACGATCAAGGCCGCCAACGGCCGCATCACCATTCCCAGACGGCCAACTCGGATTGTCTCCCTCTCCCCGACCACGACCGAGAACCTCTTCGCCGTCGGAGCGGGGCGTCAGGTGGTTGCGGTCGATTCACTGTCGAACTACCCCAAGCGAGCGCCGCGCACGAAGCTCTCCGGCTTTACCCCGAACGCGGAGGCGATCGCCTCCTATCGGCCCGATCTCGTCTTCCTGCACACCGGTGGTGAGATCGTCGCGCAGCTTCGCAAGCTTCGTATCCGCGTGATCCAGCTCCCGGCGGCACGCAACCTCGGCCACGCGTATACAGAGATCGTCCAGGTCGGACGCGCAACGGGCCATCCCCAAGCCGCAAGAAGACTGGTGCGCTCGATGAAGGCGCAGATCGCCGCTGCGGTCGTCTCCGCCCGCCGGCGTGGGTCGGCGCGACTCTCCGTCTACCACGAGCTCACGACCGACTACTACTCGGCGACCTCGCAGACGTTCATCGGCCACGTCTACAGGCTGTTTGGCCTCCGGAACATCGCTGACGGCGCGGACGGCTCGGGCTCGGGGTATCCCAAGCTCGCGGGCGAGTACGTCATCGCCGCGAATCCCGATCTGATCGTGCTGGCCGACTCGAAGTGCTGTGGGCAGAGTCACGCGACGGTTTCCGCGCGCCCAGGCTGGTCGACGATCAAAGCCGTCCGAAGCCGGCGTGTCGTCAGGGCCGACGACGACGTGGTCTCGCGTTGGGGGCCGCGCATCGTCGGCTTCGTCCGCCTCGTCGCGACCACCTTGCGCAACACGCCTTGACGAACACCGTGGAGGAGCGCGCCGCGGTCGAGCTCGTCGCCCCGCGACGAGTCACGCCGCCATGGGCGATCGGCGCGGTCGCCGCCCTGGTCGGCGCCTTCCTCGCGGGCGTTCTGGTCGGCCCCGTCGACATCGGGATCGGCGACATCGCCCGTTCGGCGCTCGCGCGCGTGCCGTTCCTCGACTACGAGACGCCCCTCTCGCCGGCGGAAGACGCGATCGTCTGGGAGTTGCGGCTCCCGCGCGTGGCGCTCGGTGCGCTGGTCGGCGCGATGCTGGCGGTTGCAGGCGCGTCCTATCAGGGCGTGTTCCGAAACCCCCTTGCCGACCCGTACCTGCTCGGAGTCGCTGCGGGCGCGGGGCTCGGCGCCACGATCGCGATCTCGTACGGCCCGATCGGAGCCGATGGATTCCTGCTCCCGCTTGCCGCTTTCGTCGGTGCGACCGTCGCGGTCATCGGCGCCTACGTCGTCGGGCGGTCGCTCGGCGGTGAACGGACGACCGCGACGCTGATCCTCGCCGGTGTCACCGTCGCCGCCTTTTTGACCGCGATGCAAACGTTCGTTCAGCAACAGAACGCTGACACGCTGGACGAGGTTTACGCCTGGCTGCTGGGCGGGCTCTCGACGGCGGGGTGGCGCGAGGTCGGCCTGGTCGCTCCCTACGTCCTCTTGAGCTCCCTCCTGCTGCTGCTCCACCGCCGGACGCTCGACGTGCTTGCGGTCGGCGACGATGAGGCGCGGAGCCTCGGCCTCGACGTGACCCGCCTCCGCCTTGTGCTCGTCGGCGCCGCGACGCTCGGGACGGCCGCGGCCGTCTCGGTCAGCGGGCTGATCGGCTTCGTCGGCATTGTCGTGCCGCACATCGTCCGGCTCGCGGTGTCACCGAGCTTCCGCGTGATCCTGCCGCTCTCTACTGCGCTCGGTGCCGCGTTCCTGGTGCTCGCGGACGTCTTCGCCCGGACCGCGCTTGCGCCGGCGGAACTGCCGATCGGCGTCGTCACCGCATTCGTCGGCGCACCGTTTTTCGCAGTTGTCCTGCGAACGACGAGAAACGTTCCGTGAGCTCGGTCGCGTTCGAACGAGTGACGGTCGAGGCAGGCGGCCGGCGGATCGTCGACGGCGTCTCCTTCACGGTGGAGCCTGGTGCGTGGGTCTCGCTGCTCGGTCCCAACGGCGCCGGGAAGACGACGCTGCTCCGGGTCCTCGCCGGCCTGCGGCGCTTCACGGGCAGCGTGCGCCTCGCCGGGCGCGAGCTTGCGGAGCTTGGACGCCGCGAGGCGGCCCGGCAGATCGCGCTGGTGCCGCAGACGCCGGTCGCCCCGCCGGCGATGAGCGTCGGCGACTACGTGCTGCTCGGACGAACACCACACATGGGCGTTCTCGCGCGCGAGGGTGCGGGCGACCGCGCAGCCGCGGGCGACGCACTCGTCCGCCTGGAGCTGGCGCCGCTCTCCGAGCGGACTCTTGCTTCTCTGAGCGGCGGGGAGCTTCAGCGCGCGGTGATCGCCCGTGCGCTGGCGCAGTCGGCGCCGGTCCTGTTACTCGATGAGCCGACGACGGCGCTCGACATCGGGCATCAACAGCAGGTACTCGAGCTGGTCGACGAGCTGCGGCGTGCGGACGGATTGACGGTTCTGGCGGCAATGCACGACCTGACACTCGCCGCGCAGTACGGTGACCGCATCATCCTCGTCGACGGCGGGCGCGTGTTGGCGGAAGGCGACGCCGGGGACGTCCTGACCGAGCAGCGCATCGCCTCGCTCTACGGAGCGACCGTCCGCGTCGTGCACGGAGACGGGGCACCCGCGGTCGTGCCCGTGCGCCGGTGAGCGCGCTCATGGTCCAGGGCGTGTCGAGCTCGGCGGGCAAGAGCCTGCTCGTGACCGCGCTCGCGCGCTGGTTCGCCCGGCGCGGTGCCCGAGTCGCGCCGTTCAAGGGCCAGAACATGTCGAATAACGCGCGAGTCGTGGATGGTGGTGAGATCGGCGTCGCGCAATACCTTCAGGCCCGCGCCGCACGGATTCGGCCTGACGTACGCATGAACCCGGTGCTCGTCAAGCCCGAAGGCGACACGCGCAGCCAGGTCATCGTGGACGGCCGGGCCGACCTGGCGCTCAGCGCCCTGCCGTGGCGCGAGCGCGCGCCACGACTGTGGCCGCCGATCGAGCGCGCGCTCCGTGAGCTGCTCGCGGAGTACGACGTCGTGCTGCTCGAGGGCGCGGGCAGCCCGGCCGAGATCAACCTGTTCGCGACCGACCTCGCCAACATGCGGGCAGCGCGGGTCGCGGACGCGGCAGTCGTTCTCGTCGGGGACATCGACCGCGGCGGCGTGTTCGCCCATCTCTACGGAACTTGGAGCCTGCTCGGGCCTACCGACCGGAGGCGAATCCGAGGCTTCGTCCTCAACCGGTTTCGTGGTGACCCGGGACTCCTCGCGCCTGCGCCCCAGCTGCTTGAGGACCGCACGGGCGTGCCCACGCTCGGCGTCCTGCCCCAACTCGTACACGGACTGCCTGACGAGGATGGCGCTGCGGCGCTGCGGCTCAGCGGTGACCGGCCACGCGTGGCCGTCGTGTGCTATCCGACCGCGTCGAACCTCGACGAATTCCGCCCGCTCGACCAGGTCGCCGACCTCGTCTGGGCAAGGGCGCCGGCCGCCCTCGAGCGCGCGACGCTCGTTGTGCTTCCGGGCTCGAAGCACGTCGCCGCCGACCGGGCCTGGCTCCGGGCACGCGGCATCGACGAGGCGCTGCGGGTTCGAGTCGCCCGGGGCGACCGCATACTCGCGATCTGCGGCGGGCTTCAGCTCGCCGGTCAGCGTTTCGAAGACTCAGCGGGTGTGGACGGGTCGGGCGCCGGGATTGGCCTCCTTCCGCTCCGCACCACCTTCTCGGCGGACAAGCTCGTCCGCCGGCGGCGCGTGGCATTCGCCGCGCTGCCGGAGCCGTGGTCGGCCCTCTCGGGCGTCGAGTTCGACGGCTACGAGATCCGCCACGGCACCTCCGAGCCGGTTGGGCCCCTTGCCGAGGCGATTCCCGGCGACCTCGGCTGGGTTTCGGGCTCCGTCCTCGCCATCTATCCGCATGGCTTGTTCGAGCAGGTGGCGGCCGTACAAGCTCTGCTCGGCGCTGCTCCGGCGCAGTCGCTCGACCAGACGTTCGACGCTCTCGCGGATGCGATCGACGAGCACCTCGACATGACCTCGATCGCCGCGCTCGCGGGAGTCGCGTGATGCTGGTCGTTCTCGTCGGCGGCGCGCGTGCCGGCAAGTCGACGATCGCCGCAGGCCTCGCGCGTCGCTGGGATGGCCCGGTGGTGTTCGTTGCCACCGCAGAGTCGCGTGACGACGAGATGCGCTCGCGAATCGAGCGCCACCGAGTCGAGCGACCGGCTGAGTGGCTGACGGTCGAAGAGCCGCTGCGGCTGCGCGACGAGCTCGTTGGCCTCGATGACGACGTTTTCGCCATCGTCGACTGCCTGACCCTCTGGGTGGCAAACCTGCTCGAACGCGGCGATTCCGAGCAGGAGATCGTCGAGGAAGCCGAGGCCGTGGCGAGGCTTGCCGGCGGACGCGCCGCGCCGGTCGTGGTCGTCACGAACGAGGTCGGGCTCGGCATCGTCCCCGCGACGCAGATCGGACGCGCGTACCGGGATTTGCTCGGACGGGTGAACGCGACCTTCGTCGAGCGCGCCGACAGGGCGGCGCTCGTCGTCGCCGGGCGGCTTCTGCAGCTCGATCGGCCCGGCGCGGTCGAGGAGTGGGTGTGGAAGACGAGCTGACGCCCATTGAGCAAATCCCTCCGCTCGACGAGTCGGCGATGTGGGCGGCCGAGCAAGAGCTCAACCATAAGACGAAGCCGAGGGGCAGTCTTGGCCGGCTCGAGCGCCTTGCGGTGCAGTACGCCGGCATCCGTAGCCTCGGCGCGCCCCCACCGCCCGAGCCCGCCGTCCTCGTCGCCGCCGCCGACCACGGTTACGCGGAGGAGGGCGTCAGCGCCTACCCGGCCGAGGTGACCGCGCAGATGGTCAGGACGTTCGCAGCGGGTGGAGCCGCGATTTGCGTGCTCGCGCGCGAAGCCGGGGCACGGCTTGTCGTCGTCGATGCCGGTGTCCGCGTCCCGGTGGACGTCCCGGGCGTTCGGAGCGTCCGTCTCGGCGCCGGCACCGCCAACGCGACGGCCGGCCCCGCAATGACCCGCGAGCAGGCGTTGCGTGCGATCGCGGCCGGAATCGGGCTGGCGCGGGAACTCGGGGCGGACGGCGTTACCGCGATTGCACTCGGCGACATGGGCATCGGCAACACGACAGCCGCAGCGGCGCTCCACGCCTCGCTGCTCGGCGTCGAACCGGCACGCGTCTGTGGGCCGGGCACTGGGCTCGACGCCGACGGCGTGCAAGCAAAAGTCTCCGTGGTCGAGCGTGCGTTGGCGGCGAACCCACTGACCGGCCACGACCCCGTTGACACTCTTGCCGCTCTCGGCGGCTTCGAAATCGCGCTACTCACCGGAGCGATCCTGGGTGGTGCCTCGGAGCGGCTGGCAGTCGTCCTCGACGGCTTCATCGTGGGGGCCGCCGCTCTTGCCGCCACACGCCTTGCGCCGGCGGCGCGCGACTACCTGCTCGCCGGCCACTTGTCGCCGGAGCCCGGCCATCGCCTTGCGCTGGAGGAGCTGGGACTCGACCCACTGCTCGAGCTCGAACTGCGGCTCGGGGAGGGGACAGGCGCCGCTCTCGCGCTGCCGTTGCTGCAGGCCGCTGTCGCAATCCTGTCGGAGATGGCGACGTTCGACGCCGCCGGCGTGACGGATGCGTGCCGCTAGTCCGCTGCTCCCCTTCGCCGCCGCGACGGCGTTTCTGACCCGCGTCCCAATCGGACGTCTGGTCACGGTCGACGGCCGGGCGGTCACGAAAGCCGCTCCGCTCTACCCCATGGTCGGCGCGGCCGTCGGCGCGCTCGCGGGCGCCGTTGTCGACTTGCTCGCGGGCCCGCTGCCGGCCTGGACTGCGGCAACGACCGGCGTCGGGCTCGCGGTCCTCCTCACAGGCGGGATGCACCTCGACGCGCTGGCCGATACGGCCGACGCCCTCGGCGGCATGACGCGTAAGCGCCGGCTGGAGATCATGCGCGACCACTCGATCGGGTCCTTCGGCGTCGCCGCGCTCGTCGTGGTGCTGCTCCTCGAGATCTCACTGCTGGCGGAGCTCGGTGCTCGCGATCTCGCGCTGGTCTCATTCACCGCCGCGGGCGCTCTGTCGCGATGGTCGGCACTCCCGATCGCGTTTGCACTCCCGTACGCGAGGGACGAGGGGCAAGGCCGTTCGCTCACCACCGGCATCTCGCTCGTCGCCGTGCTGCTCGGGCTCGCACTGGCAGCCGCGATCGCCGCGATCACCCTCGGCAGCGGCGCGGTGGCGGCGCTCGGCGCCGCGGCGGGCGTCGCCCTCCTCCTGGGCTTCTTCTACCGGCGCTGGCTCGGCGGGGTCACCGGCGACGCGCTCGGCGCCGCAACGGCCCTCGCTCAAGCCGCGTGCCTGATCGCCGCATACGCCGTGGCGTGATGCGCTTGCTCCTGATCGGCATCGGGTGCACCCAGACGCGAGCCCTAAGATGACGAGCCGTGCGCGCGGCGTGGTGGTGGGCTCTGGTCGTCGCGTGGGCGGCCCTGATCTTCACGCTCTCGTCGATCTCGGATCTAGGCACCGGCCTCGGAGGCTGGGACCTCGTGCTGCGGAAGCTCGCGCACGCCGCCGAGTTCGCGGTCCTCGGGTTCCTGCTCCATCGGGCGTTGCGGCGCGACGGCTGGGCGCTCGCGCTCGGTATCGCCTACGCCGTCAGCGACGAGCTCCACCAGCACTTCGTGCCCGGCCGCCAAGGCTCTCCGCTCGACGTCCTGATCGACGCGGTGGGCGTCGCGGTCGGCGTCTATGTGGGCCGCCTCCGTGGCTAGCATTTCGCACGTGGACGGTCCGAAAGACGTCGGCGACCGGCAGCTCGATGCGCTCCTCGAGCGGCTCGACCGTCTGACGGACGAGCTGCGCGGGCTGAACCGGCGACTCGACAGCGGCGAGAACCTCGCCCCGATCGTCCGCGAACTGGCGCTCTTGAACGAGTCGCTGCAGGCGCTCGCGTACGCGTCGCTGGGCCAGCAGGGCCCGCAGGTGCGCCGCCGCCGCGCCGGCTAGCGGGCCGTCAGCTTGTAAAGCGTTCCGCGCAGGTTGACCGCGTAGAGCTCGCCCGCCGCGTCCTGGCCGAACGACGAGACGTTGGGGATCGAGAAGGGCTCCCGCCGGACGTCGCGCGCCCGGCCGCGCACGATTCGCAGGCTCCAGATCGTGCCGCTGCAGTTGTCGCCGTAGAAGTACCGGCCCCGGGCTCCCGGGACCGCGCTCGCTCGGTAGACGAAGCCGCCGACGACGGCGCAGTGTCCGCCGCTCAAGGGGTAGACCACGGCCGGGAAGACGAGCCGCCCGCGCGGATTCCGGGGCTTGCTCTCGAACCGCGCGCGCCCTTCGTAGACGTCCCAGCCGTAGTTCTCGACCCCGGCGCTTCGGCGCGGCGTGAAATCGATCTCCTCCCAGGCGTTCTGGCCGACGTCGCCGATGTAGAGGTCGCCGGTCTGGCGGTCGAACGAGAATCGCCAGGGGTTGCGCAAGCCGTAGCCGACGATCTGCCAGCCGGCGCCGCGCCGGTCGACGTTGATCGCGAGGAGCTTGCCGAAGCGCGAGCCGAGATCCTGTGCGTTGTCGTCGGGGTCTCCCCCGCCGCCGGAGTCGCCCGTTCCGACGTAGAGGCGGCCGTCCGGCCCGAACATGTTCTGGCCGCCGTTGTGGTTGGAATACGGATCGGCGAGGTTCAGCAGCGTGCGCACCGGACGCCTCCCGCGGTACTCGACGACGCGGTTCGCCGGCGCCGTGTAGTTGACGAAGTACCGACCGTTGCGCGCGTAGCGTGGGTGGAAGGCAATGGAGAGCAGGCCCTGCTCGCCGCAACAGACCACCCGCGACCGGATGTCGAGGAACGTGCCGGTGATGCGGCCACCCTGGACGATGCGGATCCGGCCGCCTTGCTCGACCACGTAGAGCCGCCGGGAGTCTCCGGGCGCCGACGTCACGTTCACCGGCGAGTCGAGCCCGGAGACGACCGGGGTGAAGCGGTAGCCGCCGGGCGCCGCCGGTGCCGTCTCACCGTCGCCGCCGCCGCAGCCGGCCATCACGGCCGGCAGGGCCAGCAGGCAGGCGAGCCGCATTCTCACCGGCCCTTGAGAAGCACGCGCCGCAGCTCCTCCTCCTTACCCGCCTCGAGCACGGCGAGCACTTGGTCGCCGGCTTTCAACTGCGTTTCGCCGTCGGCCATCTGCGCCTGGCCTTCGCGCATGACCGTGATCAGCCGGGCGCCGCTCGGCAACTGAAGCCGTGAGATCTGCTTGCCGATGCAAGGCGAGTCGGCATCGAGCTGCACCTCGACGATCTCGAGATTCTCCTTGCGCAGCTCGAGCAAGTGGATCAACCCGTGCTCGGGGACCTCGTGCTCGATCATCGCGAGGATGATCGACGTCGCGGAGACCGTCGGCGAGATCCCGAGCAGGTCGAAGTGCTCCTGGTTGCGCGGGTCGTTGACCCGGGCGATCACTTTCTCGACGCCGTAGCGCTCGCGAGCGATCTGGCAGATGATCATGTTGTCCTCGTCGTCGCCGGTGGCGGCCACGACGAGATCGGGCGGCCGGGCGATGCCGGCCCGCTCGAGCGTGAATAGCTCGGTCGCGTCGCCGAGCTGCACGTTGTGCTCGAACTCGTCCTCCAGCAGCTCGAATCGCTCGCGGCGCTGCTCGACGAGCGTCACCTCGTGCCCGAGATCGAGGACGCTCCTGGCGAGGTTCGCCCCGACCTTGCCGCCGCCCGCGATAACGATGTACATGTGCTTAGGTCGTCGCCTCGGCAGGCTCGCCGGCGGACGAGGCCACGGCCTCGGTCAAGATCTCGATCGCAGTGGAGGTCGGGCTCACCGTCCACAGCCCGAGCTCCTTGTAGAGCGCTGCTCGGGCAGGATCGAGCACACGGACGACCGTCGTCTCGATGTTGAACCGCTTCTGGGCCACCTGACCGATGACGAGGTTCGTGTTGTCGCCGTTGGTCGCGACGACGACGGCATCCGCCTCCTCGATCCCCGCCGCCCGGAGGATGTTCAGATCCATGCCGTGTCCTACGACGAAACCACCCGACCAGTTCTCACCGAGGCGCTGGAGCGCGTCCTCTTTCTCGTCAATCGCGGTGACGTCCCAGCCACGGCGGTTGAGCTCCAGGGCGACCGACGATCCGACTCGGCCGCAACCGACGACGAGCACGTTCATGGCGCTGAGGTTACCGGCACCTCTTCTCCCTCCAGCACCCCTTGTGGATAGGCGATCACCATCACTTCACAGGGGGCGTGCCGCAGGACATAGTCGACCGTCGGACTGAAGAATCTTGACTGGCGCCGCCACCTCGGTGCGGAGCCCATGACGATCAGGTCGACTCCCTCGGCGCGCGCCTCGTCGACGATCGCCTCCCCGATCGCGCGCGCCCGAACGATCCTCCCCTCCACGGTCACGCCGTGCTCCGAGGCGAGCAGCTTGGCCTCGGCGAGCGAGGCTTCGGCACGCTCCTCGGCCTCGTACATCTCAGCGTCGAGCGGCTTGTCCATCGGCACGCGGACGACGTGGAGCGCGCTGATAGTCGACCCTTGCTCCTCGGCCAGCTTGATCGCCGTTGCGATCACCTCCTCCCCGATCGGCCCGAGCTTCATCGGCACGAGGATCCGGTCCCACTGACCCTCGACGTCGGGGACGAGGTCCGGCTCCGCCGGGAGGACGCGGCCGAGGACGCGCTCGCGGCCGGCGAGCCTGGTCGCGATGAAGACGGCGGCGCCGAACAGGAGCCACAGCGGCCCGGCGATGCGTGTGGCGTCGTGCGTCACCAGCGAGACGATCCAGATCGCGAAGGTGAGAGGTGCGCCGACGAGCGCCGGGATCGGAACGTCCGCGCCGCGGATCCGGACGTTGAGCGGCACGCGGAACGGGCGCTCGAGCTCGGGCTCGGAGAAACGAAGCTTGATCACGGCCAGCTGGGCCGCGGTGAACGCGAGCAGGACGCCGAAGCTGAAGAGCCCGGCGAGGAAGCGGACGGCCTCGGTCGGGATGTAGTGCCCGATCACGAGCAGGGCCGAGGCGATCAGGGCGGCACTGACAATCGCCGCCGGCGAGATCAGCGTCCTCCGCCTCAGCGTCCCGAAGGTGTGGGGGAGCATATGGCGCTGCCCCATCGAGTACG
>Ga0081538_10004778_pt1 | contig 12388 bp, 13 predicted proteins | sample TabmetS5T2R1_FD_71022 | JGI IMG/M metagenome (GOLD analysis project Ga0081538, IMG submission 71022) | Tabebuia heterophylla rhizosphere microbial communities from the University of Puerto Rico - S5T2R1 | ecosystem: Host-associated > Plants > Roots > Rhizosphere ... | reverse complement strand
GGCCCCGGTGGCCGGCAGCCCCGAGTCGCTGGCCAGCGGCGTGCTCCACCGCCCGCCGAGTGGCCTGCGCAGCTACCTCGGGGTCGCCCTGATCCTGCTGGCCGTGGTCATTCTGGCCAGCGCCTTCTCCGACCCGCAGGTGATCTGGGCGGTGGCGCTGATCGCCTTCGGGATCTTCCTGTTCCGCCAGGACGACCCCCGGCCGCCCGACCGCCGGCCGCCGTCGGACGGCGGCCCCGGGCCCGATCCGGCCACCGCCACGGCCACGCTCCCGCCGGGACCACCGGCCGCCGCCGCCATGACCACCACCGACCCGCTCGGCCCGCCACCCGCCGCGAAGGACACGGCCACCCTCCCAGACGACCTGCCGGTCTGGTCGCCGCCCCCACCCCCGCCCGACCCGGCGGCCCTTTCTCGGCCCGCTGACCTTCGCCGTCGCCCTGATCGCGACCGCGCTCACCCTGGCCCTCGACAACCTGGACGTGCTCAACCTGACCGTCGGCCAGCACCTGGCCGTGTTCCTGACCGTCCTGGGCGGCGGGCTGCTGGTCGGCAGCTGGTGGGGCCGGGCCTGGGGGCTGATCCCGGTCGGCCTGCTGGCCGTCCCGCTGGTCGCGGTCACCGCCCTCGCCGGCCCCGTCCCGGTCCAGGGCGGGGTCGGCGACCGCCTGTTCCAGCCCACCACCGCGGCCCAGGTCCGCGACAGCTACCGTCTGGCCGGCGGCGAGCTGATCCTGGACCTGTCCAGGGTCGACTTCGAGCCGGGGGCGCCGCCGATCGAGGCCAGCGTGACCGGCGGGCGGATGCTGGTGGTGGTGCCCGACGAGGTCGCGGCCGAGGTCCGCGGCCGGGTCGGGATCGGCGGCCTCGACCTGCTCGGCCACGAGGACGTCGGCGCCCAGGTCGACTCCACCGTCACCGAGCCCGCCCTCGAGAAGCCGGCCAAGGGCGCCGCCCCCACCGTCAAGCTCGACCTGATGGCCGGCTACGGCGTGGTCGAGGTCCGCCGGGCCAGCGACCCCCGCCGCTTCGACGACGTGGGGCCGGTCGACGGCAGGTTCACCGAGCCGGCCGTCACCACGACCACCGGGGAGACCCCATGATGCGCCGCCACGACCTCGATCCCGTCTCCCTGACGTTCGGCTTCCTCTTCACCGCCCTGGGCCTGCTGTTCCTGGTCGGCCGGGCCGACGACGCCTTCCGCCTCCGCTGGATCTGGCCCCTGCTCCTGCTCGTCCTCGGGGCCGGCATCCTCCTCGACATCGCCCGAGGCCGCGGCCGCACCGATCCCGCCCCCGAGCTCGAGCTCGACTCCGCCCGGGAGGCCCACCCGGCCCCGGAGGCCGAGGAGGCCCGGGTGGCCGAGGAGGCTGTGGACAGCCGCCAGCAGCCACGCTGACCGTCGGCTACCCTCCCGGTTGGGGGCCCCGGTAACCGGGCTCGAAGAAGCCGCGCCCATGGATCCGCGACCCGGCTACCCTCCCGGATGGCGCGGGTCGACGACGACAAGCTGGCGGCCGACTACCTCAAGGGGCGGGCGCTGCCCGCAGCCAGGATGGAGAGCTGGCGGGACGCGATCGCGCCCTGGCTGCCGACCGGGCGGGCGGTCCGGTGCTCGACCTGGGGAGCCGGGACCGGGCCGTCGAGGCCGAGACCTCCCCGCGGCCGGTGATCGACCGCCTCGACCTGTTGGTCCTGCGCTAGCGGGCCGGCAGGGCCGAGCGCTCCTGGGCGAGGGCGACGTCGGCCAGGGCGCGGATGAACGACGGGGACGTGTTCATCAGCTCGATCCGGGAGAAGGCCAGGCCGGCCTCCTCGGCTTCCTCGCGGGCGGCGATGTCGATGTCGTAGAGGATCTCCAGGTGGTCGGCGAGGAACTGCACGGGCACGACCAGCACCGCCTGGTGGCCGTCGGCGCGGAGGCCGGGGAGGAGGTCCTTGAGGTCGGGCTTGAGCCACTCCTCGGGGCTGTGGCCGGCGGACTGGTAGGCGAACTGCCAGCGGGAGCGGTCCAGGCCGGTGCGCTCGACCACGCCGTCGATCGTCTCGGCGATCTGGTCCAGGTAGCCGGGGTCGCGGTCGACGACCGCCTTGGGCAGGCTGTGGGCGGTGAACAGCACCGGCACCTCCGGGCCGAGGCGGTCCAGGGCCTGGCTGACCTTCTCGGACAGGGCGTCCAGGAAGGCCGGGGTGCGGTGCCAGGGACCGGCCAGGACGACCTCGGCGTCCGGGCCGAGGCGCCAGGCGGCCGCGTCCAGGGCCCGCCGGTAGCCGCCCATGATCACCGGCGACCACTGGGGGGAGAGCACGATCCCGATCAGCCGCCGGACCCCGGCCACGGCCAGGCGGGCCACCGCCTCGTCGATGCGGGGCTCGGAGTGGAGCATGCCGACCTCGACCCGGTAGCGGCCGGGGCCGTGCTCGGCGTCGAGCAGCCGCTGCAGCTCGGCCCCCTGCCCGGTGGTGATGCGGACCAGCGGCGACCAGCCGATCAGCCGGTAGCGGCGCTGGAACTCGGCCACCAGCTCCGGGTCGGCGTCCCGGCCGCCGCGGACGCTGCGCAGGTAGGCCGGGACCTCCTCGGCGTTGGCGGCCGAGCCGTAGGTCATCAGCAGGATCCCGGTCGGGGGGGCCGGAGGCTCAGGGGTTGGCAACGGATGTCCTCTCGGTGACCCGGTGGACGTGCTCGACCAGCCGGGTCAGGTGGTCGGAGGGGGTGTCGGGGAGCACCCCGTGGCCCAGGTTGAAGACGTGGCCGTCGCGGCCGCCGGCCGCGGCCAGCACCCGGTCGGCCTCGCGGGTCACCACCTCGAAGGAGGCCAGCAGCACCGCCGGGTCCAGGTTGCCCTGGATGCCCTTGTCGAGGCCGATCCGCCGCCAGGCCTCGTCCAGCGGCACCCGCCAGTCGACGCTGACCAGGTCGCTGCCGGCGCCGGCCATCGCCTCGAGCAGCCCGACCGTGCCGGTGCCGAAGTGGATGGTCGGCACCCCGGTGGCCCGTACGGCCTCGAAGATCCGGCGGCTGTAGGGCAGCACCGCCGCCTCGTACTCGCGCCGGCCCAGGTCGCCCATCCAGGAGTCGAACAGCTGCACCACCTGGACCCCGGCGGCGACCTGGGCGCGCAGGTAGCGGACGGTGACCTCGGTGAGGGTCTCCATCAGCTCGTGCCAGAGGACCTCGTCGCCGTACAGCAGGGCCTTGGCGTGGGCGTGCTCCTTGGAGGGCCGGCCCTCGATCAGGTAGGAGGCGACCGTGTAGGGCGCCCCGGCGAACCCGATCAGGGCGGCCCGTCCGTCCAGGTCGCGGCGGAGCATGCGGATGGTCTCGAACAGCTCGGGCGTGGCCTCCTCGGCCTCGACCACCCGCAGCGCCGCCACGGCGGCGGCGTCCCGCACCGGCCGGTGGACGATCGGGCCGACCCCGGGATCGATCGAGAACGGCACGCCCATGCCGAACAGCGGCAGCATGATGTCGGCGTACAGCACCGCCCCGTCGACCCCGAAGGTGTCCACCGGCATGGTCGTGACGTGGGCGCACAGCTCGGGGGTGCGGGTGATCTCGAGGATGTCGTGGCGCTCGCGCAGCTTCCGGTAGCCGGCCAGGCAGCGCCCAGCCTGGCGCATGAACCAGACGGGGGTTCGGTCGACCGGCTCGCCCCGGCAGGCGGCCAGCATCCGGGCTGCTCCCATGTCGCCTCAGCGTAGGCGAACCTGGCCAGGTGGGCCACCGCAGCCACACCGGGGCGCGGATGTCCGGTAGGCAACGGTGCGGACGGGTACGGATGGCTCGTCAGGTGAACTGTTTACGAACCGGCCGGGAGTGGCAGATGATCTGGCGAGGAAGCCCGACGACACTTGGTCGCGGCCCGACCGCGACGAAGGGGGCGGATGGCTTGGAGACTCCACCCGACGGGTAGCAGGCGGACCACGCTCCCGGTGGCCCGCCAACGCGAACCGTCCGCCGGCCGACGGCGACTGAACAGCTCACCGCGCGGCGGCCGCGCATCCTCCACCGGCCCGACCGCGAACGCCGGCACAACCGCCGGCCGACGGACGCTCACCGGCCCCCGCTTCCCCGCGGGGGCCGTTTTCTGTCCACAGGCCGCATTTCTCCCCGCGGGCGGGGCTGTGCTATCTTCCGCAGCCAGCGTTTCGGTTCCCCCAAACCGGACGCCCCCGCAGTTTTCGCGATCCGTGCCCCCGACGGAGGCGAGACGTGCCAAGATCGCGTGTTGTCGCGGCCGGGCTCCTCATGGCCGCGCTGGTCCTCGGCGTGGCCGTGCCTGGCGGCGCCGACGACCTGACCACGGCCAAGAGCCGGCAGAAGAAGATGCAGGCCGCCCTCGACGAGGCCACCCGCGAGCTCAACCAGATCGAGAGCGAGCGGCACTTCGCCGAGCAGCGGCTCCAGGCCGCCAACAGCCGCCTCGGCTTCGTCCGCGATGATCTGGCCAAGGCCAGGCGCGCCCTCAGCGCGCACATGGCCTCCCTCTACAAGGCGGGCGGCACCCGCCCGCTGTCCGGGATCCTCGGCAGCAGCGCCGAGGTGGTGGTGAGCCGGGTCGAGTTCGAGACCATCCTCCAGGAGGGCCAGGTCGCGGCCGTGGCCGACGCCAGGATCGCCTTCGACAGCTACGAGGCGGCCATCCGCGACGTCAAGGCGGCCATGGCCTCGATGAGCAGGCTGGAGGCGCGGTCCAAGGCGACGGTGGCCAAGCTGACCCGCACCTTCGAGAAGGCCAAGCAGGTGGCCGATCACCTGGCCGGGTTCAACACCACCCACCTGATCAACGGGCGCTGGACCTCCTGCCCGGTGTCCAAGCCGTTCTCGTTCGTCGACTCCTGGGGGGCGGCCCGCTCCGGCGGCCGGGCCCACAAGGGGACCGACATCATGAACCCCATGCGCAACCGGGTGCACGCGATCGTCGACGGGGTGATCAGCCGCCAGTCCACCAGCTCGCTCGGGGGCATCAGCATCTACCTGCGGGGCGACGACGGGAACGAGTACTACTACGCCCACCTGGACAGCTACGCCTCCCGGGCCGGGCAGCGGGTCAAGGCGGGCGAGCTGATCGCCTACAACGGCCAGACCGGGAACGCCCGCTGGACCGCCCCCCACGTCCACTTCGAGGTCCACCCGGGCGGCGGCGGCGCGGTCAACCCCTACCCGTACGTCAAGGCCGCCTGCGGCTGATCCGCCCAGCGGCCCGACCCTCGACGGGTCGCTCCGCCTCCGGCTACCCGTTTCCCCTATGACGGGCGAACCGGACGACGTCGACAGCATGGTCGAGCCGTTGGTGCCGAGGCGCCACCGCGTGGTCGACCTCGACTGCGGCACCGGCGGCACCCTCGCCCAGGTCGCCCCGGCCGTTCCCGGGGGCCTGGTCGCCGGCCTCGACGGCCTGGAGGCGGCCGCCGCCGGCGTCCGCTCGGTGCTGGCCGGGGAGCTGTCGCTGTTCCGCCGCCGCTACCGGGTCCCGGGCGAGGCCGGCCCCTACGAGGTCACCGTCACCCCCCTGGCCGACGGCGCCGTGGTCACCCACCGCCCGGCGCCGGACCCGCATGGCGCTCGTTCGGTGCGATAGCGTGTCCGGCGTGGCACTCTCCGACCGTCTCGCCGACCAGCCGGCCGCCGACGGCGCCCCGTCGCGCCCCTCGGGGCGCGGGCGGACGCTGCTGCGCCTGGCCGTGGCCGCGGTGTTCGTGGCCGTCATCGCGGTCGTCATCGCCGGCCAGTGGCAGCAGGCCAAGCCGCTGCTGGGCCGGCTCTCGGTGGCGTCGGTGCTGGGCGCCCTGGCGCTGATCTGGGCCGGGCTGTACGCCACCTTCCGGTGCTGGTGGGCCGCCCTGGCCGACCTGGGCGGCGAGCTGCCCCCCCGCCCGGCCATGCGCGTGTTCTACCTGGGCCAGCTCGGCAAGTACCTGCCCGGGACCGTCTGGCCGGCGGTGACCCAGATGCGGCTGGGCCGCGACTACCAGGTGCCGCCGCGGGCCTCGGGGGCCGCCTTCGTGGTGTTCATGCTGGTGATCGTGGGGACAGGGCTGCTCGTCGGGGTGCCGGTGATCCCGCTGCTGGGCAAGGACGCGGCCGACCAGTACCACTGGCTGCTGCTGGTCCTGCCCCTGCTGGCCGTGGCCGTGGCCCCGCCGGTGCTGAACCGGGCCCTGGCCCTGGTCCTGCGGCTGGCCCGGCGGCCGCCGCTGCCGGCGCCGCTGTCGCTGGGCGGGATCCTCAAGGTGGCCGGCTGGGCGATCGCCTCCTGGCTCTGCTACGGCGTGCACGTCTACCTGCTGGCCCGCCAGCTGGGGGCCGAGGGCGGGGCGCTGCTGTGGCTGCAGGCCACGGGCGCGTTCGCGGCCGCCTTCGCCAGCGGCCCGCTGCTGGTGATCGCCCCCGCCGGAGCCGGGGTGCGCGAGGCCGCCCTGCTGCTGCTGCTGGGCTCGACCATCACCGCCCCGCGGGCGGCGGTGATCGCGGTCATCTCCCGGCTGCTGTTCATCGTGGGCGACCTGGCCTGGGCGGCTGTCGCCCTGGTGGCCGAGCGCCGCCTGGTCGTCAGGCTTCCGTGGCCTCGGCGCTCCTGACCGTCCGGACCTCGTCGGCCAGGGCCTTCCAGGCCACCCAGAGGACGGCCTCGATCCGGTCCCAGTCGTCGTCCAGCACCCCGACCGGCCGCCGGGAGGCGCGGTCGCGGATGGTCATGGCCTCGGCCCGGCGGGCGGCATGGGTCCGGAGGCGCTCGGCCGGCACCTGGTAGAGCTCGGCGGCCAGGTCGGCCAGGGCGGCCTCCAGGTCGCCGGGCGGGTGCTCCTCGACCTCGCGGTGCGCGATCCACCACTCCAGCTCCAGGTCGGCCGCCCGCCGGGGGTCGAAGGGGACCTCACTGGCGGCCCGGATGCCGTCGTAGTAGCGCTCCAGGTAGGGGAGGGCCCGCCGGTAGTCGTCGTGGCTGGCGCCGACCTGGAACACCGCCGCCGCCCGGGTGGCCAGGCCGGCCAGGGCCACCGCCCGCAGCGGCTGGAGGTGGAACTGGCCCTGGAGCAGGGCCACCAGCTGCCCGAACAGCGGCAGCCGGCGACGGTCGTAGTAGGACCGCCACATGGCCGTCTCCAGCCGGGCCACCTCGTCGGGGTCGAACACCCGGATGTCGGCCCGCCGGGGTCGGGCCAGCTCGACCGCCGCCCACCCGGCGCCCCCGGCGGCGACCGCGACCAGCACCCACCCAGGCCTTCTCACGCCGGGAAACGTACCCGGAACCGCCGCCCGGCCGCCACCGCAGGGTCGTCGTCGGGTAATGCGCGTCCGTCACGGTTGCGCCGTGCGCGTCGCGGTGGTAACCGGGAGCTTCCTCCCGGAGGTCAACGGCGTCACCTACTCGGTCCTCCGGGTGCTGGAGCAGCTCCAGGATCGCGGGCACCAGGCGCTGGTGCTGGCCGCGGGCCGAGGCGGCCCGGCCTCCTACGCGGGGGCCACGGTGGTGCGGGCCCTGTCGGTGCCGGTCCCGCGGTACCGCTCCCTGTCGATCGGCCGCCTGCCCAGCCCCGCTTCGAGGCCGCCCTGCGGCTGTTCCGCCCCCAGGTCGTCCACCTGGCCTCGCCGGTGGCCCTCGGCGCCCACGGGTGCCGGTGGCCCGTCGGCTGGCCGTGCCGGCGGTGGCCGTCTACCAGACCAGCGTGCCGGCGTTCCTCGCCCGCTACGGGCTCGGGGTGGCGGAACCGGCAACCTGGCGCTGGCTGCAGTGGATCCACCGGCGGGCCGCCCTCACCCTGGCCCCGTCCACCCACACCGTGCGGACCCTGGCCCGCCACGGCGTCGGCGGCGTCAAGGTCTGGGCCCGTGGCGTGGACGCCGAGCGGTTCCATCCCCGCCACCGCAGCCAGGCCCTGCGCCGCCGGCTCGCTCCCGTCGGGCCGGCTGGCCGCCGAGGGGGGCCCGCTGCTGGTCTACACGGGCCGCCTGGCCCCCGAGAAGCGACCCGAGCTGGCCGTCGCCGCCCTGGAGGCGCTCGCCTCCGGGACCCCGGTGGTCGCCGCCCGCACCGGCGCCCTGCCCGAGCTGCTCGGCGCCGAGTGGTTCGTCCGCCGCCGCTGAGCCCACGCCGTCCTGCGATTGGGGAGAATGGCCGGGTGCTGCTCGACGAGGTCGCCCGGACGTCCGCCGCCGTCGCCAACAGCTCCGCCCGCCTGGCCAAGGTGGAGCGGCTGGCGGCATGCCTGGGGCGCCTGGAGCCGGGCGAGGTCCACCCGGCGGTGGCGTTCCTCTCCGGCGAGCTGCGCCAGCGCCAGATCGGAGTCGGCTGGGCGGCCCTGCGGGACGCTCCCGACCCGGCCGACGAGCCGGGCCTGACCGTCGCCGAGGTCGACGCCGCCTTCGAGCGGATCGGTCGCCTGGCCGGCCCCGGGTCGCAGGCCGAGCGGCGGCGGCTGCTGGGTGGGCTGTTCGGCCGGGCCACCGCGGGCGAGCAGAAGTTCCTGATCGGGCTGCTCTCCGGCGAGCTGCGCCAGGGCGCCCTGGAAGGGGTGATGGTCGAGGCCATCGCCAAGGCCGCCGAGGTCCCGGCGGCCGAGGTGCGGCGGGCCCTGATGCTGCGCGGGTCCCTGGGCCCGGTGGCCGCGGCCGCCCTGACCGACGGCGTCGGTGGCCTGCGCGCCTTCCACCTGGAGGTCGGCCGCCCGCTCCAGCCGATGCTGGCCTCGACCGCGCCCACCATCGAGGCGGCCCTGGAGCGGGTCGGGGAGGCCGGGGTCGAGTGGAAGCTGGACGGCGCCCGGGTCCAGGTGCACCGGGCCGGCGCCGAGGTGGCCGTGTTCACCCGCACCCTTGACGACATCACCGCCCGCGTCCCCGAGGTGGTCGCGGCCGCCCTGGCCCTGCCGGTGGCCGCGGCCGTGCTCGACGGCGAGGTCATCGCCCTCCAGCCCGACGGCCGCCCGCACCCCTTCCAGGTCACGGCCAGCCGGGTCGGGAGCCGCCTGGAGGTCGAGCGGCTGGCCGCCTCCCTGCCCCTCACCGTCTTCCTGTTCGACCTGCTCCACCTGGACGGCCAGGACCTGATCGACCGGCCCGGGGCCGAGCGCGCCGCCGCCCTGGCCGCCACCGCCCCCGAGGCCCTGCGCATGCCCCGCCAGGTCACCGCCGACCCGGCCGTGGCCGCCGCCTTCCTGCGCGACACCCTGGCCCGCGGGCACGAGGGCGTGCTGGTCAAGTCGCTGGCCGCGACCTACGAGGCCGGCCGGCGCGGCGCCGGCTGGCTCAAGGTCAAGCCCGTGCACACCCTCGACCTGGTGGTGCTGGCGGTCGAGTGGGGCCACGGCCGCCGCCGGGGCTGGCTCAGCAACCTCCACCTGGGCGCCCGCGACCCCGACAGCGGCGGGTTCGTGATGCTGGGCAAGACCTTCAAGGGCCTGACCGACAAGCTGCTCACCTGGCAGACCGAGCGCCTGCTGGCGCTGGCCGTGGGCCCCACCGACGGGTACGTGGTCCACGTCCGCCCCGAGCTGGTGGTCGAGATCGCCTTCGACGGCCTCCAGACCAGCCCCCGCTATCCGGGCGGTGTGGCCCTGCGCTTCGCCAGGGTGCTGCGGTACCGGCCCGACAAGCGGCCCGAGGAGGCCGACACCATCCAGACGGTCCGCGCCCTCCACCAGCCCCCGGCCGGGGACGGCTGAGCGGCCTCAGGAGGGTCGCAGCGCCCGCAGGGGCTCGGCCAGGTCGCGGGCGAAGAACTCGAAGAAGCCGTCGGGGTCGGGGCCGGCGTTGAGCAGGGCCAGGTGGTCGAAGCCGGCGTCGACGAACCGCCGGGCAGCCTCCAGGTGGCGCTCCGGGTCGGGGCCGTAGGCGACGGTCTCGCGGAGGTCGTCGGGGGAGATGAGAGCGGTCGCGGCCTCGAAGTTGACCGGGTTGGGCAGCTCCGACTGGACCTTCCAGCCCAGCGGGCCGAACCGGATCATGGCGTGGGCCGACTTGGCGGCCGCGTCCTCGTCGGGCGCCCAGGCCAGCGGCACCTCGCCGTAGCGGGGGCCGTCGCCGCCGGCCTCGCGGTAGGCGGCGACCAGCTCGGCCTCGGGCTCGGTGGCGAAGATGGCGTCGCCGAGGTCGGCCGCGACCTCGGCGGCGGCTGGCCCGCCGATGGCCACCGCGATGCGGGGCGGGGTGGCGGGCAGGTCGAACACCCGGGCATCCTCCAGGGTCAGGTGCTTGCCCTGGTAGGAGTGGTAGCCGCCCGACCACAGCAGCCGGATGATCTCCAGGGCCTCGCGGAGCAGCTCGTGGCGGACGCCCACCGCCGGCCAGCCCCGACCCACCACGTGCTCGTTGAGCCGCTCCCCGGCCCCGACGCCGAGGGTGAAGCGCCCGTCGCAGAGCAGCGCGGTGGTGGCCGCGGCCTGGGCGACGATCGCCGGGTGGTAGCGGAGGAACGGGCAGGTGACGCCGGTGGCCAGTTCCATCCGCTCGGTGCGGGCGGCGATCGCGCCCAGGATCGACCAGGCGAACCCGGAGTGCTCGTGGCTGTACAGCCATGGGTGGTAGTGGTCGCTGATCTCGACGAAGTCGAAGCCGGCCTGCTCGGCCCGGACCGCCTGGGTCACCAGTTCCTGGGGCGAGAACGCCTCGGCGAACAGCTTGTACCCGATCTTCACTGGCTCCTCCTCGCTGGCTCGATCCTTCGGCGGTACCACCCCAGCGGTGGCGGCAACCCGCGATCGGGACTTGACAGATGGCTCGCCACCCGCGCCCTCCACACCTACCAGCGGGCGATCTGAGCCCGCTGCGACCGGCGGAGTAGCGGTCGTGGCGCCGCTACTCCCGGTGGGGTAGGGGGGCTGGGGACGGAGGGGCGATGACGGGGGGTGGGAAGGTGGCCTACCGTTCCCTGCATGGGAGCCAGCAGGGAAGCGGTGGGGCGGCCCGAGCGGGGGCTGTTCGGGATCGTGCCGCCCGGGCGGGCGACCGACGTGGCGGTGGCGGCGCTGACCGGGGTCGTGCAGGTCGGGCTGACCATCGGGGCGTCCAGGAACCAGCCGGACCGGCAGCCGCTCGACCTGCTGGCCTTTCTGCTGCTGGCCGTGGGGCCGGTGGCGCTGCTGTGGCGCTGGCGCTGGCCGGCCGGGGTCCTGGGGGTGGTGATGGCCTCCAACGTGCTGTACTTCGCCCTCGGCTATCCCTACGGGCCGGCCTGGCTGGCCCTGATCGTCGCCTTCTGGACGGCGGTGACCGGCGGGGCCCGGCGGGCCGCGTGGATCACCGCGCTCGTGGGGCTGGCCGCCTACTACGCGCTGGCGGCGTTGCTGGACCGGGTGCCGCCGGCCACCGCGGCCCCCATCGCCGCCCATCTCGGCTGGCTGCTGCTGGTCCTGGCCGTGGCCGAGGTCGCCCTGGCCGCCCGCCAGCGCCGCCAGGCGGCCGAGCGGACCCGGGCCGAGGAGGCCAGGCGGCGGGCCGGTGAGGAGCGCATGCGCATCGCCCGGGAGCTGCACGACGTGCTGGCCCACAACATCTCGCTGATCAATGTCCAGGCCGGCGTGGCCCTACACCTGATGGACGAGCAGCCGGGCCAGTCCCGCAGCGCGCTCGAGGCCATCAAGCAGGCCTCCAACGACGCCCTCAAGGAGCTGCGGTCGGTGCTGGACGTGCTCCGCCAGGGCGACGAGGCGCCGCCCCGCGCCCCGGCCTCGGGCCTGGCCTCCCTGGACCGGCTGGTCGCGGGGGCGGAGGCGACCGGGCTGCCGGTCAGCACCCGGGTCGAGGGCGCCCCCCGGCCCCTGCCCGCCGGGACCGACCTGGCCGCCTTCCGGATCGTGCAGGAGTCGCTGACCAACGTGACCCGCCACGCCGGCCCGGCCAGGGCGACGGTGCTGGTCCGCTACGGGGACAGGGACCTCATGGTCCAGGTCGACGACGACGGGCGGGGCCCGGCGGCCAACGGCGCCGGTGGAAACGGGATCAAGGGCATGCGTGAGCGGGTCGCCGCCCTCGGAGGCGAGCTCACCACCGGCCCCCGCCCGGGCGGCGGCTTCCGGGTCCTGGCCCGCCTCCCCATCGACCCCGGAGAAGGGGACCAGCCGTGATCCGGGTTCTGCTCGCCGACGACCAGGCGCTGGTCCGGGCCGGGTTCAAGGCCCTGCTGGACGCCCAGGAGGGGATCGAGGTGGTCGGCGAGGCGGTCGACGGCGAGGAGGCCATCCGGCTGGCCAGGGCCCTGCGGCCCGACGTCGTGCTGATGGACATCCGCATGCCCGGCCTGGACGGCCTGGAGGCGACCCGGGCCATCGCCGCCGACGAGCTGCTGGCCGGGGTCCGGATCGTCATCCTCACCACCTTCGACCTCGACGAGTACGTGTTCGAGGCCCTGCGCGTCGGGGCCAGCGGGTTCCTGGTCAAGAACAC
>Ga0081538_10004777_pt1 | contig 12388 bp, 15 predicted proteins | sample TabmetS5T2R1_FD_71022 | JGI IMG/M metagenome (GOLD analysis project Ga0081538, IMG submission 71022) | Tabebuia heterophylla rhizosphere microbial communities from the University of Puerto Rico - S5T2R1 | ecosystem: Host-associated > Plants > Roots > Rhizosphere ... | reverse complement strand
ACCCAGTTGAACTCACGCGGCGGCTTGTAGGCCCCGTGGTAGAAGACCCGGGCCATGTGCAGGAACACCGTGAACACCATCAGGTGGGCGGCCCAGCGGTGCATGTTGCGCATCAGCTGGCCGAAGTTGACCGAGGTGGAGAGGGCCTGCATGTCGTTGTAGGCCAGCTCCTGCCCCAGCCCGGCCGTCGGCCGGTAGAAGAACATCAGGAAGATGCCGGTGATGGTGAGCAGGATGAACAGGAAGAAGGAGAGCCCGCCGAGGCAGAAGGTGTAGGTCAGCTTCAGCCCGTGCCGCTTCACCTTCACCGGGTGCAGGTGGTACAGCACGTTGTTCATCATGGCCAGCGCCCGGTCCCTGGAGGTGTCGCGGTACCCGGCCCGGTAGATCGACCCGGGCCGGAAGATCGACCTCCAGACCTGCGAGTCCCGGGTCTGCTTCCAGAGCTCGCCCGGCTTTGGCGGCTTGGGCGGCCGAAGCTTCAGCGCCACACGTCACTCCTCATCGATGAGACCCACCTGAGCAACAGAACCTACCCCTTGGCCGCCGCCTTGCCCTCGCCCACCCGGGCGTACCACAGCGCGCCGGTGGGGCAGCGGTCGATGCAGATGCCGCAGCGCACGCACTCGTTGTCGTCGATCACGAACAGGGCGTGCGAGGTCTGGGCCAGGGTGGTGACCTCCTGGCTCTGACCGTCGGCGACGATGTCCGGGGCCAGCATGTAGATGCAGTCCCAGGGGCAGACGTCCTCGCAGGCGCGGCAGAGGATGCACAGCTCGGGGGAGAGGGCGATGTGCCGGCGCGGCTTGATGCGGTCCTGCAGCCAGTTGGGATCGACCGTGGCCAGCGTGTAGTCATCGTGAATGCTTGGCTTGTTCGGGTTCACCGCTCGATCCTCTCGCGCCGCCTACTTGTAGCCACCGGTGGCCTCGCGCTTCTCCTCACCGGTGGGCAGCGTCTTGGGGTTGCGCTTGTTGTACGCCCGGATGGCCAGGCCGAAGCCGGCCAGGGCCACGCCGTACCAGACGACCACGATGACGTCGCGGATCGCCTGCTGGGGCAGGTCCAGCTCGCCGAGGCCGTAGGGCACGGTGAACCGGCCGGTCCACTTGAGCGTGCCGTCGGCGAAGTAGAGCCAGTAGGAGGGGATCACGGCCATGGTGATGAACAGGGCCACCCAGATGCCCATGGTCACGAGCACCAGCTTGACCCAGCGCTCCCCCTCGTCCTTCGGTCGAACCAGCGACACCCCTGTGGCCTCCAGCCTCGCGTGACCCGATCGTCCCACTGCCACGCATCCTAGCATTGCATTCGGTCACTGGCGGCTACACTCGAAGCCCGTCCAGGAACGCCGAGCACGCCGAGGTTCGCCATGTCGCGCCGCACCACCATCGCCGTGGTGGCCGTGGTCGTGGCGGCGGCCGTGATCGCCCTGGTCGGCCTGGCCGGGGCGGGCGGGAAGGGCCTGGCCCCCGAGGCCGGCACCGGGCAGGTGGAGCTGGTCGGCTCCAGCGTGGCCGTGATCCCCGAGGCCGAGCGCCGGCCCCTGCCCACCTTCAGCGGCCGCACCCTCGACGACCGCCAGCTCGACCTGGCCAGCCTGCGCGGCCGGCCCCTGGTGCTGAACTTCTGGGCCTCCTGGTGCGGGCCCTGCCGGGCCGAGCAGAAGGGCCTGGAGCTGGCCAACAAGACCCTGGCCGACCGGGACGCGCGCCTGGTCGGGGTCAACATCCGCGACGACCAGGGCGCGGCCGCCTCCTACCTGGAGGAGTTCGGGGTCGGCTACCCGTCGCTGTTCGACCGGCCGGCCACCCTGGCGGCCCGCCTGGGCGCCCTCGGCCCCCAGGCGCCCCCCTACACCCTGGTGGTCGACGCCCAGGGCCGGGTCGCGGCCCGGGTCTTCGGGGCCCTCCCCGGCGGCGACCCCCAGCGGCAGGCGGCGCTGCTCACCGACCTCGTCGAGCGGGTGACCTGAGTGAGCTGGGCCGAGCGGGCGCAGCAGATCGTGGTCGACGGGAACCTGCTGATCGCCCTGGCCGTGGCCGCCCTGGCCGGGTTCGTGTCGTTCGCCTCGCCGTGCGTGCTGCCCCTGGTCCCGGGCTACCTCTCCTATATGTCGGGGGTGAGCGGCCAGGACGTGGAGCGGCGGGGCGACCGCCGAGCCGGGCGGGTGGTCGCGGCCGCCGCCCTGTTCGTGCTCGGCTTCTCGCTGGTGTTCGTCGCCCTGGGGGCGGCCCTGGGGGCGGTCACCTCCTGGCTGGTGCTGAACCGCAGCCTGGTCACCCGGGTCGCCGGGGTGCTGGTGATCGTCATGGGGCTGTTCCTGGCCGGGGTGCTCAAGCCCGGCTTCCTGTACCGGGAGCGGCGCCTGCGGGCCGACCGGGTCCAGGGCGGGCTGGTCGGCGCCCTGCCCCTGGGCATGGTGTTCGGGCTCGGCTGGACGCCCTGCATCGGCCCCACGCTCGCCGCCGTGCTCGGCCTGGCCACGGTGGGCGGGGGCGGGGCCTCCCGGGGGGCGCTGCTGCTGTTCGCCTACTCGCTCGGGCTGGGGCTGCCGTTCCTGGTCGCCGCCCTGGGCTTCCGGCGGGCCCTGGGCCGCTTCCCGGCCCTGCGGGCCCGCTTCCGGTTGTTCGAGCTGGTCGGGGGCGGGATGCTGGTGATCATCGGGCTGCTGCTGCTCACCGGCCTGTGGGACAGTCTGCTGACCCAGCTGAAGATCTGGTCCGGGTCGATCAGCCTGCCCATCTAGCGAGGTCCCTGTCCTTGGCCGTCGACATCCGACCCCCCACCGCCCGCCCCGAGCGGCCGTCGCGCCGGCCCGGGCTGGGCGACGCCCTGCGCCAGGCCTGGCGCGAGTACCGCTCCATGCGGACCGCCCTGGTCCTGCTGGTGGTGCTGGCCGCGGCCTCGATCCTGGGCAGCCTGTTCCCGCAGGAGGGCATCAGCCCCCAGCGGGTCGATCAGTACTTCGCCGACCACCCCGCCCTGGCCCCGGTGCTGGAGCGGCTGGGGCTGTTCGACGTCTTCGGCTCCGCCTGGTACATGGCCATCTACCTGGCCCTGCTGGGGGCGCTGGTGGCCTGCCTGGTGCCGCGGACCCGGGCCCTGGTGCGGGTGCTCCGCTCCCGCCCGCCCCGCGGCGGCGACCTGGGCCGCTACCGCACCCAGGCCGGCTTCGACACCCCGGCCGCCCCCGACCAGGCCATGGCCGCGGCCCGCCGGGTCCTGCGCCGCCACCGCTACCGGCTCGCGGACCACGACGGGGGTGAGCTGGCCGGGGAGAAGGGCTACCTGCGCGAGGCGGCCAGCATGCTGTTCCACGTGTCGCTGCTGGTGCTGCTGATCGGGCTGGCCTACGGCAAGGGCTACGGGTACCGCGGCCAGGCGGCCATCGTCGAGGGCGAGACCTGGGCCAACGCCCGGGTCGGCTACGACAGCTTCAGCCCCGGGCGCTTCTTCGGGCCCGAGCGCCTGGCCCCCTTCCAGCTGCGGCTGGACGACTTCACCAACTCCTTCCACCCCGACAACACCCCGCGGGAGTTCGTCTCCCACCTGACCGCCCTGGACCTGGAGGGCCGCCAGCTCCAGTCCCAGCGGGTCGCCCCCAACCGGCCCATGACCGTGGACGGGGTGCGGATCTTCCAGTCCGACTACGGCTACGTCCCGGTGGTGCGGGTCCGCGACAAGGACGGCAGGGAGCTGCTGGCCCCCCATGAGGTCCTGACCCTGCGGGACCCGGCCTCGGAGTGGTCGACCGGGGTGGTCAAGGTGACCAGCGCCGAGCCCGACGTCGGGCTGGAGCTGACCATGTTCACCGGCCTCCGCACCGCCCCCGACTGCCCAGGCGGGGCGCCGTTCTGCAACGACCCCCGGCTGGTCCGGCCGGTGCTGGTGGCCCTGGCCTACCAGGGCGACCTCCAGGCCCACCGGGCCCAGAGCGTGTTCACCCTCGACCGCTCCCGGCTGGAGCTGCTGGGGGACCGGCCGGTGGTGCTCGGCCTCGGCCAGTCCCGCAAGCTGGCCAACGGCATGGAGGTGTCGTTCATCGGCCTCAAGCAGTACAGCGTGCTCACCCTGGCCCGCGACCCGGGGGTGCCGGTGGTGGCGGTGGCCGCCGGCCTGCTGCTGCTGGGGCTGGTGCCGTCGCTGTACGTGACCCGCCGCCGGGTCTGGGTCCGGGCCACCCCGGCCGGCCCGGGGGTGACCCGGGTCGAGCTGGCCGGCCTCGCCCTCCAGGGCAAGGCTGCCTTCGAGGCCGAGCTGGCCCGGCTCGCCGAGGCCATGAGACGGGGTACGCTGGACCCCCCCGGGTAGGGAAGGAGCCTCCATGTCGCCGGCCGACCTGGCCACCACCTCGGACACCCTGGCCTGGCTGGCCGTGCTCAGCTACGTGGTCGCGGCCACCCTGTTCGGGCTCGAGTTCGCCTACCGGCTGCGCTGGCTGGGGGTGGCCGGCCTGACCGTGACCGTGGCCGGACTGGCCGCCAACGTCGGCGCGGCCGTGACCCGCGGCCTGGCCACAGACCGCGTGCCGTGGGGCAACATGTACGAGTTCTCGATCATCGTCGGGATCGTCACCGTGGCCGGCTTCCTGGTCTGGCTGTCGCGGCGGCCCGAGATCCGCCCCCTCGGGGTGTTCGTGCTGCTCCCGGCGGTGCTGGCCATGGCCCTGGGCGGCCTGGTGTTCCGGGTGCCGGCGGGGCCGCTGGTCCCGGCCCTCAACTCCCGCTGGATCGTGATCCACGTGGCCGCGGCCATCACCGGCTCCTCGGTGCTGTGCCTGGCCGCCGTGTTCAGCATCCTGTACCTGGTCAAGGAGCGGTTCGAGCGGCGCCAGCGCCCACCGGCCCCGCCGCTGGTCGCCGGGGCGGCCACCACCGCCGACCGGGTCGAGGTCGACCAGGCGCTGGCCCGCCACGGCGGCATCTGGTCGCGGCTGCCGTCGGCCGACACCCTCGACCACCTCGCCTACCGGACGACCGCCTTCGGCTTCCCCATCTGGACCTTCGCCATCATCGCCGGGGCCATCTGGGCCCAGGCGGCCTGGGGCCGCTACTGGGGCTGGGACCCCAAGGAGACCTGGTCGTTCATCTCCTGGACGGTGTTCGCCGCCTACCTGCACGCCCGGGCCACCGCCGGCTGGCGCGGCCGCCGCGCCGCCTGGCTGTCGATCCTCGGGCTGGCCACCCTGCTGTTCAACTTCTACGCGGTCAACACCGTCATCGTCGGCCTCCACTCCTACGGCGGCCAGTAGGACGGGAACCAAGAGCCCCCGACCCGCTTCGGGATCGGGGGCGTCAGCCGCCTGGGTTGCCGTCGGGGGCCGCTCATCGCTTGGCGCGCCGCGACTGGCGGAGGCGACGGCGGGCAGCCCGCTGCGCCCTGGCCGCTTCGGCCTGGGCGAGCAGCTCGGCCTGGCGGGCCCGCGCGACCTGGTAGGTCATGGACAGCATGCTCAACCCTCCTTCGGGCACCGTTGAGCGGCCCGTCGGGGTACGATGCTTCCCCGAGGCTCGCTCCGGCGTTCTATTCGGCTATATTGGCAGTATACCCTAATGAATTGAGGCTGACTGGTGCCTGAGAAGTCGAAACGTTCGAAGAGAACGGCCAATCTGCCGAACAAAGTCGTGCCGATCCACGAGGGCGCGGAGCCGCTGCGGGCCTCGCTCGACGACACCGACCTGGCCATCGTCCGGGCCCTCCAGGCCAACGCCCGGGCCACCTACACCGAGATCGGCAAGGCCGTGGGGCTGTCGGCGGCCTCGGTCCACGAGCGGGTCCACCGGCTGGAGAGCCGCGGGGTGATCCGCGGCTACTCGGCCGAGGTCGACCCCGAGGTGCTCGGCCTGGGCGTGCTGTCGCTGGTGAGCGTCCTGCCCAGCGACTCCATGGACGCGGCCGCGACCGAGGCCGCCCTGGCCGCCATCGGTGAGGTCGAGACGGCCTGGAGCGTGGCCGGCGAGGACAGCCACCTGCTGGTCGTCCGCACCCGCTCGATCGCCGAGCTGTCCGGCGTCCTCCAGCGCCTCCAGGGCATCGACGGGGTCGCCCGCACCCGCACCGCGGTGGTCCTGGCCACCCCCGTCCGCCGCCCCCCGAGGGTCTAGCCGATGGCCCCCGAGGAGCCCACGCCCGCGCCCGATAGACCGGGGCACCCCCCTGGAAGAGCTCTCCGACCAACCGGGGCACCCCTTCGGGGTTCCCCGGACCACTCCGGCCGGACCCCTCCGGCGGCCGAGCGCACCGCCGCCGGCGTGCAGCGGATGTTCGACCGGGTCGCCCCCCGCTACGACCTGGCCAACACCGTCTTCTCGCTCGGCCAGGACAAGGGCTGGCGCAAGGCCGCGGCCCGGGCCACCCGCCTGGCCGCCGGCGAGGTCGCCGCCGACGTGGCCTGCGGCACCGGCGCCCTCACCCGCGAGCTCGAGGCCCTGGCCCCCGGCGCCCTGGTGGTCGGCTTCGACTTCTCCTACGAGATGCTCGTCCACGGGCCTGGGGGCCGCTTCGCGGCCGGCGACGCGCTCCAGCTCCCGCTGCGGGACGCCAGCGTGGACGTGGTCACGATCGCCTTCGGGCTGCGGAACCTGCCCGAGCCCGGCCAGGGGCTGCTCGAGTTCCGGCGGGTGCTGCGGCCGGGCGGCCGGCTGGTCGTGTGCGAGTTCTCCCAGCCGGTGGTGCCGGTGTTCCGCGAGGTCTACCGCCGCTACCTGACCCGGCTGATCCCGGTGGCGGCCCGCCGCCTGACCTCCGACCCCGAGGCCTACCAGTACCTGGCCCGCTCCATCGGCGCCTGGCCCGACCAGCCCGGCCTGGCCCGCTGGCTCCAGGAGGCCGGCTTCGGCGAGGTCGCCTGGCGCGACCTCAGCGGCGGCATCGTCGCCCTCCACCGCGGCGTGGCCCGCCCCTGATGCTGGCCTCGATCCGTTTGCCGTGACACACTGCGCGGCCTACACTCCAGTCGACGCACTTGTGCACTGATTCACAAATGGACGTGCCGGTGGGAGGCGAGGTGAGCGAGGCCTACGACGCGCTGGTCATCGGCGGTGGGCCCGGCGGGTCGGCGACCGCGTTCCACCTGGCCAGGGGCGGGGCGCGGGTGTGCCTGCTGGAGAAGCAGACCTATCCCCGCGACAAGGTGTGCGGCGACGGGCTGACCCCGCGGGCGGTCCGGGCGCTGGACCACATGGGGCTGCGCGAGGAGTACCAGAGCTGGTCGCGCAGCGCCGGGCTCAAGGTGCACGGCGGCGGCCACGTGATCGAGCTGCCCTGGCCGGAGCTGGAGGACTACCCGTCGTTCGGGCTGGCCCGGCCGCGCGCCGACCTCGACCAGCTGCTGGCCCGGACCGCCGAGAAGGCCGGGGCCGAGCTGTGTGAGGCCACCGAGGCGGTCGAGCCGCTGGTCGAGCAGGGCGTGGTCAAGGGGGCGGTGGTGCGCCGCCAGGGCGAGGACCCGGTTGCGCTGCGATCCGAGGTGGTGGTGGCGGCCGACGGCGCCTCCAGCCGCTTCGCCCAGGCCCTTGGCCTGCGCCGCGACGAGCAGCGCCCCATCGGCGTGGCCATCCGCCAGTACTACCGCACCGGGCGCGACGTCGACCCCTGGATCGACTCCTACCTGGAGTTGTGGAAGGGGGACCACCTGCTGCCCGGCTACGGCTGGGTGTTCCCGTTGGCCGACGGGACCGTCAACGTCGGCTGCGGCCTGCTCAACACCTCCGAGGGCTTCCGCAACACCAACTACCGGGACCTGCTGAAGGAGTGGCTGCCGACGGTCGGGCCGGAATGGGGCTTCTCCTCCGACGACGCGGTGGCCAAGCCGCGCTCGGCCCCGCTGCCGATGGGGGCCAGCCGCCATCCGCCGCTGCACCGGGGCGTGCTGTTCGTCGGGGACGCCGCCGGGCTGGTCAACCCGTTCAACGGCGAGGGCATCGACTACGCCATGGAGTCGGGCGAGCTGGCCGCCCGGGCCGGGCTGGCCGTGCTGGAGAGCGGCGACCGCAGCCGCCTGCTCGCCTACCGGGCCGCGGTCGAGCAGCGCTTCGGCAGCTACTTCTCGGTCGGCCGTTTGTTCGTGCGCCTCATCGGCGACCCGAGGGTGATGAAGGCGTGCGCCAGGTACGGGCTGCCCCGCCCCACCTTGATGAAGCTCGTCCTGAAGCTGATGGCCAACCTCTACGAGCCGGCCAGAGGCGACGCCACCGACCGGGTCGCGCGGGCCCTGGTCCGACTGGCCCCTTCGAGGTGAGGGTCGTGCCCGCCCAAGTTTGCGCGCTCTCCCGAGGCGGCCATAGGCTGGCGCGGCCGCCGTCGGCCCCACGCTCGAGGTGTGTTGGAGGCTGCCCGTGAACCTCGGTGCCTTCGCTCCGATCCTGGTCATGCTCGTGCTGGCCAGCGTGTTCGCGGTCCTCTCGATCGTGGTGTCGGCGTTCCTCGCCCCCTACCGGCCCAGCCGGGCCAAGTACTCGGCGTACGAGTCCGGCATCGAGCCGGGCCGGTTGCCCAAGGGGGAGCGCTACCCGGTCAAGTTCTACCTGACCGCGATGCTGTTCGTGGTCTTCGACGTCGAGGTGATCTTCCTCTACCCCTGGGCGGTGGTGTTCCGCCAGCTGGGCGTCTTCGGACTGGTCCAGATGGGCATCTTCGTCGGGCTGATCCTGGTCGCCTACATCTATGACTGGAAGCGCGGCGGATTGGAGTGGGACTGAGCATGCAGAGCGGGAGCGGACTGGACAAGCTGCCAGGCGGCATCCTGGTCACGACCGTGGAGAAGCTGGCCAACTGGGCCCGCAAGGGCTCGCTGTGGCCGGCCACCTTCGGGCTGGCCTGCTGCGCCATCGAGATGATGGCCACCGGGGCCGGCCGCTACGACCTGGCCCGGTTCGGCATGGAGGTGTTCCGGGCCTCGCCCCGCCAGGCCGACCTGATGATCGTGTCCGGGCGGGTGTCGCAGAAGATGGCCCCGGTGCTGCGGACCATCTACGACCAGATGCCCGAGCCCAAGTGGGTCATCTCCATGGGCGTGTGCGCCACCTCGGGCGGGATGTTCAACAACTACGCGATCGTCCAGGGCGTCGACCAGATCGTGCCGGTGGACATGTACGTGCCCGGCTGCCCACCCCGGCCCGAGATGCTGATCGACGGCATCCTGCGGCTGCACGAGAAGATCGTGAAGGGCGAGCCCCGATCCAAGCTGGTGCTCGAAGAGGCGGGAACGTGAGCGAGTCGACCACCACCGAGACCAGCGAGAACGGCTTCCAGCCGCCCGACGCCCTCCAGCCGGTATTGACCGGCCTGCGCGAGAACTTCGAGGACGCCATCCGGGAGGTCGGTGGGCACCGGGGCGAGGTCGTGGTCGAGCTGGAGCGCGAGCGGCTGGTCGAGGTCTGCACCTGGCTGCGCGACCACCCGGCGGCCCGCTTCCGGCTGCTGGCCAGCATCACCGGTATCGACTACCTGAACTACGACGACCGGCCCGAGCGGCTCTGCGCCGACTACAACCTCTACTCCTTCGACCACAACATCCGGCTCCGGCTCAAGGTCCGGGTCACCGTCGAGGACCCCCACATCCCCTCGGTGACCGGCGTCTGGCCGGGGGCCAACTTCCCGGAGCGGGAGGCCTACGACTTCTTCGGCATCCGCTTCGACGGGCATCCCAACCTGGTCCGCATCCTGATGCCCGAGGACTGGAAGGGCTATCCGCAGCGCAAGGACTACCCGCTGGGCGGGGTCGACGTGGGCTACATCGGCGCCCACATCCCCCCGCCGGACACCAGGCGGTACAAGGGAGGCTGGACCAGCACATGAGCGAGGTCGAGACGCCGGAGGTCGAGCGACCGACCAGCGAGCTGGTCGACGAGGTCGTGGTCCGCCCCGGCGAGGCCCACGACCTGCCCCCGGCCCACGCCGCCGAGCAGGTGTCGGTGAGCGAGCGGCGGGTCCAGCAGGTGGTGGCCATGGGCGGCGGCGACTGGGCCGAGGTCACGGCCCGAGCCGCGGCCGAGGGCCAGGACGACGTGATGATCATCAACATGGGCCCCCAGCATCCCTCCACCCACGGGGTGCTGCGGCTGGTCGTGGAGCTCAAGGGCGAGGAGGTCATCAACCTCACGCCGGTGGTCGGCTACCTGCACACCGGCATCGAGAAGTCGACCGAGTACCGCACCTGGGTCCAGGGGGTCACCTTCGTGACCCGCATGGACTACCTGGCCCCGATCTTCAACGAGACCGCCTACTGCCTGGCCGTGGAGAAGCTGGTCGGGATCGAGGCGCCGCCGCGGGCCCAGGCCCTGCGGGTGCTGATGATGGAGCTGAACCGGATCTCCTCGCACCTGGTCTGGCTGGCCACCACCGGGCTGGAGCTGGGGGCCCTGTCGGTGATGCTCTACGGGTTCCGGGAGCGGGAGGAGATCCTCGACATCCTCGAGGACGTGACCGGCCTGCGCATGAACCACGCCTGGGTGCGGCCGGCCGGGGTCTCCCAGGACCTGCCCGACGGCACCGAGGACAAGATCCGCGCCTTCGTCCGCGACATGCGCTCCAAGGCCGATGAGTACGAGACCCTGCTGACCAACAACCCGATCTGGCTCGAGCGGACCAAGGGCATCGGCCACCTGTCCCAGGACGAGCTGATCGGGCTGGGGGTCACCGGGCCGATGCTGCGGGCCGCCGGCCTGGACCACGACCTGCGCAAGGCCCAGCCCTACTGCGGCTACGAGCAGTACGAGTTCGACGTGCCGACCGCCACCGGCTCGGACGTGTACGCCCGCTACCAGGTGCGGCTGGCCGAGATGCGCGAGAGTCTGCGGATCGTCGAGCAGGTGCTGGACAGCATGCCCGACGGGCCGGTGATGTCGACCGATCCCAAGATCGGCTGGCCGGCCAAGCTGGCCCTGGGCCCGGACGGCCTCGGCAACAGCCCGGCCCACGTCCAGCACATCATGGGCGAGTCCATGGAGGCCCTGATCCACCATTTCAAGCAGGTCACCGAGGGCATCAAGGTGCCCAAGGGCGAGGTCTACGTGCCCGTCGAGTCGCCGCGGGGCGAGCTCGGCTACCACGTCGTCTCCGACGGCGGCAACCTGCCCTACCGGGTCCACGTCCGCGACCCGTCGTTCATGAACCTCCAGACCGGCACCCCGATGGCGATCGGGCTGCTGGTCGCCGACGTGATCGCCGCCATGTCCTCCATCGACCCGGTCCTCGGCGGCGTCGACCGCTAGCGCCCACAAAGGAGCTCCCCACCGCCGTGCCGCTGTCCGACCAGACCCTGACCCGGGCCGAGGAGCTGATCGCGCGCTACCCGCAGCCGCGCTCGGCCCTGCTCCCGATCCTGTTCCTGCTGCAGGCGGAGGACGGCTACGTGTCGCCGGCCGGCGTCGCCCAGGCCGCGCAGCTGCTGGGGCTGACCAAGGCCGAGGTCGGGGCGGTGGCCACCTTCTACACCATGTTCCGGCGCCGCCCGGTGGGGAAGTACCTGGTCTCGGTGTGCAAGACGCTGCCCTGCCAGCTGCGGGGGTCGCGGGAGATCTCCGCGGCGCTCGCCGGGCGGCTGGAGGTGCCCCTCGGCGGCACCGACCAGAGCGGGATGGTCACGGTCGAGGAGGTGGAGTGCCTGGCCGCCTGCGACGGGGCTCCGGTGGTCCAGGTCAACACGGAGAACTACGAGCGGCTGACCACCGAGGAGGCCATGGGGCTGCTGGAGGCCCTGCTCCGCGACGAGCTCCCGCCGCCGACGTTCGCGGCCGACGGGTCGGTGACCGAGCCGTCGACGGCCGGGCTGCACTGGCGCCTGGCCGGCCTCGGCGACCCCCCGGCGACCCTGGGCGGCCCCGGCGAGGCCGCGACGGGGGAGCGCAGCGTCGGCCGGCCGCCGTCCCCGCCCGAGCCGACCGAGCAGCGCGAGGCCGGCGAGCCCCAGCCGGGGGAGGGGGCCGGCGCGGCCGCGCCGGACCCTCACCCGCCGGCAGCCGGGCCCCCGACCGGGAGGGTAGCCGCCGGCGGGACGGGACGTGATCGGCCGTCCACAGCCCCACAGGACGAGGGCCCGGCACCCGAGGACAAGCCCAGGCCGCAGGCGGGTGAGGGCCGGTGACCGAGCAGGTCAAGGTGCTGACCTCCCGCTGGGGCGACCGGGAGGCCCACGGGATCGACCGGTTCATGGAGCTGGACGGCTACGCCAGCCTCGACGCCGCCTTCGAGCAGTCCCCAGAGGACCTGGTCCAGCTGGTCAAGGACGCCGGGCTGCGGGGCCGGGGCGGGGCCGGGTTCCCCACCGGCATGAAGTGGGGCTTCCTGGCCAAGGGGACCGGCAAGCCGACCTACCTGGTGGTCAACGCCGACGAGAGCGAGCCCGGCACCTTCAAGGACATGGAGCTGCTCGAGCGCGACCCGC
>Ga0081538_10004776_pt1 | contig 12388 bp, 11 predicted proteins | sample TabmetS5T2R1_FD_71022 | JGI IMG/M metagenome (GOLD analysis project Ga0081538, IMG submission 71022) | Tabebuia heterophylla rhizosphere microbial communities from the University of Puerto Rico - S5T2R1 | ecosystem: Host-associated > Plants > Roots > Rhizosphere ... | reverse complement strand
CGCGGGTTCAGCTCGACGGTCGGCGTGGTCGTGGCCGACCTCGGGAACCCCTACACCGCCCCGGTCATGCGCGGGCTCCAGAGCGAGCTGGAGCGGGCCGACTACATGGCCCTGATCGCCGAGTCGCGCGACGACTCCCAGGCGCTGGACCGGGCCGTCGGCCACCTCCTGGCCCGCCAGGTGGACGGGCTGGTGCTGCTGGCCGCGCGCTGGGGCGACCTGGACCGGATCCTCGGCTGGATGTCCAGGATCCCGGTGGTCCTGGCCGTGCGCGGCCTGTCCGGCTCCGGGGTCCCGGAGGTGACCCACGACGACCTCGGCGGGGGCGCCCTGGCCGCCGGGCACCTGGCCGAGCTCGGCCACCACCGGGTCGTCCAGCTGCCGGGACCGCAGGACATGCAGCCGTTCAAGGACCGTCACGACAGCTTCGGCGAGGCCGCGACCGCCCTCGGGCTGGAGGCCCGGGCGGCGCCGGCGGCCAGCCGGCCGGTCTTCGACGAGGGGCGGCGGCTGATGGCCCTGGCCCTGGCCGACGGGCGCCGGGCCACCGGGGTGTTCGCCCACAACGACGCCATGGCCATGGGGGCGGTCCGGGCGCTGCGCGAGGCCGGCCTCAACTGCCCCCGCGACGTCTCGGTGGTCGGCTACAACGACGTGCCCATGGCCGACTGCTTCGACCCGCCGCTCACCACCATCCGGCTCGACGGCGCCGAGGTGGGCCGCCAGACCGCGGAGGCCGTGCTGGCGGCCATCCGGGGGCTGCCCGTCCCCACCCGGGCGACCCCCGTCCCGGCCGAGCTGGTGGTCCGGGCCAGCGCTAGGAGGCCGGCGGCTCGGCGGGCTCGCCAGCTGGCCGCCCGCCCGGCGCCGTAGCCCGGCGGCCGCGCCCGGCCTGGTCGTCGAGGAAGCGCGCCACCAGCCCGCGCAGGACCACGGCCATGGTGAACCCGTTGGCCTGGCACCACTGCTTGAGGCGCTCGTGCTGGTCGGTGGAGAGGCGGACGGGCACGCTCTGCCAGGGCCCGCCGGTCTCGGGGCCGAGCGGCGGGAGGGTGAGCTCGTAGCCGAGCTCCGGACTGTAGGCCCGGTGCGCCGGGGACGGCGGCAGGCCCGGGCCACCACCCGGCCCCGACCAGGCGGCCAGCCGGGGCTCGAGCATGGCCTCCAGGAGCTTGTCCTGCTCCTCGGCCGGGAGGGAACGGACGGCCTTGACCATCAGCCGCGACATCTCTGACATCGGTGGTACCCCCATTGATACCCGAACTGATATCGGGCGATATCAGAGCATGCGCTGTTCCCGACGCAGTTGTCGAGTCGCGGCGTGCCCCACCTCGTGGCGCCCCCGGTAGGGGGCCGCCCCCAGGCGGTCGCGGCCGGCCAGGGCGACCAGCAGGCCGGCGGCCGTGCAGGCGCAGGCGGCGGCCAGGGTGGCCGGCACCCCGGCCTGGTCGACCAGGATCCCGGCCACGGTCAGGCCGGCCGCGGCGGTGACGTTGATGGCGGTGGTCAGCCAGGTGCCCGACTCGGTCAGGGTGCCGGGCGGAGCCAGCTCGGCGGCCAGGACGTAGGCCGAGCTCTCCAGGGGGGCGAGGACGAGCCCGACCAGGGCGACCACCGCGGCAAGGGCCAGGGGCGTGGCCGCGGCCGTCATCGGGGCGCTGGCCAGGACGAGCAGGGCGAGCAGGCCGAGGTAGCGGCGGCCGGGCGACTGGTGCCAGGTCCTGGCGCCGTACCAGAGTCCGCCGAGACCGCTGGCCGCGGCCCAGGCGGCGAGCAGCAGGGAGGCCGCCTCGGGCGAGCCGGCCTCCCTGGCCGCCCCGACCAGGCCGATCTCCCAGATGCCGATGGCGGCGCCGACGCCGGCGAGCGACAGGGTCAGGGTCCGCAGGCCCGGCCCGCGCAGGGCCCCGGCCCAGCCCCCGCGGCCGGTCGCGGCCGCGGCCCGGCTGCCCGCCTGCGCCTTCGACACCGGCGAGGCCACGAACCCGAGCGTCCCGGCGACGGCCAGCCCGGCCGTGGCCAGCACCCCGGCCGCCGGCTGGTACAGGGTGGCCAGCGCGCCGGCCAGCAGCGGCCCGATCACGAACAGCAGCTCGTCGAGGACGGCGTCGAGGGCGTAGGCGGTCTGGAGCCTGGGCCCCTGGCCGACCAGCGACAGCCACAGCACCCGCATGGACGCCCCCAGGGGCGGGGCGGCGGCCCCGGCGGTCGCGGCCAGGGCGATCATGGCCGCGACCTCGGCCGGGCTCGAGCCGGCGACGGCGACCATGCCGGCCAGGGCGACCGCGAAGCCCAGGGCCATCGGGGGCAGGCAGCGGCGCTGCCCGAGGCGGTCGACCAGCCGGCCCCGGACCGGCGCCAGCAGCCCGCTGGCCAGGGCGATGGCGGCCGAGGCGGCTCCGGCCTTGGCCAGCGAGCCGGTCACCTCCTGCACGAACAGGACCACGCTCAGCGGCCCGGTGGCCGTCGGCAGCCGCCCGACCAGGGAGGCGAGCAGGAGTGGCCGGGCGTGGGGAAGCCGCAGGATGGCCAGATACGAGGAGCGCACGGCGCGATCCTACGGCTTCCACCCGGTCGGGTGGTATGGCCCTCCTGTACCGAACGCACGGCTCTGCGCAGAGATCCCTTGCCGATTAGTAGTCCGTGAGCGGCGGGAGGTAGAAGGGGAGGGATGGGGAGGAAAGCCCTGTTGCGGAGCCGTCGAGCCACACCAGAAAGGAGTGGATTCGATTGCCGTCGCACCGGCATGTGAGATGGTTATAGTTCAAAAGGGCTGATACATACGTACCCCGGGCGGATCAGCTCGGGGTACGCTAGTCAGAAGAATCGGTCGTCACCTCGCCGGGAGGGGCAGGATGTCGGCCAGACTGCGCTGGTACGTCGGCAGCCTCACCGTGGCCGCCGCGTTCGTGCTGGCCGTCCTGCTGACCCGGCTCGACCTCGACCGCGCCCGCGAGGTCGCCGGGGCGATCGCCGTGTTCGCCCTCTTCATGGTCGCCGGCGAGCTGGTCCTCCTCCGGATCAACGCCCAGAACCGGCTCAAGGAGGTGTCGATCACCTCCACCTTCGCCTATGGGCTGGTCCCCCTGGCGGGCACGGCGGTGGCGGTGCTGGTGTTCCTCCTCGGCTCGATCGTCTCCGACCTGGGCCGGCGCAAGGGCGCCATCAAGACGCTGTTCAACGCGGCCCAGTACGTGCTCGCCCTGGCCGCCGGCGGGGCCGTCTACCACGCCCTGGGCGGCGGCTACGAGATCACCACCGCGACCCTGCCGGCGCTGGCGGCCGGCGGGCTCGCCTTCATGCTGGTCAACCACCTGCTGGTCAGCACCGTGGTCAGCCTCGACCAGGGCATCCCGGTGCTCCAGGGGCTGCGGCGCGACGACCTCCGCCTGGAGCTGGGCAGCTCGGCCATGGTGCTGGCCCTGGCCCCGGTGGCGGTGGTGGTCGCCGAGCGCAGCCTGCTGCTGGTCCCGGCCCTGGTGGTGCCCCTGGCGGCCGTGTTCCTGGCCTCGGCGGGGGAGATCCGGGCCCGGGCCCAGCAGGCCGTCGCCGAGGAGGCGACCGAGCGCCAGCGCGTGCTCACCGAGCGCGAGCACGAGGTCGTCCGGCGCCTCCAGGAGACCGACCGGCTCAAGGCCGACCTGATCGCGACCGTCTCCCACGAGCTGCGCAGCCCGCTGACCACGATCGTCGGCGTGTTCGGGATCCTGCGGGTCCGGCGCCACCGGCTGACCGCGTCCGAGCGCGACGAGCTGGTCCGGATGGGCATCCATCAGAGCGAGCGGCTGCACCGCATGATCGAGCAGCTGCTGCTGGCCGCCCGCTTCGAGCAGGCCGAGGGGGTGGCCTCCCTTGGCGCGTCCAGGACCGAGCTGGACGCCATCGACCTGGTCCACCAGGCCGGGGCCGAGGCCAGGGCGCGCCACACCGGCCGCCGCATCGCCATCGAGACCAACGGGTCCCTGCCGGTCCGGGTCGCCCAGGACGCGGTCGTGCAGGTGCTGGCCAACCTGCTCGACAACGCCTGCAAGTACTCGCCCGACAGCGAGCCGGTGCGGCTGTCCGGGACCCGCGAGGGCGCCGAGGCCGTGCTCGCCGTCGAGGACTCCGGCCCGGGCATCCCCGAGGCCGAGCGCCAGCGCATCTTCGACCGCTTCACCCAGCTCGAGCGCCACATGCAGCGCCGCTCCGGCGGCGTCGGCCTGGGGCTGTACATCGCCCGCCAGCTCGCCCGCAGCCAGGACGGCGACCTCCTGCTGGTCGACCCGGCGAGCGGCCGGGGCGCCCGCTTCGAGCTCCACCTCCCCCTGCTCCCGGAGGCCGCCGGGTCTTGACCGGCCGGCACAATCGGTCGTTTTGGCGCTCGATGCGGGGATAGACAGGAGCCTGCGCGCGCTTGAACCATCAAGTCGATCGAGGCGAGCAGGAGGAGATGTCATGACCCAGTACGGCACCGACCCGGTGTACCGGGACCCGGTCGCGGAACCGCCGGCCGGTTCCACCACCGACCAGGTGGATTCCACCACCGACCAGGTGAAGGACCACGTCCGCGACAAGACCCAGGTGGCCCAGGACAAGGCGCGGGGCGCGCTCGGGCAGGCCAGGGGCCGCTTCAGCGACCAGGTCGACCAGCGCTCGACCCAGGCCGGGGAGCGCATCGCCGGGACCGCCTCGGACGTGCGCTCGATCGCCGAGGAGCTGCGCAGCCAGGGCAAGGACGCCCCGGCGAATCTGGCCGAGCAGGTCGCCGGCCAGGCCGACCGGGTGGGCGACTACCTCAAGGGCGCCAGCGGCGACCGGATCCTGCGCGACGTCGAGGACTTCGCCCGCCGCCAGCCCATGCTGGTCGCGGCCGGCGCCCTCGCTCTCGGCTTCGCCGCCTCCCGGTTCCTGAAGGCGTCCAGCGGCCGCCGCTACGAGGCCACCTACCAGCCACGCCACGAGCGGTCCGGGGACGGCAACTACGACCGGACCTTCGACGCCACCAGCCCCTATGACACCCGGACGGCCTATGGCACCGGGACGTCGTCCGGCACCGGCGCCCGCTACGAGACCGAGGTGCCCGTCACCGAGGTCTACGAAGAGCGGAGGGCGTGATGGCCGCGACCCAGGATCCGGCGGGCGCCGAGGATCTGCGTGACCGTTCCCTGGGTGAGCTGCTCAAGCAGCTCTCGGAGCAGACGACCCGGCTGGTCCACCAGGAGCTGGAGCTGGCCAAGGCCGAGCTGTCCGAGAAGGGCAAGCAGGCCGGCCAGGGCGCCGGGATGTTCGGCGGCGCCGGGGCCATCGGCCTGGCCGCCCTCGGGGCGCTGACCGCCTGCTTCATCCTCGCCCTTGACACGGTCATGCCGGCCTGGCTGGCCGCCCTGATCGTCGCCGTCGTCTACGGGATCGTCGCCTTCGTCCTGGTCAAGCAGGGCCAGGCCAGGATGAAGCGGGCCGTCCCGCCGGTGCCCGAGCAGACCATCGAAACCGTGAAGGAGGACGTGGAATGGGCCAAGACCCAGGTGCGATCCGACAGGACATAGAGCAGACCCGAGCCGAGATGAGCGAGACCGTCGAGGCCGTCGGCTACAAGGCGGACGTGCCCTCGCGGGCCAAGGAAGCGGTGAGTGACAAGGTGGAGAACGTCAAGGCGAAGGTGAGCGACACCGCCACCCGGGCCAAGGAGGCCGTGACCGGGGCGACCGACCGCGCCGGCCAGGCCACCCCGAGCCAGGGCGAGGTCAAGCAGCAGGCCCGGCGGGCGGCCGGGATGGCCAAGGAGAACCCGCTGGGGCTGGCCATCGGCGCCGCCGCCATCGGGTTCCTGGCCGGGCTGGTGGTGCCCTCGACCCGGGTCGAGGACGAGAAGCTGGGCCCGGTGGCCGACCAGGTCAAGGACAAGGTCAAGGAGACCGGCCAGGAGGCCCTTGACCGCGGCAAGCAGGTCGCCCAGGACGTGGCCAGCAGCGCCGCCGACACCGCCAAGCAGCGGACCCAGGAGCACGGCCAGGAGCTGGCCGGCAGCGCCCGGCAGCACGCCGAGGACGTCAGGACCCAGTGACCGAGCGCGACAACGGCCAGGCGGCCGGCAGGGACGCGGAGCGCCCCGGCGAGATCCCGCCGAGGGGATGGTTCGCCATCCTCAAGCGGGTCAAGGCCGAGGTGAAGGAGGACAACGTCACCCTGCTGGCCGCCGGCGTCGCCTTCTACGGGATGCTGGCCATCTTCCCGGCGATCATCGCCGTGGTCACCGTCTACGGCATGGTCGCCGACCCGGCCCAGGTCCAGTCCCAGGTGAACGAGTTCGCCAAGGGCCTGCCGGCCGGCGCCGACCAGCTGATCACCGAGCAGCTCAACAACGTGGTCAACGCCGGCCAGCAGGCCCTGTCGATCGGCCTGGCGATCAGCCTCCTGGCCGTGCTCTGGAGCGCCTCCGGCGGGGTCCAGGGGCTGGTCAAGAGCCTCAACCTGGTCTACGACGAGCACGAGTCGCGCGGGTTCGTGAAGCTGCGCGGCCTGTCGCTGCTGCTCACCCTGGGGGCGATCGTGGTCGTGGTGGTCGCGCTGGCCCTGATCGCGGTCTTCCCCGGCGTGGTCGACGACCTCGGGCTGGGGCAGGCCGGCGAGCTGGCCGCGTCGATCGCCCGCTGGGTGGTGCTCGCCCTGGTCGTCCTGACCGCCCTGGCGGTGTTGTACCGCTACGCCCCCGACCGGGCCAACCCGCGCTGGCGCTGGGTCAGCTGGGGGGCGGTGGTCGCCTTGGTGGTCTGGCTGCTAGGCTCCGTCGGGTTCAGTTGGTACGTCGACAACTTCGGCAAGTACAACCAGACCTACGGCGCCCTGGCCGCGGTGATCGTCTTGCTCCTCTGGCTGTTCCTCTCCTCCTTCGCGGTGCTCCTCGGCGCCGAGCTCGACGCCGAGATCGAGCGCCAGACGGCCAGGGACACGACCACGGGCCCGGAGCGGCCGCTGGGCGAACGCGACGCCGAGGTCGCCGACACCGTCGGTGAGAACTCTCGGCGCCGGTGACCGCCCCGCTGATCGCGATCCCGACCTACCATCTCGGCCCCGGCCGGGTGGGGAACTGGCAGGGCGCCTACGCCCTGCCCGAGCCGTACGTCGCCGCGCTGGTCGCGGCCGGGGCCCAGGTCGCGCTGCTGCCGCCGGCGGCGCCGGCCGGCCCCGAGGCGCTGCTGGCCGCCTTCGACGGGCTGCTGCTGGCCGGCGGCGGCGACATCGAGCCGGCCCGCTACGGCGCCGCCGACCACCCGGCCCAGTACGGGACCGACCCCGCCCGGGACGAGCTCGAGCTGGAGCTGGCCCGGGCGGCGGTCCGGCTGGGCACCCCGACCCTCGGCATCTGCCGGGGGGTCCAGCTGCTCAACGTGGCCTTCGGCGGCACCCTGGTCCAGCACCTGCCGGACGTCGACGGCCTGGTCGAGCACCGCAACGAGGCCAAGCAGGCGATGCACGGCCTCCGGGTCGAGCCCGGCAGCCGCCTGGCCGAGGCGCTCGGCCAGGTCGAGGCCGAGGGCCTCTCCCATCACCACCAGAGCCTCGACCGCCTCGGCGACGGGTTCCGGCCGGTCGCCTGGGCGCCGGACGGGCTGGTCGAGGGGATCGAGCGCGACCAGGGCTGGACCGTCGGCGTGCTCTGGCACCCCGAGAGCACCGCCCAGGCCGACCCGGTCCAGCACCGGCTGCTGCGGTCCTTCGTGGAGGTGGCGTCCCGGCGTGGACAGGCGTTTTGGCGCCGACGCGCCGAGCCGGTAGGGTTTGCCGGTCCCGGGACCACCGCGGGGTGAGCCGGGACGGCCGGTCCGTGCGTACTTCACGGTGAGATGCTGTTCTCCAACTTGGCTGTCGCGATCGCCCTCACGGTGCTGTTCCCGTTGGGGCTGATGGGCCTGCTGGCGGCCGGGGAGTGGCTGGAGCGCCGCACCCTGGCCACCGAGGAGGTCGTGCCCCGGCGGCTGCGCCGCATGGCCACCAAGCCGCCCGAGGCGGTCGAGGCCATGGTGCTGGAGGAGACGGCCCACGTGGTCGCCCAGTACTGGTCGGCCACGGGCCGCCCGGCCTCCGAGGCCCCCACTCCCGGGGTCGCCACTCCCGGGGCCCCCCCTCCCGGGGTCGCCAGCAACGGCGACCAGCCGGCCACCCGCGCCCGCAGCAACGGCAACGGCGGCGGCCGCCACCTGCGCCGGCCCCCCCAGGGTCGCACCGGCCGCCACGAGCGCCGCCGGTAGGGGTGGCGGGTCGGGCCACGGGGCCCATGCTGTCGCCTGGCACGGTGGGTCGGGCCTCGGGCCTCAAGTAGTCGCCTGGCTCGTGGTCGGGGGGGTGTCGGGCCCCATTCGCTTACCTGGCTCGGTGGTCGGGGGCGGTTGGGCCCCATGCACCTGGCACTGGGGTCATAGCCGAGCGGGTTCGTGGGCGGGTCGGGCCCCATGCAGTTGCCTGGCATGGTGGGCAGCAGTGCATGGCCCGCTCTTCAGAGCCGGCTCAGGCGGCGCTCGGATGTCGCCGGGCTGCGGGATGTCGCCGGTGCGGCGGGGTAGCGGTCAACCGCCCGTCTGGGTCGCGACCCAGCCGCCAGCCGCCCTCATGGACCGCCCGGTGATGGGCCCGGCAGAGCAGGGCCAGATTCGCCAGGTCGGTTGGGCCACCGTCCAGCCAGTGGACCAGATGATGGCCCTCACACCAGGCCAGCGGCCGGCTGCAGCCGGGGAACACACAGCCGCCGTCCCGCACGGCCAAGGCGGTCCGCTGGGCCGGGGTCACGACCCGGGTGGCCCGCCCGACGTCCAACGGCTGGCAAGGCGCCCCACCCAGGACCGGGGGCAGCAGGGCGGCGGCGGCCCGTAGCCGCCCCTCGACCTCCAGCGCCGGCGCGTCGTGAGCAGTGGTGGGATCGCGGCTGGCCAGGACCCGGGTCACCGTCCCGTCACAGGCCAGCCGCCGACACGCCTCCGGCGCCAGGGGCTCCGCCCAACCCGCCTCACCACCCAACCCGCCAGGGCCACCCAGCAGACTGTCCAGGTCTACCACCACCGACAACTGGGGGCGGACCCCACCGGTCTGGGGCAGCCGCCCACCCTCCAGGGCCCGGCGAGCCAACTCGGCCAAGGCATCGGCGGTGCGCTGGCCACCGCTGCGAGTGTCCTGGGTGTCAGCCGGGCGGGCCAGCGGCTCCAGAGCGGCCAGCACGGTCTGGCCGGCCTCGGCCTCCAACAGCCCCTCGATGGCGACCATGCCCTCCCAGGTCGGGGTCAACCACACCCCACGGCGGCCATGGCGCTCCTCGGCGCGGCGGTCGGCGCCGTCAGGATCCGCCACGAGGCGGAGATGGCCCAGGACCCGCCGCAGCCGCGGTGGATCCAGCCGTTGGGCCGCCTCGAGCAGCACCGGTTCGGCCTCGGCGGTGAGGTGGTCGGGGAGGTCGTGGGTGCCGTGGGCGAGCACGCCGGCATGGGCGGCCGACAACTCCCCGGCGCCCAGGGCTTCGGCGGTCCTGGGCAGCGGACCACGGAACAGAGCTCGGGCGGTGCGGACTGCCGTGCTGGCGGCACCTGGCCCCAGGCGGAGCTGGCGCCGCAGCCACCCAGCCGTCGACCCCACCTCCCGGCCGTCCTCGGCCCCCGCTGCCCCGCGGGCGTCGACCCCGGCCAGCTCCTTGAGCCACACGCCCTCCAGCCGATCCACGAGCCGCCGCAGGACCAGGACCCGTTCGGCCCGGACCGCATCGGTCAGACGGTCCAGCTCCTGGACAGCCAGCTCGTCGACCGCCGCCGTCAGGGCCGCCAGGCCGTCCTCGGGGCTGGCCGAATGTGTGTTCGAGTCCATGGGCGCAACCTATCAACCCCACACCGGAAGGCAAGCACCACACCAAATGTGTGGACAACATTCTTGCCCCACCACCGCTGATGATCGTTCGCGCGAGCAGGCCGGCGGCGCGCCCGCGCCACCGGGCCAGGCGAGTGGATGGGGCCCGAACGACCTCGACCCCGTGCCAGGTGACCTCATGGGAGCCCGAACGCCCCCGGCCACCAAGCCAGGTAAGCGAATGGGGCCCCAACCGCCCCCGACCACCGAGCCAGGCGACTGCATGGGGCCCGAGGCCGACCCACGTGCCAGGCGACTGCATGGGGCCCAAGGCCCCCCGATCCACCGACCCCAGCCGACTACACGGGACCCACCACCTCCTCCCGCGACCTGCCGCTGGACCCCGCCCGGGACCCTCGCTGGGGCTATCGTGGAAGGATGCAACGGCGTCCGCGCACCTCCGAGGCCTTTGTGGCCGGGGTGGCCGCCATGACCGTGGCCATGGCGGTGTTCGGGCTCGTCCATCTGGTCCAGACCAGCTTCCCGTTCCCGCCCCTCGGGCTCGCCCAGCGGCTGCTGCGGCTGGTCCCCGGGCCGGTGGCGGTGTTCTTCATCGACCTGCTGGGCCACTGGGCCCTGCGGCTGTTCGCGGTCGGCTTCACCGTCGGGAGCATCCTGGCCGGTGGGGGAGCGGCCGTGCTGGTGGCCAGGGCGGCCCCGTCCGGGGGTCAGGGGGCGCAGGAAGCGGAAGGCGGCAGCCCCCGGCGGATCGACCGGTCCAGGGCGGCCTGGCTGGCCGCTGGGGCGTTCGGGCTGGCTGCCCTGGCTGGCTACCGGGCCCAGCCGGGCGCGCCGTCGCTGCTCGTCTACGGCGTGGTCGTGGCCGTGGCGGCGGCCGTCTACGCCAGCTTCCTGCTCGGCGCCCTCGGCCGCCTGGAGCGCGACCCGGTCCCGGCGCCGGCCCGCGGGCTCGGCCGGACCCGGCGGGAGCTGCTCCGGGCCGTCGTCGGGGCCGCCGCCCTGCTGGGCACCGGATGGGCCGTGCGCCGGCTCACCGGCGGGATCGGCGACACCGGCGGGCGGCCCCTGGCCCGGCCGGCCGGCGCCGCCCCGGTCCGCCCGGCCCCGGCCCCGGCGGCCGGCGACGACCCGGCGGCCTGGGAGATCGCCGGCCTCACCGCCGAGGTCACCAGCAACAAGCTCCACTACACGGTGGACGAGTCGATCATCGACCCGACCGTCGACGAGGGCTCCTGGCGGCTGCGGATCGACGGCCTGGTCGGCCGGCCGCTCAGCCTCGGCTACGACGACCTGCTGGCCATGCCGGCGACCGAGCAGTACGTCACCCTCCAGTGCATCTCCAACCTGATCGGCGGCGACCTGGTGGGCACGGCCAAGTGGACCGGGGTGCCGCTGCGGCGGGTGCTGGAGCGGGCCGGCGGGGCCGGCCGGGGGGCGGTGCGGGTGGTGTTCCACGCCGTCGGCGGCTACTCGGACTCGCTGCCCATCGCCAAGGCGCTGGAGGAGACCACCGTGGTCGCCTACGGCATGAACGACCGCAGCCTGCCCCGGGCCCACGGGTTCCCGGCCCGGATCATCGCCCCCGGCATCTACGGCATGAAGAACGTGAAGTGGCTGGAGCGCATCGAGGTGGTCGACTACGACTACCGCGGCTACTGGCAGCGCTCCGACGGCTGGGACAACGTCGCCGAGGTCAAGACGGCCAGCCGAATCGACGTCCCCCGGGAGCTGACCGCGGCCGACGCCGGGGTCGCCGCCGGCCTGGCCTGGGCGGGCGACCGCGGCATCCGGCGGGTGGAGGTGTCGTTCGACAGCGGGGCGACCTGGGCCCCGGCCACCCTCCGGCGCCAGCTGGCCAAGGCCGCCTGGCGCCAGTGGCGGCTGCCCCTGCCCCCGGGGGCCAGCGGCCGGGCGAGCATCAAGGTCCGGGCCGTCGACGGCCGCGGCGACCTCCAGACCGCCCGCGAGGCGCCGCCCCACCCCTCCGGGGCCAGCGGGTATCACCAGGTCGACGTGGTATCCGGCTGATCGGCGTCCGAGGGAATGCCCGCCGCGGCGCCCCGGTTGCACCCTCCGGAGGCGAGAGGACCGTTCGAGCTGCGGAGGTGTGAGGGTGCGCTATCCTGCCCCGGTGGCGACCCTTGTCCCATGGCCGCAGTTCCTTGGAGCGGAGGATCTCCTGGTACAGCCAAGCTCGACCTCCGATCTCGGCGACGAGATCATCCCGGCGGCGCCCGACGGGGCCCGTGCCCCGGCCACCGAGTCCGAGGAGGAGCGCCGCCAGCGCTTCTCCGACTCGGCGATCCCGCTGCTGGACACCATCTACGCCGGCGCCCTGCGCCTGACCCGGAACCCGGCCGACGCCGAGGACCTGGTCCAGGAGACGTTCCTGCGCGCCTACAACGCCTTCCACCAGTTCGAGCCGGGCACGAACCTCAAGGCGTGGCTGTACCGGATCCTCACCAACGCCTACATCAACGCCTACCGCAAGCAGCAGCGCAACCCGCAGTCGGTGCCGACCGAGGACGTCGACGACTTCTCGCTGTACCAGCGGATCGCC
>Ga0081538_10004775_pt1 | contig 12388 bp, 16 predicted proteins | sample TabmetS5T2R1_FD_71022 | JGI IMG/M metagenome (GOLD analysis project Ga0081538, IMG submission 71022) | Tabebuia heterophylla rhizosphere microbial communities from the University of Puerto Rico - S5T2R1 | ecosystem: Host-associated > Plants > Roots > Rhizosphere ... | reverse complement strand
CGCCTCGATCACCTGGTCGTCCCACTCGTGGGTCCGCAGGAGGAGGTAGCGGAGAGCCGATACCCGCATGTAGGCCTCGGTCTCGGTGCCTCGGCGTACGAGATCGGCCTCGCGCAGCATCTCGGCCACCGGCTCGTACTCCTCACGGAACCAGGCCTCGGCCACCTCGGCGCGGCTCAGTAGCTCGCCCCGCCGCTGGATCAGGCGGAAGCCCCACGCCTCCACGGCCTCGGCCAGCGCGGCGTAGCGCCACTCGTCCGACAGCTGAATGCGGTCGCGGGCGTCCGCCGGGAGCGGGACCCGCTCGTGGAACAGGCGCTGGTGGCTCTTCAGCGGCAGGTCGCGCAGCCTGATGGCGCGGTCGGCGCCGACCTCCGTGAGCACCTCCGTCACGTAGGCGTTGATGTCCTTGTGCCCGAGCGCCCGGGCGACCGAGACGCGGTGGTGGCCGTCCTTCACGAAGTGCAGGTCGCCGATCCGGTAGACGTCGATGGGCGGCATCGGGTCGCCACGCCGCTGGGCGACGTTGATGCGCTCCCAGCGCGGGCGCACGCGGCCCGAAGTGGGCCGGAAGCGGCGATCGAACTCGCGCCTGCGGTCCACGGTTCCCACGATCGAGTCCAGAGGAACGGTTTGCAGACCGAGCCGGCGCTCGCCGCGACGGCCGAGCGCGGCCACCACCTCGTCGAAGGGGAGGATGACATTGACGTCGCCCGGCTCGCCCCGCAGGCGCGCGGCCAGGCGCGAGAATGTGCGCCGGCGGCGGGCGCGCCCGAAGTCGAACTGCGCGTCCGCGGAGGGAAGACCCGTGTCTCTGGCCATGGTTCCCGAGAGTACAAGGCGGCGCCGGCCTGGCAAGCTGCGCGCCCCATGGGTGCGCGGAATGTCGACGTCGCAATCATCGGAGCGGGACATAACGGGCTCGTGGCCGCCGCGTACCTGGCCCGTGCCGACCTCGCAGTGGAGGCGTTCGAGCGGCGCGAGATCGTGGGCGGCGCGTGTGTGACCGAGGAGCTTTGGCCGGGCGTTCGCGCCTCGCCCGCGGCCTACACGCTCTCGCTTCTGCGCCAGGAGATCGTCCGGGACCTGGAGCTGGCGCGCCACGGCCTGCGGGTCGAGGTCCACGACCCCTACCTCTTCGCTCCGTTTCCAGACGGCCGGCGGGTGGTCACCTGGTCCGAGCCCCAGCGCACGCACGCCCAGCTCGCGGAGGACTGGTCGCAGGCGGACGCCGACGCCTATCTCTCGTGGGCGCGCGCCCGGGACGCCGCAGCCGCCCGCGCCCGGCCGCTGATGCTCGAGCCGCCCGACCGCGAGCGCTGGCTCGAGGCGGTCGGCGAGCAGCTGCTCGACGGCGCGGTCGCCGACGAGCTGGCGGGGATCCCCTCGGAGCCCGTCCGAGTCCCGTTCGCCCTTCAGGGCCTGATCGGCACGCTCGCCGGGCCGAGCGATCCGGGCACCTCGTTCGTCGGCTTCTACCACGACCTGGGCGACGCGGCCGGACCGCCCGGCGCCTGGGGCTTCGCGCGCGGCGGTATGGGCGCCGTAACCCGGGCGCTGCGCTCCGCGGCCGAGGCGGCGGGCGCGAGCGTCCGGGTCGAGGCGCCGGTCGAGCGGGTGCTGCTGGAGGACGGCGCGGCTGCCGGGATCGTGCTCGAGGGCGGCGACGAGGTGCGCAGCCGCGTGGTGGTATCCAATGCCGATCCGCTCCGCACCGCGGCCCTCGCCGGAGTCGAGCCGCCTGGCGGCTGGAGGCAGGCGGGCCCGGTGGCGAAGGTGATGGTGCTGCTGGATGGGCTTCCCGACTTCCCGGCGTGGCCGGGCGAGGACGCCTGGAGAGGGGCGATCGACATCGGCTACACGCTCGACGATCTCGAGCGCGCTGCAGCTGACGCCCGCGCCGGCCGCCCGGCGGAGGCTCCCTGGATCGAGGCCGCGAGCCAGACGACGGTCGACCCGACGCTCGCGCCCGACGGGAAGCACGTGCTCTCGCTCTTCTGCCAGTGCTTTCCGCCCGATTCCGACGCGGCGGCCGCGGCGGACGCCGCCATTGCGCGCTTCGCGCTGGCCTGCCCAGAGCTGCCGGATCGGATCGTCGAGCGGCTGGCGCTCGGCCCGCGGGAACTCGAGGCGCGCTTCGGCATCACGGGCGGCCACATCTTCCACGGCGAGATGCTCCCCGGGCAGCTGCTCGAGAACCGCATCGACCGCCGAGCCTTCGGCGGGATCGAGCGGCTCTACCTGGGCGGTTCCGGTGCGCATCCTGGGGGCGCGGTAACGGGAGCGCCCGGCTACCTGGCGGCACGCGCCGTCATCGAGGACCTCCGGTGAACGTGTTCGTCGCTCGTCGCCTCCCCGGGAACGCAGTCGAGCGCCTCCGTGCCGAGCATGAGGTCGAGGTCTGGCCCGAGTCGATGCCGCCCGGGAAGGACGCGCTCCTCTCCCGGGCGCCCGCGCTGGAAGGACTGCTCGCCCTCCTGACCGACCCGGTGGACGCGGACGTGATCGCCTCCGCGCCGGCGCTGCGGGCGATCTCGAACTACGCGGTGGGCGTGGACAACGTGGACCTCGCGGCGGCCACCGCGCGGAGAATCCCCGTGGGAAACACGCCCGGGGTGCTCACCGAGTCGACGGCCGACCTGGCGCTCGCGCTCATGCTCGGCATCGCCAGGCGGATCGCGGAGGGGGACGCGTACGTGCGCCGCGGTGAATGGCGAACCTGGGGGCCGAGCCTGCTGCTGGGCCGCGATCTGCACCGGGCGACCGTGGGAATCGTCGGCTTCGGCCGCATCGGTCAGGCCGTGGCGAGGCGCTGCGAGGGCTTTGGCTGCGAGGTGCTGCACACGAGCCGCGGAGGTGGGGTGGAGCTCGGCGAGCTGCTCGAGCGATCGGACTTCGTGACGCTCCACGCTCCGCTGACCGACGACACGCGGGGTCTGATCGACGCCGCGGCGCTGCGTCGCATGAAGCCGACCGCCTACCTGATCAACACGGCCCGGGGACCGCTCGTGGACACCGACGCCCTGGTTGCGGCCCTTCACGCCGGCGAGATCGCGGGCGCGGCGCTTGACGTGACCGATCCCGAGCCGCTGCCGGACGACCATCCGCTGCTGGACGCTCCCGGGCTGCTGGTCGTGCCGCACATTGCCTCCGCCACGCACGCCACCCGCGAGCGAATGGCGGACATGGCGGTCGACAACCTGCTGGCGGGGCTCGCCGGCGAACGGATGCCGAACTGCGCGAACCCCGAGGTGTACGAGGGGTAGCTCCAGGTTCCGCGCTTCAGCCGCCCGCGCTCACTCTCCAATGACCTTGATGATCATCCGCTTCGGCCGGCGGCCGTCGAACTCGGTGTAGAAGACCTGCTGCCAGGGGCCGAGGTCGAGCCGCCCGGCGGTGACCGGCACGATCACCTGATGGTGCACGAGCAGGTTCTTCAGGTGGGCGTCGCCGTTGTCCTCCCCGCCGCGATGGTGGCGGTAGTCGCCGGGGTCCGGTAGGAGCTCGCCGGCTACGGCGTTGGCGGGCGGCTTCCAGCTGGGCGGGGCGACCTTGTCGAGCCACTCGAGGGTGTCCTCGTGCAGGCCGGGCTCGTCGTCGTTGATCCACACCGCGGCGGTGATGTGCATGGCGGCGACGAGCGCCATCCCCTCCGCCACGCCGGCCTCGTCGACCGCGGTCTGCACGTCCTCCGTGATGCGGATGAACTCGCGGCGCTGCTCCGTATTGAAAGTCCGGTAGACCGTGTGCGACTTCATTTGGGAATGATCCTCCTCATGGATCTCGGTCTCGACGGCAGGATCTGCGTTGTCACGGGCGCCACGCGTGGGATCGGCGCCGCCACCGCGCGCATGCTCGCGCAGGAGGGGGCGCGCGTGCTTTCCGTCGCGCGGCGTGGCGCCGAGCTGGAGCTCGACATCACCGTCCCGGACGCGGGCGAGCGCGTGCTTGCGGCCTGCGGCGGTACGCCTTGGGCGCTCGTCAACGGTGCCGGTGGGAGCCGAGCGCGGCCCCTCGAGGAGCTCACCGACGCCGACTGGCAGGCGCAGTGGGAGCTGCACGTGATGGCGTCGATGCGGCTGATGAAGGCGCTCGCTCCCGCGATGGCCGAGGCCGGCGGCGGCCGGATCGTCAACGTCGCCTCGTCGTCCGGCAAGCGGCCCTCGCGGCGGCTGGACGCCTCCTACTCGGTCACCAAGGCCGCCCAGCTGTCGCTCTCGCGCGTTTTTGCGGACGCCTACGCGGCCAGGGGCGTGCTGGTCAACGCGGTCGCACCGGGACCGACGGCCACGCCGGCATGGACGGGTGAGGGTGGCCTCGCGGATCAGATCGCCGCTCGCAGTGGCAGCACGCGAGGCGAGGTCCTCGCCGCAACGGGCGCCACGATCCCGATCGGCCGGATGGCCGCCGAGGACGAGGTAGCGGCAGTGATCGTGTTCCTCTGCTCGGAGCGCGCCTCGGACGTGGCGGGGGCGGCCTGGTCGGTCGACGGCGGCTCCACGCCGTCGATCATCTGATTCGCCGCCGCGTCCGCAGCGCCCCATACCCTGATCGAGACGGCATGACCGCGATCCCGTACCGCATCCGCCGCTCTCCGCGCGCACGCAACGCCCGCATCCTCGTTGACGGCGAGGGGGTCGAGGTCGTAGTTCCTCGGCGCTTTCCGCTGCGCGACGTCGAGCCGCTGCTGCGCCAGAAGCGCCCTTGGATCGAGCGGACGCTGCGTCGGGTGGAGGCGGCGCGCCGGGAGTTCCCCCCACCGCGGCTCGAGCACGGAGGCGAGGTCCCGTACCTCGGCGTGCGGCTTGCGATCAGCGTGCGCGAGGAGCGCGGGCGCACGCGCTCCCGGGTGACGCGGCTGGGCGGCACGTTGCATGTCGCCCTCGGCCGCCAGACGCTCCGCGACGCCCTCGAATCCTGGTACCGCCGTCGGGCGCGGGTGGAGGTGGGCGCGCGGCTCGACGCCGCGGTGGCCCGCGCCGGCACCCACTACACGACGCTGTCGATCCGCGGGCAGCGGACCCGCTGGGCCTCGTGCTCGTCAAGCGGCGCGATGAGCTTCAACTACTGCCTCCTGCTGGCGCCGCCCGAGATCCTCGACTACGTCGTGGAGCACGAGGTCGCCCACCTCGGGCGGCCCGACCACTCGCAGGGCTTCTGGGACCTGCTCGCCTCCCGGTACCCGGAGTGGCGCGCACGTGAGCGATGGCTGCGCCGCCACGGGCAGGCGCTGCGGCTTTAGGCTGCTGGTGCGTGTCCGGTTGGCTCGGGTCTTGGGCGCCGAACCGCCAGGCGGAACAGCCGCTGGACGCTGGTGAGCGCGGCACGCGAGCGCGCGCAAGAGGGGGCCAAGCTCTCGTCTCACGAGGGGGGTGGGGCGACTTTTGCGTCGAGGTGGAGGCGGAGGCATAAGTCGCCCCACCCCCCCGGGCGCACGCGGGCCGCCGGGCTTCGGCGGCGGGACTGCGGTTGTGCGGTCGGGGCCGGGGCTGGTGAGGAGGGTGGTTGCGCGGGCGCCCGGGCGGGCTGCGCCGGGCCGCCCGGCCGGGGGCGGACTTCACGCGTTCGACCTTTTGCTGCCTGTGGAAGCAAAAGGTCGAACGCATCGGCATCGGCGGGACCCGGTGTCTCTCGGTCGCCGCCTGGTTCTTCATGACGGCGGCGCCCGAAGGCGTCCGGTGCTTGTTCAGCCGCCCCGGTTGGGCCGAACACCTGAGCCAACCGGATGCGCACTGGTCCGCTTTAACCCCGCGCGGCGCCGCCGCCGGCCCGCGTGTCCCCCGTTTGGGCGGTTCCGCGGAGCCGCGTTAGCCCCGCGCGGCGCCGCCACGGGCCGCGTGTCCCCCGTCTGGGGCGGTTCCGCGGAACCGCCCCTTCGCGCGCGCGAGAGAGACCTACTCCCAGCGAAAGAAGCGGACCGCGAGGAACAGGCCGGCGAGCGCCCACGCGCCCACGACGGCCGCGGCGGTGCCGGCGTCGCCCCCGCCGCCCACGATCGCCTCCGACAGGCCGTCGATGAGGTGCTTTAGGGGGAGCACCTCCGCGATGATCTCGAGCGCCCGCGGCAGGTCCTCCGCGGAATAGAACACCCCGGAGATGAAGATGAGCGGAAGGAACACCGCGTTGGTGTAGGCCGGCGCGGCGTCCTCGTTGGGAATCGCGTGCGAGAAGGCAACCCCCAGCGCGGCAAAGCAGACGACCCCGAGGCCCGTAAAGAGCACGAGCAGCAGCGGGTCGCGCGGCCATTCGACGCCGAACGCGAGGTTGCCGATCGCCACCACCAGCGCGACCTGCACGAAGGCGTTGAGCGCGGCCGAGCCGATGAACCCGGCGAGGTAGGCACCGGCCGGCATCGGCGTGCCGCGGACGCGCTTGAGCACGCCGTCGTCGCGCAGCAGCGTGAGGTTGAACGCGAGCGCCGTGAAGGTCGTGGCCAGCACGCCCATCCCCGCAACACCGGGGATCAGCACGTCGAGCTCGTCGTCGTCGCTTGCGAATGCGGTTGCGATCAGGACGAGGAGCAGCAACGGCAGCAGGAAGTTGAAGAACGCCGCGCTCGGGTTACGCCAGAAGAGCTTGCGCTCGAAGCGGAACTGCTCCCAGGCCAGTCCGACGGCGCTCATATCGCATCCGCCTCCGCGGTCAGCTCGAGGTAGATCTCCTCGAGCGTCGGCCTGGTGACCTCGAGGCCCTCGAGCCGCTCGCCGCGGGCCAGCGCGTCGCGGGTCAGGCGGTGGAGCAGCTCGGTCGGGTCGTCGGTCTGGTGCTCCACTCGGCGTCCGTCGGAGATATAGGAGACCCGGTAGCGCGCCCCAGCCTGGCCAAGCCGGTCGGGCGGGCCGTCGGCCACTATCCGGCCGTCCTTGACGATCGCCACCCGGTCGGCGAGGGCCTGGGCCTCGTCGAGGTAGTGGGTGGTGAGCAGGACCGTCTTGCCGAGTTCCTTGAGTCGACGGACGACTCCCCAGGCCGTCCGCCGCGCGGCGGGGTCGAAGCCGGTGGTGGGCTCGTCCAGGAACACGAGCTCCGGGTCGCCGATGAGGGCCAGCGCAAGGTCGAGCCGCCGCCGCTGCCCGCCCGACAGCTCCTTGGTGCGGGTGTCCGCCCTGTCGCCCAGCCCGACCAGCGCGATCGTCTCGGCCGGATCGCGCGGGGTCGGGTACGCCTTTGCGAAGTGCTCCACCGCCTCGCGCACGGTCACGCGCGGGTAGATGCCACAGCTCTGGAGGACGATTCCGACGCGCTCCTGCTGCTGCCTGTCGCGTACGTCCGGATCGTGTCCGAGCACCCACACCTGACCAGCGGAACGCTGCCGGTAGCCCTCGAGGATCTCGACGGTCGTTGTCTTCCCGGCCCCGTTCGGTCCGAGCAGGCCGAACACTTCGCCTCGCTCTACCTCGAATGAGAGCCCGCGCACGGCTTCGAGGGAGCCGTACGACTTGCGCAGGTCGGAGACCTCGATCGCTGGAGCCACGACGCCTCAGGCTAAATGACCGGTCGGCTTCGTCCGCGATTCGGGAGCGGGCAGCTAGACGCCGGCGCCCCTGCCGCCCCGACCCTCGCCGCCCGCGAAGCGGGCGGCGCCGCGCCAGGCCGTCTCCAGCGTGGCCAGACCGTTCTGCGCCTCGAGCGCCAGGCCCTCCTCGAGGGTCAGCCCGATCCCCTCGAGCGCCGCGCGGCGGTCCGCAAGCATCGTCTCCTGAGGGAAGCGCGCGAGCGCCTCGGCGATCTCGAGCGCCCGCTCGAGGTGGCGATCGCGCGGCACGAGCTCGGTCACCAGCCCCATGCCGAGGGCCTCTTGGGCGTCGACTATGCGCCCGCTCAGGATCAGGTCCAGCGCCCGCCCGAGGCCCACGATTCGCGGCAGCCGCTGGGTGCCGCCGTCGATCAGCGGCACGCCCCAACGACGCTCTGGGAAGCCCAGCGCGGACCCCTCGGTGGCGATCCGCAGATCACACCAAAGAGCCAATTCCAGCCCGCCGGCGAGGCACCAGCCGGAGATCGCCGCGATTGTCGGCTTGGACGAGATGACGCGCGTCATACCGAGCGGCCCGCCGGGCTCGTCCAAGCGCGGCGCGAAGCTCTCGATCGCCTTGAGATCGGCGCCGGCGCAGAACGCGACGCCGCCGGCGCCGGTAATGACCAGCACACGCGCGTCGTCGTCGGACTCGAAGCGCTCGTAGGCTTCTGCCAGCAGGCCGGCGGTGGGGCCGTCGATGGCGTTGCGCCGCTCCTGGCGGTCGATCGTCACGAGCGCGGCCGCGCCCCGCCTTTCGTAGGTCACTTGCTCCACGGGCGGAACTCTCCCACTTCTCAGCCTCTTCACATCGATGCGCGCGCGGGACGCGAGCATTCCGGGTGCAGATCCCTCCTCGCGCACGTGGCCTCGGTTCCTCCCGGGGCCGCGTGCCGTTTGGGGCCCGTCGCCCTACCAGCCCACGCTGCGGCGCAGCTCGGCCGCCTTGCGCTCCTCCTTGCGCCTTTCGAGCCTGCCCTGTAGTGCCGAGAGCAGGACCACCGCGACGACGAAGAACACGACCACCCCGAGGGAGAAGAAGGTGATGATCTTGTCGTCGGTCTCGCCGACCAGACCCTCCCCGTTGTCGCTCGCCAGGAGCGCAATTTCGTTGAGCAGGGGCATGGCAGGCGAACGATACCCTGTCGCGCGCTCTGGCCGGCCTCGAAGCAGCTCCGAACCGTCACGGCCTCACATTAGGGTTCAGCGGCCGTGTCGCTGCTCGAGGCAATCGTCCTCGGGATCGTGCAGGGGCTGACCGAATTCCTGCCGATTTCGAGCACCGCCCACCTGCGCATCGTGCCGGCGTTCGCCGGCTGGCCGGACCCGGGCGCCGCCTTCACCGCCGTCACCCAGCTCGGGACCATGGCCGCCGTGCTCTTGTACTTCCGCGAAGACCTGACCCGGATCGCCCGCGCCTGGCTGCGCTCCCTTCGCGACCCCTCAGTGCGGCGGCAGCTCGACGCTCGCATCGGCTGGTACATCGTGCTCGGCACGATCCCAATCGGGATCTTCGGCGTGCTGTTCAAGGATCAGATCGAGACCGGCGCTCGCGACCTCTATCTGATCGGCACGACCCTCATCGTGCTCGGACTGGCGCTGCTGCTGGCCGAAGAGGTCGGCAAACGTGACCGCTCGTTCGAGCAGATCCGTACCGGCGACGGGTTCGTCATCGGGCTGGCGCAGGCGCTGGCGCTGATCCCCGGCGTTTCCCGCTCGGGCGCGACGATCACGGCCGGCCTCTTCATGGGCCTCGACCGCACGGCGGCCGCGCGCTTCTCTTTTCTGCTTTCGATTCCCGCTGTGGTCTTGAGCGGACTGCTCGAGCTGGGCTCGATCCTCAGCGGCGAGGAAGGGGAGACCACCTCGGCCTTTGGCCTGGTGGTGGCGACGCTGCTCGCGTTCGTCGTCGGCTATGCGTCTATCGCGTTCCTGCTGCGCTACCTCACGAACCACTCGACCGGCATCTTCGTGGCCTATCGCGTCGTGCTCGGCGTGCTCGTGCTCTCTCTGGCTGGTGCCGGCGCGATCGAATAGCCGCTCGAACGGTGGGAGCGGGTGGACCCCAAACGCGCCGCCTCGTTTGCCGTGTCGTGGACCAAGGATCGCGTCGCCACGACCGACGGGCACTAAGGTTCTGAGCGTGCAGTTCGCGTGGAAGTTCGGCGTCATTGCGCTCATCGCGCTCGCCCTCGTCGTGCTGCCCGGCGGCGGCAGCGCGCTCGATGTCGTCCTGACTCTCCTGACGATCGCCTTCTTCGCGGCGATCGCGGTGCTCTTCTATCGGCTGTACCGCCAGTACCGGATCGACCTCGAGACCCTGAGCGACACGCTCCGCCTCGTCCTTTACGGGTCGGTCGGCCTCGCCCTGCTCACCTTCACGGCCACCGATCGGCTCTTTGGCAGCGGTGGCGCGGGCGTCGTCGTCTGGTTCGCGCTGCTCGCGCTCGCGTCATACGGCCTCTTCTTCGTCTGGACGCGCTACCGGCGATACGGGTAGCGCCAGCTTTTCGCCGCCCGTGACGCGCGTGTAACGCCGCGGCGTTGTCCTGTCACACGCGGCGCGCCACCGTCCACGTGTGCAAGCCTGCGGCCCCAGATCAGCCTCGTTTGGAGCGTCCCGCCGCGTGGCTCGCGTGCTCGGGCGCGGGCCCTCGAGGTCGTCGCGACTCGAGCTCGAGGCCGGCCAGGCCTCGGTCGAGCTGGTGGCCGTCGTGCCGCTGGTCTTGCTGGCCGGGCTCGTGGCCTGGCAGCTTCTTCTTGCCGGCCACAGCCTGTGGCTGTGTGCGAGCGCGGCCCGGGCGGCGGCGCGTGCCGACACCGTCGGGCGAAGCGCCGAGAGCGCGGCCCGCAGCGCGCTTCCGGACGCGCTGGAACGCGATCTGTCGGTCGAGCGACTGCGCGAGGGAGGTGTCCGGGTGTCGGTACGAGTGCCGGCGGTCTTGCAGAGCTTCGGAACGCCGGTCCGCGTGTCGGCCCGCGCCTCGCTGGGGAGGCGGGAGTGAGTCGTCGGACCGAGCCGGAAGTGACGGCCTGGGCGGAGCGCGGCCAGGCGAGCGTGGAGCTGCTTGCAGCGCTTCCCCTGCTGATCGCCTTGGGCCTCGCGGGGGTCCAGCTGCTCGCGGTCGGTTACGCGAGCGTCCTGGCCGGAAACGCCGCCGAGGCCGGAGCGCTGGCGCTGGCCGGCGCCTCCGACGCAAGCGACGCCCGCGCCGGCGTCCGCGCCGCCCTCCCGGGATGGTCACGCGCGCGCGCCCGCGTAAGCGTCGAGAACGGGCGGGTGACCGTGCGGCTTCGCCCACCCGCGCTCCTGAGCGCGCTCGGCGAGCGGCTCGAGGTGACCGCCGACGCGGCGGTGGAGGCGCCGTGAAGCGAGCGGCGCTGCGTCTGATCGAGGGCGGCGGGCAAGGGCGCGGGGAGGCCGCCCGGGGCACGACCCCGCCGGCCCAGGCGGGCCCAGCCGCCGGACGCGCGAGCACTGCGGCCTCCGCGCGCGTGGGAGCGGACCGGGAGCGAGGATTCGTCGCCGGCGCTCTCGCCACCGCGGGGGCCTGGTTCGTCGAGCCCGTCGAACCGGTGCCCGAGCCCCCCGTCGGCGTGCCCGCGCGGCCGCGCACGGTGGTTGCAGTGTTCGGCCTTGCGCCCGGTTGCGGCGCCACCGTCGTGGCGCGCGCGCTCGCCGCCGAGCTGGCAGCGCGCGACGCAAGCGGCACAGCGGCAGTGGCCTGCGAGGCCCGTACGTCCGGAATTCCCCTCGCGACCCCGGCGGCGTCGCGGCTGGCGCGGGCTCTCGAGGACCTCCCCGGGGCCGCCACGCGGGCGGTCGGCCGCCTCTGCCTGATCGAGGGGGCCGATCAGCTGGCCCTCGCCGAGAGCTCCCGCCAGGTCGCGCCTCTGGTCCTGGATGCCGGCTCGGCGTCGCTCGGGGGCGCGCCGGCGTCGCTCGCCGACCGGACGGTGCTCGTCGCCTCACCGGCGGTGGAACCGGCGCTAGCGAAGGTCGCCGCTGAGTGTGTCGGGCGGGTCGGCGCGGAGTCGATCATCGTCCTGAACCGCGTGCGGGGCGAGGGGAATTCGGCGCGTGGCGAGTGGGCGGGCGGGATCGACGGCGAGCCCGCCCCGGCGTGCGATCCCAGGTCTGTGGAGTCCGAATTTCTCCGGTTACCCGACTCTCGCCTGGGCGCCCAACTCGCCCTCGGGGGCCGGGAAGCCAGGGGAGAGCTGGGCCGCGCGGTCGCGAGCCTGGCCGACCGCTGCGAGGGGATCACATGACGACTGCGGCTGGCCTATCGCTCGGGGGTTGCCCGCTCCTCGCTCGGCTGGGTGACGCTGAACCAGTTGCCCGAGTTGTCGCGCATCGTCGCCTCGATCCCGTAGAAGCGCTCGCTCGGCTCGGAGAGGAAGTTCACTCCGCGTTCGCTGAGCTGCGCGAACGTGCTCCGGCAGTCGTCGGTCCCGAGCACGCCGGGGCCGAGCACCCCTCTCGCGACGAGAGCCTTTACCTGTTCGGCCGTCTCCTCGTCCATCATCGGCGGTCCGGGCACGAGCAGGATCAGCTCGTGGTCCGGCTGGCTGGGTGGGCTGACGGTAAGCCAGCGGAAGTCGTCCATGCGTGCGTCGGTACGAACCTCGAAGCCGAGCTTTTGGGTGTAGAAGTCGAGTGCCTCGTCCTGATCGAGCACCCAGATGGTCGTGTGGGAAAGCTTGGTGATCATCGAGCGTGCCTCCTTTCGATTGCTGCAGGCACGCTAGTCCGAGCCATGCCCGCGCGCTTCTCGAGAACTGCTCGATGCGACCGGACGGGTGTACATGAGCGTGAAGCACGCGGGGATCGGCGGTGCTGCGCCGCGCCAGGGCCGGGCGTACTCGCTC
>Ga0081538_10004774_pt1 | contig 12390 bp, 10 predicted proteins | sample TabmetS5T2R1_FD_71022 | JGI IMG/M metagenome (GOLD analysis project Ga0081538, IMG submission 71022) | Tabebuia heterophylla rhizosphere microbial communities from the University of Puerto Rico - S5T2R1 | ecosystem: Host-associated > Plants > Roots > Rhizosphere ... | reverse complement strand
CAGACGGCCGGCGTTCGGGGCCGATACGAGCGGATTGCCGGCCACGGTGATCAGCGCCCGCACCTGACCATCGCCCGGCGTCTCGATCTCCTCGGCCAGGCAGGCAACCGGAAGCTCCCCGTAGACCTCGGGCAGGCCGCGCACCCGGCTCGCCCAGCGTCCGAAGCGAACACCGCGGCCACTACCCGGCGCGCCGGACGAGTTCCGCTGGCCTGCGGCCGCCCGCGTGAACATCGCGCCGCCCTCGCGGTCCAGGTTGCCCGTGAGCACGTTCAGCACGTCGACCAGCCAGCTGGCGAGCGTGCCGAACTCCTGCGTGCAGGTGCCGATGCGGGCGTACACGGCGCCGCGGTCGGCCGCAGCCAGCTCGCGCGACATGCTGCGGATCTCGCCGGCCTCGATCCCGCAGGCGTCGGCCACCGCCTCGGGAGGGAAGCCGCGCACCAGCTCGCTCACGCGGTCGAGCCCGTTGCACAGCTCCGCGAGGCGTCCGGGCGCCGCCAGCTCCTCCTCCACCAGCGTGCACGCCATCGCGGCGAGCAGCAGCGCGTCGGTGCCCGGGCGGATGAAGTGGTGCTCGTCGGCCTCCGAGGCGGTGCGGGTGCGGCGTGGGTCGATCACGACGACCTTCCCGCCGCGCTCGCGAATCCGCCGCAGGCGACCGCGCATGTCGGGTGCCGTGAGCAGGCTCCCGTTCGAGACGAGGGGATTGGCGCCGAGCAGCAGCAGGTGCTCGCAGCGGTCGACGTCGGGCACCGGGATCGACAGCATCGTCCCGAACATGAGCCCGGCCGAGACCTGCTTCGGCATCTGGTCGACGGTGCTCGCCGTGTAGATGTTCTGCGTCCCCAGCGCGCGCAGCCACGCCGGCCCGTACAGGAGGGCGGACAGGTTGTGGGCGTTCGGGTTCCCCACGTACACGGCCACCGCGTTGCGACCGTGCTCGGCGAGGATGGGCGAGAGCCGGCGGTCGATCTCATCGAACGCCTCGTCGAAAGTCGTCTCGACGAGCTCGCCGCCCCGCCGCACCATCGGCTTGGTGAGCCGGTCCGGGTCCTCGTGCAGCTGCTTGATCCCGTAGGCCTTCGGGCAGATGAAGCCGCCGCTGAAGACGTCTTCCCGGTCACCGCGCACGGCGACGACCTCACGGCCGTCAGTCTCGATCTCGAGCCCGCAGGTCGCCTCGCAGAATGGGCAGGTGCGGTGGTGGAGAGCCATCGGAGCAGCCTACTGCCGCAGCTCGATCCAGAGAGCGTGCGACGCGCACAGCAGTCGCCCATCCGAATCGAACAGCGCCGCGCCGGCGTGGCGCTTGCGGCCGTCCACCTCGATCGGCCAGGAGACGATCGCGTGCGGCTCGCCGATCGCGACGCGATGCCCGACGCGCGCGGTCAATCGCGCGAGGACGACCGCGGGACCCGCGGCGAAGTTCGCCACCGGCGCGCTCGTCGGGCAATCGAGAGCCGCCCAGACGCATTCGGGTCGGACTCGTCCGCTGCCGTCGCCGACGGAATCGTCCGGGGTCCACTCGAGCGCGAAGCGGCCGTCGCCGAGCGCGCCGGGGAACAGCCGCAACCCGTCGCCGGGATCGCGGTTCGGGCCACAGACCACGCATGTGGGAAACGGGTGGTGGGCGCTCCAGTGCTCGTAGCCGGCCTCGGAGGCGGCCCGCGCCTGTGACGGCGACACCGGGTCGGCGGCGACGGGCGGCAGCTCCGCGGCGACGGCCTCCGCGACGAGCGCATCGCCGTCGAACACCGCCACCCGGCCGCCGTCACGCGTGACCGTCAACGCGCGCTCGAGCGGCGGCGGCGCGCGGAGCGACACCTCGGCCACCTCGGCCCCCAACAGCCCACCAACGCGGCCGCACGTGTAGCCACCGTTCCCCGTGCCGGGGGGCCCGTTGAAACGCGCGGGGATGGTAAGGGTCTCAGGCACTCGCCGCCGGCGCTAGGCCTTCGCGACCGCGCGACTCGACGCTCCCGGACGAGATCCCGACCGCCGTTGCCCCGGCGTCACCAATCTTGGGGCCCTTCGCCACGCGGCAAGGATAGGTGGGCGCGCCGGTACGACGCGTACAGGGCTCCGCAGAGGCAGGCCGCGGCGCCCGCGAAAGCGACCTCGACCTGCAGGACCGGGTCGCCCATGTCCACGAGCAGCAGGAAGAGCACGAAGGCCACGGCGGCCGTCACCCAGCACGAGGCAGCCAGCGGGGCGCGGCCGTGCGCCAGCAGGGCCTGGTTGAGCGTGGCCGCCGCGAGGTAGAGCCCCACGCCGATCGACACCAGAACGAGGCCGCCGCGGCCGTAGTCGAAGTCGCTGCCGAAGAGCAGTTCCATGACGACGGGGCCCGCGACGAGCATCACCAGCGCTACGCACGCGGCGAAGACGGCGATCGCCCTCAGCGTGACGTTCACGCTGCGCCGGAACGGATCCGCCTCGCCTCCCGCCCGCAGGCGCGTGAGGTGGGGGAGGATCGAGGTCTGCACCGCCTGGAAGAGCGTCAACGGCGCGCGGGCGATCAGGAGCACGTTGAACGTGAACCCGGCGAGGGCGGCGCCGCGCGCGCCCTCGGTTGCCTCGATTAGCAGCGGGCCCGCGTTCAAGAACGTCTGCTCGCTCAGCATCACGAGGAGCACCGAGGCGGCGAAGCCGGCCCCGTGGGCGAGGGTGAACTGCGGCTCGCGGGCGGCGGGCTCGTCGCGGGCGGCGGCGTCGAGCTGGGCGGCGTCGAGGCCGTCGCCTCGTCCCCCGGGGGGCGCCATTCGGCGCGCCAGCGCGGGCGGTACCACGGCCAGCGACACGATCGGCGCCGCGGCCATGCCGAGCGCAACCGCGGTCTGGCCCTCCGCTATGCCTACGGCCACGGCCAGGGCAAACAGGCAGCGGGAGGTCGACTCCATCAGTACCAGGCCCCCATACAGCCCGAAGTGGCGGTGGCCGGCGAGGAACCCGCGCGCGAAGTAGCTCGCCGCATAGGCGAGCACGGCGACGATCAGTATCCAGTACAGGCTCGCCGACCCGCCCAGGAGGTCGTCCTGGAGCGGTTCGCGGAGCAGCAGCGCGGCCGCGGCGAACAGCAGCCCGAGAGCCAGCTGGATCGCGGCCGCCACGCGCAGGTGCTCGGAGCCGCCGATCCCGCGGGCGTCGTGGTCGGCGATGGTCCGCGACAGCAGCTGCTCCGCCGGTCGATAGAGCACCGACACCGTGATGAAGATCGCCGACCACAGCAGCGAGACTCGGCCGTACTGGTCGTCGGTCAGGGAGTGGCTGGCGAGCGAGAAGTAGCCGAACGTGATGAGGCCGGTCGCCCCGATCCCCAGCGACAGGATCGCGGCGCCGCGGCCGTACGACCTGGCGTTAGTGCTAGCCGACGAGGCGGACAAGCGCCATCGTCCACGGGAACGGCGAGCGTGCCTCCGCGACCGTCCCGTAGCGCGACAGCAGCGACACGAACGCCTGCCTCGACCAGTGGTTCAGGTGGCCCGGGGTGTTGCCGAAGTCGCGCAGGTAGGCGCCGCGAGCCATGTTGAGGCCGCGCCAGAGCGGCTCGCGCGGCACCGAGACGAGCAGCCAGCGGCGCGCCACCCGTGCCATCTCCGCGAGCGTCGCCTCTGGCGAGGGGACGTGCTCGAGCACCTCGATGGCGGCCGCGAGGTCGAACTCGTCGTCGCGGAACGCGAGGCTGGTGGCCTCCTCGGCGCGGAACTCGAGATTCGGACGGCTGCGTGAGGCCCACTGGGCGCGAAGCCCCGGGTCGTCGAGGTCGATCCCGACCACGCGGCGGTCGCCGAGCCGCTCGGCCCATTCAAGCGTGAGCACGCCCTCGCCGCAGCCGACGTCGAGCACCGACTCGGGCGCCGCTGTGGCCCAGAGCTCGTCGAGCGTGCCGTGGAAGCCGGCCATCAGCCGCTTCACCACCGGGTTCGACGAGCCGTACTTGTCGTAGGTGTTGCCGGTGGGGACCTCGGTCGCGGTCGCGCCGCCTGCGGAACTCACGGTGTCCCCGCCTGAGCGATCGTCTGTGGCTGGCGCGCGAGAACCGAGCATGGCAAGGAGTCGGGCGCAGTCGATGCCGGAGGCATCGGCGAGTACCGAGGACGCGGCCAGGCGAAGGTTCGCGGCCGCCAGGCACGGACGAGCGTGAAGAAGGGGACGCTCACAGCTTTAGCGCCTCTCGGTCCTCGGTCTTGCCGGTGGCGCGGCCGGCGTGCGCGCCCGTCGTGGCGGGGCGGCCCGTCTCTTCCGCTCCGGGCTCGTAGTGCGAGGGCTCGACGCCGATCTGCAGCTCCACGCGGCGCACCCGCTCGAGGATGCGCTGCTGAAGCACCCGCGAGCCCGCGAGGATGTCGCCCAGCACGCCGAGCGCCGCAAGCTGTACGGCGACTATGAAGAGGGTGGCGCCGAGGATCAGCGATTGGATGTGGCCCTCGCCCTCCCCCGAGAAGAAGAACCAGAGGAAGCGCACCCAGATCACGGCTCCGATCAGCGCCACTACCGCGGCTGCCGCGAGGAACACCCGGAGGGGCTCGTAGAGCGTGTAGATCCGGAAGATCGAGACGGTGTTACGACGAACGTAGGACCACATCGAAGGGAACAGCCGCGACTCGCGCGCCTGCTCGTTCGTCCGGATCGGAACGTGCTCGACGGCCACGAGCATCTTGCCCGCCTGGATGATCGACTCGAGTGTGTAGGTGAACTTCGAGACCACCTGAAGTTGGAGCGCCGCCTCGCGGTTGTAGGCGCGGAACCCGGAGGTGGTGTCCGGCACGTTCGTCCCGGACGCGCGCCGCACGACCGCGCTCCCCCAGCGCTGGAGCCGCTTCTTCAGCGGCGAGAAATGCTCGATCTGATCGGTCTCGCGATTGCCGATCACCATGTCCGCCTGGCCGGCGAGGAGCGGCTCGACCAGCTGCGACACGTCGGCGCCGCGGTACTGGTTGTCGGCGTCGGTGTTGACGATGATGTCGGCACCGAGCTTGAGGCAGGCGTCGAGGCCCGCTTGGAACGCCTCGGCCAGCCCCTTGTTGTTGGTGAGGCGAACGATGTGGTCGACGCCGGCCGCGCGCGCGACGTCGATTGTGCGATCGGTCGACCCGTCGTCGATGACGAGCCACTCCACCTCGTCCACGCCCGCCACCTCGCGGGGAAGCTCCGCAAGCGTGGTGGGCAAGGTCTGCTCCTCGTTGAAGCAGGGGATCTGGATGATGAGCTTCATCGGCTCCCCGTAGCGTAAAGACCGCACCCGCCGGTGGCGCTTCATGGGCGCTTCACGCGGTCGTCACGCCTGGTTCACATCGGTCCGCGGCGGCGCCCCTACCGTGCCGCCGGGCCATGGCGAAGCTGATCGCTGCCTGTCTGGCGCTGGCGGGGATCTCGCTGCTCCTGCCATCCGAGCCGAGCTACGACCCGTGGGCTTGGCTCGTGTGGGGGCGAGAGCTGGCCCACGGCACTCTCGACACCGCCGGCGGTCCGTCGTGGAAGCCGCTTCCGGTTGCCTTCACGGCCCTGACGGCGCGACTCGAGGGCATCGACGAAGGGCTGCCCGCGGCGCTGTGGATCGTGGTGGCGCGCGCCGGAGCGGCCTTGGCGCTCGCCATGGCCTTCCGGCTTGCATCCAGGCTTGCGGGAGGCGGCCTCGCGGGCGCGATCGGCGGAGCGGTGGCCGCCGTCGTGCTCTTCCTGATTCCGGACTGGTTCCAGTTCACGGCGCATGGCAGCGAGGCGCCTCTCGCGGTGGCGCTCATGCTGTGGGCTATCGAGCGGCACCTCGACGGGCGCCACACCCACGTCGTCGTGCTCGGCACCCTGGCCTGCCTGCTGCGCCCCGAGCTGTTCCCTTTCCTGCTGCTCTACGGGATCTGGGCGTGGTGGACCAAGCCACGGCTGCGTCCCCTTCTGGCCGGCGTGGCGGTGCTGTTGCCGGCGGCGTGGATCGTGCCCGAGTGGATCGGCTCGGGCAATCCGCTCGATGGGGGCAGGCAGGCGCGGAGCCAGCCCGTTTGGAGCCTGTCGCTCGCGGAGCATCCATGGCTCCGCGCCCTTGAGCGTGTGGACAACCATGCCGGCCTGGCGGGTGAGCTGCTCTCCCTCTTTGCGGTGGCCTGGGCGCTCGTCCGCCGCCGCTGGGCGGTGGTCGTTCTGGCCGGCGCGGCGCTGGCGGAGGTGGCCGTCTACGTAGCCATGACGGAGTCGGGCTTCTCCGGCAACCCTCGTTACGTGCTGCCGGCGCTCACCGTAGGGGCCGTGCTGGCCGGGGTGGGCACGGCGGCCTTGATCGAGGCCGGCTCGGGGCTCGCAGGATGGCTCCCGCGACCGGTGCCTCGCCTGGCCGGCGCACTCGCCGGGCTGGCCGTGGTCGCGTTTCTGGGCGCCCCGTTTCTCGAGGAGCGCGGCCGGCAGCTCCGCAGCGAGGCACGCCAGGTGGAACGCCGCATGAACGTCCACCGCGACCTGGCTCGGTCAGTGGACGAGGTTGGCGGCCCGCGCGCCGTCGCCGCCATCGGGACGGCGACGGCCAACCGCGCCCTCCACTCCCGCCTCGCCTGGGAGCTGAGGGTGCCCATCCAACAGGTGGAGAGCGTGACCGACCACCGGGTGGTGTTCCGCTCTCTGCGGGAGCAACTGAACGGCCGTGTCTACATGCGCGGCAAGGCGAGGTCGCGCCGCACGCTTGCTCGGGTGGGGGGCATCTGGGTCTACCGCCGCGACGGACTCACGTTTCCGCTGGCGAGGCGCGCGCTCGAGGCGATCGGCTCCCCGTTTACATCAGGTTTGCAGGGAATTCACACGAGCGCCCCCGGTGGGAGGAACTTCGGCCTCCGGGTAGTAACCAGGTAGCTACGTTACGTTCACGGGCCGGCAACACCTCTGCTAGCCTGCGACGATTCCCGACCCGGCTGGAGCCTGCCCAACATGACCATCGTCCTCGCGTATCTGGACCCCGGCAGCGGGAGCATGATCCTGCAGATCATCGCCGGCGGGCTCGCCGCGGTCGCCGTGACCGCCAAGCTCTACTGGCGGCGCCTGATGAAGTTCCTCCGCATCCGCAAGGACGAGCCCGAGACGGCGAACCCCGCCGACACCGCGCGCGGGACGGACTCCGGGTAGACCGCCCCCTTGGGCGCCCCGCCGGCGCCCTCATTCCCATCGCCTACCATTCGCCGCCGCCCTGACGCGGGCCACGCCCCATGTCCGCTCCCGATACGCACACGCCCTCGCCGGCGGGTCTCGAGCCCGGCTCGTTCCGCGACCCCGAAAGCCGGGTCTTCTACGCGGGCGACGAGGTCTACCGGGCGCTCTCCCCGGACGGCCTGGCCGACTTCGAGGCGCTCGCTGAATCCGGTCTGCTCGAGGACGAGCGGCTCGTGCACACGGAGCAGGCCGGCGACGGCGCTCCCGCGCTCCACGACGTGCTCGTGCACAAGCCGGCCGCGGTCCTGCGCCACGAGCGCATCCCGTTCGTCTCGTATCCCTACGAGTGGACCTTCTCGATGCTCAAGGACGCCGCGCTCGTCCAGCTCGACCTCCTGCTCGCGGCGCTCGATCGCGACCTGGTCCTGAAGGACTCGACCCCCTACAACGTCCAGTTCAAGGGGGCCCGGCCGGTGTTCGTCGACATCGGCTCCTTCGAGCGCCTGCGCGAGGGTGAGCCGTGGGTGGGCTACCGCCAGTTCTGCATGCTCTACCTCTACCCGCTGCTCCTGCTGTCGCTGAAGGGCGTGCCGTTCCAGCCCTGGCTGCGCGGATCCATCGACGGGATAACGCCCAGCCAGATGCGCGGCCTGCTGTCGTTCCGTGACCGCTTCCGGCGCGGGATCTTCACCAACGTCTTCCTGCACGCCCGCCTCGAGCGGCGCTACGCCGACCGGCCCGACCAGGTGAAGGAGGAGGTCAGGCGCGTCTTCAAGAAGGAGCTGTTCGTCGCAAACGTCCGGAAGATGCGGAGGCTCGTTGAACGGCTCGATTGGAACCCGCCCGAGGGCGTGTGGACCGCGTACGGCGAGCGCAACACCTACACGGACGACGACGCGCGCCGCAAGGACGACTTCGTGCGCGAGGTGGCTCGCTCGCGCGACTGGGGCCTCGTCTGGGACATCGGCTGCAACAACGGCCGCTACTCGCGCATCGCCGCCGAGGGCGCGAGGACCGTGGTGGCCCTCGACGCCGACCAGGGTCCGGTCGAGCTCCTCTACCGGGACCTTCGCGCCGAGGGCGACGAGCGGATCCTCCCGCTGACGATGAACCTCGCCGACCCCTCGCCGGGGCTCGGCTGGCGCGGTCTCGAGAGGCGGTCGCCGGCCGACCGCGGGAAGCCCGACCTCGTCCTGGCGCTGGCGCTCGTGCACCACATGTCAATCAGCGCGAACGTGCCGGTCAGGGAGCTCGTTGACTGGTTCGCCTCGCTCGGCTCTGCCCTCGTCGTCGAGTTCCCCACCCGAGAGGACCCGATGGTCAGGAAGCTGCTGGCGCCCAAGCGCGAGGGGCTCCATCCCGACTACGAGCTCGACTTCTTCGAGCGGTCGCTGGGCGAGGCCTTTGAGGTAGAGCGCTCCGAGCGGCTCGAGTCGGGTACGCGCGTGCTCTACTTCGCGCGTCCGAAGAGGGGATGAGCGCGCAGGAGGTCTCGGCCCCGGCGACCGAGGCCGGGGCCAGCACCGTCAAGGAGGCGCTCTGGGCCTACCTCAATCTGGCCGTCCTCTGGACCTTCGCGGTCGCCCAGCCCCTGTTCGACCTGCTGAAGGACAACCCCGAGTTCTTCGCGGCACGCGGCTCCTCCGGCTTCGACATCATCAGCTTCTCGGTCCTGCTGGTGGTCCTTCCGCCGGCGATCCTCCTCGCGATCGAGTTGCTGGTCGGGATCGCCGGCCGCCCCGCGCGGCTCGGCGCGCACATCGTGTTCCTCAGCGCGCTCGTCGCGCTGATCGCTGCTCAGGCGCTGAAGAAGTCGTTCGATGTCTCGGACACCGTCCTGATCGTGCTGTCGCTCGCTATCGGCGCCGGGCTGGCGGCTCTCTGGTGGCGGACCGAGCCGGTGCGGGCCTTCCTGAACGTGCTGTCGCCGGCGCCGCTCGTCTTCCTCGCTCTTTTCCTGTTCAGCTCGCAGATCTCGGAGCTGGCCTTCCCCGACGAGGCCAAGGCCCGGTCTATCGGCGGCGTCACGCAGGCGCCGATCGTCGTGGTGCTGCTCGACGAGCTGCCCGTCAACACGCTCGTAGATCAGCAGGGCCGACTGGACACGGTGCGCTTCCCCGGCTTCGGCGAGCTCGCCCGCAATGCCACCTGGTTCAAGAACGCATACACGGTCTACGACTCCACCGAGCGCGCGCAGCCGGCGATCATGGACGGAAACCTGCCCGAGCGGGACAAGCAGCCGATCTCCTCGGACCATCCGAACAGCATCTTCTCGCTGTTCGCGAACACGCATCGCCTGAACGTCTCCGAGGAGGCGACCGCGGTCTGCTCGCGCGACCTGTGCCAGGACACCCGCCTCGACGAGTCGTACGGCAGACGCATGAGCTCCATGGCCGAGGACCTCGGGCTCGTCTGGCTTCACGTGGTCTCGCCTCCGGACATCGAGAACAAGCTCACGAGCGTGTCGGAGAACTGGGGCAACTTCGGCGGCGACGAGGAGGAGGCGGCGCAGGGGCCGATCAGGGACGACACGGCGGGCCTGCACACGCGTGCCAACCTGAACAGCGGCCGGCCGGCGCGCTTCCAGGAGTGGATCGACAGGATCGAGCCCGGCCCGCGACCGTCGCTGAACCTCAAGCACACGCTGCTGCCGCACGTGCCGTGGATATACCTGCCCTCGGGGCGGCAGTACCGGCGCGCCCCGAACGACGCGATCCCCGGCCTCTCGAATGAGGCCTACCGGGACCAGGGTCAGCTCGACGTGCTGCTCCAGCGCCACTACCTCCAGACCGGCTTCACTGACCTGATGCTCCGGCGGCTGTGGGACAGGCTCAAGCGCGAGGGCATGTGGGACGACTCGCTGATCGTGGTGCTGGCCGACCACGGCGTGGCCTTCCCGCACGACCGCCAGCGCCGGCGCCTGAACCGCAAGACCGCCGCCGAGATCGCTCCAATTCCACTTCTCATAAAGGCGCCCGGCCAGAAGAAGGGGAAGGTCGACGACGCCTACGTCGAGACGATCGACGTGCTGCCGACGATCTTCGACATCCTGAACCTCGACCCCCAGGTCAAGATGGACGGCAGGTCGGCGTTCAGCCGCGAGGTCCAGACCCGCGACGAGCTGCGCTTCGAGATCCGGAACACGTTCGAGGTGTTGAAGATCCCCGCGGACCAGTTCGAGCGTGACCGGCAGGCGATCATCGACCGCAACGCGCGCCTGTTCGGGAGCGGACGCGAAGGCCCGGACCGGATCTATCGCATCGGCCCGCACCAGGAGCTGATCGGCAAGCCCGCGTCGGCCGCCGGCGCGAGGCTGCCGGTCGAGCTCTCCTACGCGAACGAATACGAGAACGTGAACCCCGAGTCCGGCTACATCCCGACCCACGTCGTGGGTCGCGTCGGGGGGCGCGAGGAGCCGGGGCGTGACATCGCGGTCGCCGTGAACGGGACGATCGCGGCCGTGGGCAACACCTTTACGCTGGCCGTCGGCGACGAGGGCGAACTGGTGTCGGTGATGGTCCCGGAGTCGGCGTTCCGGAAGGGCGCCAACCGGGTCGAGGTGTTCAGCGTTCCGTGACCCGGGTAGTGAAGCCGCATGGCGACGCTTGTCCGTTCGCGCACGGCCGCTTCCGCCCCGACTGCACCCGCTCCCACGACGACCACCGCCCGCGAGCGCATCGCGGCCCGCAGCCGCCGCGCCGCGCGTAGCGGCCTCGCCGGTCTCGCGCGCATGATCCGCCTGATCACGGCCGGGCTGGTCGTGGTGATCCTGATCGGGATCGCGCTCGTCCTGCTGGAGGGGAACCGCGACAACATGATCGTCGACGGCCTGCTCGACGCTGCAGGCTGGCTCAGCGCCCCGTTCGAGGACATGTTCACGCTCGACGAGCGCAAGGAGACCATCGCCCTGAACTACGGCATCGCCGCGGGCGTCTACGCGCTCGCAGGCGGCCTCGTGACTCGCTTCGTGCGGCCTCGTTAGGCGGCTAGAGGTCCCGGCGCCGCGGGACGTCCGAGCGGTGCTGTGCCGCACGAACGTCCCGGATGCCTCGCTATAGGCCACAGTGCGGGACGTTCGACGCTCCGGTCCAACCCGACGAGCGCCCGCCCGGCCCCGTCCTCGGCGGTTTGAGGCGGGCTCGCTAGAGCTCGGCCAGGCAGTTCTCGACGTCCTCGAGCAGCTGCTCGGAGTCGTCGCGGAGCTCCGGCCTCACGAACAGGAGCGCGGCGCCGATCTGCTCGGCGCCCTCGCCGTTGCCCTCGAACTGGGCCGATAGCGCCTCGTCGGCCGTGAGGAAGAACTGGATCTTGGGGGCCTTGTTCCCGCCGTCGAGGAGGATCGTGTCGTCGGGACCGAGCCGGGCGTCCACGCCCTTCTCCTCAGTCAGGCAGTTGAGCGCCACCGCGCGCTTGTCCGAGTCGTCCTCCGACGGCCCGGCGTCGCTCGAGCCGCAGCCGGCGAGTGCCACCAGCAGCAGCGGGAGGGCGAGGAGGGAGCGCTTCACGGCGCCGCGCAGGGTAGTGAAGTCCGGTCAGCGCAGCGGCCGGACGTGCCGCCACATCCTCCGCAGCTCGAAGTAGAGCGGCTTGCGCCCGTTGTTCTCCTCGATCGGGCTCTTGTTGTGCCACGGCGGGGGGGCCCACTCCGGCGGCGCGCCGCCGAGCCAGGTCGGATCGACGCGGAAGTCGCGCAGCGCCCAGTAGATCGAGCCGTTCACGTACGGCTTCGAGGCGTGGATCCTGAGGTGGTCGCGGGCGAACTTGTCCTGGAACTCGAGGGTGCCGGGCTGCTCGACCGGACCGGGCCTGGTGGCCTCGGCGCCGAACTCGGTGATCATCAGGGGAAGGTTCGGGTTGGCGGCGTGGATCGTGTCGAGGAAGGGTCCGAGCTCGTCGGTCGTCGTGGGCGGGCGCACCTCGTCGCCCCTGTACGAGGGGTACCAGCCGAAGTACTCGTTCACGCCGAGGACGTCCAGGTACCGGTAGGCGGGGCTGGTGGGCGGCTCGTCTACGCGCGATTGGCGGTCGATCGACACGAAGCGCGTGTCGTCCAGCTCCCGCACGGCTGTCGACGCCTCGCGGATGTAGGTCTGCAGGCCCGGGCCGATCGCTCCGAGCTCGGAGCGGCTCCCGCCCGGCTCGTTGGCGAGCGACCAGGTGAAGATCGACGGGTTGTTGACGTTGTTTTTGACCGTCAGCTCCGCCGCGCGGGTCGCCCCCTTGCGGACACTGGGCAGGTCGAAGTACGAGTTCGGA
>Ga0081538_10004773_pt1 | contig 12392 bp, 8 predicted proteins | sample TabmetS5T2R1_FD_71022 | JGI IMG/M metagenome (GOLD analysis project Ga0081538, IMG submission 71022) | Tabebuia heterophylla rhizosphere microbial communities from the University of Puerto Rico - S5T2R1 | ecosystem: Host-associated > Plants > Roots > Rhizosphere ... | reverse complement strand
GCCGCCGCCGGCCCCGGCGAGCCCGACGCGGAAGTCGCGGGCCACCGCCGCCAGCCCCGCGCGCTCGCGCGCGAACGCGTCGGCGCGGACGGCGCTCACCGCGACGAGCGCGGGCCGCAGGTCGGCGGCCGCCTCAGCGATGCTGCTGAGCGGCGTGTCGGCGCCGAGGAAGACGATTCGCCAGCCCTGTGCCCGCAGCGCGAGACCGAACATGATCAGCGGGAGGTCGTGCTGCTCACCGGGCGCGCACGCGAGCAGCGCCGCCGGGCCGGCGCCGCGCTCCCACCCGCGGGCGAGCGCGAGCAGCCGCCCGCGCAACAGGTTGCTCGCGAAGTGCTCTTGGACCACCGACGCGTCGCCGCGCTCCCAGCGGTCGCCCAGGTCGCGGAGGTAGGGGAGGATCACCGACACGAGGGCGGTGTCGAGCGTGTACCGGCCGAGGACGCGGTCGAGGACGAGGTGCGCGCCCTCCGCGTCCAGCGCGTCGAGCGCCGCGCGCAGCTCGGCTGCGTCCCGCAGCGCGGGCTGGTCCGCCGGCTCGGACGGGGCGCCGCTGCGCGCCAGCCGGGCCGCCTCGGCCGCGGACAGCCCGCTCTGCAGGTGCTCCTGCATCGCTCGCACGCGTCGCACGTCCGCGGCCGAGTAGAGCCGCAGCCCACCGTCGGTCCGCGCGGGCTCGAGCAGGCCGTAACGCCGCTCCCACGCGCGCAGGAGCTCGGGGCTGACGCCCACCCTGCGGCTCAGCTCGCCGATCCGGAGGCTCGGTCCTGTCTCGGTGGCCACGGGGGCCACTGTACAGCACTTGTACAGAAATCGCGAGAACCGACCGACGCGCCGGAGACGGGCCGACCGCCCCCTTCAGACATCTCGCGCGCCGCGTACTCGACATGTACTTGACAGAATCTGTACAGTCCTTGTACAGTGTCGTCATCGTGTTCAACCGAAGGAGTCCGACAGTGAAGACCCTCAACCTCCTCGCGGCCGTGCTGCTGATCGTCGGCGGGCTCAATTGGGGCCTGGTGGCGCTCGCCGAGTTCGACCTCGTGGCCTGGATCACCGGCCAGGAGTTCGGCGAGACCAGCGCGCTCAGCCGCATCGTCTACGGCCTGGTCGGCCTCGCTGCCGTCTACGGCATCACGCAGCTCATCACCCGTCCCAACGAGTCCACCCGCTCGCGGTCAGCGTCCGCAGCGGCCTAAGGAGCCCTCCGATGCGAAAGCTATTCGTCCCCACAATCGCCACCGTCGCCGTGTTCGCCGGCTCGACCGTCGCCCTCGCCGGCGGCGGCAGTGCCAACGACGCGCCCGCCAAGACGGCGGCCAAGCCGAAGAAGACGATCACCGAGAACGTGGTCGCCTCTAAGCGCTTCGACACGCTCGAGTCGCTCGTCGTCAGTGCCGGTCTCGCCGAGACGCTGTCCGGCAAGGGCCCGTACACCGTGTTCGCACCGACCGACAAGGCGTTCGCAAAGGTGCCCGCCGAAACGCTCGAGGCGCTCGGCAACGACCGCGACGCGCTGCGCCGCGTCCTGCTCTACCACGTCGCAGACGGCCGCTACCCCGCCGCGCGCGTGGTCCGCAAGCGCTCGATCGAGACGCTCGCCGGCCCGCGCCTGAAGGTCAAGGCGACCAAGCGCGCCGTCCGCGTCGGCGAAGCTCGCGTGATCACCCCCGACATCAAGGCGTCCAACGGCGTGATCCACGCGATCAACCGCGTCCTGATCCCGCCGCAGTAGACCCCTCCCCAGTCGGCAGGATGCGGATTCCGGCCCCGGCGTGCAGGGCGCGCCGGGGCCCGTCAACGGGCGGGTCCGCCCTCCGCTCGCGGTGGCCGGCGCCCCCTGACGTCTTTTAGGCCGGCGCGCGCACCTCGCACGGCGTCATCCCACGCCGATCCACAACGTCCTGCTCTCCCGCTAACCCCCGGTGGCCTCACCGTTGTCCGGCGCGGCTTGCCGCGCCGGGCGACGCGAGGCGCCCGGGAAGGGTGCCCCATGTCCTCTTTCTCACCTCAGCACAGCCGCGAACTTGGCGCGTCGCCACGCCCCGCCCGGCGGGCGCTCGTGAGCGGAGCGACCGGCTTCATCGGCGGACGGCTCGCGCAGGCGCTCGCCGACGCCGGTTGGACCGTCCGCTGCCTCGTGCGCGACCGATCGCGCGCCCGTGACCTCGAGCGGCGCGGGTTCGAGATCCACGAGGGCGACGTGCTCCGCCCCGAGACGCTCGATGAGGCGGGCCGCGACGTCGAGGTCGCCTACTACCTGATCCACGCGATGGGCCGGGGCGCGCGCGGCGACTTCGCGCGCCGCGAGCACGCCGGCGCCGAGGCTTTCGCCCAGATGGCCCGGCGGGAGGGCATCGAGCGCGTGATCTACCTGGGCGGTCTCGGAGAGCCGCACTCGCGGCACCTGCGCAGCCGCCACGAGACCGCCCGGATCCTCGCAGAGCACGGACCGCCGCTTACCTACTTCCGCGCCGGCATGGTCGTCGGGGCGCGAAGCGAGTCGTACCGGACCCTGCGCTACCTCGTCGAGCGGCTGCCGGCGATGATCGCGCCCGCCTGGCTGAAGGTGCCGACCCAGCCGATCGCAATTGACGACGTGCTCGCCTACCTCACAGCGGCCCCCGACCTGCCCGGGAGCGCCGGACGAGAGATCCAGATCGGCGGCCCGGACGTCCTGCCCTACGGCGAGATGCTCGACCGCATGGCCGCGGCTCTTGGTCGGCGTCCGCGGCCCAAGCTTCCCGTGCCGCTGCTGACGCCGCGGCTGTCGTCACTCTGGATCGGCCTGGTAACCCCGGTCGATGCCGGCGTCGCCCGTCCCCTGATCGAGGGGCTCGCTACCAAGACCGTCGTTACCGACACCTCCGGCGCGAAGCTCTTCGACATAACGCCGCTGGCATTCGAGGACGCGCTCGAGCGCGCGGTCGCCGACGACAGCGCCACGGGCTCAACCCGCGGAACGGCGAGACGGCGCCTCAACGTGATCGGCCGCGGCGCGGCCCCGTCGCACGAGGCCCGGCGACGGCCGCGCGGCTGCGCCCCCGAGCTCACGGACGTCGGCCGACCGGGCGACCAAGGGACATGAGCGAGATCCTGACCGGCGTGTCCGCCTGCCTTCCGGGCGAGCGCGGACTCGTGACTCCGCGAGAGACCATCCGATTAGTGGGGCGCGGCGATGGGGTCCGTCTCCTCGGGTCCGCGGGCGGAGATCACACCGCCGCCATGCGGCGCTGGGGCCGACACGGTCATGGGCGAGCTGTGCAAACAGGACCTCTCGGGCTTCGTGCTCGACAAGCGCTCGCCGAGCTGCGGCCTCGAACGCGTCCGCGTGTGGGACGAAGGCGCCCAGCGGCCATCGCGGCGGGGGCGGGGCGTCTTCGCCCAAGCGCTCGTCGACGCCACGCCTGGCTTGGCGATCGAGGAGGAGGGCCGAGCTGGCGCTCGTCGGCATCAGCGCGGGGCTCGGCCAAGCGAACGTCCGACGACCGCCGGCGCGGCGCTTGCTGCGCAGCCGCTACTGAGCGCCCCGCCTTAGACTCGAAGGCCGCGGCGCGGCGTCCTCCGCGTTGAGGACGGCGGCTCCAAGCGAAGTCTCTCGGCGCTCACAGGCCGAAGTGCGGCTGACGCCGCCCACGACCCGCGCGGCGCGCCCGCCCACCGCTCAAGCAGGGACTCGCGCCCCGGACTTCGATGGTTCGATCACCTGGCACGAAGCGAGCGCGCGGTGCTTGATGTGACGTTTGCGGGCTGGGCGCTGACCGTCGGCCTCGTGGTCGTGCTACTGGCGGTCGATCTGGCGCTGGCCGTATGGCTCCAGGCGCGGGTCAAGCTGCCGGTCGGACCGCTGTTCTGCATCGTCAACGGTCCGACACGCGGACGGCCGTGGACAGCCGGCGCCGCCCGCTCGGAACTGCGCTGCGTCGCCCGCGAGGCCGGGGTGCGGCGACGCTTTGCGCCGCACCAGCTGCGCCACGCGCATGCCGCGAGATGGCCCGCGAGGGCGTGCCGTTGATCGTCATCCAACGCCAGCTCGGACACACCAACCTCGGGATCACCTCGATCTATCTGCAGGGCATCGACAACACCGAGATCATCGACACCGTCCACGCCCGCCGCGCGCCGATGGTCCCCGTCGATTGCTCGCTCGCGCACTGACGCCGCGACCGGCGGCGAGGAAACCGACGACTTCGTAGCCGCCGGCCCTCGCCCAGGTCGCCGGCCACGAACCGGGTGGCGAGCGACGCTCGGAATGCTCCATTCATCGCGAAGCAGCGATGCGCGTGGCGTAAGCGGTCGCGCCGACGCGCGAAGGAGCACTCACGCTGCGAGTCACGGGGCTACTCCAGGCAGGCGATAGGAGCAGCGCGCTCGGGGCTGCTGCCGCGCGACGCGCGAGTGTCGAGTTGCATGGGAAGCATCAGCGGTCGTCGCGAGAGCGCATGCTCGCAGCGGTCCTTGTGGGAAGGCCCAGACTAACTGCGCTCAACGCCGACTTTGCCCCCGAAGCGGTTGCGTACGGCTTGCGCGCAGTTCGAGTGTCGCGTCCGTAGAGGCCGCTAACCATGGGTCTGTCAGGCTTCTCGGGTGGCGGTCGATGCCCCGGTGCGCGGTGCCGACGCTCTCCGAGGTCCTGACGCGTATCCAGTGGCGCTGTGACGAACACTGATCCGATTCTCGCCGAGCAACTCGCCTACTATCGGGCTCGCGCTCGCGAGTACGACAAGTGGTTCCGTCGCGAGGGGCTCCATGACTTGGGCGAAGAGCACAATGCCAGATGGCGTCTTGAGCTCAATCGTGTGTTTTCAGCACTCGATGCGTTTGCGCCTCGTGGAGACGTCCTCGAGCTTGCCTACGGCACGGGGGAATGGACGATCCGTCTCGCGGAGTCGGCGACCAGAGTAGTCGGAGTCGATGCAGCGCCGGAGATGCGCGAACTCGCTCTGGCGAAGCTGCAGGATGCCGGCAAGAGCAACGTCGAGCTCAGGGTTGACGATCTCTTCAGCTGGCAGCCAGATCAAGACTATGACGTCGTCTTCTTTGCGTTCTGGCTTTCGCACGTTCCCGAGAGCCATGCCTACCGGTTCTGGCGCAGCGTGCACGACGCGCTTCGCCCCGGAGGCCGCTTTTTCCTCGTGGATGCCGCACGCGCGGTCCCCGAGAGGAACGTCATTCACGGTTCGCAACTGCCCGATCGCGACAGCGCGACCGAGCTCAGGCGACTCGAGGACGGTCGGGCGTTTCGAATTATCAAGCGCTCGTTCGATCCCGACCGGCTCGCGCGAGATCTTCGTGAACACGGCCTTGACGCGAGCTTTGTCGAGACAGGCGAGTTCTTCGTCTACGGACTCGGCCGACGTGCCTAGCCCGACCTGAGACCCAGCGCCCTGTGATCACCCACTCATCGCTGATGCATAGAGGCAGACGCGATAGCCCCGGTCGCGGCGGACGGCGCGGTCGCAATGGACGAATCTTAACAGTGGCGCAGCGGCCCGACCGAGCCGTGGCCCGCTGTCGAGTTGAGGCACACGCGATAACGCGCGCTATCCCGCGCCAGCTAGCGCAATCGCGCGTCGCGGCGGCGCCGGGTCCCGCGGCATGACTGCCGGTCGTCGTCCGACTCAGCAGCGAGCGAGTGCGCCAAGCGGTCCGCCGAAACTGCTCCTCTGTCAACAAGCAGGAGTCTCCCCTTGCGCTCGTGGTCCTCGTTCAACCCGGGCGCGCAATCGCTCTGTACGGCTTGTGCTTCGCGCGTTGAAGCGGAAGCCGAGCTTCGCCTGTGGGAGCGACGGCTGCGGCGCTATGCACGGGATTTGCTTCGGGTCCGCACGTCCGGGGTGTGATGGCTCGCCGAGTTGGTGCGCGCGGCGAGTTCGCGCTTGAGGATCTTCCCAGTCGGGTTGCGCGGGAGCTCGTCGACAAAGATGACGTCGCGCGGGACCTTGTACCGGGCGAGGTTGTTCTTCACGTAGGTTTGCACCTGCTCGGTTGTTGCGTGCCGGCCGTCTCGGAGCACGACGAACGCGCAGAGCCGCTGACCGAATTCGTGGTCGTCGACGCCGATCGCCGCGGCGTCGGCGATCGCCGGGTGGGTGACGAGGAGCTCCTCGACCTCGCGTGGGAACACGTTTTCGGCGCCGGAGACGATCATCTCGTCGGCGCGGCCGTCGATGTACAGGCGGCCGGCCCGATCCATGTGCCCCAGGTCGCCGGTGGACATCAGGCCGTCGATGGTCTCCTTGCCGCCGCCACCGGTGTATCCCTCGAATGGCGAGGTTCCTCCGACGAAGATGCGTCCGACCTGGCCGTGCGGGAGTTCGGCGCCGTGGTCGTCGAGGATCTTGACGCGCGATCCCAGCGCGGGCTTTCCGACCGAGCCTGGCGCGACACGCACGTCAGCGGGTGTGGCAAGCGTCGCGACTGAGGCTTCGGTGGTGCCGTACAGGTTGTAGACGACGTCGCCGAGCAGGTCGCTGATGCGAGTGGCGACGCCGGCGGGGAGCTGCGATCCGGCCGTGAACACGACACGCAGCGTGGAGAGGTCCCGGTGGCGGATCTCGTCCTCGCCGAGCGCGAGGAGTCGCTGGAGCATGACCGGCACGACGCAGACCGCGGTCGCCCGGTGGTTCGCTATATCGTCGAGCATGTCGGTCGGGTCAAAGCGGCGCCGCAGCACCAGCTGGGAGCCGAGGCCTAGCGACAAGACCGCGATCAAGAGGCCGGTGCCGTGGAACAGTGGCGGCGCGAGGACGGTCGCCTCGTGGGCGTGCATGGGCATGCGCTGCAGCAGCGCTCCGGGGATCACGAGGGAGCGCGGCTCGACGCGCGGGGCACCTTTCGGGGTGCCGGTCGTACCGCTGGTGAGCAGCACGAGCCGCCCGGGAGGCACCGGCGCCGGCAGGGCCGGATCGCCGGCGGCGATCAGGCGGTCGAGCTCGTCGGCGGCGGGGTTGTCGATCGCGATCGCGACGCGGCCGTGAACTGGATCAATGTCGCGTGCGATCTCGGCAAGCTCTGCATCGTGGATGAGAAGCTCGATGCCTTCGCGCTCGGAGACCTCAGTTGCCTGCCGTGCCGAGAACGAAGTGTTGAGCAGGATCGTGTTGAGGCCGGCGCGCGACGCGGCGAACATTCCGATCAGCATCGAGCGGTGGTTGCGGCACAGGATTCCCAGGTGCGAGCCCGTTCCCAGTCCGAGGTTCCGCAGGGCGTTGGCCAGCCGGTTCACGTGCTCCTCGAGCTGGACGAACGAGATCACGCCACGCTCGTCCGTGACCGCCGGGAGGTCTCCGTGCCGCAGCGCTGCAACCCGCGGCCCGCCGCCGAACGGTCCGAAGTCGCGCAACGCGGCCGCGATCGCGCGCAGGCGCCGCGGCGACCCGTTCCCGAACATGCCGGCACGCGCCAGCGCGACCAGCGCCCGCGCCTCCAGCGCCAGCTGCCGAGCGGGGAGGAGAGCTGCATCGTGCCGCTGCATGCCGTGAAGGCTCGCGCGGGGCGGTAAAGCGCCACCCAATCTTGCGGTAAGGGCTCGGTTGATCTCGACCGCTGCAGCAGCGTAGGCTCGCGGGCGAGCACGCGTAGGTGGCGCGATGGACGTTTACGTTTTGGGACCCGTGGAGGTCAGCGTCGACGGCCGGCCGCTCGCCGTCGGGGCCGGCAAGCCGCGAGCGCTGCTGGCAATGCTCGCGCTCCACGCCGGGTCGACCGTCTCGACCGACGGCCTCGTCGAGGGGCTGTGGGGCGAGCCGCCGCCGGCGACCGCGGTCAAGATGGTGCAGCTCTTCGTATCCCAGCTGCGCAAGACGCTGGCGGCCGCCGGCGCCGATGCCGAGCTCGTGACGCGCGGGCGCGGCTACGAGCTCCGGCTCGGGCACGGTGAGCTCGACGCTCGCCGCTTCGAGCGACTCGTCGCCGAGGGGAGGCCTCGTGAGGCACTCGAGCAGTGGCGGGGTCCGGCGCTCGACGACCTCGCAGACGAACCGTTTGCGGCGGCGGAGATCCGGCGCCTGGAGGAACTGCGACTGACGGCGATCGAGCAGGCGGTCGACCACGATCTTGCCGCGGGCCGCCACCGCGAGGTGATCGGCGAACTCGACGCCCTTGTCACCGCCGAGCCACTGCGTGAGCGCCTGCATGCGCAGCGGATGCTGGCGTTGTATCGCTCCGGGCGGCAGGCGGAGGCACTGGCGGCCTACCAGCAGGCTCGCGCAACGCTCGTCGAGCAGATCGGGGTCGAGCCAGGCCCGGAGCTAGCGCAGTTGCAGCACGCAATCCTCGCCCACGACCCGGCACTCGATACGTCGACCGGCGGCGGCGACCAGCTGCCGAGCGGCGTGGTGACGTTCCTGCTCACCGACATCGAGGCGTCGACCCGGCTGTGGGAGCGCAAGCCGGACGCAATGGCGCGGGCGCTCGCGAGTCACGACGAGCTGATCGCCCACGCGGTCGAGACACACCGCGGTTATCTGTTGAAGTCCAAAGGCGAGGGTGACTCCACCCTCTCGGTGTTCCGGCGCGCCTCGGACGCGGTCGCCTGCGCCGCCGGCCTGCAGAGCGCACTGGCCGCAGAGGAATGGCCCGCGGGACTCGACTTGCGCCTGCGCGCCGCGCTGCACACCGGCGAGGCGCACGAGCGCGACGGAGACTACTTCGGCCCGGCTCTCAGCCGCGCCGCGCGGCTCCGGTCGCTTGCTGCCGGCGGAGCGACGGTGGCCTCGCAGGCCACCGCCGAGGTCGTACGCGACCGGCTACCCGCTGATCTCGAGATGGTCGATGTCGGCGATCACTCGCTGCGCGGCATGTCAAGGCCCGAGCGCGTGTTCGAGTTGCGGCAGCGCGACGCGGCTCCCGCACCCGGGGCGACGCCCGCGCCCGAGCCGGCGCCGCTTGCGCTCCCGCGGCCGCTTCAGATCAAGACCCCGCTCGCATTCGTCGGTCGCGATCGCGAGCTCGCACGGCTCGGCGAGCTGTTTGCCGAGGCGCCCAGCGGCGCGCGCGCGGTGCTCATCGCCGGTGAGCCAGGTATCGGGAAGACCGCGCTTGCCGGCGAGCTCGCCCGCAGGGTCCATGGTGACGGCGGGCTCGTCCTCTACGGACGGTGTGACGAGGGCCTCTCCGTGCCGTACCAGCCATTCCTGGAGGCGCTCCACCCCGCTAAGCTGGCGGTTCCCCCCGAGCGTCTGCGGGCCGAGCTCGCACCTCTGGCGCCCAACCTGGCGCGGCTCTGGCCCGACCTGGAGGGGTGGGGCGAGCCTCCGCGCATGGATCCGGAAACGGACCGCTACAGGCTATTCGAGGCCGTCACGGCACTGGTCGAGATCGCCACGCGCGAGCGGCGCGGGCTGCTGGTACTCGACGACCTGCACTGGGCGGCACCGCCGACGCTGCTCCTGCTACGCCACCTCGTCCGTTCTGAGCGGACACACCGCGCACTGGTCATAGGCACCTACCGCGAGACCGAGCTCGCGTACGATCATCCGCTGGCGCAGCTCGCCGCGGATCTGCAGCGCGACGCCGGAGCGACCTGCGTCCGGATCGCCGGTCTCGATGAGCAGGCGATCGGTGAGATGCTCGAGGCCGCGGCCGGGCACTCGCTCGACGAGCACGGACGCGAGCTGGTGCGGATTTTGCAGGCGCAGACGGACGGCAATCCGTTCTTCATACGCGAGCTGCTCGCCTATCTGGTCGAGTCCGGGAAGATCTACCGGGCCAGCGAACGCTGGACCACGGATCTCGCCGCCGGAAACCTCAGGGTCCCCGAGGGCCTCCGGGACGTGATCCTGCAACGGGTGGCCCGGCTGTCAGGCGCCGCTAGGCGAGCGCTCGGGGTCGCCGCGGTGGCAGGCCACAGCTTCTCGCTCGCGCTCGTGGAGCGCGTGGTGGGCGACTCCCCCGACGTACTCGACGCGCTCGAGGAGGCGCTGACGGCGCGCCTGCTGACCGAGAGCGGCCCGGGCGAGTACGCATTCGTCCACGCGCTCGTGCGCCAAACCATCTACGAGCAGCACAGCGCGGCACGGCGCACGCGACTGCACCGCCGGGTCGCCGAGGCGCTCGAGTCGCTCCCCAATGCCGAGGCGCACGTCGAGGCACTCGCCTACCACTTCGCGCAGGCCGCCGCCGACGGCCAGGCCGCGAAGGCCGCAACGTATGCCGTCTCGGCCGGACAGCGTGCGACGGCGCGGCTCGCGTTCGAGGATGCGGCTTCTCACTACGCGCAGGGCCTGCGGGCGCTCGCCCTGACGGACGCTCCCGACGAGGTGCGGCGCGCCGAGCTGTTGCTCGCGCTGGCAGATGCACGCTGGAGCTCTGGCGAGATCGACCGAGCCCGCGAGGCCTGCCGCGACGCGGCGGACCTCGCAAGGAGCCGCGGCGACGCCGAGCAGCTGGCCCGCGCCGCGCTCGCATTCGCCGGACCGGTCCGCCTCGAGGTGACGAGAGTGGTCAACCAGCTCGTTGAGCAGCTCGAGCGAGCGCTCGGAGCGCTCGGCGAGAACGACAGCGCGCTCCGCGCACGCCTGATGGGCCGGATGGCAACGGCGCTCACCTTCCGGGGACTACCAGCGCTCGGACGCGACGCGATAGCGGTGGCTCGGCGGGTCGGGGACGAGCGGGCGCTCGCTGATGTGCTCGCCTCGACTTACATCGCGACATGGGAGCCCGACAACCTCAAAGAGCGGCAGGCCATCGCCGAAGAGCTCGTCCGCCTCGCCGACCGGGTCGGACACGGTGCGCTCGCTGCTCTCGGGAACAGCTTCATCGTCAGCAATCTGCTCGAGCTGGGAGACATCAACGCGGCGGATCGCGGACTAGACGCTCTGGAACGTCAGGCGGACACGCTGCAACAGGACTACCCGAAGGTCATGGCGGCGTTCGCGCGAGCCAGACACCACTTCCTGGCCGGACGGCTGGAGGACTACGAGGCCGTCGCCCGCGAGCTTCTCGCACGCACAGTCGAAGGCAGGGACGAACAGGCCAACCTCGCCTATCTGGCGATGATGATCTACGTGAACCGTGAGCGCGGCCGGCCGCGCGAACTGAACGAATATGCGGAGCGGGCCGAGAGCATCGTGCGACGGGCCGGCGACGCCATCAACCTCTTCCTGCCTTGGCGCTGCATTCTCGCCGGCGTCTATGCGGAGCTCGATCGCCGGGCCGAGGCGAGACGCGACCTCGAGTCGCTCGCACGCAATGACTTCTCTGACCTTCCGCGCGACTGGATGTGGCTCGTGAACGTCTCGACCCTGAGCGAGGTCGTCGCCTATCTCGGTGATGCTCCGCGAGCACGACTGCTCTACGACCCGTTCGTTCCTTACGCGCAGCGGTGCGTGGGCGGATACATGCCCTTCTGCCACGGGTCGGCCTCACGGCCCCTTGGCCTGCTCGCGACGACGATGGAGCGCTTCGACATTGCAGCCCGCCACTTCGAGGACGCGCTCGAGCTTAACGCCAAGATCCGGTCCCCGCTCTGGGTCGCCCACACCAACCATGATTACGCCCGCATGCTGGTCCGGCGTGACCAGCCGGGCGACCGCGAGCACGCGCTCGAGCTCTTGAGCGCGGCGCTTGCGACAGCCGACGAGCTCGGGCTCAAGGCGCTGATGGACAGAGCGCTGCTGCTCAAGCGCCAAACCGACGCGCGCGCCTGCATGTGAAATCAGGCGCACTGAGCGCCCGCCCGGGCGGCCCGGCCGCTCGGCCCGTCAAGCGCCGCGGCAAGGCCGGGGTGGGACCTCGCGGTCCTGCCATCGGTTCTCGTCGTCATGGCCCCTGTGTGCGCGTGGTTTGCCCGACAGAGGTCGAGGCTCGGGTGCGTCGGGTCGAGGGCGCGTTCGAAGATCGCAAGCGCTCGGCGCAGGATCGGCTCTGCCTCGCCGTAGCGTTGCTGCTCGATGAGCAGGGCGGCGTGGTTGTTCAGCGTGACGGCGACGTCGAGCTGGTCGTCGCCGAGCAGGCGGTGCTTGATGGCGAGCGCTCGGCGGTAGTGCGCGCCTCGGGACTCGGCGCGGGCGCGCCTTTGCAACGAAACCGACCACGAGGTCTTCGACGAGCGCGCGCCCGAGCGCGATCGCGATGACCTCGCCGCCTTGCTCAACCGGGAGCTTGGCCGCTGATCGCGGCTAACCGCTGGCCGGCGATGCGACCTGCTGAGCGCGCAGCGCCGCGTCCGTAGTCAACGGCACTCCGGCGGCGTGCGATGCGCGCCACGCTCGCTCGCCGAGGCGTTCGCGGGGCCGAAGCAGCGCTCCTCGCGCTGCCGGCTGGAGCGCGGCGGGATGCCGTTCCGGACCGCCAGCCTCGGCGGCGGCGAGGAGCCCGGCGGCCAGCCGGGGACCCGCGCCAGGCGACACGAACCTGGGCTGAGCGGAGGCCCGCCTCGGCGTGCCGAG
>Ga0081538_10004772_pt1 | contig 12394 bp, 10 predicted proteins | sample TabmetS5T2R1_FD_71022 | JGI IMG/M metagenome (GOLD analysis project Ga0081538, IMG submission 71022) | Tabebuia heterophylla rhizosphere microbial communities from the University of Puerto Rico - S5T2R1 | ecosystem: Host-associated > Plants > Roots > Rhizosphere ... | reverse complement strand
AGGCAATGCACGCCGCACTTCCGCCCCGCGATCACGCGGCGCCAGAGCCCACCCTCGCCCTCACCAAGGCTTCCTCAGCCTTGGCTTCGGTCGAGTGCGAACTCTGGCTTGGTGCTCCCGACGCGGAAGCACAGCAGCATCACCAGGAGGAGCACTGATGGAGGCGCATTCGGCCGCAGAGGAACGCGGAAGCCGGCCCGAGGCGCGCTGGCGGCTCTGGGCGCTCGTCCCCATCGTCCTCCTCGTGGCCGTCGTCTCGCTCTTCTCCGCGCGCGGAGGCTCGCTCCTCGAGCTCGTCGGCGAGAACCCGCCGCCGGCCGACGAGTTCGACGTCCGCCGGGTCGAGTTCTCGCCCGGCGAGATCCGCGTCCGCGTGACCAACCCGCAGCGCGAGGACCTGACGATCGCCACGGTCACGGTCGACGACGCGATCGTGCCCTACACCGTCGACGGGCCGACGACGCTCGAGCGCCTGCGCTCGGCGACGATCGTCGTCCCCTACGACTGGGTCGAGGACGAGCCGATCGCGGTCGGCGTCACGAGCTCCACCGGGATCCAGACGACCGAGGAGATCCCGGCCGCCGTCGAGACTCCGCAGCCGAGCCCCGGCGGCTTCCTCGGCTACGCGATCATCGGCGCGCTCGTCGGGATCGTCCCCGTCGCGCTCGGCCTCCTCTGGCTGCCCTCCCTGCGCCGGGCCCGCCCCGAGTGGCTGGCCGCGTTCATGGCGCTGACCGGCGGGCTCCTGACCTTCCTGGCGGTCGAGGCGCTCGCGGAGGCGCTCGAGCTCCAGGCCGTGCTCCCCGGCGCCCTCGGCGGCACAGGGCTCGTCGTCCTCGGCGTGGCCGCGAGCTACCTCGCCCTCACCTTCCTCTCGCAGCGGCTCGGACGAGCCGGGGCGGCCCGGAGCGGAGCCCTGGGCGGGCTCGCGCTGGCGCTGCTCGTCGCCGTCGGCATCGGCGTGCACAACCTCGGCGAGGGGCTCGCCGTCGGCACCTCCTTCGCGCTCGGAGAGCTGACGCTCGGGACCTTCCTGATCGTGGGGTTCATGCTCCACAACGTCACCGAGGGGCTCGGCATCGCGGCGCCGGCGGCCGAGGGGGCCCGGGTCGGGTTCGGGCGCCTGTCCGCGCTGGCGCTGATCGCCGGTGCGCCCACGATCCTCGGGGCGTGGATCGGCGGCTACGTCACGAGCGACGTGCTGGCCGTCCTCTTCTTCGCCCTGGCGGCGGGGGCCGCGCTCCAGGTGGTGGTCGAGGTCGTCCGCTACGTCGCCCGGCGCGCGCCGGGTGGTCTCACGTCCGGCTACGCCGTCGGCGGCTTCCTCGCCGGGCTCGCGATCATGTACCTCACCGGCCTGCTGGTCGGGTAGGAACGACGTCGAGTCCCTAACGTAATGATGACCCGCCGACTGGGCGCGATGGGTGGTTCCAGGCAAGGACGTAAGGAACGCGCATACCCACAGCGGTGTGGGCGCGACCGAGGACGCCGCCTGGGGCCGCCCAGCGCGGCCAGGCGGCATCGCTCCTCATTGCGTTAGGGGCTCTTAGCCGCGTGTATCACCCGACAGGGTGATAACCGGCGTCGCGGATCGGACGATACTCAGAGCTAGACGGGGCCCATCCCGCCCCCTCTGCGGCTCATGACGTGGAAGCGTTTCACCCCCCTGGCGACGAGCGCGGCGCAGCCTCGCAACCCGACGGAGAGCCTGTGAGCACTCCGCTTCGCGAGCGCCCCGACGCGCCCCTCGGCACCCTCATCTTCCGGGCCGGGCTCCTGCCCGCCGAGACGATCGAGAGCGCGCTCGAGGAAGGCGTGAAGACGGGCAAGCGCCTCGGCGAGATCCTCACCGAGCGCGGCCTCATCTCCGAGGTCGACCTGGCGCGGCTCCTCGCCGGCCAGAAGGGCCTCGAGTTCGTCACGCTCCGCGAGCAGATCGTCGACCCCACAGCGGCCTCGCTCTTCACCGAGGAGCAGGCGCGCCTCTTCCGGGCGCTTCCCTACTCCTTCGACGGCGAGCTGCCGGTCGTCGCCATCGCCGACCCGACCGACGAGGTCCTCATGCGCAACATCCGCGAGGCCCTCGGGCGGGAGGACGCGCGCTTCGTCGTCACGGCCCGCGGCGAGCTGGCCGAGATCGCCGCCGACGTCTACTCCCGGCCGTTGACGCCCCCGCAGCCCGAGGCCGCGCCCGAGCCCGAGCCGATCGCCGAGCCCGCGGCGGAGGCCGAGGCAACGCCCGCCCCCGTCGAGGAGCCGGAAGCCGAGACCGCCCCCCGGGGCGAGCACCTGAACGGAACCGCGACCGTGGACGCCGAGCTAATCGTGCCCGCGCCGACGTACGAGCCCGCTCCGGTGCCCCAGCCCGAGCCCGCGCCGGCCCAGTCCGAGCCCGAGGCCGTCACCTTCCAGGTGCCAGCACCGGAGGCGCCGGCCGCTCCGGAGCAGCTCGCGACCCCTGGGTCCGCGGCCGACGCCGCCCAGCCTCCTTCGGCCGCGCCGGAGGAGCCGGCCGACGAGCCTGCCGCTCTCGCTCACCAACCGCCGGTTTCGCCCGAGCCCATCCCTGTTTCGGAGCCCGCGGCCGTCCCCGAAGCCCCAGCGGCGCCCGAGCCTCCCGCGCTCGCGCAGCCTCCAGTGGCGCCTCCGTTCCCGCCGGCGCCGGAGCCGAGCCCTGCTCTGGAGACTCCGACGCCCGAGCCCGCCGCCTTGCCCGAGCCGGTGCCGTTCCCCGAGCCCGAGCCTGCGCCTTCGCCGCCGTCCTACCCGCCGGCCGCCACGGTGCCGGAGCCTGCACCGCCTCCGGTTCCGGAGCAGCCGGAGACCGCGCCCGAGCCGACGGATGTCTCCGCCCCCTGGCGCCTGACGATCCGGCTCACGAACGGCGAGCGCGTCGAGGCCGGCGACTTCGCCGACCAGGAGTCGGCGAAGCAGGAGGCCAAGGCCGTCATGGCGCAGGTCGCCGACGCCGACTCCGGCGAGTGGCCCTTCGTGAGCGGCAGGTTCCTCAAGCCGGACACGATCGTCTCCGTGGACATCGCGGAGCTCTCCGGCGACGAGCTCTAGCGGATTCTTACGAGCTCGGTAGCAGCGGCGAGCTGAGATCCGCGGCGAGGCCGCGGCGCTCTGCGAGGGCGTCGAGCACGACGACGGTGTCGGCAACCGGTAGGTCTTCGAGGTAGGCGTCGCGCTCCTCGAAGGACACGAGCACCTCCTCGACGGCGTCGCGATACGGGCCGCCCTCGCCGGTCGCGAGCGCCGCGAGCGCGTCGGCGACGGGGCGGAGGAACGCCTCCTCCGGCTCGCGCCTCAGGGCGTCGGCCAGCGGCCGGGCCTCCTCGTCACGGCCGAGAACGAGCAGCGCGAGCACGGCCGCATACCGCCCGATCGGCGACTCGCTCGCGCCGGGGCCCTCCCCGAGCGTCCATTCCGCGTCGAGGGCGGCGCCGTCCCAATCGCCGGCGAGCACGCGCGCCTTGACCGCCCCGATCAACCGTCCCCAGCTCCCGGGCGGAGCGTCGGCGTAGCTCTCGCGGAACCGCTCGGCCGAACGCACGAGCCAGCCAGAGGCCTCGGCGCGCCGACCCTGCATCAGCCGTGCCAGCCCTGCACCGGTCGCGGCCATAGCGACCCGGACGAGCTGCTTCTGCCGGCCGTCCGGCTCGGTGGGAAGGCGCGCCAGGCCGTCCGCGTACCGGCCTTCCTCCCGCTCGGCGTGCTCCTCCCAGTCCACGGGCGGGAGGGTAGCGCGGTAGCCTCCTGGCGAGGCGCCCGCGCCAACGGCCTACTAGGAGGGTTTGACGAAACGACGGCTATGCCGTCGGGCCGCGCTGCTCCCCCCGAGGACTGCGTCTTCCGTCGCGCCCGTAGCTAGTGCTACGGGCGCTCCCTGCGTCCTTGCCTCGGAACGACCATCGCACCCGACGACGAGCGACGTTCCGCCAAACCCTCCTGGCCGGAATCGGGTACTATTCGACCTGTTGGCGCGAGTTTCACTCGCGCACACTCTCTCGGAAACATGCAGCGCTAGAGCGCTGCGTTCATGCAAGAAGCGATACGCCATCCGACTGTCCCGTCGGAGGAAATGGACGCCTTGACGGCGGCCGCCCTCCGGGCAGAGGCGTGGTCCGGCGAGGCCTTCCTCCATCCGGGCGAGGTTCCGGCCGAGGTGCTCGCGGAGGGGCGGGCTCGCAGACGGGCCCTCGACGCGGCCCTGGCCGAGCTGGAGGCCGGCAAACGCTCCCCGTCGCCGGAGTGGAAGGTCGAGTACGCGCTCATGCTCGGCCTCGAGCGCGTCCTCACCGACAAGCCGTCGCGGCTCGCCTCCGGCACCGAGCTTCGGCGCCACCAGGTCGACGCCTTGGCGGGCATGCTCGCCGAGCTGATCGCGCGCCACGAGGAGGAAGCCGAGCTCGAGAACGGGAACGGCAAGCTCGAGGACCGCCACGACGAGGACGAGGAGGAGCTCGACGAGGAGCCCGAGAGCGAGGGCGAGGGAAACGGCGAGGAGCTCGCAGCTGCCGACGATCCCGGCGCCGTTCGCCGCTACCGGTTCCGCCATCCGACAGCCTCGGGCAAGACGATCGCCGCGGCCGGGTTCGTCGAGGCGGCGAAGACGATGGGCGTCCTCATCCTCACGCACCGGCGCCTGCTCGTCGACCAGTTCAGGCGAGATCTCACCGCCGAGGGGTACGGCGACCGGCTGCGCGAGGCCGTCACTCGCGGCCAGGAGCCGCTGCGCGAGAATCCGCTCACGATCCAGACGTACGCCTGGTTCGCCCGCCACGTCGACTCGCTCTCGCGCACCGCGTACCAGCTCGTCATCTGCGACGAGGCGCACACCGCGCTGGGCGAGAAGACGAGCTCCGCGATCCGCCGCTTCACCCAGCCGATCTACATCGGCATGACGGCGACCGAGCAGCTGATCGCGAAGCAGGTCTCGGACGTCTTCCCCGCCTCGGTGGACGACCTCCCGCTGGGTGACGCCGCCCGCCGCGGCCTGATCGCGCCCCTCCGCTCGCTCCGCGTCCGCCCGGCGGCCGCGATCTCCACCGTTCCGATCGTCGGCGGGGACTACGACCAGGAGATCCTGGCCAAGGTCCTCGACCAGGAGATCTTCAACCAGGCCGCCGCGAGCCTCTACCGGGACCGCTTCGACGCCACGGCGGGGATCGTCTACGCCGCGGGGGTCGAGCACGCCTACAACCTCGCGCGCGAGTTCCGCGCGGCCGGGCTCAAGGCGGAGGCGGTCAGCGGACGCACGCCGCCCGTCAGGCTCGCCGAGACGCTGGCCGCGTACGAGCGCGGCGACATCAACGTCCTCGTCAACGCGCAGCTGCTCGCCGAAGGCTGGAACTCGCCGCGGGCGACCGTCTGCATGCACCTCGCTCCCACCGCCAGCCGGCGCGTCTACCAGCAGCGGATCGGCCGCATCATGCGCCTCGCGCCGCGCAAGGAGGCGGGGGTGGTCGTCGACTTCGTCGACGACGCGGCCACGCACAACGACCGCACGATCACGATCCACAGCCTCCTCGACTCCGACTTCTACCGGCCGGGCGCGCGCGTGACCCCCGCGCCGCGCCGGCGCATCCAGCGCCGAGCGAAACGCAAGCTCTCGCCCGCGCCCTGGCTCGTCCCGGTCACCCCCGACCCCCGCCGGCGCGTGACCGTGATCACGCGCGAGTGGGAGCGGGTCGACCCGGGCCGCCTCGCCGAGGACGAGCAGCTCCTCTGGGCCCGCATCGCCGGCCGCCAGGTGCGCTTCGAGGAGCGTCAGGCCTTCGCGGAGAAGCTGGCCAGGGCGAGCCGCGAATGCCGCGAGGCCTTCCTTATGAGCTGCGCCGCCGAGAACCCCAACCGGCGGCTGCGCCTCTCGGCGCTCGGCGACCGCGTCGCCGTCTCGGTCGACCGCGCGGACTTCGACGACCTCGTCACGATGGTCACCTCCGCGCCGACCTGGGAGAAGGACCGCATCCAGGGCGTCCGAGTTCTCCTACGCGCCATCGGCGAGGGCAAGGTCGAGGCGCCGGCCGACATCGTCGCGCGCTGGACCTGGCGGCTCGCCCGGGCCACCCGCAAGGTCCAGGACCGGCGCGCGAGCGCCGACCTGCCCGAGGCCAAGCGGCTGCTCGGCGCCCTGACGAACTCCCGCGGCCACCGACACGAGGAAAACGCCGCCCGGCTCGTCAACGTCGCGCTCGAGCAGCCCACGCACGTCGCCGCGGCGCTCCTCGCCTCGGCCGAGGCCTACACGCCCACCGCCCAGCGCCTGATCGACGGCGTCCGCGAGCGGATCGGCACCGTGCAGGAAGTCGCCAACGCGCTCGCCGACAACCTCCCAGCGCCGAAGCAGCCGTCGAGCAAGTCACGGCGGCGGCGGCGCAAGAAGAAGCGGAAGGCCGGCGAGGCGCAAGCCCGGGCACAGGGCGCCCAGGCCTCGCAGAACGGGAAGCCCGGCGAGCCCGGCGCCGTGGCGCCACCTCCTCCGGTGCCCGAGTCCACCGCGTAGTCCGTAAGCCTTCGTTCAGATCCGGCGGCTCCCCGCTTTCCCCGCTCACTCCGGCTACTCGGCCACCCGCCTAAGAGGCTGAACCTCGATTCGGCGTCGCTCGTGCGTGTCGTGCCCGCGCTCGTCCGATTTGACGTCGAGCCGCCAGTAGAGCTTCCCGTGCTCGGACTTGCAGCTCGGAAGAGCGCCGGGAGGGAGAGGCAGCTCGAAATCGAATGACGCGCCCGTTTGGAGCCCGCCCGTGTGGAACACGCCTCCTGAGACGCTGATCCCGACGGCCGAGTAGTCCTCCGTCTCCTCGATGTAGTCGAGAGTGACCTCGAGCGAGCGCGAGCTCCCGCCCTCGAGGACGAGAATCGTTCCTCTGACCATGTCGCCGGGGGCATAACGCTCGCGATCGAGCTGCAGCTGAAATCGAGGACTCACGGGAGCACGGTGATCTCGTGCCTCGCCTGCGCATCCAGCCGACGCCGCCTCCGTCCGCGCGCGACGAGCTCCCATGTGAACGAGAGGCAGGAGCCCTTATACGAGAACGGCACTTGCTCCGGAATCGCGAAGGAAACGCTCTGCACCCCTACGACGTCGTCAACCGGCAGCCAAGTTTCGAACGACGTGGCGGCGGCTGTCGAGCGCGTGCTCATAGGCGTGCCATCACTATCGGTAGTCGTGCTCTCCTTCGCGTAGTACTCCGTGCAGACGAGTCCGATCTCGAGCTGGCCCAGCTTCCGGTTCGAGAGCGTGACGAGTGCCTCGACCTCATCGCCTCGCTGCACATCCTCCCGGCTTGCGTCGACCTCTAGCCCGCGGGTCAGCCGCCTCCGAAGGACGTCGGCCGGGTTGACGATCCAGCCTCCCGACCGAAGGGGCTTCCGCCACCAGCCGGTCTTCGTGTCGCCTACCTGGGTATCCGGGCTGTCGGCTCTGGTCACTGGCTCCGTCCTGCGCCGCACACTATCGACGAACCGCGTCGAGGTCGTTGGAGCGGCCGCGCAGCGCGGGGGCGGGGTCAAGTAAAGCGAAGCGGAGGATGGCCCGGCTCAGTCGACGGCGTAAGCCTTCGTTCAGATTCACGGGCTAGCATCGACTCGCGATGCTGCTCCTCCTGGGCGTGGCGTTCGTCGCGGGAATCGTCACGGCGGTCTCCCCGTGCGTCCTGCCCGTGCTACCGATAGTGCTGGCCGGCGGCGCGACGGGCGGCCCACGCCGGCCCTACGCGATCGTGGCCGGCCTCGTCGCCAGCTTCACGGTCTTCACTCTCACCGCCACGGCGCTGCTTTCGGCGCTCGGCCTCCCCGACGACCTCCTGCGGAATCTCGCCGTCGCGGTCGTCGTCCTCGTCGGGTTGTCGCTGGTCTGGCCGCGGCTCGGCGAACTGCTCGGACGCCCCTTCTACGCGCTCGCACGCCGTCCGCCCGGGGACACGAGCGGCGGCTTCGTCCTCGGCGCCAGCCTCGGCCTGCTCTTCACGCCGTGCGCGGGCCCCGTGATCGCGGCGGTCGCGACGGTCGCGGCGACCAGGAGCCTCACCGCCGAGGCGTTCCTGATCACGCTCGCCTACGGGCTCGGCGCGGGCGTCGTCCTCCTCGGCATCGCCCTGGCCGCGCGCCGCGGCCTGAGCATCCGGTCGGTGCGTGCCCACGCGCCGGCGATCCGCCGCGCTCTCGGCGCCGCGATCCTGGCCGTGGCCGTGCTCATGGTGCTCGGGACGGACAAGAAGCTGCAAACGCGCGTCCCCGAGTACACGCGGGCCCTGCAGTCGCTGGAGCAAAGCGCCGCCGCGCAGGGCGAGCTGGAGCAGCTCGTCGGCGTCCCGGGGCTCGCCGAGGAGGAGCGCCTGGACGACTTCGGACTCGCTCCGGAGTTCCAGGCGATCGAGAGCTGGGTCAACTCGGAGCCGCTGACGATGGCGGCGCTGCGCGGCAAGGTGGTCGTGCTCGACTTCTGGACGTACTCCTGTATCAACTGCCTCCGCACCCTGCCGCACGTGAAGGCGTGGTACGACGCCTACCGCGACGACGGCCTCGTGATCGTCGGGGTGCACACGCCGGAGTTCGCCTTCGAGCGCGACGCCGACAACGTCCGCCGCGCAGTCCGCGACCACGGGATCGAGTACCCCGTCGCGCTCGACAACGACTACGGCACGTGGCAGACATGGCAGAACCGGTACTGGCCCGCGAAGTACTTCGTCGACCGCCGCGGGCACGTCCGCTATGCACACTTCGGCGAGGGCGACTACGAGGAGAGCGAGGAGGTCATCCGCGAGCTCCTGGCCGAGGACGGAGGCGGGACGCTCGTCTCGTCCGGGCTCGAGGACCAGACGCCAACCGGTTCGCAGACGCCCGAGAGCTACCTCGGCTACGAGCGGATCGACCGCTTCATCGGCTCACGGATCGAGCCGAACCGCGAGGCGGAGTACACGATCCCGGCGTACGTCCCCGTGCACGGCCTCGCCTACGGTGGGCGCTGGACGGTCGAGGACGAGCGCATCGTGGCCGGCGAGCGCGCCCGGCTCCGCCTCCGCTTCCACGCGAGCGACGTCTTCCTCGTCCTCGGCACCGAAGGCGGCCGGGAGACCGTGGACGTGACCCTCGACGGCCACCGCGTCGGCACCGTCCAGGTAACCCAGGACGACCTCTACACGCTCGCGCGGATCCCGGGCGAGAAGGGAGACCACGTGCTCGACCTCCGCTTCTCCCCGGGCACGGAGGCCTACGCCTTCACGTTCGGCTAGCTGCTCTGGTCGTCGTCGAGCCCGCGGCTCCGCTCCTCGTGCTCCTTGAGGAAGCGGGTCAGCTCGGCGGCGAGCGAGTCCCCTGAGGGAACGTCGAGCTCCTCCCCCAGCGCGTCCCGGCGGCTCTCGAGCTCCTGCACGTAGGCCTCGGTTTCCTCGTCCTGGGCCACGGCCGCGCTCACCTGGAGCTCGTAGGCCTCGGCCGCGCGCCGCAGGTCCGAGAGGTCGAGCGACGTGCCGAGCAGCGCGCTCAGGCGCTCGGAGAGAGCGAGCGCGGCCTTCGGGCTGGCGGCGAGCGAGACGTAGTGCGGGACCGCCGCCCACAGGCTGGCGGAGGGGAGGCCGGTGGTCCGGCAGGCGTCGTGGAGGACGCCGACGATCCCGGTCGGGCCCTCGTAGCGCGAGGACGCGAGCCCGAGCTCCTCCACCAGCGCCGGGTCGCTCGCCGAGCCGGTGACGGGAGCCGGGCGCGTGTGCGGCACGTCGGCGAGGAGCGCGCCGAGCGTGACCACGAGCTCGACGCCGAGGTCGAGCGCGAGCGCGCTGATCTCCTCCGCGAACGTCCGCCAGCGCGTATTCGGCTCGACGCCGAGGAGGATCACGGCGTCCCGGTCGGTTCCCGGCACGGCGGCGCTGTAGAAGACGTTCTCGGGCCAGTCGATCCTCCGCGTCACCCCGTCCTCGAGGCGGACGTGCGGCCGAACCGCCTGGAAGTCGTAGAACTCCTCCGGATCGACGTCGGCAAAGCGCTCGGCCGACCAGCTCTGCGCCAGGAAGCTCGCGGCGAGGGAGGCGCCCTGCGCCCCGTCGTTCCACCCCCGAAACACCGCCTGGAAGTCGTAGAACTCCTCCGGATCGACGTCGGCAAAGCGCTCGGCCGACCAGCTCTGCGCCAGGAAGCTCGCGGCGAGGGAGGCGCCCTGCGCCCCGTCGTTCCACCCCCGAAACGCGGCCACGAGCACGGGCCGCCGCAGCGTCGGGCGGCTCTCGATGCGGAGATGCCCTGCGATACGGTCAGTCTAAGAGTTCCTAACGTAATGATGACGCGCCGACTGGGCGCGATGGGTGGTTCGAGGCAAGGACGCAAGGAGCGCCCATACCCGCAGCGGTCTGGGCGCGACCGAGGACGCCGCCTCGAGCCGCGCAGCGCCGCCAGGCGGCACCGCTCCTCATTGCGTTAGGAGCTCTGAGGCAGGCGGGCCCGGTGCCTAAGAACGATCCGTGTCGCCAGCGCGACCACCACCACCCAGACGGCGGTCGCCAGAGCGACGTGGACGAGCACGAGCCCCCAGGGCAGCGCCTCCCGCCACTGCACCTCGCCGACCGCCATCTGCGCGAGGAGAAGGCAGAGGACGGTCCCGGCGAGCGCGAGCTCCACCCGGGCGCGGCGACGCTCGGCGACGAGCAGCGCCAGCAGGCCCAGAAAGGCGATGCCGAAGACGGCCGTGGAGCCGATGTGGATGTGCACGGCCTCGATCAGGTTCCCGAAGCGCGGGATCTCTTCGCCGCCGGAGTGCGGCCCCGCGGCGGTCACGAGCGTCCCCGAGACGACGAGCGCGGCGGCGGCCGGCACGAGGGCCAGGGCGAGCCAGGCCGCGCCGAGCGGCTCCTCGGCCGTCGCGTCGCGCGCGAGGTTGCGAGCGCCCTGGACGACCACGACGGCGACCGCGAGGGCGACGAGGGAGAGGAGGTAGTGGCCCATGACGATGAGGGGGTGCAGCTCGAGCAGCACGGTGATCCCACCGAGAATGCCCTGGGCCAGGACCGTGAACGGAAGCGCGACCGCGCTCCAGAGGAGCCAGCGCGGCAGGCCGGGCACGCGGAAGGCAGCCGCGGCCGTGGCGAGCGTGGTCAGGCCGACGACGATCCCGGCCACGCGGTTCCCGAACTCGACGAGCGCGTTGTAGTCCTTGGGCGGCAGGAAGGTCTCGCCGCAGTTCGGCCAGTTCTCGCAGCCGAGCCCGGAGCCGGTCAGCCGCACGGTGGCTCCGGAGACGACGATGAGGAAGAGGGCCGCCAGCGCCGCATAGGCGAACCACACGAAGGCGACGGGCGAGATCGTAAGCGAGCGGAGCCGGTCCGTGCGGGCGCCGGCCTCCATCAGGAGACCGTCACCCCGCTTCCCTCGACGACGCGTCCGATGTGGGCGAGGAAGAGGTCCTCGGCGGCGAAGTGAGCCCGCAGCACCGGCACCTTCTCTGCCGGCAGCGTGACGAGGAGGCCACCGGCCGTCTGCGGGTCGTAGCCGAGCGCGGCGACGTCGTCCGGCGTCCCGTTCAGCTCGACGGCATGAGCGGCGAAGTCGCGGTTGCGCGCGTCACCCCCAGTCCGGACGCCGTGTGCCGCCGCGGCCAGGGCGCCGGGGAGCTCGGGGAGCGACTCCGCGTCGAGCTCGATCCGGACGCGGCTTCGCTCGGCCAGCTCGTGCGCGTGGCCGAAGAGCCCGAAGCCGGTGACGTCGGTCACCGCCGACGGCTCGAAGCCGCGCAGGGCCTCCGCGGCGCGGTCGTTCAGCTGCGTCATGCCCTTCGTGGCCTCCGCGACCTCGCCGTCGCCGAGCAGCCCCTTGGAGGCGGCCGCGAGCACCAGGCCCGTCCCGAGCGGCTTCGTCAGGAGCACGGCATCGCCGGCGCGGGCCGTGCTCTTCCGCCAGAGCGCGTCCGGATGGACGGTGCCGACCACGGCCAGCCCGTACTTCGGCTCGGGATCGCGGATGGTGTGGCCGCCCGCGAGCACGGCGCCGGCCTCCTGCACCTTGGCCGCCGCGGCGTCGAAGATCGCACGCACGGTCTCGACCGGCAGCTCTTCGGGGAACGCGGCGATGGAGAGCGCCAGGAGAGGCCTGCCGCCCATCGCGAAGACGTCGTTCAGAGCGTTGGCGGCGGCGACGGCGCCGAAGAGCGCGGGGTCGTCGACCATGGGCGGGAAGAAGTCGGTCGTGAAGATGAGCGCGCGCTCGTCGTCGAGCTTGTAGACGGCCGCGTCGTCGGCCGGAGCGAGCCCGACGAGCAGGTTCTCGGGGGCGCTCGGCAGGAAGCCGGCCAGGAGCTCCTCGAGCCGTGCGGCCGAGTACTTCGCGGCGCATCCCCCTCCCGCTTCGAGCCCCGTGAGGCGCGCTGTAGTCTCCACCTGGATGGAGGTTACCGCCCGTCAGT
>Ga0081538_10004771_pt1 | contig 12396 bp, 11 predicted proteins | sample TabmetS5T2R1_FD_71022 | JGI IMG/M metagenome (GOLD analysis project Ga0081538, IMG submission 71022) | Tabebuia heterophylla rhizosphere microbial communities from the University of Puerto Rico - S5T2R1 | ecosystem: Host-associated > Plants > Roots > Rhizosphere ... | reverse complement strand
CCGATTTTCGGGTAGCCGCCGTTGACCAGGTGGGACAGCACGAAGCCGACCAGCCGGTAGTCGCCGCCGAACGGCACCGCGGGCTTGGCGCGGTCGGCGGTCAGCGGCGCCAGCCGCTTGCCCTCGCCCCCGGCCAGGACCATCGCGAACACATGCGGGTGCGCCATGCCGTTACTGTACGCCGTCAGCCGGTGTGCACCGTCAGGGTGTCGGCGCCGCCGGAGACGGCGATGTCGTAGCGGTCGGTGGCCTGGTCGTAGTCTGGGCTCTGCCATCGGGTCCTGCCACCGATGGCGCCGAAGTGCTGGTCGTCGAGGGTGAGGTCCTTGGCGCCATGGCCGACCCGCACCCGTACGGCCACCGCGGCGGGGCGCAGGACCCTGAGGTCGTGGATGCCTCCGGCGACGCGGACCGGCACCGTCCCTGCCGGTCTGGGCAGGACCATGTCGACGTGGCTGGCGCCGCCGCCGAGCTCGATGGCGTAGAGGATGAGCCCGCTGAGGTCGAAGCTGGTGTGGGCGGTGCCGCCGCGGACCCGGACGTGCCACGGGATGGACCCGTTCAGCGTCACCTCGCCGCTTGGTCGCGGGCTGAGCAGGGCGCGAAGGTCACGAAGCCTGGCCATGCGGGGGTAGCGGACGGTGACGGTGCTGCCCAGGACGCGCACGGTCGGCGCCGGGGACTCGAAGCGGGCGTGGTAGAGGTCGGTCATGGTGGGGTCGCCGCGGACGGTGAGGTGGGCGGCGGCGGGTTCGACGACCAGGCGTCCGCTGGTGGCCTGGCCGAGGGAAGCCATCAGCTCGTGGTCCCAGCGGTCGCGGGTGTCGCTTCGTTCATCCATTCGATGCCCCCACAATCAGGTCGTGCGGGTGGGTCGTCCGCTTGTTCAGCCGGAAGGCCTTCCAGAGCCGGTCCGACAGCGTCCACAGCAGGAACGCGCGCCCGCTGGCGCCCATCAGCCGGAGCCGGGTGTTCTGGAACGCGGCGAGGCGCCAGTCGCCCCCCTCCAGCCTGGTCGCGACCAGGGTCTGGATCGAGTCCCGCTCGGGTGCGGGCGCCTGCTTGCCGCGCATGACCGTCCCGCCGACGGCGTGCATCACCGCCACGTCGGGACCGAGGAACCGCACGTCGGTGACGTGCCCGACCAGGCGGCTCCCCTTCAGCCACTTGTCGAACAGTCGCTGGTGGAACGGGGCGATCTCCTGGCGTCCCTTGAGGTGGGTCCCGTCGAAGCCGATCAGGTCGCCGTCCTGGGTGAACACCGCGGCCAGCGCGGCGCCGCTGCCCTGGCCCCACGCGTCCATGAACTGCTGGTACAGCTCCCGGACGGCCGCCTCGTCCGTGGAACGTCGGGCTGTGGTGGGCTGGCTCATGGTCGTGCTCCCCGGCAGGTCGTGGCTGGCGCCTTGCACGCGGTGGTCGTGGTCCACGGTGGGCGACCGGGCGGCGCGGGACCAGCCCGCCACCACCACTCCCCGGTGGCGGCCAGCACGAGCCCTCGACCAGGAGGTTGGCTCGACTCCGGGTGGCCGTCCTGGTGTTGCCAGCCACACCCCGGCGATCCGCGCTGGCCCGCTTGTCTGGCGCCTGCCCAGCTGCCAGGCTTGCGGTGGAGGTTGAGCGTGAAGGTTGGCGGACGGCTGGCCCTGGGGCTGACGGCGGTCGCCATCGGCGGCGCCGAGACCGCCCTGTTCCTCGCCGACGCGCGCAACGCCTTCTCGGCCGTGGAGGTGCTGCTCTCGCTGCTGGCCGGATGGTCGTTCATCGGCAGTGGGCTGGTCGCCTGGGCGCGGCGGCCCGAGAACCGGACCGGGCCGCTCATGGTGCTGGTCGGCGTCACCTTCCTGGCCGGTCTCCTCAACGCCGCCGAGCATCCGGTGGTGCAGACCCTCGGCGCCTGGGTGCGTCCGTTGCACCTGGCGGTGTTCATGCACCTGCTGCTGGCCTTCCCCGGCGGACGGCTCGACTCCCGTCTCGCCCGCGGCCTGGTCGTCGCCGCCTACCTCGACCTGGGAGTCCTGTACCACGCTCCGCTGCTGCTCGGGGATGAGGGGGTCGGCAGGACGCTGTCGGAGTGGAGCTTCGCGGTCGGTGCCGCCGTCTTCCTGGCCGCGAGCGCGCTGCTGCTGCAGCGCTGGCGGGCCGGGAGCCGCGCCTGGCGGCGCGCGGTCGCGCCGCTGCTGTGGACCGGCGCGCTCGCGCTCGCGCTGCTCGCCGTGTTCAACGCCGACCAGTTCCTCTCCCGGCCGGTGCGTGCCGTGCCCATGTGGGCGTTCAGGCTGGCGTTCATCGCCATCCCCTTCGCCTTCCTTGCGGTGCTGCTGCGGGTCCGCCTCGCGCGCGCCTCGGTGGCGGAGCTGGTGGTCGAGCTCGAGGAGGCCCGGCCGTCGGGGTCGCTGCGCGACGCCTTGGCGCGGGCCCTTGGCGACCCCTCGCTGACGGTCGCCTACTGGCTATCCGACCAGGAGCGCTACGTCGACCTGGAGGGCCAGCCCGTAGAGCTCCCGGCGGACGGGCAGGGCCGCATGGCGACCATGGTGGAGCGCGAGGGCCGCCGGGTCGCGGCGATCGTCCACGACCGGGCGCTCAGCGACGATCCTGGGCTCCTCCGCGCAGCCACCGCCGCGGCGGCGCTGGCACTGGACAACGAACGCCTCCAAGCCGAGCTGCGCGCCCGGTTCGACGAGCTCAAGGCGTCGCGGACGCGGATCGTCGAGGCCGCCGACCAGGAGCGCAAGCGGATCGAGCGGAACCTCCACGACGGCACCCAGCAGCGGCTGACCTCGATCGCCCTGGCGCTGGGCCTGGCCGAGTCTCAGCTCAGCTCCGACCCCCGCGCCGCCGGCGTCAGCGTCCGGCAGGCCAAGCAGGCGCTGGAGACTGCGCTGGCGGAGCTGCGCGACCTGAGCCACGGCATCCACCCCAGCGTCCTCACCACCCGAGGCCTCGGTCCCGCGCTCGAGGACCTAGCCTACACCGCGCCGCTCCCGGTCACGGTCGCGGCCGAGCTGAACGGCCGGCTTCCCGAGCGGGTGGAGGCAGGGGCCTACTACGCCGTCGCCGAGGGGCTCGCCAACATCGCCAAGCATGCGCAGGCGTCGACGGCAACCGTCGCCGTCGCTTGTGAGCACGGCCGCGTGCTGCTGCGGGTGCGCGACGACGGGGTTGGCGGGGCGGACCCGACCCGCGGCAGTGGGCTTCGCGGCCTGGCGGACCGCATGCAGGCGCTCGGCGGCACCTTCGAGGTGGACAGCCCACCCGGCCGGGGAACCGAACTGCGGGCGGCGATCCCGTGCGAGTAGTGCTCGCCGACGATTCGGTGCTGCTCCGCGAGGGAGTGGCGCGGCTGCTCGCCGAGGCGGGCTTCCAGGTGATCGGGCAGGCCGGGGACGCCGACGAGCTCCTCCGCCAGGTGGCGATGCACCAGCCCGACGTTGCGATCGTCGACATCCGCATGCCGCCCGAGACTGACGGCGGCCTGCGCGCGGCTCGCGAGATCCGGCTCGCCCACCCGCGCGTCGGGGTCCTGGTCCTGTCGCAGTACGCGCGCCCCAGCTACGCCTTCGAGCTCCTGAGTGACAGCGCCGAGCGGGTCGGCTACCTCCTCAAGGACCGCGTCGCCGACCTGGACGCCCTCGCCGACGCCGTTCGCCGCGTCGGCTCGGGCGGTTCGGTGCTCGACCCGGTGGTCGTCTCCCAGCTGGTGGGGCGGCCGCGGCAGGGGCACGACGCGCTCGAGAACCTGAGCGAGCGCGAGCGCGAGGTACTGGCGCTGATGGCCGAGGGGCGCTCCAACCAGGCGATCTCCGAGCGACTTGTGATCACCGAGCGCACGGTCGAGAAGCACGTCAACAGCATCTTCGCGAAGTTGCGGCTGCCGGCGAGCCCGGAGGACCACCGTCGCGTGCTCGCCGTGCTCGCCTACCTCCGCGCGTAGCGGCTCGCGCTAGCAACACCCGACAGGGTCGGGGTGCCCGCCAGCCAGCTTTGGGGCTGGCCGGCTGGTGCCGGATCGCCTCGTCCGCGACGGTGTCATGTCATGACGGGGCGACGGGTTGCGGAACCTCACGCCGTGACATCCAGCGTCGGGCGGCGTGAGTGGATCGGGTTGGCGGTGCTCGCGGTTGCCAACGTGCTGTACGTGATGGACCTGACGGTGCTGAAGCTGGCCGTCCCGGCCATCAGCGCCGACCTGCAGCCCAGCAGCGCCCAGCTGCTGTGGATCATCGACATCTACGGGTTCATGGTCGCCGGGTCGCTGATCACGATGGGCACCCTCGGGGACCGTATCGGCCGCCGCCGGCTGCTGCTGATCGGCGCCGCCGCCTTCGAGGTCGTCTCGCTGCTGGCGGCGTTCTCCGCCAGCGCCGAGATGCTGATCCTGGCCCGGGCGCTGCTCGGGATCGCAGGGGCGACCCTGGCGCCATCGACGCTGTCGCTGCTGTTTCACATGTTCCAGGACCCAAGGCAGCGGTCGCTGGCCATCGCCGTTTGGGTCGGCGCCTTCTCGGTCGGCGGCGCGATCGGCCCGGTGCTCGGCGGGGCGCTGCTGGAGCGGTTCTGGTGGGGCTCGGTGTTCCTGCTGGCGCTGCCGGTGACGGCCGCCCTGCTGGTGTTTGGCCCGCGGGTCCTGCCCGAGTACCGCGACCCGGGTGGCGGACGACTGGACCTTCCCACCGCCGCCCTGTCGGTGGTCGCGGTGCTGGCGGTGATCCACGGGCTGAAGCAGCTTGCCCAGGACGGCCTCGTCGTCCTGCCTGCCCTGTGCATCCTGGCCGGGCTGGCGGTCGGGGTGGTGTTCGTGCGCCGTCAGCGCAGGCTGGCCGACCCGATGGTCGACCTGGGGCTGTTCCGCGTCACCGCATTCAACGTGGCGCTGGCCATCAACTTCCTGGCCATCTTCGTTGCCATCGGCACGTCCCCGTTCGTTTCGCAGTACCTGCAGCTGGTGCTGGCGCTGTCGCCGCTGCAGGCGGGACTGTGGTCGCTGCCGCCGGCGTTGGGGTTCATCGTCGGGTCCCAGCTCGGCCCGCGGATCGTGCGGCGGGTCCACCCGGCGCAGGTGATCGCTGGTGGCCTGATGATGGGGGCGGTTGGCCTTGGGATGCTCACCCAGGTCGGCGCCGCCGGCGGCCTGGCGCCGCTGGTGGCAGGGTCGGTGGTCATGTCCCTGGGCCTGGCCCCGGTCCTCGGCCTGACGACCGAGCTGATCGTCGGGTCGGCGCCACCCCAACGGGCCGGAGCGGCCTCGGGGATCAACGAGGCCGGCGTCAAGCTGGGCGGCGCGCTCGGCATCGCGATCCTGGGCAGCGTCGGCGTCGCGGTATACCGGGGCGAGCTGGCCAACCGCGTTCCGGCCGGCGTCCCCGCCGGGGCGGCGGCGGTGGCTCGCGACACCCTTGGCGGCGCGGTGGCCGTCGTGGGGGAGCTGCCCGGCCAGCTCGGCGCGGCGGTGCTGCAGACCGCCCGCGAAGCGTTCGTGCAGGGGATGCAGCTCAGCTCTGTGATCGCGGCCGTGGTAACGCTCGGGTCGGCCGTCCTCGCGGTGGTCATGCTACGCGACCGACCCGCTGCGTCCCCTGACGTGCACGCCGACGGCGGGGCCGGCGGCAAGGCGACCAGACGACCCCCAGGAGAGGGTTCACCAGAAGGGAGCCATCGACATGGCGAAGCGACAAGCCCTGATCGTGGGCGGCGGGATCGGCGGTCCCGTCGCCGCCATGGCGCTGGAGCGTGCCGGGATCGAGACCACCGTGTACGAGGCCGCCGACGCGCCCGCGGACTACGTGGGGCTGTTTCTGAACACCTCGTCCAACGGCCTGGACGTGCTGCGGACCCTCGACGTCGATGCCGCCGGACAGGCGGACGGCTTCCGGATACCGCGCAGTGTGTTCTGGAGCGGCACCGGCAAGCGCCTCGGCGAGGTCGCTAACGGCATCCAGCTCCGGGACGGCACCGTCAGCGTCGCCCTCAGGCGCGGCCTACTGCAGCGGGTGTTACGCGAGGAGGCCGAACGCCGCGGTGTCAGGTTCGAGTTCGGCAGACGGTTGGACACCTACCAGGTCGACGGCGACAAGGTGATCGTCGGCTTCGCCAACGGCACCCAGGCCGAGGGGAGTCTGCTGATCGGCGCCGACGGCATCCACTCGGCCACCCGGCGGGTGATGGATCCGGCCGCGCCTGAGCCGACCTACACAGGGCTGCTCTCCATCGGCGGCTTCAGCCACAGCTCGAGCATCCCGCCGACGCCGGACACCCAGCACTTTGTGTTCGGCAGGCGGGCGTTCTTCGGCTACCTGGTCACAGATCGCGGCGAGATCTGGTGGTTCGTCAACCTCGCACGGACCGACGAGCCGTCCCGCGCCGAGCTTGCCGGCACCTCCACCGAGGATTGGAAGCGGCGCCTGCTGGCGCTGTTTGCCGGCGACCTCGACCGCATCTCGGAGATCATCCAGGCCACCCACAGCGAGATCGGCGCCTACACCGTGCACGACCTCGCGACCATCCCGACCTGGCACCGGGGCCCGGTCGCGCTGGTCGGCGACGCCGCGCACGCCATCTCGCCCAACGCCGGGCAGGGCGCGTCGCTGGCGATGGAGGACGCACTCGTCGTTGCCAAGTGCCTACGCGACATCCCGCAGGTGGAGGGCGCCTTCGCAGCCTATGAGCGGCTGCGGCGTGAACGCGCGGAGAAGGTGGTCGCCTTTTCGCGGCGCCTCGGCCAGTCCAAGACGATCAGCAACCCCATCGGGATCCGGATCCGCGACCTGGTGATGCCGTTCGCCCTCAAGCGCTTTGCCAACCCCCGAGCGCATGCGTGGCTCTACACCTACCACGTCGACTGGCAGGAGAAGGTGGCCTGAACGCCTCGGGAATCAGGCGGACTCAGGCCGGACGAGCCGATAGAGGGTCACCGGGCGGGCGATCCCCTTGAGGCTGACGGGGCCCACATGAACGAACCGGAGCCGCGCATCCTCCACCAGCTCGACCGTCTCAGCGCTGGTGAGGACCTCCCCGGCCCCGGCCCGGGCGGCGATCCGCGCGGCGATGTTGACCGTCCTGCCGAACACGTCCCCGTCCTGGGAGACCACCGGGCCGGCATGGATGCCGATGTGGGTGGGTGGCAGGCCCGCCCCTGGAGCGGCGCCCACCATCTCCAGGGCGGCCATCATCCCCGCGGCCGGTTCCTTGAACAGGAACATGCCGCCGTCCCCCAGCCACCGGACGGGCTTGCCACCGTAGCGTCGGGAGATGCCTTCCACGAGGGCGGCCAGGCCCGCCGCGAGCCGGGCGGCGACCGCGTCCCCCCGCTCCTCGGTCAGACGGGTATACCCAGTCAGGTCGACGAAGCAGACGGCCGGTGGCCGCACGACGCGCTGGTACAGGCCGGCACGCTCCAGCGCAGCCTCGGCGTGCGAGATCGAGTCCTCGGACCAGACGTGCTGGCGATGCCGCTCATAGATCCCAAGGAGGGTCTGGTGCACCAACGGGGTCATGCGCTGTCCGAGCTGCGACCCAGCCCGCATCAGCTCCGTGTCTGTCATCCCCTGCTGCTGGAGCGGCCTCGCCACCTCCGCCTGGTAGAGCTCCGCCTCCCCGGTCGCAAGCCGCCGAAGGTTGTCCGCGTAGAGATGGAACACGCGTCGCACCGCCGCTTCGGACGCTCCAGCCTCCAGGAACGTGCGTGCCAGCTCGACCATGACAAGCTCGTCCTGGCGCACGCGCTCGTCAGGGTCGGGTGCCTGGAACCCGATCGCCTCGTGCAGCCCGAGGATCAGCGACAGCGGAACGCCTTGCTGCTCGCTGAGCTCCCGGTAGGTGTGGTCCGGGCGCCCGGGCAGCGCCCACCCGGGAGTCTCCAGGAAGGAGAACGACAGCTCCCCCTGCCGAACGGCTGCCAAGATCGATGCCGGAGACAGACCCGCCGCCTCCCATGCGTGGAGAAGTGCGACCCGGTGGACATCCCGCTCGCTGTATCCGGCCCCTGGACCCTCCAGAGCGCCCAACTCCGTCAGGCGGCGGACATACTCCTCGTCCACGGCCGCCCGGCTCGCCACCTCTTCAAGCGATAGCGGCTTCATGACCTGCCCTCGGATGCCCAGCCTTCCGCTCGCACTGCCCAGGACCTTATCGCCCGGGATCTTCCGTTGCGCCGAACCACGTTGGTCGAGAGGACGTCCAGCATGCTCCCGTTGCGGGAACGCTGTATATGGGTCGACGCGAACGCTCGTGGCGCATCGGAACGAGGCCCGGCCGCGCGGCCCAGGCTCAGCGGTGTTCAAGCCATGGCCACCCTGGGATGTGATGGTGCTCAAGCGAAGACCGCTTCGGCGGTGGTGGCGAGCTGGTAGATCGGCCGGGAGTCCACCGCCAGGCAGCGGACCTGGCAGAACGCCCAAGGGGTAGGCGCGGCCATGCGCGCGTTCGTAGAAGGTGTCGTCGCGGGTCTGGGGATCGCGGTCCCGGTGGGCGCGATCGCCGTGCTCATCATCGACCTGGGGATGCGACGAGGGTTTGCTCGTGCCGTCCCGGCAGCGATCGGCGCCGCCAGCGCCGACCTTGCCTATGCGGCAGTCGCGGCCGTGGCCGGCATCGCGGTGGCAGCAGCGCTGGCGCCGCACCAGCGCAGGATCGAGTTGCTGAGCGCGATGGTGCTTGCGGGGATCGTCGTCTACCGGTTGGTGCGCCTGTGTCGGGCTGGCGAGGACGCGCAACCAGCCCCGACCGGCGACGGCCCACTTGCGACCTACCTCGGATTCCTGGCGCTGACGCTCGTCAACCCACTCACGGTGACCTACTTCGCGGCGCTGATCCTCGGGCTGGGCGACGACACGCTTGGTTCGGGAGCGGACAAGGCCCTGTTCGTGATCGGGGCGTTCATCGCCAGCGCAGCCTGGCAGCTCGTGCTGGCAGGGTCCGGAGCTCTGCTGCACCATCGGCTCCCGGAGCGGGCCCTGCTGGCGACCGCGCTGTTCGGAAACGTGCTGATCGCGGCGCTCGCGATCCGCCTGGCGTTGGATGCCTAGTTAGGCGGCCGGCACCGCACCATCTCCGACGCGGCGGCCTCTGTCCGCCCGCGAGCTTGACTGTGGCTACCCCGGCGACCTGGCGGCGACTGACCGAGTGGGCCAACGCCGGGTGTTCGACGCCCTGCACCTTCAGGCCATGGACCTCCTTGGTGGGCAGGGCGGTAGGTCGAGTCGTCGATCCGGCTTGGCCGCCGCCGGTCGATGGAGGACGTTCGGCGGCTTATCCGGGAGCACGGATGGGCGGTGCTCGTGGTCGGGAGCTCCGGCGACCAGCGGGCCGCGCACGTTCCCTGCCTGCTCGATCCCGTGCACGACGCGGGAGGCGCGGTACGGCGAGGGTCCATCCCCGCCGACCTGGAACTTCACCGCCGTGCACGTCCGCGGGATCCCCGAGGTCCTCGACGGAGGGAGGCGTTCTCCGTCCTCGAGCGCACGGTCGAGCACGTCGAGTCCGCCCGGGACGACCCGTGGGAGCTGCGCGGGGACGCGCTGGCAGACGCACAGTGGGGCCTGAGGGCCCACCGTCCTGCGGGACGTCCTGGGGGTGTTCTTGGCGATCGGTACCCGCGATTCGGCCCACAGGAGGATCGTCGCCGAGGCCACCAACCTCCCCGTGCTGAGCTGGGGGTTCCAGGAGGTCGACGCGGCACTGATCGACGCGACGCCGGACGAGTACGCCCAGCGCGTCCAGGTGGGCCGATGAGCCGGTGGCCCGAACGGCCGGCTTTCCACGGGCTGGGAGGTGTTCCGCTACGCGGGCAAGGTGCTTGGTAGCCCGAGGTGGGGGAAGACGCCGGTGTCGTAGAACCAGGTGATGGCGGCGATCCGGTCACCCTCCAGCCTGAGCACCAGCAGCCCATAGGGGCGCGCGATCGCGGCGTGCGGCTCGGGCAGGTAGCAGCCGAACGCGGGCTGGGTGTTGGCGCGAGTGGCCACCACACGCAGGGGGGTGCCACGCACGATCGCCCGGTCGCGCAGGAACGCGGCGATCGCCGCACGACCCAGGTACAGGTGCGGCAGGGGCGGCATCGCCAGCCAAGCGTCGTCGGTCAGCAGCGCGATCACGCTGTCGACATCACCGCGCTCCACGGCGTCGGCGAAGCGGCCTACCAGCGCGCGTTCGCGCGGCGAGCTCGGCAGTGGTGCGCCCTCGCGGTCGCGGGCTGGAAGGCGCGCCTGCAGGGTGGCGCGGGCGCGCCGCAGGGCTCCTTTGATCGACGGCTGGCTGCTGGTGAGCATGTCGGAGATCTCCGCGGTGCCAAAGCCCAGCACGTCGCGCAGCACCAGCACGGCGCGCTGGCGAGGTGGCAGGTGTTGCAGCGCGGTGATGAACGCCAGCTCGGTCGCCTCCTTGGCCTGGTAGCGTGCCTCTGGCCCCGGGGCGGGGTCGGGCAGGTCCTCCAGCAGCAGGTCGGGGTAGGGCTCCAGCCAGACCGGCTCGTCCCAGCGGCTGGGCGCAGGCAGCGTGACCGAAGGAGCGAGCCGCTGCGGGCGGCGGCCGCGGTCGCGGAGCGCGTTCAGGCAGCGGTTGGTGGCGATGCGGTACAGCCAGGCCCGCAGCGAAGCGCGGCCCTGGAAGCGGTCAAGCCCGCGCCAGGCGGCCAACAGCGTCTCCTGCAGCAGATCCTCGGCGTCCTGCACCGACCCGAGGATCCGGTAGCAGTGCAGCTCCAGCTCGCGCCGGTAGGGGTCGGTCAGCTCCCGGAAGGCCTCCCCGTCGCCTGCCCGGGCGCGGACCAGTGTCTCCTCGCTTGGCACGTCCTTCGCCAATCGCCGGTTCCTCTCGCAGGTCACATCCTAGGGACGCCATCCCCGGATGGACTGGCGCTCCGTTCCTGCCACCGACGGTGTCCTAACCAGCGACGGGATCAATCGGCAGCAGGAAGAAGGAGAGCAACGATGACCGATCACAAGATCGGAACACGGGAGGAGTGGGCAGCCGCCCGCGACGAGCTGCTCGCCCGCGAGAAGGAGCACACCCGGATGGGGGACGAGCTGGCCCGCCAGCGCCGCGAGCTGCCCTGGGTCCGGGTCGACAAGGAGTACCGCTTCGACACCGACGACGGGCCGCGGACCCTGGCGGAGCTGTTCGACGGCCGCTCCCAGCTGCTGGTCTACCACTTCATGTTCGGCCCCAGCTACCAGGCCGGGGACCCGGTCAACTCCTCCATCGCCGATACCCTGGACGCCCTAGTGCCCCACCTGCACGCCCGCAATGTGACCCCGGTGCTGGTCTCCCAGGCCCCACTCGAGAAGCTCCAGGCCTACAAGCGGCGGATGGGCTGGCGCCTTGCCTGGGTCTCGGCGGCCACCAGCGACTTCAACGTCGACCTTGGCGCCTCCACCCCCGAGCAGCTGGGCCAGGCCATCGTGCCCCCCCAGGCAGGGCTGCCCCCGATCGTGGCCCAGAACGCGGCCGCGGCCGGGACCGACGTCCCCGGCTACCTCTCCCAAGCGCCCGTGGTGAGCGCCTTTGCCCTCCAGGACGGCGCCGTCTACCAGACCTATGCGACCACCTGGCGTGGGGTGGAGTTCCTGATGGGCTACTACCCGATCCTGGACCGGATGCCCAAGGGCCGCGACGAGGGCGACGGCTGGCAACTCTGGCTCCGCCGCCACGACGAGTACGACAGCGAGTGACGCGTGAGGAAGAGGACGATCATGGGTGACTTGTCGGGCAGGACCACTGTCGTCGTCGGTGCGAGCCGCGGCCTGGGTCGCGGGATCGCCACGGCGTTCGCCGAGGCCGGCGCCCCGGTGGTCGCCGTGTCCCGCACCGCGGCGGCGTTTCCCGAGCCGGCTGGCGGCGCCGGCACCATCCAGCCGGAGGTCGCCGATGCCGGTGACGCCACGGTGGCAGCCAGCCTCCTGGACCGCTACGAGCCGGAGGCCGTCATTCTGGTGGCCGGCGCAAGCCCACACATGCGTCCGCTGCAGCAGCAGACGTGGGAGACGTTCTCGGTCAACTGGCAGACCGATGTCCGCATCGCGTTCCACTGGCTGCGCGAGGCGCTGCTCAAGCCGCTGCGGCCCGGCAGCAGGGTGGTCGTGGTCAGCAGCGGCGCTGCGCTCAACGGGTCACCGCTCAGCGGCGGCTACGCCGGCGCCAAGGCCACCCAGCGCTTCATCACCGCCTATGCCCAGGACCAGGCCAAGCGCGCCGCTCTGGACATCACCTTCACGACCGTGCTGCCCCGGTTCGCGCCACAGACCGGCGTGGGCCGGCCGGCGGTCGCGGCGTATGCGGCCCGCGCCGGCCTGTCCGTGGAGGCGTACCTCCAGCCCATGGACCAATGGGTCACCCCGGAGATCGCCGGCGCCGCCGTGGTCGAGCTGGTCCAGGCGGATGCCGCCACCGTCGCCCCCG
>Ga0081538_10004770_pt1 | contig 12397 bp, 9 predicted proteins | sample TabmetS5T2R1_FD_71022 | JGI IMG/M metagenome (GOLD analysis project Ga0081538, IMG submission 71022) | Tabebuia heterophylla rhizosphere microbial communities from the University of Puerto Rico - S5T2R1 | ecosystem: Host-associated > Plants > Roots > Rhizosphere ... | reverse complement strand
TCGCGCTCGCGCCCGACGCGGTCGAGCGAATGCGCGAGACGAGGGCGGTCGTCGAGCGCGCGCTCGCGCGCGGCGACGCCGTCTACGGGCTCACGACCGGCGTGGGCGCGAAGAAGAAGGTTTCCGTCGCGGCCGAGGAGGCCCGCGCCTTCAACCGGGCCCTCGTCGCGAACCACCTGGTCGGCGCGGGCCCGGACACGTCCACTGACGTCGTGCGCGCGACCATGCTCCGGCTGGTGAACGCGCTCGCGGCGGGCACTCCGGGCGTGCGGCCCGAGCTGGCCGAGCGGCTCGTGTCCGCCCTGAACCGGCGCGAGCATCCCCGCGTCCGGCTCCTGGGCTCGCTCGGCCAGGCCGACCTGCCCGCCATGGCCGACCTCGCGCACGGGTTGTTCGCGGAGGTCGAGCTCGAGGCGAAGGAGGCGCTCGCGCTCGTCAACTCGAACGCGTTCTCGACGGGAATGGCGGCGCTCGCGTTGGCGGACACGGACCGTCTGCTCGAGGCGATGGACGCGGCGGGCGCGCTCGACCTGGAGGCGTTCGCCGCCAACCTGACCCTGCTTCACCCGGCCGTCGCCCAGGTGCGCCCGTACCCGGGCCTCGCCGAGTCGCTCGCCCGCCTGCGGGCGCTCCTGGAGAGAAGTTGGCTCTGGGCGCCGGAAGCAGGCCGGAACCTCCAGGATCCGCTGTCCTTCCGCGGCCTGCCCCAGCTGCACGGAGCCTTGCGGGACGCATTGTCGTTCGCGCGCGGCCAGCTCGAGATCGAGCTCAACGCCTCGCAGGAGAACCCCCTCGTCCTTCCCGACGAGGATCGCATCGTCTCGGTCGCCAACTTCGAGATCCTGCCGCTGGCCGCCGCGCTCGACTTCCTCCGCATCGCCCTCGCTCCCGCGCTCACGACCTCGGCAGAGCGCCTGCTGAAGCTCCTGCAAGGCCCGCTCACCGGGCTCCCGGACGGCCTCGCGCCGCGGCAGGGACTGGCCGAGAACTCACTGAGCGAGTACGGCATCGCCGCGCAGGGGCTGACCGCCGAGGCCCGCCTCCTCGCCCAGCCGGTCTCCTTCGAGCTGGTGACGACGACGCAGGCCGAGGGGATCGAGGACCGGATGACGATGGCGCCGCTCGCCGCGCGCCGGCTGGCCGAGATGGTCGCGCTCGGCGAGGCGATCGTCGCCATCGAGCTCGTCGTCGCGGCCCAGGCGGTCGATCTCCGCCGGCCGCCGCGCCTCGGGAGCGGCACCGCGGCCGCGTACGCCCGCGTGCGGGAGCTCGTCCCATTCCTCGCCGAGGGCGACACGATCCGGCCGGACCTCGAGCCCATACGGGAGCTGATCAGGACGCGCGGCCTCGCCTCCTGAGCCGCTGCGCTAGGTTCCAGCCATGGCGGACGAGATCGAGCTCGGCCCCGAGGAGGAGGTTCCCGGCAGGCCCTTCACCGACGCGAGCCACACGCATCGGGAGCAGGAGGCCCTGCGGCTGCTGCTCGCGCACGAGCGCGAGCGTGCGCGCGCCTGGTGCGTCGAGCCGTCCGAGAGCCGCCGGGACGTGGTCATCAAGGAGACGGACGCGGCCGGCCTCCGCCACCTCCTGGTCGTGCCCGAGACGGACGCGCTCATCCAGGCCCGCGACCTCGTCGTCGTCGGCTTCTTCGGGCGGCCGCGCGAGGACGCCGACACGCCGCTTCTCTTCGAGCTCGAGGAGCGACTCGTCGCCAGCATGAGCGAATATGCGGCCCGAGGGCTCCTGAGCTACTACGACCTCGAGCTGGTCAAGGGCGCCTACGGAAACCTGATCCTCTTCGACCGGCCCCAGGGGCCGACGGGGTGGGGCGAGAATCCCATCCACAGGGAGGCGGTCGAGATCTCGCCGAGCAACTACCACGAGATCCGGCTCCACCAGGGCAGGCTGCCGGGCGGGATCCTCGAGGACGGGGAGCTGCGCCTCACGAGGACGCGCTACATCGACTACGGCGGAGCCGAGGTCTGGCGCGCGGTCCGCCGGTTTGGCTAGTCGGGGGCCAACTTCGCTCCTGCGAGGCCGTCTACGAAATTGACCGTGCCCCGACGATGAGCTATAAGGCGGGCCTTCACCCGCCGAACCAGGACTGGGAAGGAGAGGTCAATGGATGCGAGGCAGCACCGGCTCGACGAGGTGCGCCGTGAGCGCTCCGAGGTCGAGAACCACCTGATCGACGAGCTGTCGGCAGGCAAGATCAGCCGCCGCGAGTTCGTCCGCAGAGGGACCGTGCTGGGCCTGTCCCTGCCCGCGCTCTCCTTCATCGCTTCGGCCTGCGGCGGGGACGATGACGACGGCGCGGCGACGGGCGCCACGGAGACGACGGGCGGTGCCCAGGCCGGCGGCACGCTCCGGACCGCCCTGATCTCGCCCGCGGGCGCGCTCGACCCGCTCACCGTCGGCGACGAGGGCGGCCTGGCGACGCTGGGCCAGTCGGGCGAATACCTGGCCTGGTCGGACGACGAGCTGATGCTCCAGCCGCGCATCGCGGAGAGCTGGGAGCCGAACGAGGACGGAAGCGTCTGGACGTTCGCCATCCGCCAGGGCGTCACCTTCCACGACGGCACGCCGCTCACGGCCGAGGACGTCGTCGCCACCATGGAGTTCCACCTCGGGAACGAGTCGAACGCCCTCTCGGCGCTCGGCGGAGTGCTCTCGGCGGGGAACACCCGGCTCGTCGACGAGACGACGGTCGAGTTCACCCTCGACGCCCCGAACGGCAACTTCCCCTACCTGGTCAGCTCCGACAACTACAACCTGATCATCCTGCCCAAGACCTACAGGGGCGACTGGGAGAAGACCTTCATCGGCACCGGGCCGTGGAAGCTGGAGACGTACACCCCGGAGGAGGGCGTCACCTACGTCAAGAACCCGGACTACTGGGACACGAGCAGGATGCCGCTCGCCGACAAGAACGAGGTCAAGTACTACGAGGACGAGCAGGCCCGCGTGATCGCGCTCCAGGGCGGCGAGGTCGACGTGGTGTCCAACTTCTCGGTCGCCGGGGGCGGCGCGCTCCTCGACGATCCGAGCTTCACCATCATCGAGCTCCGCGCCTCCCAGCACCGGAAGGTGCACATGCGCACCGACATGGAGCCGTTCACCGACAAGCGCGTGCGTCAGGCCATGGCGCTTGCCGTTGACCGCCAGGCCCTCGTGGACGGGCTCTTCGAGGGGCGGGCCGACCTCGGGAACGACAGCCCCTTCGCCCCGGTCTTTCCCTCCACCGACCCGTCCGTCCCGCAACGGGAGCAGGACCTCGACCAGGCCCGGCAGCTCCTCGAGGCGGCCGGCATGGGCGACGGCTTCAACGTCAAGCTCGAGAGCTGGCAGGGCTTCGAGATCCCCGACCTCGCCGTGCTCCTCCAGAACGCCTGGGAGGAGATCGGCGTCACCGTCGAGCTCCAGATCACCGACGACGGCGCGTACTACGGCGACTTCACGTACGGAAGCTCCCGCTGGCTCGACTCGCCCTTCGGGATCACCGACTGGGGCCATCGCGGGGTTCCGAACGTGTTCCTCTCCTCGGCGCTGGGAAGCAAGGGTCCCTGGAACGCGCCCCACTTCAAGAACCCCACGTTCGACCAGCTCCTGAGCGACTACGTGGCCGCGTTCGACCTCGATGCGCAGCGCGCCGCCGCCAAGCAGATCCAGGAGCTGCTCCTCGAGGAGACGCCGGCGATCTTCCCCTACTTCTACTTCCACCTGGCGGCGACGAAGAACGTCGAAGGGGTGGAGCCGACCGGAATGGGCCACTTCGACCTGAGCCAGGCTGGCTTCACGACGTAGCCGCTCATAGCGGCCGCCATGGGACGCTTCATCCTCAGGCGGATCGCGCTCGCCCTCATCACGCTCTGGCTGCTGAGCGTGATCGTGTTCGTCGCCTGCGAGGTGATGCCGGGCGACGTCGCGCGCAGCATCCTCGGGCCCACCGCGGCGCCGGAGACGGTCGAGGCCCTCAACGAGGAGCTCGGCACCGACAGGCCCGTCGTCGTCCGTTACGCCGACTGGATGGCGGGCATCTTCCAGGGCGACCTTGGCGAGTCGCACGCCTTCCGTCGGCCCGTCGACGAGATGATTTGGCCGGCGCTCTGGAACTCGGCCAAGCTCGCGTTTCTGGCCTTCCTGCTCGTCGTCCCGCTCGGAATCGTCGGCGGTGTCATCGCAGCGCTGCACGAGGGGCGAGCTGCCGACCGCGCGATCTCGGTCGGTGGGCTCTCGGCCGCGGCGATCCCCGACTTCGTCTGGGCGGTGGTCACGATCCTCGTCTTCGGCATCTGGCTCGAGATCCTCCCGGTCACCGCGCAGGCGCCGCCGGGAGCGAGCTTCCTGACACGGGTCGAGTACCTCATCCTGCCGGCGCTCTGCCTCGTCTTCGTCCTCTTCGGCTACCTGGCCCGCATGGCGCGGGCGGGGACCACAGAGGCGCTGGACTCCGACTACACGCGCACCGCCGTCCTCAAGGGACTCCCGCGCCGAACGGTGATCCGCAGGCACGTCCTGCGGAACTCCCTCCTCCCCACCATCGCCGTCGTGGCGACCCAGACCGGGTACCTGATCGGCGGTCTGGTGGCGATCGAGCTGATCTTCAACTACCCGGGGATCGGCCGGCTGATCGTCCGCGCCGCCGACCAGAAGGACTTCCCGCTCCTCCAGGGCACGGTGCTCGTAATCGGGGTCGTCTACCTCCTCGCCACGCTCGTCGCCGACCTCGCGTACGCCTACCTCAACCCCCGCATCCGCTACGGAGCAGCGATGTGAGCACCGTCGACGAGATCGCCCCGATCGTCGTCCACGACTCCGCGCGCGCGTCGCGGCGGGAGCGGCTCCGGCTCGTCCTCCGCTCGAGGACGTTCCTCGTGGGGGCGGTCATCGTGGGGTTCTGGGTGTTCTGCGCCCTCTTCGGGCCGGCGGTCGTCCCCGACGACCCGTACGCGGATGACATCCTCAACAGGCTGCAGCCGCCGTCCTCCGAGCACTGGTTCGGCACCGACAGGCTGGGGCGGGACGTCTTCTCCCGCGTGATCGTCGGCGCCCGGGACATCCTCATCGTCGCGACCCTCGCCACCGTGCTCGGCACGCTGCTCGGGACCGCGCTCGGGCTCGTCACCGGCTACTTCCGCGGCCTGACCGACGAGGCGATCATGCGCGTCGTCGACGCGTTCCTGGCGATCCCGATCGTCGTCATCGGCCTCCTGGCGCTCACGGCGCTCGGGCCCTCGCGGGTGACCGTCGTCCTCGTCATCGGCATCGTCTTCACGCCGATCATCGCGCGCACCGTACGAGCCGCGGTCCTCTCGGAACGGGAGCTCGAGTACGTCGAGGCGGCGCGCCTGCGCAACGAGCACGCCCCGTACGTCCTCTTCGGCGAGATCCTCCCGAACGTGCTCGGGCCGGTGCTGGTCGAGTTCACCGTGCGGCTCGGCTACGCCATTTTCGCCATCGCCACGCTCTCCTTCCTCGGCTTCGGCATCCAGCCGCCCGCCCCGGACTGGGGGCTGCAGATCTTCGAGCACTACGGGCTCCTCGGCGCGGGCGACTGGTGGCCCACGCTCTTCCCCGCCCTGGCCATCGCCACCCTCGTCGTCGGCGTCAACCTGATCGCGGACGGCCTGACGCAGGCCTTCGAGCGATGAGCGCCGTCGCCGCATCCGTCACCGCGCCGCCGGCGCTCGAGCTCGACGACCTCAGCGTCGCCTTCCGCGTGCGCGGACGCTGGCGCCGGGTGCTGCGCGGGGTGTCGCTGACGATCGCGCCGGGCGAGTCGTACGGGCTGGTCGGCGAGTCGGGGTGCGGCAAGTCGACCACGGCGCTGGCCGTCATGCGCTACCTGCCGCGGAACGGCCGCGTCACCGGCGGCTCGATCCACGTCGCGGGCGCCGACCTGCTCGCCATGTCCGAGCGGGAGGTGCTCCGCTACCGGTCGCGCTCGGTCTCGATGGTCTACCAGAACCCCGGCGCGGCCCTGAACCCCTCCCTGCGCGTGGGCGAGCAGGTCGCGGAGGCGTTCGAGGTGGCCGGCGCGTCCCGGCAGGAGGCGCTCGAGCGCGCCCGGGAGATGCTGGCGCGGGTCCAGATCGCCGACGCCGCTCGGGTCATGCGCCGCTACCCGCACCAGCTCTCCGGCGGGATGCAGCAGCGGGCGCTGATCGCGATGGCGCTCGCCTCGGACCCCGCGCTCCTCGTCCTCGACGAGCCGACGACGGGCCTGGACGCGACCGTGGAGGCCGAGGTGCTCGACCTCATCGCGGGGCTGCGGGCCGAGCTCGGGACGAGCATCCTCTTCATCAGCCACAACCTGGCCGTCGTGCGGCGCATGTGCGAGCGTGTGGGCGTTCTCTACGCCGGCCGGCTGGTCGAGGAAGGGCGGGCGAACGAGCTCTTCCACGACCCCCGCCACCCGTACACGGTCGGGCTGCTTCGCTGCTTGCCGCGCGGCGGCGTGAGCAAGGGCGAGCGCCCGCTCGACACGATTCCGGGCCTCCTCCCCGAGCTCGGGGCCGAGCTTCCGGGGTGTGTCTTCGCCGACCGCTGCGGCCTCGTCCGCGACGTCTGCCGGCAGGAGGAGCCGCCTCTCTACCCGGTCGCCCGTGGACGCACCAGCCGCTGCCACTTCTGGCAGGAGGCGCATGAGCTCCCCTTCACGGCCGAGACCCGCACGGCGCCGAGCGCGCGTACCGGGCGCGGCGGGCCGGTGCTCGCGGTCGCCGATGCGTCCAAGACGTTCCGCCAGGAAGGCCAGGACGTGCACGCGCTCGCAGGCGTCTCGCTCGCCGTCGGGCCCGGCGAGACGCTCGGGCTCGTCGGCGAGTCCGGAAGCGGGAAGACGACGCTCGCGCGCGTGCTCCTCGGCCTCACGGCCCCCGATCAGGGAACGATCGTCGAGCTGGACGGGCAGGTGCTCGGCGGCACGCTCGGCGAGCGGGGCACCGAGGAGGTGCGCGCCCTCCAGATCGTCTTCCAGAACCCGGACTCGGCCCTGAACCGCCGCTTCTCGGCGCGGCGCATCCTGGCCCGGGCGCTGACGAAGCTGGTCGGCCTCGAGGGTCGGCGTCGCAGCGAGCGGGTGCTCGAGCTTGCCCGCTCAGTCCGCTTCGACGAGCGGCTTCTCGGCGCGCGCCCCGTGCAACTGTCGGGCGGCCTGAAGCAGCGCGTCGCGATCGCGCGCGCGTTCGCCGGCGACCCGCGGGTCGTCGTCTGCGACGAGCCCACGTCCGCCCTGGACGTCTCGGTGCAGGCTGCGATCCTCAACCTCCTCGTCGAGCTCCAGGGCAAGCAGGGCGTCTCGTACCTCTTCATCTCCCACGACCTCGGCGTCGTCAGGTACCTCGCCGACCGGATCGCCGTGCTCTACCTCGGCCGCGTCATGGAGGTCGGAGACGCGGCCACGGTCTTCGCGGCGCCTCACCATCCGTACACGGAGGCGCTCGTCTCGGCCGTTCCGGCCTTCGAGGGGGAGGGACGCCCGCGCATCCGCCTCGAGGGTGAGATCCCCAGCGCCGCCGAGCCGCCGTCGGGCTGCGTCTTCCACACGCGCTGCCCGCGGAAGCTCGGCGAGATCTGCGAGCGCGAGGAGCCGCCCCTCGCCGAGGTGGAGCCGGGACACCTGCTCCGCTGCCACATCCCGCTGGAGGAGCTCCGCCTGGTGCAGGCCACGCCCCCGCCGAACCAGCCCCGGTCGCCTTAGCAGCGTCGGCTCTAGGCTCTTGGTACTTCGGGGCACCCCGGCCCACCACCCGCTTCCGAGCCTAACGTCGAAGAGCGCACCCGTGGTGCCCGGAAGTGCGCCGAGAGTGTGACGATCAGAAGACGACGAGCTGGCGGAGGGCCTCTCCCGCTCGCAGCCGCTCGAACGCCTGCGGCAGCTCGGCGAGCGCGATCCTGTCGCTGACGAGCTCGTCGAGGCGGAGCTCGCCGGCGGCGTACAGGTCGACGAGCCGAGGGACGTCCTCGTCGAGACGCACGGAGCCGAGGTAGCACCCCTTGAGCGTCTTCTCGTTGATGAAGCCCCAGGTGTCGATCGTGACCGTGGAGCCCTTCGGCGGCAGCCCGATCACGACCGCGGTGCCGCCGGGTCGCACCGCCTCCCAGGCTTCCCGGATCGTCTCCTCCCGGCCGATCGCCTCGAACGCGTAGTCGACACCGCCGGCGCCGGCGAGATGCCTGACGCGACGCGCGGTATCGGCGGTGGGACGCGCCTGGACGGTCGCGGTGGCTCCCACTCGCTCGGCGAGCTCCAGCTTCTCGGGCCGGACGTCCACCGCCACGATCGGCCGCGCGCCGGCGAGACGCGCGGCCTGCACCGCGGAGAGACCGACGCCGCCGCAGCCCCAGACCGCGACGCTCGCACCCTCCTCGACGGCCGCGGTCCTCGTCACGGCGCCCCAGCCCGTGAGCACGGCGCAGCCGAACAGCGCCGCGATGTCCAGCGGGACGTCACGCCGGATCGGCACGGCGGCGGACTCCGGCACGACGGCGTACTCGGCGAACGACGACACCGAGTTGAAGTGGTGCAGCGTCTCGCCGTCCCGCGAGAGCCGGGAGGAGCCGTCCGCGAGCGTCCCGGTCGCAGCCATCCTGCCGCCGAGCTCGCAGAAGTTCGGCCTCCCGCGCAGACAGGCCTCACACTTCCCGCACGAGGGAACGAGCGCGAGGACGACGTGGTCGCCCGCGGCGACGCGCTGGACGCCGGGCCCGGTCTCCATGACGACGCCGGAGGCCTCGTGGCCGAGCACGAGGGGGACGGGCTCGGGCAGGTCGCCGTCGACGACGTGGAGGTCGCTCGCGCAGACTCCGCAGGCGGCGATCCGCACGAGCGCCTCGCCTGCGTGAGGCGGCTCGAGCTCCACCTCGCAGACCTCGATGGGCTGCCGGGGCTCCCGGAAGACGGCGGCCTGCATGCGCATGGCCACGAGCCTAGCGCCCCGACGACCATAGAATCGCGCCGTGCGCGCAGCCGTCCTCCGCGAGATCGACGGGCCCCTGAGCGTCGAGGACGTCGACCTCGCGGAGCCCGAAGCCGGCCAGGTGACCGTGCGGCTCGCCGCCAGCGGCGTTTGTCACAGCGACTGGAACGTCATTACTGGGGCGACGCCGAACCCGCTCCCGGCCGTGCTCGGCCATGAGGGCGCGGGCGTCGTCGAGGCCTTCGGCGCCGGCGTGACGGAGGTCGCCGAGGGAGACCACGTCGTCCTCTCGTGGCTGCCGTCCTGCGGGAGGTGCTTCTACTGCCTCCAGGGCCGAGGCGTGCTCTGTGACGTCGCCATGGCCGACATGTTCGAGGGCACGCTCCCCGGCGGGTCCCTCGCCCTCTCCCAGAACGGCGCGCCGCTCTACCACTACTCGTACCTCTCCACGTTCGCCGAGCGTTGCGTCGTTCCAGAGAGCTGCTGCGTGCGCATCCGAAATGATGCGCCGCTCGAGGTCGCCGCCCTCGTCGGCTGCGCCGTGATGACAGGCTTCGGAGCGGCCGTCCTTCGCGCCCGCGTCGAGCCGGGGAGCACGGCGGTCGTCTACGGCGCGGGAGGCGTCGGCCTCTCGGCGATCCTCGGCTGCCGCTTCGCCGGAGCGCGGACAGTCGTGGCCGCCGACCCGGTGCCGTTCAAGCGCGAGACGGCGCTCGGGCTCGGCGCGACGCATGCGGTCGACCCGCGGGGCGACGACCTCCCGGCGCTCCTGCGCGAGCTGACCGACGGCCGCGGCGCCGACTACGCCTTCGACACGGCCGGCGCGCCCGGAGTCGTCGCCCAGGCGTACGACGCCGTGCGGCGAGGGGGAATCGTGGTCGCCGTGGGGATCCCGCCCGTCGGCGCGACGGCCGACCTGCCTGCGCCGTCGCTCCCGCGCGAGGAGAAGGTCGTCACCGGGAGCTTCTACGGCTCCTGCCGGCCGCAGATCGACATGCCCCTCGTCCTCGACCTCTACATGGACGGGCGCCTCGACCTCGGGGCCCTCGTCACGCGCACGTTCACGCTCGACGAGATCAACGAGGGCTTCGCGGCCATGAATGCCGGCGAGGTCGCACGGGGAGTGATCCGCTTCTGAGCTTCGCTGGGCGGACCCTCGTGGGCGAGGGCTTCGCGGGAAGCGGGCCCGAGGCCGCGCATGTGAACACGGTCCTCGGCAGGAAGGGCGGCCCGGTCGAGACGGCCTGGGCGACGGCGCTCGCGACACCGCGACAGGGGCACGTTCCCTTCGTCGCGGTCGTGAAGCCGAACTACCCGGTGAAGCCCCTGACGCTGTTCGTCAACAAGGCCGACCTGCGCGGCGAACGGCACGCCGCGCTCACGTGGGGCGCGGCTCAGGCCGGGGTCGCCCGAGGCGTTCTGGACGCGGTCGCGGACGGCGTCCTTCCCGCAGACGAGGTCGACGACCTCCTACTCATCGCGGCGGTCTGGGTGGACTGGGCCGCGGCCGACGAGGAGGCCGTCTTCGCCGCCAACACCGACGCGACTCGGGCGGCCCTGGCCGCCTCCGCCGAAGGGCGACCGGCGCTCGGGGAGCTGCTCCCGCTCAGGGCAGAGCCCGAGAATCCCTTCTTCCGCCGGTAGGAGCCGTGCGGATCACGGAGATCCGACTCCGGCGGCTCGCGTACCCGCTCGACCCGCCGTTCGTCGCCGCATGGGACCCGACGCCGCGGCCGGCGCTCGAGGCGACTCTGGTCTTCGTGTCCACGGATGAAGGCCTCACGGGCGTCGGCTCGGGCGACACGATGGACGGCTTCGAGCGGTTCTCGGAGCTCTTCCTCGGTCGTGACCCGCTGGAGCTCGAGCGGCACGTCCGCGTGCTGGAGACCATCTCCTTCCACGCCGGGCGCTACTGGCCGCTCGAAGCGGCGCTCTGGGACCTCGCCGGGCAGGCGGCGGGGGTACCGGTCGCGCAGCTTCTGGGCGGCCGGGACGACCGCATCGCCGCCTACGCCTCGACGGGCACCCTCCTGCCGCCCGCCGCCCGGGTGGAGGCGACGCATCGCCTGCTCGCCGAAGGCTTCCGGGCGCTCAAGCTCCGGGTGGAGAAGAGCCGCCTCGAGGAGGGCCTGGCGACCGTCGCCGCGGTGAGGGAGGCGGCCGGCGCGGAGACGGCGATCATGGTCGACCTCAACCAAGGCTGGCGCATGCCCGGCGACGTCGAGGAGCTGCTCGGCTACGAGTCCGTGCTCGCCGTCACCCAACGCCTGCGCGAGCAGGGCGTCGCCTGGCTCGAGGAGCCGCTCGCCCTCCACGACATCGCTGGGCTGGCCCGGCTGCGCATGGAAGGCGGCGTGCCGCTCGCCGGCGGGGAAATGGCCCGCTTTCCCGCCGAGCTGGACGCTCTGCTGGCCGGCGGCGCCCTCGACGTCTTCCAGCCGGACGGGGTGCTCGCGGTCGGGCTGCTCCGCGCCAAGGAGCTCGCGGAGCGCGTGCTCGCGCAGGGCCTCGCATTCACGCCGCACACATGGACGAACGGCATCGGCCTGCTCGCCAACCTTCATCTCGCCGCCGGCGTCGGCGGCGGACCCTTCCTCGAGCTGCCGTTCGACCCGCCCGCCTGGACGCCGGAGCGGCGCGACTTCATGCTCGCGGAGCCCCTCCGGCCGGACGCCGAAGGCTACCTCGCGGTCTCGGACCGGCCGGGACTGGGGATCGAGCTCGACCCGGACGCCGTCGAGCGCTACGCCGTAGATTGACCGGGCATGGCCGCGACCCCTACGCCGCTCGAGCGCGCGCCCTCGCCCCTGGGCGTCGCGCGACCGCTCTGGCTCAAGCGAGAGGACGTCCACGAGCTCGGCGCCTTCAAGTGGCGCGGCGCCCTCCCTGTCCTCGCCGCCTACCGGGCAGACGGCGCGGGCACGGTGGTGACCGCCTCCACCGGCAACCACGGCGCGGCCACCGCCTGGGCCGCCGACCGCCTGGGGCTGAGGGCGGTGGTCTACGCCCCCGAGGGTGCTACCCAGACCAAGCTCGCGCTGGTCGAGAGTCTCGGGGCGGAGGTGAGACTGGTGGGCGCCGACCTCGACGAGGCCAAGGAGGAAGCGCGCCGCTTCGCCGCCCGTGGCGGGCTCCCGTTCTTCGAGGACGGCGCCGAGCCGGCACAGTACGAGGGCTACGGCGCCATCGCCGACGAGATCCTCGACCAGCTCGACGAGCACCCGGCCGCGGTTGTCGTCCCGGTCGGGAACGGCGCGCTACTCGGCGGCATCGGCCTGCGGACGTCCGCGCGGGCGCCCGAGACCCTCCGCATCGGTGTGGCGGCGAAGGAGGCTCCCGTGATGGCCGAGTCCTGGCGGGCGGGCGCCGTGGTCGAGAGCGACCGCTCGGCCACGTTCGCCGACGGGCTCGCCGTGCGCGTGGCGATCCCGCTCGCGGTGAACGTCCTCGGCGAGGTGGATCACCGCGAGCGGGAT